>Ga0214473_10011766_pt1 | contig 10282 bp, 5 predicted proteins | sample RVTome_7_FD_203509 | JGI IMG/M metagenome (GOLD analysis project Ga0214473, IMG submission 203509) | Soil microbial communities from uranium-contaminated site in the Upper Colorado River Basin, Wyoming, United States - RVT98D197 | ecosystem: Environmental > Terrestrial > Soil > Contaminated >... | reverse complement strand
CCGCCCAGGTGCGCGCGGTCGCAGAGACAGGCCTCCTCGTCCGGCTCGTGCCCGGGGTGGTCGAGGGTGGATACGACCCGGCCGCCGGTTACCGCCGGTTCGAGGAGCAGATCGAGCGGCTCGACGCGCGGACGCGCGGTGCGACGTCCTAGCCGTGCTGGGCGAGCCAGCTGCGCCCCGCGTCGCAGAACCCCTTGAAGTCGCAGTACCCGCACCACGTGCCGGGGGTCGGCTCGAACGCGCCGGCGCCGATCCGCCCGAGCGAGTCGGCCACGCGCCCTCGCACGTCGTTGGGGTCTCCCATCGGGATCGAGACGATCTCGTCGCGGGCGAGGTAGCAGTAGCTGAGGCTCAGATCCTCTGCACGCTTGCCCCAGATCTCGACGCAGGCCAGACCGTAGAGCTCCAGCTGCAGGGGGTCGGCGTCGCCGCGCCCAGTCTTCCAGTCGACGATCTCCCACGGGCCGTCAGGCTCGCCGTAGATCGCGTCGATCCGCCCGCTCACGGCGAACTCGCCGACCCGCAGCAAGAAGGCTCGCTCGGCGAACAGCGGGGTGAAGTCCGCGAAGCGCGACCCCAAGAACGCCTGACGCAGACGCTCCACCCGGCCGGGGTCGCCCGCGAGCTCCTCCTGCGTGAGATCGACCGCGTCGTCTGCCTCCAGGAGACGTCCCTGGCCGCTCGCTCGCCGCTCGATCCATCGGTGGACGTCGGTGCCGATCCGCGCCGCCGGACCGCTGAATCTCGGAAGCGGTCGCACGCTCGACCAGTAGAAGCGCTTCGGACACCGGGCGTAGTCCATGAGGCCGCTCGCGGAGAGCGTCGCGGGGATGCGCGGTCCGGATCCGGCGTCGATCTCGAGCGCCTCGCGCTCTCGAAGGTGTGCGGCGAGCTGGTGGCGGTCGGTCGCCAGTGCCTCGAAGGCGACCCGCTCGCGCTCGTCGAGCGCGTCGACCAGTGAGGCCTGGACCGCCCCCTCGAGCGCCGCGACGCGCCAGCCTTCGGGGAACACCGGGTCGTCGAGGGCCGGCACCGCCGGCCCCGGCCAGTCGCGGACGAATCGCTCGCGCAATCCCAGCATCGGGTTCACGTCTCCCGCCTCCTCGGGACCCCGGGTGACCTGCGCGGATCCCGAGGCCTCGCCCCAGTCCATCAGCTCGTCGAGGAACGAGCTCGCCTTCTTCGGCCACCGGTTGTCGCCGTACCAGAACGCCCCGCTCACCTGGAGCGTCCTGCGGGCTCGCGTGAGCGCCACGTACGCAGTCCTTCGCTCCTCGACGATCTCCTGCGCCTTCAACTCGTCACGGAAGCGAGAGAGGTTGCCGTCGTAACGAGGCAAGATGTCGGCGTCACCGCGCAGCTCGAAGTCGAGCGACTTCCCGCGCTCGGCCGGGTTCTGCGGGATCTCGGGGTTCGGCAGGATGCCGTGCGCGAACCCCGGCACGAACACGTGATCGAACTCGAGCCCCTTGGCCACGTGGATCGTCATGACCTTCACCGAGTCGGCATCGGACGGCTGGACCGGCGCCCACTCTTGCTTCTCGAGCCGCTCGACCGCGTCCATGTAGTCGAGGAACGCGCGGAGCGTCAGCTCACCCTCGACGGGTTCGAAGGCGTGGACCTCGTCGAGGAATGCCGTCAGGTTGCGTCGCGCGGCGGTCGCGTGCTCGCGATCGATGTCGGCCTCGAGCTCCTCGACGATGCCGATCCGCCGGATCACCTCCGACAGGAACTCGCCGACAGGCCGCCGCGCCTCGGCGCGAAGAGCGCGGAGCTCGTCGCGGAACTCACCCAGACGCAGCCTCCCCTCGTCGGACAGGCCCTCGATCTCGTCGAGATGCTCGAGCGCCTCGGCCAGGAGGTAGGGCTCTGCCTCGGCGTCGTCGTCGCTCAGCTCGTACCGCTCGCGGAGGTCTTTCGTCTTCTGGGTCGCGGTGCGCGCGACCAACGCGATGTCCTTGAAGCCGACGCGGTAGCGAGGCCCGAGCAGGATCCGGGCGAGCGACACGCTCGACGTGGGGTCGTGGACCGCGCGGGCATAGGCGAGGACCTCGACCACCTCGGGCTGCTTCAAGAGGCCTGCCAGCCCCAAGATCTCGACCGGCACGCCGCGTTCCTCGAAGGCGCGACGGAGGAGGCCGAACAGACGCGAGGTGCGGCACAGCACGGCCATCTCCGACCACGGAGAGCCGTCGTCGTGGAGTTCGACCGCCCGCTCGGCGACCCTGCTCGCCTCGGTCCATTCATCCATCACGCGCGCGACGCGAACCTCCCCCTCGCCGTTGGCGGGGAACGGACGTAGTTGCTTGTCTGGGTCGGGGCGCTGCGATGCGGGGAGCCGGGCGATGATCGTGTCGGCGGCGGCGAGGATCCTCGAGCCCGATCGGAAGTTGGTGTACAGCGGCAGTCGCGCTGCGGGCGCGCCGTCCGGGGCCGGGAACGACTCGGGGAACCGGAAGAGGTTGGAGAGCGAGGCGCCGCGCCAGGCGTAGATGTTCTGGTCGGGGTCGCCGACGGCGGTCACCGGATGCCCGTCGCCGAACAGCGCGCCCATCAGCTCTGCTTGCGCGACGTTCGTGTCCTGGTACTCGTCGAGCAGGACCGCCTGGAACCTCGCACGATGATCGGCCACGATCTCGGGGTGACGCGTGACCACGTCGATCGCCCGGTCGATCTGATCGCCGAAGTCGATCACCCCCAGCTCCCGCTTCAGGTCGCGGTACCGGGTCGCGGCTTCGGTGAGCTCCATCCGCTCCTGTGCCGCCTTGTAGGAGCGGTCGGACCTGTGGCCCTGGAGCAGTTCGAGCCGGGCAGCCAGCCAGGTCGCGGCCCGCGCCGGCTGGACCCTGTGGTTCTGCATCTGGTCGTCGAGCTCGAGGATCTTCGCCACGAGCGAAGGTTGAAAGGTGGCGGAGACGATCTCGAACGTCATGGTGTCGAGCACCCGGCCGCAGAGCTCCTCACGCTGAGCTTGTGAAAGCACCCGCGCGCCCGGTTCGTAGCCGGCGAGGACGCCGTACCGCTCAAGGATCGAGGCTGCGAACCCGTGGTAGTTCGCGATCTCGGGCTCCTCCCCCTCGGACAGGTCGAGGGGGGACAGCGCGCGCCGGACCCGGAGCTGGAGGTTCTCCGTCGCCTTGTTCGTGAACGTGAGGCAGAGCACGTTGCCCGGCATCACCCCCGGCGCGTCGATCCGGCCGAGGGCCGCGAGTGCGAAGTACACCACTCGTGCGGCCATCACGCTCGTCTTGCCGGACCCGGCGCCGGCGATGAGCACGCTCGGCTCCAAGGGCCACGAGATGGCGGACCATTGCTCTTCCGTAGGCTCCGAGCCCATCGCGACGACCAGCTCGGGAGGGTAGGTGACGGGCGCGCTCAACGGATCCTCTCCAGCTCGAACAGAGGTTGCCCCTCGGGCCACAGCGGACAGAGCGACTTGAACTCGCACCAGTGGCAGTCGGCCGAGGGATTCGGTCGGTACACCTCTGACACGAGCAGCTCCTTCTTCCTTGCCACCAGACGCGAGAGCTCCGTTCTCACCGCCTCCTGGTACGGCTCGGCCTTCTGGTGGGTGACCTGCCAGGCCTTGATTTGGAGCTCGCCCGTCCGCCAGTGGCCCTTCACGAACGCCAGCTCGACCGCACGGACCGGTCGGAACTCGGCGAGGTCCTCGCATTCCTGCACCGCCAGGAAGTAGATGCCGAGCTGGAGGCTCTCCTCGGCCTTCGGAGCGTTGTCGGGGTTGCCGGTCTTGAAGTCGGTGATCCGCGTACCCCCGCTCGTGAGGGCGCCGATCCTGTCGATCACCCCGACGATCGTGACTCCGTCGAACTCGAACTCGAAGAAGCGCTCGTTCGCGAGCGACTCTCCCTCACCGTAGCCGTGCCACCAGTTCGGGAGCATCCGCTCCTCGACCAGCGTGCGGTAGGCGTGCGCGACCGCCTTCGACGGGAACTCCTGCTCGCGCCAGCGCGCCTCGACCTCAGCGAGGATCTCGTCCTTCGTCTTGCCGACCCGCCCGGTCTCGATGTCCTCGATGATCCCGTGGACGAGCTTCCCGACCCACGCCTGGTAGCCGGCCGCCTTCCCCAGGCCCAGTTCGTCGCCGAGCACGTGCTCCAACTCGCAGTTGTCGAGCGTGGAGAGGCGCGAGTAGGAGAGACGCAGCTGCTCGTGCAGCGGCCGCCCCGTCTCGGTCCACGTCCGCGTGAACCACCAGCGTGCGGGATCGACGCCAAGGGCGAGAAGGCCGTCGAGCGCCGCGAGACGGCGCCACCCTTCGGCCGCGGGATCCGCGAGCTGCCGGCGCCACAGGGCCGCGGCCTCTGGAACGCTCACGGGTCGATCGACGGAGGGCTCCGGCGCCGGATTCCACGTCACACCGGGCAGCTCGTCGACGAACCGTGACCGCCGCGTCAGATCCTGCGTGTCGGAGCGTGCGTCGGCCGCAACCAGCACCACGCGACGGCGGGCGCGTCCGAGCACCATCCGGAAGAGCCGGCGTTCGTCCTCGAGCCGCTCGCGGACCTGCTCGGAGCGACTGCGCGGACGCGTGAGCACCGCGAGGTCGAACATCGGCTCGGGCCGACCGAGCGAGGGGAAGTTGCCCTCGGCGGTCTCGGCGATCACGACGGTGTCGAACTCGAGGCCGGCGGCGCCGTGGGCGGTCAGCACCTGCACGGCGTCGGCGCCGCCGGCCTCGCGGGCCGCCCAGCCTGGGCCGTGCTCGCCGGCGTCGAGGGCCTCGAGGAACGCCTGGACGCTCGCGTCCCCTTGCTCGCTCGCATCGGAGATGACGTCGGCGAACGTGACGACCACGTCGAGCTCGTTGCCGCCGCCGGCGACCAGCCTGGCGGAGCACGGCAGCTCCTCCCACAGCACCTTGAAGGCGTCCTGCACGGACATCCCCGCGAACAGGCTTGCCTTGCTGAGCGTGGCACGCGCGGCCTCGACCGCGGCGACCTCCTCGGGGGTGAGCCCCTCGGTGCGATCGAGGGCGGCTGCCGCGGCGCGCGGCCCCGACCCGGTCGTCTTCGCAAGCCTGATGAGGCCGCGCGCCGCCGCGGGCGACAGACCCACGACGTCGGAGGTGAGCAGCGGCTCGATCAGCTCCTCGCGCCTGGCCGCGTCGGCCACGATCCACCGCAGCGCCAGGACGTACGGATAGGTGGCCACCTCCTGCGTGAGCGAGCGCCCGCGCTCGGGCACCGCCCGCGGGATGCGCGAATCGTCGAGCGCCCGCAAGAGGTTCCCGAGGTGCGTTCCCTGGCGGCGAACGATCACGGCGAGCTCGCGCCACGGCACGCCGTCCTCCACGTGCAGACGGCGGAGCTCGCGCGCGACCGCGGTGTGCTCCTCGGAGGAGTGCGGCGCGACCCACGCGACCGTTGCGGGCTGGGTCGGCGCTCGGTGCGGCGTCGAGAGCGTCACGGTGTCGGCACCTGCGAAGGTCTCGGTGAACCGGTCCATCGGGATGTGCGTGGTGCCCTGGAACGAGAAGACGTGCGCCTGAGGATCGGCGGCCACTGTCAGGTCCGGGGATCCCAGCCCGAGCAGGAGCGCCTCGGCCGCGAGCGTCGTGTCCTGGTAGTCGTCGACGAGCACGTGGTCGAAGGGCGGATCGCCCTCGCCGGCGACGACCGCCGCCTGCTGGACCATCCCCGCGAAGTCGATCTGTCCGGCAAGATCGAGCGCGTCCAGGTACTCACCCGCGAACCGTGTGAGCTCCTGCCAACCGGTCAGCCCGGCCGCGGCCGCGGCCTCGGCGAGCGCATCGGGCGTCCAGCGGGATTCCTGTATCCGCGTGAGCAGTTGCCGCACTTCGTCGGCGAACCCTCTGATCCCCAAGAGATGCCCGTACGCCGGCCACTCGGCGGGGTCCTGCCCGTCGAGGAGCTCGCGCACCTTCGCGAACTGCTCGGCGGCCGAGAGCACCTCCGGCACTTGGTCACGTCGCATCTTCAGCACACGGTGTGCGAGGCCATGGACCGTGAGCACCTGTAGCCCGGGGAGCGAGGTGGACAGGCGCTGCAGCAGGTGCGCCCGGGCCTCGTCGCGCGCCCGCGTCGCGCCGACCACCAGGGCGGTTCGCTCCGGGTCGGCACCCGACTCCAGCAGCCTGGCGAAGTGCTCGCGCAGGACCGCCGTCTTGCCGGTGCCGGCGGCGCCCAGCACGAGGATGGCGCCAACGGTGTGGTCGAGGACCTGGCGCTGGACATCGTCGGGGGAGAGGGGCGGGGCCGCCACGTCTCGGATGCTACCGGCCATCGCCGACACGGCGCCCCGTGGCGCCGGTGCTCATCGGTCGGGTCGCGGCGGGGGACGGTCCGCGGGTGTGACCGCGCCCGGCTCGTAGCGGCGGCGGTACCAGCGCTCGACGTCGGCCGGGGCGAGCACACCCACGAGGACGCCGTCGCGCACGACGAGCGCCTCCCGCCCCGAGAGCCACTCGAACGCGTCGTCGAGGCTGTCGTCGGGAGCGACGACGGGGCCCTGGTTCAGCGGGAGGGTGGCCTCGCGCACCTGACGAAGGGGATCGCGGGCGCCGATCCGTCTCGCCGACGCCATCGACACCGTGCCGATCACCCTTCCGGCCTCCACCACCGGGAAGGTGCGGCCCGGTTCGTCGCGCAATCCGTGGTCGAGCGCATCGGCCAAGCTCGCGGCTGCGGGCACCGTGGCCGCCGGCGGACGCATCGCGTCGGACACGGTCCCCGTGACGAGGAGGTCTCGCAGCGCGATCCTCTGGCCCATCGAACGTCCGGTGGCGATCAGCACGGAGCCGAGGTATCCGAAGAAGAACCCGCGCCCGATGTCGCCCTGGCGGATGAGCGCGAGCGCTGCGAGCCCGACGAACCCCGCGCCGACGACGAGGCCACCGTAGCCCGCGATGCGGAGCCCCGTCCGTCGGTTCCTCGTGACACCCCAGGTGGCGGCCAACAGCATCCGGCCGCCGTCGAGCGGGAATCCCGGGAGCGCGTTGAAACCCGCGAACAGCAGGTTCAGGAACGCGAGCTCTCCCACGATCCCGCGCATCAGGCTCGGCTCCATCGCCCCGTGCGTGAGGGTGAACCCGCCCGCGAGCAGCAGGGTGCTCGCCGGGCCCGCCCCCGCCACCAGGAACTCCACGAGAGGTCCCCTCGCGTTCGCCGGCGTCTCCGTCGCCCCGCCCCAGAACACGAACGTGATGCTCGCCACCGGCAGGTCGAACGCGCGCGCCACCACGGCGTGGGCGCTCTCGTGCACGAGGACCCCCCCGAAGAACAGTGCGAAGCTGAGCAGCGCGAGACCGAACGCCTCCGCGCTCGTTGGCTCCCAGGCCGAGCTCGAGAGGTTCAGGTACTCGAACGAGAGGTAGACGGCCGCGATCAGCAGCCATCCTGCGTCCACGTACAGCGGGATCCCCCGCACGGTCGCGACCCGGTATCTGCGTCCACCCATCGGCATGTCGTCCGAGCGTACCGGGCTCCGGGAGTTGCCGGGGCCGATGAACGCAGCGGATGCTTCCGGCGTTCATGGCTCGATGGAAACGATCGCGACGGCCGCCGACGTGAGCGAGCCGCTCCAGTTCGAGGAGTTCTTCGACGCGGAGCGGCGGCGCCTCTTGCGGGCTCTCGTGCTGCTCACCGGGAACCCGGAGGAGGCCGAGGAGGTCATGCAGGACGCCTTCATCGCGGTGTGGGAGCGCTGGGACCGCGTGGGGCGGATGGACGACCCCACCGGCTACCTCTTCCGGACCGCGATGAACCGGCACCGCAGCGGCGTGCGGCGGGCCGCGAGGGCTGCCCGCCGCGTGACGGGCCAGGCGCACGGCGGCGATCTGTTCGCCGAGGCGGACGAGCGCGACGCCGTCGCGCGGGCCCTGGCCACGCTGTCGACACGGCAGCGCCAGGCGATCGTGCTGACCGAGCTGCTCGGGTACGGCTCGGCGGATGCCGGCCGCGCGATGGGCGTCCGAGACGTGACCGTTCGCAGGCTGGCCCAGGACGCCCGCGGCCATCTCCGCGAGGCCTTGGAGGAGAACGACGATGAGCGATGAGCTTCGGAACCGTCTGGCGCGGCTGAGCGACCGGGTGCCGGAAGGCGGTGGTGCGCTGGAGCGGCTCCGCGAGACACGGGAGCGGAGGGCTCGGGCGACGGCTCGACGCGCCCTCGCGGTCGGTCTGTCGATCGTGCTCGTGGGAGCGGTCGTCGCCGTGACGGCGCTCCGCGACGACGGGGCCGTGCCGGCACCGGGCGACTCATCGACCGCGGCGACGACGTGGCAGCTCCCCCCCACGACCTATCTCTGGCCGGAGAACTGGGCTCGCGCCGCCGACCGCGACGAGCTCGCGCAGGTCCAGGAGCGCGCCGACGCCGGCGACCCGGACGTGGCCTGGCGGCTCGACCCCGAGCAGACCCTACGGCGGTTCCTGGCGACGGTGCTCGCGTGGGAGGAGCCCACGATCCGTGAGCTCGACGCACTCGCGGCGGGTCGCCTGTTCTCGGTGACACCGCCGTGCCCAGGGGGCGTCGACTGTCAGTGGGACACATGGCTCACGGTGACGCTCGACCAGCCCGCCGGCCGCGGCGACGGCGGTGTCTGGAGCGTGGCGGCCGCGACGAACGACGCGCTCGGCCTCGACGTCCCCACCGACGGGGTCGTTCAGGCCGGGTCCGACCTGAGGTTCCAGCTTCAGCTCCCCGACGGGCGGTCGGCACACGCCGGGATCGTCGCATCGAACGGCTGCCGCGAGGCCTCGGAGTTCGCATCGGCGATCGACAGAGGCGATCCGATACTCCGCGTTCCTGCCGCCGAGGACGACGACCCCGCGTGCGGCGCATCGGGGGCCGGTTACTTGTTCGTCTACGCGATGGACGACACCACGGTGCCGACGGGCGACCCGCTCCTGGAGGCCGCCGCGATCGAGTACCCCTGGCTCAGCATGATCCCCGTCGAGGTGCAGATGGCGACCCCCGACGCCACCGGCGACGCCGCGGAGGCCGTGATCATCGAGTGCACGGGGCCGGGCAGCGAGGGCACCCGTGTGCTCACCCCGACCGTGGCGGCGCAGTCCGACGGCGTCCACGTCGAGGTCCGGAACACCTCCGACGTCGACCTCGGCATCTCGTTCGCGAACGTGGGAGACAACGCCGACATCGGCGTGACCGAGCTGGTGCTAGACAGTCCTCCCGGCCCCGAGCGGGCGCTGTGCCTCGGGAACGACACCGACCCGGGTGAGGACCCCGGCCCTGCGTTCGAGGTCGTCGACCCGAACGGCTTCTGGGTCTCGACCGACCTCGGCGGCGAGGTCTGCTCCGTCGGGAACATCGACTACGGCGAGTTGCCGGCCGGGATCGCAGACCCCGTCGAGGCCGCGCGGGATGCGCTCGGACGGCGGGTCGAGGATGGAGACACGCTCCACGTCGCCGGCTATCCCGACGCGCGCGTGGAGAAGGTGGTGGTCCTCGAGCGCGACGGTCGAGCGATCGCGTCGGTGGCGATGTTCGAGGGCAGCGTGGGCTGGTTCGCGCACACGGTCACGACCTGCGAGTAACGGGCGGAACACGCATGGCCGTGATTCACTCGCGCGTCTCCTCGGCGAGGTCCAACCGGAGGAGATCGCCCAGCTCGCGCGCGTTTCGGACCGCGAAGTCCTTGTAGCAGTTGTTCATCAGGACGTGGGTCTCGCGTGCCTGCGTCGCCACAGCCTCGATCCGTGGCACCCACTCGGCGAGCTCCTCCTGCTGGTAGTCGTAGGTGAACCGGGACGAGGCGGTGTCGCTCTTGACCTCCCAGGCGTCCACGTTGCGACCGTGGAACCGCACCATCGCGAGGTCTTTCGCGGTCGCAGCGGCCACCGGCGGAAGGCTGGACTCGAACCCCTGCGGCATGTCGACGCAGACGTACGGCAGGTTCCGTTCCTCCAGGAAGGACAGGGTCTCTTCGGTGTTGCGCTCCTCCATCCAGGAGCGGTGCCGGAACTCGACCGCGATCCGCATGTCGGCCATGCGCGCCGCGCACTCTTCGATGTAGGCCTTGTTCTTGCGCGAGATCGGGAACCATTGCGGGAACTGGAACAGCACGGCGCCGAGCTTGCCCGCCGAGTGCAGCGGCATCAGTGCCTGCCGGAACCGGTCCCACACCTCGTCGACGACCTCGTCGGGCAGGTGCTCCCGGTAGACGAACCGCTTCCCCTCGGGCAGCGCCGGCTGCAGGTCCTTGTAGATCGAATCCGGACGCGTCGGGTGGTTCGTGAGCAGCGAGTAGGCCTTGATGTTGAAGGTGAAGTCGGGGGGCGTC
>Ga0214473_10011765_pt1 | contig 10283 bp, 9 predicted proteins | sample RVTome_7_FD_203509 | JGI IMG/M metagenome (GOLD analysis project Ga0214473, IMG submission 203509) | Soil microbial communities from uranium-contaminated site in the Upper Colorado River Basin, Wyoming, United States - RVT98D197 | ecosystem: Environmental > Terrestrial > Soil > Contaminated >... | reverse complement strand
GAAGCCCACAACATCAGCATGACGGTGCTCGGGGCCGGGCTGCTGTGGTTTGGCTGGTTTGGCTTCAATGCTGGCAGCGCTCTCTCGGCAGGGGCCCTGGCCACCAGCGCCTTCGTGGTCACCAACACCGCCGCCGCTGCGGCGGCCCTTTCGTGGATGTTCACCGCCTGGGCCATGACGGGCAAGGCCAGCCTGCTGGGAGCTGTCACAGGGGCGGTGGTGGGGCTTGTAGCCATAACCCCGGCTTCGGGCTTCGTGGGCCCTGCCGGCGCGCTGGCCATCGGGGGAGTCGCGGGGGTCCTGTGCTACCTCGCGGTCCGCTTCAGGAACGGGCGCAACGTCGACGATTCCCTGGACGTATGGGCCTGCCACGGCATTGGCGGGACATGGGGGGCTTTGGCCACCGGCATCTTCGCCATCGCCGCCATCAACACGGCGGGGGCCGACGGCCTGCTTGCGGGCAATGCCAGGCAGCTTGCAGTCCAGGCCCTGGCGGTGGCCGTGGTCTGGGTCTACTCCTTCGCCGTGACATGGGTCCTCCTCAAGGTCCTCGACCGGGTTATGGGGGCCAGGGTGAGCCCGGTGGAGGAGATGGTAGGGCTGGACCTCTCCCAGCACGCCGAAGCGGGCTACAGGCTGTAGGAGAGAGATGAAGAAGATAGAGGCCATCGTCCGCAGCGAAAAGATCGGCGAGGTGAAAAGCGCCCTGGAGAGGGCGGGGGTTATCGGCATGAACATGGTGGAGGTGCAGGGGCGGGGAAGGCAGAAGGGTCTCGTGAGGATGTGGCGCGGGGTCGCCCAGGGGGTGGACATGCTGCCCAAGATGAAGGTGGAGGTGGTGGTGAACGATGAGGACATGGAGAAAGTTGTCCAGGCCATACTCAAAGCGGCCTGGACGGGCAATATCGGCGATGGGAAAATCTTCGTCCTCCCCGTGGAAGAGGTTATCCGGGTGAGGACGGGAGAAAGGGGAAAGAATGCCATTTGAAGTCAAGCTGAGGAGGAACCTCGACTACCACGAGGGTGCCCCGGAACCCAAGTATTTCTTCGTCTACGAACTGGAACTGGGGGAGGTCATTGGCCGGCCGGTCGCCAGCCGCCTGCCGGTCTTCTGGCGGCCCAACGACACCCCGCACCCCATCCTCAAGGAAATCTACTGGGTGGACATTGCGGGAGTGCGGGTGGAGAAGGGGAATCTGGCCGCCCTGGAAAGGGCCATTCCCCAGGCGGTGCTGGGGCTTCTGGACTTCGGCACCATCCCTTACTACTACATCTCTCTTCCAGGAGGGGACCGCCTGCCCGTCTTCCTCACGGGAGGAAAGCTGCGCCTCCGCGAGCCTTCCCTTGAAGGGCAGGACATCGGCCAGCTCTGGCACCGCCTGGGTGACCTGCTTCTCCAGCAGAAGAAGATTCACGCCAAGGAGGAGGTGGAGGTCAGTCTCCTTCTGTGGAAGGAGCTGAAGGTCCATTCCACCGCCTTCGTCCTTGTGGACGGGCGGGCCTTTGTCCCGGTCTTCTGGCACGGCAAGGACGAGCTGAACTACGACGTTATCGGCCAGCCTCCCCGCTTCCTCCCCCTGGAAGAAGCCTTCGCGCTGCGCCGGGAGGTGGCAAAGGACCTGACAGCAAAGCACCAGCTCTCTTCCACCTATGAGGTGAGGATGGAGCAGGTGCCGGACGGGGTGTGGGAGGGTCTCAGGAAGAAGGCCCTGGCTACCGACCGCGTCCTGAGCTATGAGGAGAAGGGGAAACGGCAGGAGATACCGGTGTACGAGGCAGAAGGGGAAGTCTTCGCGGCCCGCAGGATGAGCCGCCTGGGCCTCCTCTTCGCCCCGAACATGGACGAGCTTGCCCAGCGCGTCAGCGCCGACCTCGCCCGCCGTGGGCACATCCCCGGCCCTTCCTCGCTGACCCTGGAGAACTCAAGGAAGTAAAGGAGAAGAAGATGGTCTTGAAGACAGATAAGTCGCCTGCTGACGTCCTTGACCTGGTCCGGGAGAAGAAGCTGGACATAGTGGACTTCAAGTTCACTGACCTCCCCGGCACGCTCCAGCACTTCTCCATCCCGGCGAAGGAGCTGGACGAGAGTATTTTTCGCGAAGGTATCGGCTTTGACGGCTCCAGCATCCGGGGCTTTCAGGCCATCCACGAGAGCGATATGCTCCTGGTGCCGGACCCCACAACCGCGCAGGTGGACTCCATCTGCAAGGTGCCCACCCTGTCCCTTCTCTGCGATGTCCGGGACCCCATAACCCGCGAGGAGTACTGGCGCGACCCCCGGTACATCGCTCACAAGGCCGAACGCTACCTGCTCTCCACTGCCCTGGCCGACACTGCCTATTTCGGCCCCGAGGCGGAGTTCTTCATCTTCGACAACGTCCGCTTCGACCAGAACCAGCACTCGGGCTATTACTTCATCGACTCCGAGGAGGGTGTGTGGAACTCGGGCAAGGAAGCCCCGGGCAACCTGGGCTACCGCCCCCGCTACAAGGAGGGCTACTTCCCCACGGCCCCCACTGACAGCCTGCAGGACCTCCGCTCCGAGGCTATCCTGACCATGATCCGTTCGGGCATTGACGTCGAGGTCCACCACCATGAGGTGGCAACGGCGGGGCAGGGGGAGATAGACATGCGCTTCCAGAGCCTCACCAGGATGGCTGACCAGGTCATGATGTACAAGTATGTCCTGAAGAATGTAGCTGCGGCCCACAACAAGACAGTCACTTTCATGCCCAAGCCCCTCTTCGGGGACAACGGCTCAGGGATGCACGTCCACATAAGCCTGTGGAAGAATGGGACCAACCTGTTCTTTGACCCTGAGGGCTATGCACAGCTCAGCGTAATGGGCATGCACTTCATCGGGGGGCTGCTCGCCCACTCCCCTGCCCTCCTGGCCTTCTGCGCCCCGACGACCAACTCCTACCGCCGGCTGGTGCCTGGCTACGAGGCCCCCGTGAACCTGGTCTATTCCCAGCGCAACCGCTCGGCGGCTGTCCGAATTCCGGTCTACTCCTTGAGCCCGCGGGCCAAGAGGGTTGAGTACCGGCCCCCCGACCCCTCCTGCAACCCCTACCTGGCCTTCCCGGCTCTCCTCCTGGCGGGGCTCGACGGGATAAGGAAGGAAATGGACCCGGGCTTCCCCACGGACGTGGACATCTACGAGCTTCCCCCGGAGAAGGCCAAACAGATAAAGACGGTCCCCGGGAGCCTGGACGAAACGCTGAAGGCCCTGGAGAAAGACCACGACTTCCTCCTCCAGGGCGGGGTCTTCACCCCCGACCTGATTGAGACCTGGATAAAGTACAAGAGAGAGAAGGAGCTTGACCCCGTCCGCCTCCGCCCCCATCCCTACGAGTTCTGCCTCTATTTCGACGTCTAGGGCCGGGGCACCTGGAGAGGCCGCCCCTGGGGCAAAGCCAGCGGCGGCCTTTCTGCTATAATTCCCGCTGGAGGTCAGGAAGGGTGGCTACAGTCTCAGCAAAGGAAGGGGCATACCCGTCGCAGTACGAGACCGAGGTGCTCCTCAAGGACGGCTCAATCATCAGGCTCAGGCCCATCAGGCCGGAAGACAGCGAGCGGTGGCTGGCTTTTGTCACCGGGCTCAGCCCCCGCGCGAGATACCTCCGCTTCCACCATTTGCCTGACCAGGCGAACATCCACGACGCCGTCCGCGCCTGCACTGTGGACTACAGGGACACCTTTGCCATGGTGGCGGAAGTGCGGAAAGGGCAACGTGAGGAGATAGTGGGCCTCGGGCGCTACTACCGCCTGCCCGGGAAGTCCTCTGCAGAGATGGCCTTTGCTGTCCTGGATGACTACCAGGCCAAGGGCATAGGCACCCGGCTCATGGAGGCGCTGGTCAAGGCCGCCCTCGAATGCGGCATCACGGTATTTGAGGCCGATGTGCTGGCAGAGAACGAGGAGATGATGGCGGTCTTCCGGGACTACGGCTTTCACATCTCCAGCGAGCTCGAAGCCGGCGTCTATCACGTCACAATTCCGATAGCCCCGACAAGAAGGGCGATCAAGAAGGAGGAGGAGAGGGAGCGCCTGGCGACCCTCGCCTCTCTGCAGCCAGTCCTGCTTCCGCACTCGGTGGCGGTGATAGGGGCTTCAAGGGAGCCTGGCACCATCGGCTATTTGCTCCTGCAGTGCCTCATAGAAAGCCGCTTTTCCGGGGTCGTTTACCCTGTGAACCCCAAAGCTGAAGCCGTAATGGCCGTGAGGGCCTACCCCTCGGTCCTTGACGTCCCGGGGAACGTAGACCTGGCGATCATCGCTGTGCCCGCGCCCATCGTGGCCAGGGTGGCGGACGAATGCGGGCGCAAGGGCGTGCGGGCCATGATAGTGATCTCCGACGGGTTCAGGGAGAGGGGGCCTGAAGGGGCGGAGAGGGAGAAGGAGCTGCGGGACATCACCCTGGGATACGGCATGCGGCTGGTTGGCCCGAACTGTATGGGGGTGATCAATACGGACCAAGAAATAAGGCTGAACGCCACCTTCTCCCGGGTCTATCCGCCCAAGGGCAATGTGGCCTTCCTCACCCAGAGCGGCGCGCTGGGGCTGGCCATCCTGGAGTACGCCAGCAGCCTCAATATAGGCATATCCAGCTTTATCAGCGTGGGCAACCGCGCCGATGTCTCCCCAAACGACATGCTTCAATACTGGGAGCAGGACCGGGCCACCAGGGTCATCCTGCTCTACCTTGAGTCCTTTGGCAACCCGCGCAAGTTCGGCCGTATCGCCAGGAGGGTGTCCGCCGCAAAGCCGATAGTTGCAGTCAAGGGCGGAAGCACCCCGGCGGGCTCCCGGGCGGCCATGTCCCACACCGGCGCCCTGGCCACCTCGGACGTCGCCTCGGATGCCCTCTTCCGCCAGAGCGGGCTTATCAGGGTGAACAGCCTCGAGGAGCTGTTTGATGTGGCCACACTCATCTCCTCCCAGCCGGTACCCAGGGGCAAAAGGCTGGCCATAGTCACCAACGGGGGAGGCCCCGGCATTCTGGCCGCTGATGCCGCCGACAGCCGCGGCCTGGTGCTGCTGGAGTTCGCCCCGGAGACCGCGGAGAAGCTGAAAGCGGTCATCAAGCGCGAAGTCACCATTCGAAATCCCCTGGACCTGACGGCGGGTGCCTCGGGAGAGGAGTTCGCCGCGACTCTGAAAGTCCTGGCCGCTGACCCGGCAAACGACGCAGTAATTCTCATATTCGTGCCCCCGGTGGTGGTCTCACTTGAGTCTATGGAGCGTGCCGTCGGCGAGGTGGTGCCTCTTTTCCAACGGCACCAGAAGCCCCTTCTGGCCTGCTTCATGGGCCTCAGGGGGCTAAACAGAAAGCTGGGGTACAAGGACAAGTTCGTTCCCTGCTATCCATTCCCCGAGGACGCTGTCTCCGCCCTGGCGGAGGCCGCTGAATACGGGGAATGGCGCAGAAAGCCCAAGGGGACCGTTCCCAGAATCCGCGGCCTCCAGCGCGAAAGGGCGCGACGCGTGATGGAACGCGCCATGACCCGCACATCGGCCAGGCCCCTGTGGCTGGGACCGGAGGAGATAGCTGAACTGCTCCAATGCTACGGAATACGCTTCGCTGAGGCCCAGGAGGCAAAGACACCGGCTGAAGCCGCTTCGCTGGCCTCGAAGATAGGCTTTCCCATCGCAGTGAAGCTGGTCTCCTCAACAATCTCGCACAAGACCGACGTTGGGGGAGTCGTCCTCGGGCTCAAGTCAGAGAAAGAGGTGGAGAAGGCCTTCAACGACATCAGGGACAGCCTTGCCCGGCTGGGGCGTGAGAACAAGATGGAAGGGGTCACTGTCCAGCGCATGGTGGCGGGGGGAATCGAGACCATCGTCGGCGTGACCCAGGACCCCTCCTTCGGGCCCCTGGTGATGTTTGGCCTGGGGGGGGTGTACGCGGAGCTCTTCAAAGACGTGGCCTTCAAGCTGCATCCCCTCACCGACGTGGACGCCCGGGAGCTGGTGGCCTCCATCAAGATGGCCAGGCTATTTGAAGGGTTCAGGGGCGCGCCTGCCGCCGACACCCCCGCGCTTGAGGACCTGCTCCTCCGGCTCTCTGCCCTCATTGAAGACACCCCTCAGATTGCCGAGCTGGACCTCAATCCGGTCAAGGTCATGCCGAAAGGAGAGGGCTACTGGGTGATAGACGCCAGGGTCCTGGCGAAGTGAGAAGCGGGCCACCGCGACCACTCAGCCGAATCCGTTCACAAAACTGCAACGCTTAATTCGTTGACAGATTTGCCAATCTGGGGTTAGAATATAATAGGGCTGGAGAGGAGTTTCTGGAAGAGGGCTTTCATGCTGAAAGCAGGGAAAGCAGAATGAAATCGAGAGGGGCCTTACTTTTCGTCAGCTTGCTGACCCCGGCGCTTCTGCTTGCGGGGTGCGTGGTTCCGGCATCCACCCCGGCACCGGCAGCAGTGCCCCTGCCTCCGCCGGTCACTGTGGACCTCTCGACGAAGACCGATAGCCAGGGGGTACTCCTCGAAACTGTGCGCATAACTTCCTCCGATGGCAGGCTGACGTCAACTCTGCCGAGGGGGTCAAGACTCCTGGATGGGAAGGGTCGGCCTGTAAAGTCCCTGACGCTCACCCCCTACGTGCCCCCGCAGTCCACGGACGGTGTCATAGTCGGCCTCGCCTATAAGTGGGACGAGGTGGTCACTTGGGGAAACGTGGACCCCACCGGCAATGTCACCATTAGCTATGACCCGCCCCCAGCCAACCCCAGAATCAACGTCAATAAGCCCGACATAGTAGCTTGGTGGGATGAGAAAAACCTGTGGGCCGCGCGAACGCGCCCCGCCACCGCGGACCTCGTTGCTCACACCCTTTCGGGGCCTCAGGTAAGATTCCATCCTTATGCCGTGATCTTCTGGTATACGGATATTACACCTCCGGTCATCGTGCCGCCTCCCACTCCGGCGCCACAGGCCGGGTAGCTAAGTCTAAGGGGGTAGGATGAAAACGAAATATGCGAAGTTGATCCCGCTGGCGGTGGCCCTCGCCCTGGTGGCAGGGCTTGTCCCGCTGATGGCCGCGCCTGCACTCGCGTGCAGCAACGGAGACATGGAGTTCTACCCCACCAAGGGCCCGGTGGGCACCGTGGTCACTGTCTACTATTGGACTGGCCAGGGCCATACCCAGGAGTGGTCAAATGCTGCCCTGTATGACTGGCAACCGGACAACATGACGGATTGGGGCCTGACTCCGAACAGCACCACTTTTGGGGGCATCCCTGTCGCCCACGAGGGGATACCTATGGAAATGGGCGAGTACACCTTTGCCGTGCCAAACGTGGAGCCCGGGGATTACCTGATCGAAATCAAGGACATATTCGGCTATTCCACGGATATCGTGTACTCGTCCGGTCTGCATGCCCTCTTCACTGTTACTCCGGGCCCAGTGGTCCGCAACCCCTCTTCAATAGTCGGGCACACCCTGGAAAGGCTCGATGGGAAATATGAGACGGTGTGGGGCCTTGACCCCGCCAGCCAGACCTGGAAGGTGTACGAGGTGGCGAAGCCGGCACAGCGGTTCAACAACCTGGAGAAACTGGCGATGGGGCAGACGATCTGGATCAAAGTCACAGAGGATGATGTCGTCCTCAACTGGCACGGCACACTCTACTTCCTGGGGAAAGGGTGGAACCTCATTACCGGCCTCGGCGACACCTACGGGATCGGCAAAGTCATCACGGTGCCGGCGATGGGTAACAACGTCTAGCCACAGAGGGCCTTATATAATCTAACCGTCAGGCGAGAAACGACCGGCAGAGTCTCATCGGCTAGTGCCCCAGGGCTAACGTGCTATCCCCGGCCGCCGCGCGGGGCGTCAGCCAGGGAGTTCGGTTACCTCGAACCAGCCAAGGAAGCTGGTGGCGCTGATGGCAATGGTCTTGGTCGTGTTTGTAGGTGCATCCCACGCCCGCACGCGCTTGACGCTCCTGGCCCCGAGAATGGATGTCCCCGACACACTGATAGGAACGCCCTTTGGTGCGATGATTTTGTTGGTCCCGAATATCGAGACCGCCGTGACCTGCGTGACGCCTTCGTCCAGCACTACCTGGGTGAAGTCGGTTTCGCAACCGCCGAAAATGGCAATCGACCAGACCCTCTTGCCCGGGCGCCAGGGGCCCTGCCCCAGCTTGGAAATGCCAAACAACGCCAGATTCCTCATTGCTCTACTCTCCTCTGCCGATTTACCCGCTTGGGGTGTTCCACTTGCCATGAATGATACTGGTAAGTATGTTAGACCCCAACCCTGCGGCTGTCAATAACATCGCCTCATTCAGGCCCCTGATTCCGGAGTGACCTCCACCACCCGGGGCACTCCTCCCAGGTCCGGGAATACTGATACGCCTGCCCCCGGGAAATGGGCCAGGACGAGCTTCCTCACCTCCGCCTCCTGGCCGGCACCTATCTCCAGCAGAAACGCACCCCCTCGCAGCAGGGCGTCGGCAACCTGGTGGAGGAATGACCGGAGGGCGCGCAGGCCGTCGGGCCCACCCCTCAGGGCCAGGGCCGGCTCATAAAGGAGCTCTGGAGCAAGCTCTGCCCCGTCGGGGACATAGGGAAGATTGGCCGCCACCATTTGCACCGGGCCGGGAAGCGAGGAAAGCATGTCCCCCTGGAGGGGCTTCACTCTGCCGGACACACCGTGCTTGGCGCAGTTTATCCGGGCCACCTCCAGGGCTTCTGCAGAGACATCGAGGGCGAAGAGGCGCGCGCGTGGCAACTCAAGAGCGAGCGAGACGGCCACCGCCCCGCTCCCCGTCCCCACGTCGGCGATGGTCACGTCCTCCCCGAGGCGCTTGGCCGCGGCCAGGGCCCTGTCCACCAGCACCTCGGTTTCGGGACGCGGGATAAGCACCCGGCGGTCAACGAAGAAGTCTCGGCCGTAGAATTCCCTGTTTTGCAGAATGTAGGCCGTCGGCTCCCGCTTGAGACGGCGCGCCAGCATGGCCCAGAACACCCTGAGCTCTGCGGGCGAGAGAGGCCTTTCTGGCCGGGCCAGAAGCTGCGCCCGGGAGAAGCCCAGGGCGTGTGCCAGCAGAATCTGGGCTTCGAGGGAGTGGTCGGGAATACCTTCGGTGTTCAGGGCCTGGGAGGCTTGCCTCAGCTCCTCCCCAAGCGTCAAACCTTCCCCTCCGGCGCGTTGGCCAGGGCATCGATGAGGCCGTCCATGTCGCCCTCAAGAAAGCGGGGGAGATTATGGAGGCTAACGTCTATCCGGTGGTCGGTGATCCGGCTCTGGGCGAAGTTGTAGGTGCGCACCTTCTCCGCCCTTTCCCCGGTCCCCACCTGGGAGCGACGGTCCCGGGCGGTCTCCTCTTTCTGTTGACGGCGCTCAAGGTCCAGCAGGCGCGCACGGAGGACGGCCATGGCCTTCTGCCGGTTCCGCAGCTGAGAGCGCTCGTCCTGGCACGCGGCGACCATGCCCGTCGGCAGGTGGGTAATGCGGACGGCGGTGGCCACCTTCTGCACGTTCTGGCCGCCGGCCCCACTGGAGTGGAAGATATCCACCCTCAGGTCCTCGGGGCGGATGTTGACCTCCACCTCTTCCGCCTCAGGGAGGACAGCGACAGTGGCGGTGGATGTGTGGACGCGGCCGGAAGCCTCTGTTGCCGGGACGCGCTGCACCCGGTGAACGCCGCTCTCATACTTCAGACGGCTGTAGGCACCCTTGCCCTTTATCTCGAACACAACCTCCCGGTAACCACCCTTCTCGTTCGGGCTGGCGTCAATAATCTCCGTGTGCCATCCTCTGTTCTGGGCATAGCGAATATACATGCGGTAGAGGTCAGCGGCGAAGAGCGCGGCCTCCTCGCCCCCCGTCCCCGCGCGCACCTCCATGATCACATCCTTCTGGTCCCTCGGGTCGGGTGGAAAGAGGGCCTTTCTAAGCCCCGCAAGCAGGCTCTCCTGGCGATCCCGGAGCTGCGCCAGCTCCTCCTTCACCAGTGCGGCCATCTCCGGGTCCAGGCCCTCCTCCTGGAGGGCCCTGGTCCTGTCCACGGAGTCCATGACGGCCTTATACTCCCGGTAACGGGAGACGTTCTCCTCCAGAGCCGCCCGCTCCTTGGCCAGGGCTAGGAGGCGGGCAGAGTCCTGCACTGTCTCCGGCTGCGAGAGCAGGGCCTCAATTTCCACATAGCGCCGCTCCGCGGCGTCCAGTTTTTCCTTTAGCAATGAATCGGCGACAACAACCATCTTCTGCGCTCCTGACGCGTCATAATTATAGCACAGGGGTCTTGACTTGCTTGCTCGGGG
>Ga0214473_10011763_pt1 | contig 10285 bp, 6 predicted proteins | sample RVTome_7_FD_203509 | JGI IMG/M metagenome (GOLD analysis project Ga0214473, IMG submission 203509) | Soil microbial communities from uranium-contaminated site in the Upper Colorado River Basin, Wyoming, United States - RVT98D197 | ecosystem: Environmental > Terrestrial > Soil > Contaminated >... | reverse complement strand
GGGAGGTGGCCGAGGCCGGGCGTCTGGGAGGCCTGCGGCGCCGGCGGGAGAAGACCGTCGCTGCTGCCTACGACCTCGACGGTCTGGCCACTGTGGACCAGATCAGGAGGCTATTGGAGATCGCCGTAACGGACACCCTGGGACTGGAGAACTCCATCGCCCGATCGCGCGTGCTGGCCTACCTGGCGCAGGTGGCGCTTAAGGTGGTCGAGGCGGACGATCTCCAGGAGCGGCTGGCCGCGCTGGAGACGGCGGTGGGGCCGCGGCTGGCAACGGGGAGGAGACGGTGAGGCTCACGGACGGGCGGCTGGACAAGCTCTACCCCGCGCTCACCGCCAAGGAACGGGCGCTCATGGTGCTGCGTTCCTGGAAGCAGGACGAGGATGAGGACCGGCGGGTCAGGCTCACGATGCCGGAGGGTCAGGTCAGCGAATTCAACCGCTTCATCGACCTAATGAACGGCGCCTACCTGCTGACGCCGTACATCCGTGCTCTGCGGCTCCACATCGACCAACTAGGCTTGAGGTACGGCTGGCTGATCACGCTGGAGCTGTGGGCGATCCATGCGCTCAGCCTGGGCGAGTTCATCTGGTCCGAGACGAAGGAGCCGACCACGGAGAGCGAGCACCGGCAGCGGCTGGAGGCCGCGCGGGCGGAGATGGTGCCGGCGTCGGAGCTGGCAGAGCTCCTCGCGGAGGAGCACGAAGGATGGGCTGCCGGCGACCTGAAGGGCGGGGACGATGGTGAGGAGCCCACCGTCACCGACGCCGCCTGGAGGCGGGTGTGCAAAGAGAAGGAGCGGGAGCTCGCCTCGCTCGTCGAGAAGGGTGTCCTTGAGGGATCGCGGAAGGGGAAGCGTCTCCTGATCAACGCGGCGTCCTTCTACGGCTGGCGGGGCGAGGACGTGCCCATTTGGCCCGATTGGGGCTTTGAGTTCGACGTCCTCCCCGACGCCGAGGCCAAGGAGGTCGAGCGGCGGCGCCGGGCCAGGGAGAAGGCCCGCCAGGCGCTAATGCGCGGTCCGTCCTTTTCCGCTCTGCTCCTTCGCGGCTCCCGCAGGGATAGCGGTGGGGATGACGACGGTGCCAACTCCGGCGTCAACCGTATCGTGGCGGCGCTTGAAGATCGGCTCCGCGAGGGGGCATCGACGTGGTGGCAGGGCCTGGTCGCTGCCGAGAAGGTTGTCGACGAGGTGGCGGCAGAGTTCGGTGGCGAGGACCCGCTGCAGCCGGACGGTCGGGAGACCCTGCGCGATGCCCGCGTTCGGCTGGAGGAGATGATCAAGGAGCTTGGTGAGCGGCTGGGCCCGCTGGAGCTTGGGGAGCCGCCGGAGGAGCTGTTGAACACGCTCAGAAGACACGTCGGGCTGCGCGGCCGCTGACCGCTCGGCAGCCCGTCACCTGAGAGCGAACATCCGCCCGGCAGCGACGGGTTCCCGGTTTGGCGATGGCTCAACCGAATCGAGGAGAGCGCCCACGCATTTTGGGAGCAAGAGTCGATCTGTTTCCCCGGAGTGCGAGCGTCTCGTCAGGACAAGAGGGTTAGTGGTTCGACTCGCGCTTGAGGGCGACCACCGGGATCGTGCGCCCGGCCCTCGCCTGGTAGCCGCCAAACATCGGGTATAGCCCGGCCTGCTTGGCGTACAAGCGGTCGCGCTCTTCGCCGGTCAGCTCCTCCGCCTCGACCACGATCCCGCTAACGGCGCCCATCCCTGTAACAGCGCATCGCGTCTAGCGTCTTTGTATCATCTCTAGAAAGAGGTGATACCAGCGATATCCGCCCCACGTATGCCCCCCTCCCTGCCCCGTAAACCCTGAAGAAAAGACAAGAAAGGAGCCCCCTGAAAATGGTCCATCGTGGAGGTCAATGGCTGGCGATAGGATTAGTGGCCGTAGTCACCGCCATCGGCATTGCAGGTGCGTCCTGGGCACAGGGAATCGATCCGTCCAGCGTGGAAGAAACGATCGCCGACGGAGGTTCCGTCGAAATCCAAAAGACCGTGCACACTCCCGCGATTCCGCCCCAAGTGGACATCTGCTTCCTCGCAGATACTACCGGCAGCATGGGGCCTGCACTAGCAAGCGTGCAGGCCGGCATCGGCGGCATCATGACCAGCCTCCTGGCTGAGTCACCAGATGCGCAGTTCTGTGCCGCGCAATATCGGGACACGGATGCCGCATCCGGCTTTACCTTCCAACTCGACCAGGCTCTGACGACCAGCACCGCCGATGTTCAGAACGGCGTTAACGGCTGGTCGACTGCCCCCGGCATCGGGGGGGACGCTCTCGAAGACCAACTGCACGCGCTGACAGAAATGGCCGGCGCCTCACCGGGCTGGCGTGCGGCACCCGCGGTACACATCCTGGTCTGGTTTGGTGACTGCGGAGGTCACGACCCGGCCAGTGGTGGCGAGACGCTGGCCAGCACGATCGATGCCCTCGCAACGTCTGGTTCTGGCGCACCCGTCATCGTCCTCGCCGTATCCGTGGCGAGCGCTGCGTCTGACTGTCCCCCCGGCTATCTCGACGAGCCGGTCAACGGTCACAACCAGGCCTCAGAGATAGCTGCCGCCACCGGCGGGCTGCTGTTCAGCGCAGTCGATGAGACCGCGGTGAGCGACGCAATCGCCGCAGCCCTGGCTGAAGTCAATATCCCAGTCACAGTGGCAATGGTCAGCGACTGCTCGACGGTGACGGGCGGGGTGGTGAGCACGTCATTCGCGCCGCCGAGCCAGGTCGTGAACGCCGGCGAAGACGCGGTATTCACGGAAACGATTTCCGTATCAGCGACGCCTGCGCAGCAGGGTCAGGTCTACGAGTGCGACGACTGGGCGACGATCAACGGGCAGCCGATGGCGGATAGCGCAGGTAACCGGATCAACGAGCATAAGACGATCGAGGTGCCTGACACCACACTGCCGACGGCCGCCTGTCGCGAGACGACCAACCCGTCCGGCAACAATGTCCCGCGGTCCGGCCCGAACGCCGGTAAGAGCGGCCAGAACCCGGATGGCTTCTACGAGCTGCTCGCTGGGGATGTCGTTGATCCTAACCCGGAGGTCTTTGTCGTCGATAAGGGCAAGGACGGCGTCCTGGGCACGGCTGACGACACCATTTTCGGACCGTTCGAGAATGGCACGAAGATCAAGTACGTCGAGGCAAACGGTGCGACGCCGAGCCAGTCTCCTGGCGCTGGCGACATTGACTGGAGGATCAAAGGCAACGGCGACTTCGCCATAATCGCCGTCGATGCGGCGGGCAACGAGTCTGTACCTCTCCAGTGCCACGTCCCACCGCCACCCAAGGAGTAAGTCGGATCTGTTGCGGCCTAATGAACAGAGGCGGGCCCCCGGGGGCCCGCCTCTGGCCGACGGCCACACCCCGGGGGGCATTGCGACGGGTTCCCGGTTTGGCGATGGCTCAACCGATTCGAGGAGGGCGCCCACGTAATTTTGGGAGCAATAGTCGAGCGGTTTCCTGGGGCGGACACTAAGCGCCCGTAGTGTACGTGCGAGGCGCACATCTAAGCGGGGGTAGCAGAGGAAGTCAACCGGCTGTCGCTTCGTCCTGGCGGCCCCAAAGCGAGATCACTGCCCCCGAGATCAACGTGCCCCTCGCTTGGGATTGGGGAAAGGTCGGTGGCCTGAATAGTTACAGGTGGCCATGGACGGTCCGGCTAGAGAGAGTCTACCGGATCGTAACAGCGAGGGAACGAGCGCGTCTCTACCCGGGGGAGCAGGACATGTTTCGGTACGAAGGATCGTCTCCCAACTTCATATTGACTAGCCGTTCCGCCCGTCCTCCGGGACGGCGCACCTTGAGCACCGGGGCGCAGCTTGTCGCCGCCGAGGTCGTACTGTGGTAGCGCTGCTGAAGCTGTGGAACCGTGCCCCTCGTGATGCCGCGGTCCGGGAGCCCGAACTCGAAGCCGCACCCCCTCCTGCCGGTATCGACAGACTGTTCCTGCTGGTTCCGGAAGTCGGATTCTCTTACTGGATGTTCGCCTTCGCCACGCTGGAGGCGGCGGAGGCGTACGTCGGCAGCCATTACCTGCAATTGCCGAAGACAGGGATCGTCGCGTTCTGGGCTCTTGACTCGGAGCCGGCGGCACCGGACCAGGTATCCACGCCGGACGGGCCGGCGGAGGCCGTGGTCATGATTCGCAACCCGAACGTCCCGTCCTCCGTTCAACTGTACACGTACACGAACATGGAGGCGGCCTACTCCTCGGTCCGCGATTCGATAGCAGCAGGTCTGGACCCTGGACTCGTCCTGCTCCACTGGGCACAGCTGGTGACCCTGGACGTAACCCCCCCGGCGCGAACCGACCAGGCAGCGGCCGAACGGACTCCGTCGAAGCCGGCGAGCGCTCGGCCGGAATTCGCCCTCCAGAGCGACCGTGTATACGAGGCTGAGGAAAAGGTGGACGTGGGTCCAGCGACGACGGAAGGCGAACAAGGTCATCTTGGTAGCGGGACGGAAACGGGATCGTCGTTGGCCCGCACCGTGGCGCGGGTGTACTACTGGCCCGGCTGGGATGGACTCGTGGCACGTATGGTCGCCGCTTCTCTCCTCAAGCAGGATGTTTACGACGGCATGCGACAGGACCCCACGGCGAAGGGGCGCGCGGTGGTCATAGTTGGCCTGGGCGCTCTCGCCACCGGCGTAGGAGCGGCCGGCTCTGGCCTTGCTTCAGCGCTCTGGCACGTGCTGGCTGGCGTCGCCGGCTGGGCCGCATACGCGGCCATCCTCTATGTCGTCGCAATCCAGGTCTTCGGAGGCCGCCGCACTCGCCCCGTCGAGTTCTTCAAGGCGGCCGGCCTTGGTAGCTCGGCCGCCGTTCTCCTGGCCCTTGGCGCCGTGCCGGTCCTTGGTCCGCTCTTTGTGTTGGCGATATCGGTGTGGGTAGCCGTCGCCACGGCGACAGCCCTCGCGTTCGTCTTTGAACTGGAGAAGGAGCCAGCGCTTCTTACAGCGGCGGTGGGCTGGCTTGCCTTATTCGCGATCTCGCAGGTGGCGCCGTTGCTCCTGCTGCACTAGGCCGGAGTGGCGCGCCCGGCCTGCGGCGCTTGGAGCGGTCGAACTACGCCGGAGAGTTCGCCTGCTGAGCCACGATGCACTCCCACGATGCACGTATAGACGAGAGTCTTCGCTTGGCGCATGCCGCCACAAAGTCACCTACCCGGCGCTGGCGACACTAAGGCAGATGGTAACTATCCCCTTGACACAAGTAATTGTCTGTAGTATATTCTATGCATGAGCAAGAGTTACCGCAACAAGCCCCGGCGATCGAAGGCTTCCGAGAGCCGCTACACCTTCTACGAATTCGACCGCGACTTTCCCGATGATACGGCGTGCCTCGACTGGCTCGTCGGCCATCTTTACCCCGACGGCATCCACTGCCCGACCTGTGAGAAGGCGACGAAGCACCACCGCGTGAAGACCCGGACGGCCTACGCCTGCCAATTCTGCGGGCACCACGAATACCCGATGAAGGGCACAATCTTCGAGGACTCGGCCACGTCCCTGCGCCTTTGGTTCCACGCAATCTACCTGATGGCGCAGACGCGAGGCGGTATCTCCGCCAAGCAAATCGAACGGGAGCTTGGCGTCACCTACAAGACGGCGTGGCGCATGGCGAACAAGGTTCGCACCCTTCTGAGCGAGTCGTTTGACGACATGGGCGGGAAGGTTGAGGCGGACGAAACCTATGTGGGCGGCAAGCGGCGGGATGGTCGCACGGGTCGCCCTGGCCCCGGCTCCAGCAAGATCGCCGTGTTCGGGATGGTTGAGCGAAAGGGCCGCGTCATCGCCAAGAAGGTTCCCGACGCGAAGGGCAAGACGCTCATCCCGCTCGTCACCCAACACGTCCTGCCCCGTTCCATCGTCTACACCGACGAGTGGAAGCCGTATCGCGCTCTTGGGCGGTCGGGCTACTTCCACGACCGCGTTCACCACGCATCGAAGGTTTACGTCAGCGGGGATGTCCACACCAACACCATCGAAGGCTTCTGGTCGCTCGTGAAGCGGGGCATCGGCGGGGTCTACCACGTTGTTTCTGCCAAGCATCTTCAGGGCTATCTGGACGAATACTCGTTCCGCTACAACCACCGAAGCGACGATTGGGGCATGTTCGCCGCGTTCATCAGTCGGATTCAGAAGGCGGCTCCGAGGACTTCTTGATGCGCCGCAGCACGCCGTAGAAATCCTTTCGCGTCATGCCTTCATCGCCGGTCCCCGCGCCCTTCTCTTGACCGGCTTCCGGCGCCGGCTCAGGCTCAGCATCCGAACCAAGGGTCTTGATGGCGAGTCGTCCTACCATGTCGGCCTTCTCCCACTGATCTCGCACCCAATCCAGCAGCGGCTTGTCGAGCCGGAGGGGGAACGAGGCTATTCTCGCGGGCGTCATCTTACGCCCATAGTTGAACCGCCAGCGCTCATGCCGTAGCGTCGCCGCCGCGACGTAGAGAGCCTCGAATGGCGTGCCCGGTTTCGGGAACAGCAGCAAGCAATCGTCGGTCGCGCCGCATGGGAATTCCTGAACGGCTGCCTCACCTATGCTGCCCGTGCTCGGAACAGTGATGAAGGGCGGGGCGATCACATCGGCGAAGTCATAGAAACCATAACAGCCGTTGTCCACCCCGCTGGACGAGATGATGAGGCTCAGTCCAGGTTCTAGGTGCTCCTTGCTGTGCAAGGTCTTCTGGCCATAGTGAACGTCGAACAGATCGCCGATCGTCTTGCCGCCCCGGCGGGCCTGCGCTTTGACCTTTGAGTATGGCCGTGGCTTCACCACGCCCTGTTTGACGGCCCGCTCCAAGAGGTCAAGAGACGCTGCGTGGCGAACAACGAAGGCAGCCTTGCCGCGAATGAGCGACGCCACTTCCTCGCGGAATTCGTCGTCGCTCATAGGGCGAGCCTCGATGTAGGCCCCCGGTGCCCAGTCGTTATCTTCCAGCATCGCTGCCTTGCAGAAGCCCGGAACATTGCCGTGGCGGCGGAACTCCATCAGCACTGTGTCCATCTGCGAGCCCGGTATCGGCACACGCGCCCCTTTCTTGAGCCGCAGGCCGTCATTTTCGATTCGGCAGAAGAAGACGGAACGCCCGGCGGCATGCGGTATACCCCGCTCGAACATGACTATCGCTGTGTTGGTCGAAGCGTAGGGCTGGAACAGTTCGTTGGACAGGGAGATCACAGCCACGAGCGAATTCTGTTCGAGAAGCTCCTTGCGCCAACGTGCCTTGTCGTTCTTCACGAGCAGGCTGCTCGGAACGATGGTAGCCGCGAGTCCCCGCCGGACAAGTGCTTGCAGGAGCCGGTTTATGAAGCGCTCAGTTGGCACGTCCGTCTTCTTGTGCGGAAACGGTGGGTTCATCAGCCCAACGTTGCCGGTGTCGAACGGGAAGTCGGTATCGTCAAAGGCGTCGGCGCGCCGGACGCCCGTGCTGCCGTCACCGCGAAGAATCATGTTCGCGACGCATAGAGCGGCAGTCACGGGCTCGTCATCGAAGCCGATGAGCTGGTCCTTGACGATGCTGACGATCTGCTCGTGCGGCAGCTTCGCCTGCTGTTGCATCCGGTGCATGGCCGCGATGAGGTATCCGCCCGTGCCGCAGGCGATGTCTATCACCTTGTCCTTGCGATCTACGCTACACAGGTCGGTCATCAGCTTCGTGATGTGACGTGGCGTGAAATACTGCCCTATTGTGTTGCCGCCTGTGTAGCGGAAGAATTCTTCGTAGAGCGCTCCGATGTAGTCATGCTCAGCGGTTAGCGTCGTGATGTTCAAGCGTTCGAGGATTTCACAAATGCGGCGCGCCCGCGCCGCCAACTTCTCGTTCGCCTCATCGACACGGAGGCTCTGCGCGAGATCTGGCTTGCCAGCGTCCCAGAACGCTTGCTGACACGCTTTGTTGATATCGGGCAGGATATAGGCCGCCTCGCGTCTAATCTGCCCTTTGGTCTTCCACAGTGCGAGCATGATAGCCCCGATGGCGGCGGGCCGGAAGTCGTCCTTTAGGCCCGACTCCCTGAGAAGCCCGTTGATCTCACTCGCCCTCGCCCTGAGCACCTCTGCTGGGGGAACTGCGGGCCGCAAATCAATGGCGCGAGCCGACCCCCTGATACGCGCCATTTGCTCTCGGTTGGGCACCCATGTGATCGGCTCGCCTTCGTAGGTGATGCTCTCCCACGTGCCGTTTCGACGCTTGAGCACCCTTATCTCGAAGCGGTCATCAGCGGTTCCGGCGACTGCGACCGCCAGCGGGCGGAAACCCGCATCGAAGAACGCGCTGCCGTATCGCTCAACATCCGCGACGGCGAGGTCTATGTCCTTGGCGCGGGCCTTTGCCTCGAACACGGCGAGCGGTTCGATGGAGCGCCGTTCGACAAGGACGTATTCGGGGATACCTGCGCCGGGGCCGGACTTGCTGCAATTCGCGAGGGCTTCGCGAAGTGAAGGGAAGTCCTTATACTCCTGCTGCGCCAACACGTCACCGGAGGGCGGGTGTTTGATATCCCACCCCTGAGCGATCAACAACTCCTCGATGAGCCGCTCGCTCCGAACCTCTGCGACGCGGGCATTAGCGCTCACCCCCGTTGTATATCGCGTTCACCGTATCCGTGTGCACTTGTCTGTAGGGGATAGTTACCAGTGCCGTTAGTACGGGCTAACCGTCAACAGACTCTTCGGTCAGCCTGTCCTAGGATCGGCATTGCGAAAGCCCCCCAAGACATTTCCGTCTCAGTTGGCACACGTCCTTCCCATGTAGAGGTTGAGAACCCCGTTGACATCGCCGGTCTGGCTCACCACTCCATCACCGTTGAGATCCCAGCGTCTATTCGCACTTGTCACCGGCCCATACTTGCTGTTGAAGGTGAGCGCATCCGCGGTGTTAACGACCTGATCGTGATTCAAGTCAACCGGCCAGGCATCATGGGACGTGCTGTTCGGGCAGGCATCTAGGATATCCGTTCCTAGGTAGGATTCGCGGCCGTCGAGAAATTCGTCGTCGTCGCAGTCCGAATCAAAGACACAGCCGAGCGGTTCAGAGGAATCGAGTAGAGCATCGTTGTCGTCGTCGGGGTCGCAGGCGTCACCGAGGGCGTCGCCGTCGTTGTTGGTCTGGTTGGTGTTCGCTGTGCTGGGGCAGTTGTCGTGGCCGTCACCGACGTTGTCGGAGTCGGCGTCGGGGGGAGCGCAGCGGAGGTTCATGTAGGGGGTGAAGGCGGCGGTGATGTCGCCGGCCTGGGTGATGACGCCGTCACCGTTGAGGTCGGAGCGCCTGAGGACGGGGTCGGTGCCGACGGGGAGATCGATCTTCCCTGAGAAGCCGACGATGACGTCAGAGATGTTGACGAGGCGGTCCTTGTTGAAGTCGGGCGGCCAGGCGTCGTCTACGCCGATCCTGTCCGGGCAGACGGAGAGAGGGTCGCTGCCGAGGTAGGACTCGACGCAGTCGGACCACATGGGGAGGCTGCCGTCAGGGCAGGCGGTGGCGGCGCCGGGGTCCTGGGAGGGTGTGGAGGTGCCCGACGAGGTGGTGATCGTGGAGTCGTTGTCGTCGTCGGGGTCACAGGCGTCGCCGAGGGCGTCCGGGACGAGGGGCTGTGGCGGGTTGGCGGAGCCGATGCCGGCCCCGGCCGCGGCCAGCGCGGCGTCGGTGTTCGTCTGATCGGGGTTGGGAGTGAACTGACAGTTGTCCGAGCTGTCGATCACGAGGTCGTTGTCGTCGTCGGTGTCGCAGGCGTCTCCCTGGCTGTCCCCGTCGTTGTTCTCCTGGCCGGAGTTGGAAGTTACCGGGCAGTTGTCGTTCGGATCGAGGACGCCGTCGCCGTCGCCGTCAGGGCTGAAGGGCCAGGGGTCAACGCCGTCGGCGAGGCCGTCGTTGTCGTCGTCGGTGTCGCAGGCGTCGCCCTGGGCGTCGCCGTCGTTGTTCTCTTGGCCGGCATTGGGAGTGAACTGGCAGTTGTCGTTCGTGTCGAGGACGGCATCGTTGTCGTCGTCGGTGTCGCAGGCATCACCCTGGGCGTCGCCGTCGTTGTTGGCCTGGTTGGTGTTGGGAGTGAACTGGCAGTTGTCGTTCGTGTCGAGGACGGCATCGTTGTCGTCGTCGGGGTCGCAGGCGTCACCGAGGGCGTCGCCGTCGTTGTTGGCCTGGTTGGTGTTCGCTGTGCTGGGGCAGTTGTCGTGGCCGTCACCGACGTTGTCGGAGTCGGCGTCGGGGGGAGCGCAGCGGAGGTTCATGTAGGGGGTGAAGGCGGCGGTGATGTCGCCGGCCTGG
>Ga0214473_10011762_pt1 | contig 10285 bp, 7 predicted proteins | sample RVTome_7_FD_203509 | JGI IMG/M metagenome (GOLD analysis project Ga0214473, IMG submission 203509) | Soil microbial communities from uranium-contaminated site in the Upper Colorado River Basin, Wyoming, United States - RVT98D197 | ecosystem: Environmental > Terrestrial > Soil > Contaminated >... | reverse complement strand
TTAGAAATACTCGCTGAGGTCTATTCGTCTTGCCCCGGATATATTCTTCCGTCACTCTATCGGGCTCGAAAATCCCGTTCTTTGCTCCTGCCTCGATCGCCATGTTGGCCATCGTCAACCTTCCTGACATCGATAGTTCTTCGACCGCATCTCCGCTAAACTCCATGGCCCGATACAGGGCTCCGTCCACCCCAATATCTCCTATGGTGTACAGAATCAAATCTTTTCCATCTACCCATTTCTGGAGCTTTCCATAATACACAAACTTCATCGACTCCGGAACCTTGAACCATAGTCCTCCGGTTAACATCGCTGCAGCCAAATCGCTACTTCCCACTCCTGTGGCAAAAGCTCCTAGCCCCCCGTAGGTACAGGTGTGACTGTCCCCTCCTACCACCACATCACCGGGAAGCACAATGCCTTTCTCAGGAAGGAGGGCATGGGCAATCCCCATCTCTCCCACTTCATAGTAATGGGAAATCCTGTATCGTTTGGCGAAATCCTTCATTCGCTTGCAGCTCTCGGCGGACTTGACATCCTTGCTTGGGGCGAAGTGATCAGGAACGAGGACAATCTTCTCTCGATCAAATACCCTGTCTGCCCCAATTCTTTCCAATTCATCAATCGCTGCGGGAACCGAGAGGTCGTGCCCCATCACGATGTCGATCTTCGAATTGATTAAATCCCCAGGACTCACTTCAGTCCTTCCTGAATGAGCAGCTAAAATCTTCTCCGTGATCGTCATTCCCATTTCAAAACTCTTCCTCTCATGTCTCCCCCAAGATTTTTTCTTCCAGCCCCCTGTATTTCTTCAGCCCTAAGAAGTCGAGCAACTCTTCAAAAGGAACCCCTCCGTGCGCCCCTGCCTGGGTAATTCCGTCCTTCTTAAGTCCCATTAACTTCTCTTTGATGGCCGCATAGGCTGCTGTCAGGGATATCGGAGGATAGATGGCGATGGAATAGCCCATTTCCTCATATCGTTTGAAATGCAACACCGGTGTTTTGGGCGCTATATTGACCATGACCGGCCCCTGGATGAGTCTTGGAATCTTCTCCAATTGCTCTATGGTCGTAGGAGCCTCTACAAAAATGACATCTGCTCCTTCTTCTCTATAGATATTTCCTCTCTGAATGGCCTTATCAAATCCCTCTGCTGCAATTGCATCCGTCCTTGCAATCAGAACTAAGTCCTTATCTTTTCTCGACGCAACGGCAGCCCGTATCTTTGGTACCATCTCCTCTGTGGAGATCAATTTTTTCCCCTCCATGTGTCCGCATCGCTTCGGGGACACCTGATCCTCAATATGAAACCCCGCAACCCCTGCCTTCTCATATTCTTCAACCATCCTGATCACATTAAGATGGTTGCCATACCCTGTATCGGCATCAGCGATCACTGGAATCTTGACAGCATCGGATATCCGCTTTGCATTCTCAACCATCTCTGTCATGGTGAGCAACCCGATGTCCGGAACCCCGAAAATGGAAGCCGCCGTCCCAAAACCCGTCATGTAGACGGAGTCAAATCCAACGGATTCGACTAACTTCGCGCTGAGAGCATCAAAAGCACCCGGGGCCACCAATATTTCTTTCCTTCCAATCAGCTCTCTCAATTTAGTTGTTTGCTTCATTTTCTTGCCTTTCTTTTCTCAGAAAGAATGCCACGCCTGGCATATTTTTCCTCGCCATGAATACTACCGCACCAGGGCGGCCAATTTGGCAATACTTGAGAGCTCTTCTAAGCGGTCAACCGTTGCGATGATCTTCTCCCTCTTTTTCTTATCGAAGAACTTCCTGGTCAATGAATGGAATTTGCTCAGGATCTCCTCCTTGGTTGTAGGATTCTCCGGGTCCCCTTTCGGGTAGTCCACATGGGCCTGAAATGTCCGGCCATCATTTAACTCGGCGATTAAGGTGGCGGGATAGGCTTTGGGGTACATCGCTTCAGCTTCAGGGTCAAATTCCCATTTCACTTTTTCCGCAAGGGCTAATACCTCGGGGTCACGGAGGGTTTTGCCGTGGAATTCATCGATGCCAGTCCTGTTCTTGCAGATCGTGACCGCGATGGCCCAGGGAAGGCTGAACTGGGCGTCTACATGGGTTACAGGTTTCAATTTTCGCTCGATGGGGTTGCATAGGGTCTTGATGGTAAAATCGCCCACTTTTGCTATGATCCTTTTAATATCTTTTGCTCGTACGCCCTGGCGATATAGATCGAGGGCACAATCGGCGACAGGCCCGGAGAACCGGCAGCAGGCATGGACCTTGATGCTCGTATCCATCATTTCCCATTTGTTGCCAAGGGTCTCCGTGATCCGGCTGAAGTCATACTGATCCTTAAAGGAAAGAGCCTTGATGAGACCACTCGGCCCATCGAAAACGGTTCCGGAACCAATGTAAGACTTCTCTGCGAGGGTCGCGGCTAAGACGCCACCCATGGCAGGATGGCCGGCTTGAAGAGGTTTCTGCCACGCACCTTCCCCGGTGCACTCCTGGGTGCCTGCGGAAAAGCTCGCCGCCAATCCTAAGGCGTATTTTGTCCGTTTCACATCAAGTTTCATGAGCGTGGCACAACCAGCCGCAGCGCCGAATACACCGCACGTGCCCGTGGGGTGGAATCCCTGATAGTAAGACTTTCCGAGAAGAGATTCTCCCAGGCGGATCATCACCTCCACGCCGAGGATAAAGGACCTGAGAAAATCTTTGCCCTTCACCTTCAGCTTTTCCCCGAGGGCGAAGACAGCCGGAAATACGGCGACAGAGGGATGCATGGTTCCTTCCCGGTGGTCGTCGTCAAAGTCGAAAGTGTGCCCCATGGTGCCATTGAGCATGGCCGCATTCATCACCGATGTTTTGAAGCCATGGGCAAAGACCGAGCTATGAGGGTTTCCGCCTTCCGCCTGCATGACCTTGGCCAAAACTTTTATCTGCGGCTCTTTCGATGCCCCGACCGTGCAGCCTATAACATCGATGACATATTCTTTAACCTTCTCTACTGTCTCCCTTGGAAGATCATCAAATTTTTCCCGGACCAAAAACTCAGCCAAAACCTCGGCCAACCTTTTTTCCTGACTCGCTTTTTCCATGATTCTACTCCCATCCTTTCTACAAAGAATCGATTTTTTTCCACTTCTCATCACATTTGAGGCAGCACGATCGAGTCTTTTAGTTTATGCCACCAGAGATATTGATGGCCTCTCCAGTAATGTAGCTGGACTGGTCCGAAACCAGGAATAAGACCAGGTTGGCCATTTCCTCGGTGGTACCGATCCGCCCTAACGGTATTCCCTCAACCAATTTCTGATAATCCCTCGCTCTGGCTTCTTCGACAGTGATACCCTCAGCCTGTCCTTTCTCTTTATGAAAACTGTCTCTCAGGTGTGTGGACACAGAGCCAGGGTTAATGGCATTGACATATATTTTATGTTTCGCCAGTTCAAGTGCCATGGTTTTTACCAGTCCAATGACACCAAATTTAGACGCGCAATAAGCACCGCTTCCAGGCATACCCTTTATTCCTCCCATAGAAGCAATAAGCACGATCTTGCCACCTCCTCCCCTCGTGACCATGCTCTTAGCGACTGCTTTAGCTATGAGAAAAGTACCGTTAAGATTTACGTCCAGAACTGTTTTCCAATCTCCTTCAGCGAGATCTATAATAGGTGTCGTCACCGGGCCGCGGATCGCAGCGCAATGGACCAATATATCTAACTTGCCGAATCTTTCTATGGCTTTAGCTATGGTTGCATCAACTTCCTGACTAACACAAATATCTGCTACCACTCCCAGCGCTTCCATGCCCAGAGCCTTGATTTCGGCAGCCACATTATCCAAACCTTCCCATCCCTCGTCTCCTGGAAAGGGGCTTCGATGCACTGCATACTTATCGACAACTACGACATTGGCTCCTTCACCAGCCAATCGTAATGCAACGGCATGTCCCATGGTCCTCTTGCCCGCTGCCCCTGTAACCAAAGCGACTTTACCTTCAAGGCTTTTCATATTGTTTCTTAACCTCCTTTTTATAGACCAACTCCACCCATTCACCATTTCCTTCTTTGTGTCACAAATCCTTCACGAGGTCTGCCAGCCCCAGTCTTTCTAGCGTCTCCGGCAGAGGTCTGCCGATCTCAGGGTCCCAACCCATCTGCTGATAGTAGTTGCGCCGTATAGACTCCCAGTGGGGCATGATACCAATCCCCTTTGCCGGCCCATCAACCGGTGTGGAACCATATCGAACGGAAGGGGCCTCGCTCTCTTTTGTGAGGCCGTGCCGGAAATTGAATACGCGTAGCTGATTGATCGTACGCCGTCCCACATCCATTGCTTCTGCGATCGTGAAATTCCACCCGGTAACGGCATTCAAACACTCCAAGGCGAGGTTGAAGTCGCTCGTGCAAAAGCGGCAGACGCCCAAACAATCCTCAAACTGCCTCCCTCCGTTGAGCCGGGCATTCTGTGTCGATATTCCCAGAGGATCAAAACGGTCTTGGACGGGGGTGAGACCCAATACAGCCGGTTTTGCCAAAGGGCCACCCGTCTCAATCGTGCCCGTGTTAGAAAGGCACGTGTCAATCAACTCCGTCCAAAAACCCCGGTGATCGTGGCCTCTGGGGGAGGCCCCTTTCTGCGTATAGACAGCACAGTTGAGCGCCTCTCCACCGATAGTTGCGGCAGCCCGCTTGACCCCTTCGGCCAGCAGGTTCCCGCAACCCTCGCGATGGGCAATCTTTTTCAACATCGCGGCCGTGACCTCCGCATCCCCCCATTTCATCTCAATCCCGTCAAGGTCTTTCTGGGTCAACAGCCCCTTTTCATAGCACTCCATGAGCCAGCCGATCAAATAACCAGATTCGTTGCAATCCATCCCTAGATGATCAACGAGGCTGGCTAGCATGGCAGCCGCACCTGGATCCGGTTGATCAATGATTGGACCCATAGCCGCCAAGGCTTCGTACTCTGGCTCCTCTCCAACAAAGCCTTTGTATGGCCCCTCCGTCACTTCCATCATATTGCAATGACCCATACGACAGGCCCAACAGGGAGAAGGCTTCATCTTGAAGTGGGAGCGCAGGTATTCACCCTTAAACTTTTCCCACCCCGGGAAAATGTTCGTCGTGTAATTTCGGATGGGTAGCGCTCCGATGGGTGCAAAAATTTCGAAAGCAAATGCTGTTCCATATTTACCGAGGTTAGGATCCGCCTTCACAGCCGTTTCAAAAAGGTCTTTGGCCACCGTCGACAATCGGGTCGGATCTGCCACAGGCACTTTGCTCTGGCCCCGCTCCACGGATACGGCCTTGAGCTTCTTTGACCCCATCACGGCCCCCAATCCATTGTGGGCAACGACATGTCCGTGATCGCCGACGATGGCTGCAAAGCGTACCAGGTTCTCCCCAGCCGGGCCGATGCTATACACACTGCATCGCTTGCCCACTTTTTTGCGGATGATGTCTTCTGTTTCCCAGGTGTCCTTGCCCACAAGATTGTCTGCGTCGAGAAGCTCTACTCTGCCATCACAGATGTGCAGGCGGGTCCACTTTTTTGCGGCACCCTGGACGATGATACCGTGAAGACCTGAAAATCTTAGAAAGGCGCCAAAAAACCCGTTCGCCTGGGAAGCCCCTGCTAGGTTGGTCATAGGACCCTTACTGGTTACCGAAAACGTCCCTGACCCGGCAACCCTTGTGCCAGCGAGAGGTCCGGTAAACCACATCATCCTGTTGTCAGGGTCTGACCACTCGACCCCGGGTGGCACTTCTTCATAAAGAAATTTGGCTCCAAGCCCGGTGCCACCGACGTACTTTCTTGCCACCTCATTACTTAACTGAATCTCGTCTGTTCGTTTGCTACTCAGATCAACACGCAATATTCTCATCTCATACTCGCGATCGACGTTTGCTTTCATCCCTTCTCCATTTCCTCGGAACTCCGAAATTCAAATATCTTTAACTCCTGCAGCTTTATCCCTCTTTTCCGTATTTCCAGATCGCTTGCTTCGGACGGCTTCTAATCCTAATTTCAGACTTGTCTAAATTAGGTGACAAAAAAATAGGCACATCCTTTAGTTGTGTAGTAGATTGATCCTGCCAGGACAATTTTACGCTTAAAGGAGGACTACCTATAAATCGATTTTTTAGCATATTCAGTCAACTTTAACAACTGCCATTCAATATAGACTACTTAGCTCCCTTGCCAACTTATAAAGAGCGACCTCACTATTTATCAAAATTCCAACATAGAAGATCCCATCAACCTCGATTAGTATCTAGTATCCTCTCATGAGCAAGAAAAGAAGGCAAACATTTTTATCGCCTGCTTACGGGTCAATCCCATCATCGCCACGATTGGAATGATGTCCTTGGCGAGGGGGTTAGCTTTTTTCCTGGCAGTGGAATACCGATTACTGGACTTCCTAATGGGTTTGATTGGATCGGCTCCGCCTATCTCTGGTTCATTCCTGCTCCTGGGTCAAGGAAGGAAGAAACGAAACATATGCGATATGTTAGGGGTGCCTTGGTCTCTCTAAAAGAGAGGATAGCTTGCCACTATCCGCACCTGCCAAGAGGTGGCAATATGATATCCTTATATTCACCCTAATGGAAGACCAGTTTAGAGCCTAATCAGGGGATGGCAAATCACCTAAAATTTTCTCTAATCTTTCGAAGTTTTGCTTAATTGGTTTGGTCCTACCTTTCTCCCAATTAACTATCGTCATCTCATTTACACCGATCATTTTGGCCAAATTCTTCTGAAAAACCCCCTTCTCCAACCTCCATTTTTTGATGCGCTCTCCTAGAGTTTGGTCAGGATAAAGGGGGAGTCGGAGGGTAATTACCAGAGGATGAGGGTTTTTGTAGTTTGGAGTTGAACGGTTGTCCGTGCGGGTATTACAGTGACCTCAACCATGAATGCACCTGCACCATTCCTCAGATTCAACGCTATCGGTCGAAGATCTCCGGGCCCCTCATGGATCATCCAATCCAAAAGTTTGGATCGGAACTCGATTGCCTGAATTTACCGGATCAATCGTTACGGACTTGAAAGAAAATTCTTGTTACATTATCATAATGCTATCAAAACCACGACCATTACACGGATGGACAGGAGGAAAAGATGAGAAAAGGATCGGTATTCCTGAAGTTGGTTCTGCCAGCTTTTATCCTTGTTGCACTCTCTGGCTGTGGCTATAACACGATGCAGAAAAATGAGGAGGCGGTCAAGGCAGCATGGGGAGATGTTGAAGCAACCTATCAGAGAAGAAACGACCTCATCCCCAACCTGGTCGAGGTCGTAAAAGCCTATGCCAAGCATGAAAAGGAAACCCTGACCGCTGTCACGGAGGCAAGGGCGAAAGTCGGTGCGATGCAGGTGCCCAAAAATATTATTGACGATCCCAAGGCCTTCTCACAATTTCAGGAAGCCCAGGCTGGAATGAGCAGCGCCCTTTCACGACTGATGGTCGTTGTCGAGCGCTATCCTGACCTTAAGGCAAACCAGAACTTTCGAGACCTCCAGCACCAGCTGGAAGGAACAGAGAACAGGATCAATGTCGCACGGACACGTTACAACAAGGCGGTTGAAGTCTTCAATACCTCCATCCGGGTATTCCCGAACAGTTTGACCAACAGCCTTTTGCTCCATCTGACACTGAAAGAACCTTTCAAAGCCGAGGCAGGAGCGGCTAAGGCCCCTCAGGTGAAGTTCCAATGATGGAGATGGGGTGATGGAGTGATGAGGCTATGGGGAGATGAGGGGATAAGGAGAATAGAAGAGAAGTCTCCACTCCCTCTAAAAAAGTGGAGAGGAATTTGAAGGTGAAAATCTAAAATGAAGAAATGGTTATTCCTTTTGATCTTTTTTCTCTGGTGCCTGCCTTATAGTGCTTATGGGCTTGAGGTTCCAAAACTCCAGGGCTATATCAACGATTATGCGGGAATGATCAGCCCCCCTGCCAGGGCGAAGATTGAAGAGGCACTAAGGGCCTTTGAGCGGTCGGATTCAACCCAGATCGTTATTCTGACCATCCCGTCTCTCCAAGGAGAAGATATTGAGGAATTCGGCATCAAAGTGGGGGATACGTGGAAGATCGGGCAGAAGAGTAAAGACAACGGGGCCATCCTCATCGTTTCCAAACAGGAGAGAAAGATCAGGATCGAGGTGGGCCGCGGTCTCGAAGGAAAGCTGACGGATCTAATGTCGGGAAGGATTATCGACGGGGTTATTAAACCGAGATTTAAAGAAAGTGATTTTGATAGAGGATTCATTAATGGCGTCTCTTCAATGATTGACGCCACACGGGGTGAGTTCAGGGCCGAGCGAAGGCCGGCCCAGCGCGGTCAGAAGGGCATCTCCCCTTTTCTGAGTATCTTTCTATTTTTTGCCATTTTCACACTTATCTTAGGCACTGTCTCTCGTGTTGCCGGTGGAGTCATGGCGGCCATTGGGCTTCCCGCGCTTGTCCATCTTGCGAGGCTCTCGGTCGGGACCCCCCTTATGATTCTCCTAGCCATCGTCGGTTTTGGCGGAGGCTTCTTTTTGCCCCGCCTCTTCTCTTCAGGAGGTTCTCGAACGGGTGGCAGCAGTCGTCATGATGGCGGCGGGTTTTTCTCTGGATCAGGGGCGGGTGGTTTCTTCTCTGGCGGAGGTGGCTTTGGCGGAGGTGTCGACGGCGGGTCGTTTGGAGGGGGTGGAGGTGGCTCCTTCGGGGGCGGCGGAGCTTCGGGAGATTGGTGATGAGAGCACATCCAAAGTCGGAAAGATTCTTTACTGCAGAAGAAAAAGAGAGGCTGAAGACCGCCACCCATGAAGTCGAATCCAGGACGATCGGTGAAATCGTTGTCATGGTCGTTGACCACAGCGATCATTATATCGAAGCGGAAGTCTTGGGCGGTGTCCTTCTCGGGAGCCTTTTGTCGCTGATTCTGACCGTTCTCTTTTTCGACTCCTCCCTCTGGTTTTACATCCCCCTGAGCTTCATTCTCTTTTTCCCATGCTGGTTCCTCTTTATAAAAGTGGAAGTATTGAAAAAGGCCTTTATTGGAATCAGAAGAAAGGAGGAAGGAGTCAGGCTAAGGGCCGAGAGGGCTTTTTTTGAGAGAGGACTTTACAGGACCAAGAAAAATACAGGAGTTCTCTTCTTTGTCTCTCTCCTCGAAAGGAAAGTCTGGGTTCTTGCGGATAAAGGCATCTATGAAAAGATGGATCAGGAAACCCTGAACCGCTTTGCGAATGAGGTTTCCAGAGGAATCAAAGAGGGCCGAGCCTGCCATGCTCTTTGCCAGGCCATCCAAGAAGTAGGGGATTACCTTGCCAAACATTTTCCCATCGCACCCCGTGATACCAACGAACTCCCCGATGGCGTTATGACAGAAGAATAATTCTTTTGCCGCCATGACAGAAATACTAAGGAGTCCATAATGAAGAAGACATATGTTTCAGAAAATCTCCCCTGGCCCCTCTTTGCCAAAGAGGGGTAATTCCTCCCTTTTGTAAAAGAAGGTGAGGAGGGATTAGTCTTCAGTGTCCATATTACTATGGACTGATGAGTGGCAAGACATTCATGACTCACACTTAGCCCATTACCAGGACCATTTGTAAGAAGCTCGATCAAATTACTTGAAAGGCAAAAGAGCCAAAAACCATCCTGACCTAAAGACGGCAAGAGGTATGGAAAAATTTGTGGGCAACAAGAGGCAGGGCTATCGGAGAAGGCTGAGGGGATCGCTTAAGAAGGGCGCTTAAGAATGAAATGCAATATTGCGAGGCCGGGGTCGCATTTCATTTTGGGACTGGGTTCATTTAGGACCATTTTCAAAATTGATCAGGGAATGTCCGTACCGATGAGGGGAGAAGTCCGCTCCGCTTTCGGCAAAATAACGCGCCCAAAAAGCCTGGATCGCTCGAAATTTATCGGAATCGGCCGCACTGGCCCCGGCCACATAGACCCTGACCCCGGTAAGGTTTGGCATGAGGTTGTTCTTTTGCCGATATCGGATGACATTGTTAATATACTCGTCTGTAATCTTGTCCTTATCAAATTTGTACTCCTTTGAATCCTGGATCATATCGGAAAGAAGAACCAAAATCTTCTGACGCTCCTTTTCGTCATGAAAAATGGTATCTGCAATATTCAGCGAATCTAGGATCTCCGTCAGCGGAGTCCCCTGCTTGTGCGATAAGAGTTTATTCACCTCTCTTCGAATCTTCTCCTTGGTATCTGTCAGTTTTTTCTCATACTGTAAGCGGTTATCCCAAACGGTTTTTTTCGGAATTTCCTCATCCA
>Ga0214473_10011761_pt1 | contig 10285 bp, 7 predicted proteins | sample RVTome_7_FD_203509 | JGI IMG/M metagenome (GOLD analysis project Ga0214473, IMG submission 203509) | Soil microbial communities from uranium-contaminated site in the Upper Colorado River Basin, Wyoming, United States - RVT98D197 | ecosystem: Environmental > Terrestrial > Soil > Contaminated >... | reverse complement strand
CCCGCGCGGCGCTGCGGAATTCAGGGCAGACGGAACACCGCGCGGGCTGAAGCCCGCGGCTCCTCTCCTCTTCGCGAATTCGCTAGCGAATCTCCGACTAGCGACACCAGGACCTGTCAAGCCCGCGTTCGGCCCCCACCGATGTGAAGGAGCGCAAGCCGCTGCCATTAAAGCAGTTATCGCGGCCGAAAAACCCCTTATAATCGCGGCCGGTTTTCTTCGCGTGGCCTGCCCGGAGGCATTTCGTGAGCGCACACGGAAGCGGCTTGGTGCGGGGACGCCGCGCCCGGTGCGCAGCCCGCCCGCTACGCAGGCGCCCCTACGTCCGCTGGTGTCCTACGTCGGCCATAGAAGCCCGACGCTACCTCGGTCAACAGGGCGCTAGAACGACGCGCCGAAGGAGAAGTTGAAGATCCGCGTGTCGTCCTGGTCGTCCTTGGCGATCGGGAAGCCAAAATCGAGCACGATCGGGATCGGCCCGAAAAAGTCCACGTTTATCCGCAGACCGAAGCCCACGGAGGCACGCCAGGTCGTGATGTTGAAGTCCTTTTCAACCGTGCCCATGTCGAGAAACGTGACGCCGCGGAAGGTCTTGCCGTACAAGGGGAACGAATACTCCGCGCCCGTGAGCAGGATGAAGTCGCCGCCGACGCGGTTCTTGAACACGCCTTTGCGCGGCGAGACGCCGCGGTAGCTGAAGCCGCGGATGGAGCCGAAGCCGCCGCCGTAGAAGCGCTCGAAGACGGGCGCCTCGCCGACGATGTACGCCGTGTCGGCCCGCACGGCGAAAACGCTCTTGCGGTCAAAGATATCGGTACGAACGGTTTTGTACCAGGCAAACCCGGCGCTGGGGCGACCGAAGTCGAAGTCGCCGCCGAGGGCCCCAACCTGCTCCCAGGCCAGGTTGAAACGGTAGCCCCGGGTGGGGACGAGCCGGCTATCCGTCGTATCGCGGACGAGCGTGCCTTTGAGCGCGGTGAGCAGGTGGTCCCCGCGCACCTCGTAGATCTCACGAGCCACCAGCGGGCGGAGACTCGAGATGTCGACGCCTTCGACGCGGAAAGCGCCTTCGACGGCCCAGTCCGCCAGGAAGCCGCGCTCGAACCGCTTGCTCAGGCTCAGCAAGTAGCCGATGCGCTCCTCGTCGTAACCGTCGCGGCCACGCTGGAAGAGATACACCGACGTATCGAGCCGCAGCGGCCGGTCCAGCAGATACGGCTCGGTGAAGTCGATGCGGAAGCGCGTCAGCTCGGTGCCCGGCTCGGCGGTGAATTTGAGGCGCTGGCCGTCGCCGCGGAACGCCTGGCCGCGGAAGAACTCGCCCCAGGTGCGCGGCCAGTCGAACAGGTCGAAGTTACGGTTTTCGATGCTCAGCGAGCCGAGCACGCCGCTATCGGTGCTGACGCCGATGCCAACCAGGAAGGTGACCGTCTCGGCCTCTTCGAGCTGCACGAGGGCTTCGCGCGTGCTATCCACCTCCGGCAGCGGCGTGATGGCGGCGTCCTTGAACAGCCCGGTGTCCTTGAGGCGCTGCTCGGCCTGCCGAGCCGCGATGGTGTTGTACAGCTCGCCGGGATAGAAGCGCAGCTCGCGGCGGGCGACCTCATCCTTCGTTTTCTGATTGCCGCGGATAGTGATGCGCCCGAAGCGGAACTGCTTGTTCTCCGTGAACACGTAGCGCAGCGCGACGACGCCGGGCTCCTCGAGGAAGTCGGCGCGGGTGTCGACCACCGCGTCCACGTACCCGATTTCGCCGTAGAGGTCCTGAACGCGGCGCTTGTCCTGCTGGAGGACCTCCTCGCGGAGGAAATCGCCCGGCTTGAGCTGCATGGCGACCCGGATGCGATCGGCGGCGAAGGTCGTGTTCCCCGCGACGGTAATCTCACGGATCCGGTAGCGCGGGCCCTCCTCGATGACGAAGACGACGTTCACGTCGCTGCGGGAGACCTCGCTGAACTCGAGCCGATACCCCACGCGGGCGTCCAGGAAGCCCTCGTCGTGGTAGAAGCGCTGCAACTCGACGGCGTCGCGGTCCGCGGTCTCCTCGCGCAGCGCGCCGGTGCGAAAGACCCAGATATACGTTTTGGTCTCGATCTTGGGCCGCAGCCGCCAGTCGGGAAACGAGCGGTTACCCTCCAACAGAATCTTGCGGACGCGGACGCGCGGACCCTCGTTGATGCGGTAGACGACGCGGCCCTCCGTGCGGAGCAACCGCTCGTCGACCTCGACCTCGGCGTAGTAGTGCCCGGCCTCCTTGTATTTGCGCAGGATCTCATCGCGGCCCCGGCGGATTTCGTACAGATCGATGACATCCCCCGCCGACGGGGTCAGCTCGAAGAGCTGTTGGTCCGTGAAGCGCTGGTTGCCCTCCAGCTCGACGCCGACGATGGTCGGCTTCTCCTGCACGGTGAAGACGACGACCGCCTGGCCGTCCTCGACCCGGGTGGTGGCGAAGGCGTTGAGAAACTTGCGCGAGCGCAGCAATTCGCGCACGTCTTCCTCGACCTGCTCGCGGCGAAACGGCTGCGCCTCGCGGCTCTTGACGATGCGGCGCACGTACGCCTCGCTGATCGTCTGGAGGCCGATGACCTCGACACGCCGCACGATCATGCCGTCGGAGGGCTCCTCGGGCTGCGCACGGGTTGGCGCGGCCCCGCCGAGCAGGATCAAGGCGGCGAGAAAGCTGGTCCCAATGTTGGGAAACCGCGCGCCGGCAACGAAGGTGTCGGGTCGCACAAGCCACCAAACCGAGGCCGAGAGAGGCAACCGCACGGTACCCGGCCGCGCCGCCGAGACCGCGCCAAGTCGAGGTGCTACTATAACGGGCGTAAACCGACTTGCAACGACCCGGTGGGTTTCCGCCTTCGCGCGGCGCGTCCGCGGCGGTGCCAGACGACGGCCCCGGCGTCGGGCCGCTTGGCGGACGTGCTAAACCTGATCGGGCCGCAGGTAGCTGTGGCGAAAAAGAGGGCGCGTCCTATGCGACCGATCATCGGCGTTACTTGCAGTTTTGAGCCGAGCCGCGGCGACCGGGCGCCACTCCGCTCGTGTCTGAACGCCGCCTATTCCGACGCGGTCTTCGCGGCCGGCGGCATCCCGTACCCGCTTCCGCTGCCGCCGACGGCGAATCCAACTTTGCTCGGCGAGGTCCTCTCGCACTGCGACGGACTGCTGTTTACCGGGGGCGCTGACCTGGACCCGTCCGCGTACGGTCAGCAGAAACACGCGCGCACGGAGATCATGCACGCGCGCCGCGCCGCGTTCGAACTCGAGTTCTTCCGACGAGCCGATCAGGCCGGGTTGCCGATCCTATCGATCTGCTTGGGCTGCCAGGTCACTACCGTTTGTCGCGGCGGACAGCTCGTGCAGCACGTCGACGACCTGCCGCGCGCGTCGGCCGTCGAACACTATCGCTCCGATCACGGCTCGGCTTTCCACCCTGTCCGGATCGAGCCGGACTCGCTGCTGGCCCGGATCGTCGGCGTGCCCGAGCTGGAGGTGAACAGTCGGCACCACCAGATCGTCGACGCCCGGCAGATTGGCGGCCGCCTGCGGCCCGTCGCGTTCGCGCCGGATGGCGTCGTGGAGGCGACGGAGGATCGGGACGGGCGGTTTCTGCTCGCCGTCCAGTGGCATCCCGAAGACCTGATCGATCGCCCGGAGCATCTGCGTCTCTTCGAGGCGCTGGTTGACGCCGCGGGCGGACAATCGTCGGCTCGGTAGCCCCCACGACTCGGCCCCACGCGGCGGCAAGATCGCGCATCGGGCGCCACGTTGGGCGTCAGGACGTGGTGATCTGGCCGACGGGCAGCCGACACCGCCCGTACGGCCCGATAGAAAACCAGTTAGTTGAGCCTAATCAAGATTCGGCGGCGCGAAGTCCGCCGGCCATGAGGTCTTGACAATTGGGACCAATATACGTTACATTCTTCTTGTTAGTAGGACACGCTGGCCGAAGGAGTCCTGAGAAGGCGTACTAATTACATCGGCGCCGGGACCGCGCGTCCGCGGCGTCTTAGGAGGAGGACGATGAGGCGGATGGTTAGCTCTTTAAGTGTGTTGGCGTTCGTCGTAGCGGTGCCGCTGGCCGCCGCGGACGTCATGGTCGAGTTCAAGGTGGATGCCGGCGGCAACAACAACCAGCCCCTGAATGGCCTGGCGGCCCGCGGCACGTTCAGCGTCAACGGCACGAAGTTCACGCTGCTCCTCGAGAACATCAGCACCGGCGTGCCGAACGGGTTCGACGTCGCCGACTCGCTGCTCGTGTCGGTGGGCATGAACCTGCCCGCCATCGATTTCCTCACGGGCGACGCCGCGGTGATCGGTCTGGGCTCGAAGGGGCTGGGGTCATGGTCCAGTCGCGTCGCCGGCGATAGCGTCGCCGAAGAATGGTTGTGGACGAATGAGTACGGCGGCGACCTGATGGAAGTATTCAAACACGTGATCAGCACCAGCGAAGGACAGGGCGGCGGCAAGACCACCCGCTTTGATAAGGGCAATGGCAGCGTCGGTGGCCCCTTCGGCGGGATGGCGGCGAAACCGCCCATTTTGCCGGTGCCTGACAATCAGCCCGCGGTGAGCAACTCGATCCGCTTCGACTTGACGCTGACGGGTACGCTCACCCCGGAGCAACTGCGCACCGTCGCGGAGAACAGCATCGTCGAGTTCGGGTCCGACCAGCGCTATTTGAAGGTCCCGGAACCGGCGACGCTGGCGCTGCTGTTGTGCGGCGCCGCCGTCCTACGGCGTCGCTGAGCCGTGAGGAACAGGCAGTTCCCACGCGCGGCGTCAAAGGGCACTGTAGCGGCCGACGGCTGGTCGGCCACCGGGTTACTCCTACCCGATTTTCTTGCGGTGCGTCCGCGCTGCATATATCAAGAGCTGCGGCCCCAAAGACCGCGGTGATCCTCGGGAGCTTGAACGCTCGCATCCGGGCGAGGAGTCCGAGGGCGCGCCCACGGCGCCGCCACGTTGGCGCCGGCAGGTCCGCACGTCTCCGGGCAGCGTTATACTGCTGACCAACGCGAGCAGGAGCAGCGCGCCGATGAGCCCTGAGCAGCGCATGATCGTGGAGTTCCACCGGAAGTACGGCGCGCCCAGCCGGTCGCAGCCGACGCTGATCGACGTGAAGGACCGGCTCCGCCGGGCACGGCTGATTATCACGGAGGCCGGCGAGTTTCTGGAGGCCGCCGACAAAAGCGACCTCGTCGAAATGATCGATGCGCTGGCGGACCTCCTGGTCGTCACCTACGGGGCTGCGGTCGAGATGGGCGTCGATCTGGAGCCGATCTTCGCGGAGGTACACCGCAGCAACATGTCGAAGAACGGCGGTCTGGACGCGGGTGGGAAAATCCTGAAGGGCCCTGCGTTTTCGCCGCCGGACATCCTCGGGCAGCTCCGCCGCCAAGGTTATGAGCCGCCCGGTCGGGGCTGAGCGGGCGGGGCCAGCGCGCCGCAGTCGCGGGAGCGCGCTCGCACGGTGATGGACCGCCATCGCCGCATCCGAGCCGGGCGGCGGCGTCTGGCGTTCGTCTGGTAAACGTCGAACTCATCGCGTCGCGCGACTGTTTCGTCCGCCGGTAAAATCACGCCACGGATCGCGTCGGGAATAAGTGAAGCTGGGCTGCGGGGCATACGAAATACGAGCAGGACGCCCGTCCGCGGCGGCGTCGCGGGTTCGCGTATGCGGGGAGTCACGATGTCGGCAACCGCAGCGCTGCAAGATCGCGAGCTGGTGGCCTCGGGGGGACACGGCGTACCAACTACGTCGACGCGGGCCGGGTACATCCCGATCCCGCTCGCGCGGGTTTCAGCGATCATTCTGGAAGGTCTGCCGCTGTATCTGCGCGGTACGCCGACCCAGGCCGAAGGGCAGACCGAAGGCGCTTTCGCGTTGTACCGCAGCACCGACGTACCCTTCACGGCGGAGGACCGCGCGCGCCTGCTGGAAACGGGCGTACAGTTCGTCTACATCCGGATGGCGGACCAGGCGCAGTTCCGTAAACAGCTCGAGGCGCGGCTCGATCAGATCGCCGCCGACTCGCGGGTTGCCGTGTCGGAACGGGCGACGATCGTCTACGAAACCAGCGTGGAACTGGTCAACGAGTTGCTGTGCGACCCGTCCGCCGGCCATTTTACGCCACGCCTCGAGCGCATCGCGCGTGCGATCACGACGCTGGTGATCGACGACCCGTCCGCGTTTACGCACCTGTTCACGGCGTCGTACCACGACTTCTACACGGCCACGCATCTGGTCAACGTCGCGGCGTACATGGTGCCGCTGGCGCACGCGCTGGGCTTTCAGGGGCCGGTGCAGCTCAGTGAAATCTGCCAGGCCGGGTTGCTGCACGACATCGGCAAGCTCTACGTGCCGGAGGAGACGCTGAACAAGCCGGGTAAGTTGTCGGAAGAGGAATGGTGGCTGCTCAAACGCCACCCGGAGATGGGTGAAAACCACCTGCGCCAGTACGAGGGGATTCCGTCGCTGGCAATAACCGTGACTCGACAGCATCACGAGCGGCTGGACGGCAGCGGATACGACGCCGGGCTCGTGGCCGACCAGATCCATCCCGTGAGCAAGATCTGTGCGGTGGCCGATTGCTTCGATGCCATGACCGCGTTCCGGCCTTTCAAGAAACGTACCATGAGCGTGAACGAGGCGCTAATGGCGATACAAAACGACACCCCGCGGTGCTACGACCCGCGCGTGGTCGCGGCGTTGCGCGGCCTGATCGAAACGACGCCCGCCCCGGGGGCCACGACGGCGCCGACACCGCCTGCCAGCACGCCTGCGCCACCCGAGCGGCGCCAGTCGGCCCGCTATCATTTCACCTGTCCGGCGCGGCTGCACCTGCTCGCGCCTGGGTCGCGCGGCTGGGTCGAGCAACGGGGACGGCAGGTCATCGCGCATAGCATCTCGCGCTCCGGCCTCGGGCTGCTGAGTCGTTTTCCTTCGAAGATCGGCGAGCACGCCCACGTGTACTTGCACGCCCGCGGCTGGAATGACCAGTTCCTCGAGGGTCTGACCGTGCGCTGTCGACAGTACCGCGACGGCTGGTACGAGATCGGCCTGTGCCTGACGCGCACCGGGGTCGTGGAAGACGCACAGTCCGGCGGCGCGGAGAGCCAGAAGCCGGCCGCGAACTAGCCCCGGCAGCCGGCCCCGCGCTCAGCCGGCATCGCCGGCCATCAACAGCTCCGGCCAGGCGAAGTCAGAAAAGATGCCGCCGGTGTGGACGAAAACGACGGGTCGATCCCGGCCGAAACGGCCCTGGCGCACACCATCGAGCACGGCGCAGAACGCCTTCCCCGTGTAGACCGGGTCAAGCACAATCGCTTCCGTGCGCGCGAGCCGCCGAATGCCGTCGATCTCCTCCGGATAGGGGATCGCGTAGCCGGCGCCCACGTAGCCGGCGAGGAACTGGAGCGCCGTTTCGTCGAATCCGACCGGAAGATCGAACCGTTCAACGGCCCCGCGGCAGAGGGCCGAGACGGCGGCACGATGGTACGCCACGTCATCGCTGACCGGCACCGCCCACAGCCGCCACGCCTCCCGTCCGTGCAAGAGCTTGCCCAGCAGCAGGCCGGCGTACGTCCCGCCCGAGGAGAGCGGCACGATCACGTCGCACGCGTCAATGCCCGCCGCGCGGAGCTGCTCGGCCAGCTCCGCCGCCGCGCGGATGTAACCCCAACAGCCCAACGGCTCCGACGCGCCCGCGGGCGTATAGCGCGGCTTGCGGCCCGCGGCCCGCAGCCCGGATAAAACCTCGGCGACAATTTGATGCCGGTGCGCCTCGAAATCTTCGCGGGCGTAGCTGCGCGTCTGCGCGCCGAAGAGCACATCGAGCAGGTGATTGCCCTGGGGTCGTTCGCGCGCCGCCGGACGAAACAGCAGCACCGCGTGCAAACCGAGTTTGGCGCACGCCGCCGCCGTCGCGCGGCAGTGGTTGGACTGCGCGGTACCCTCGGTCACGACCGTGTCGCAGCCGGCGGCCAGCGCGTCGGCCAGAATGTACTCGAGCTTGCGGACCTTGTTCCCGGAAACCTCCAGACCCGTCAGGTCGTCGCGCTTCATCCAGATGTGCACGTCGCCCAGCTCGCGCGCCAGGCGCTGAAGAGGGATTAGCGGCGTCGGCAGATTGGCCAGCGCGACGCGTTGCGGCTCGACGAAGGACATCGACGGCTCCCACGGGCCAGCGTGATTGTCGGGGCAGAACGCGGCGCCCGGCAAGGGTGGACCTGGACGGACGGCGTTTTACAATGCCGCCGTGTTCGCGGTCTGAGGTGCTTAACTGGCGGAGAAACAGGCGATGCAGCGCACGAAGAACGGCGTGTGGGCGCTGGTGGTCGGGGGCTGTGGCATGGCAGCGAGCCTGGTCGGCTGCGCGGGGCAGCGAACGCCCGGCGCCGATGAATGGGCGCTCCGCCAGCGCCTCGAACGCTATCGCGTCGAGCAAGCCGAGCGAATCGTCGCGCCCGGGACGCGGAGCGAACTCGTCACGGATGCGGGTTTGCGCGGGTGGGAACGGGCGTCCCGCGCAATGATCCGTGCCCAGGGCGATGGGTATAGCGGACGACCGGACAGCACGTTTACGCTGGGCACGCTCGCGCCGTTTGGGGAGCCCGCAGCACAAACGCAGCCGGCCGAGACACGGCCAGTCCTCCCGGATGGGTACTGGCGCGCGGATGTCTGGCACCAGATGGGCCGCGAGGCTCTGGCGCTCGGCGGCCACGACTTTTGGAAGGGCTTCAAGACCTCGTACTGGAACGTGCCGAACGCGCTCGTGCTGACCGCGACGATGGGCGCCAGCATCGCGATTCGCGAGACGGGCGTGGACGACACGATCGCCGGCCGCGTGAAGGGGCATCGCCAGCTTGGCGACCTGGACGAGACGATCCAGATCATCGGACATCCGGGGACACACTTCGCCGGCGCGGGTCTGCTCTGGCTGGGTAGCGCGCTCACCCAGGACATGAAGTCGCACGAGGTGGCCAAGTCGCTCGCGCAGGCGCTCGCGGTCAACGGCGTCAGCACGATCCTGCTCAAGGTCTCGGCGAATACGAGCGCGCCGGACGACGAGCGCTTCGCCTGGCCGAGCGGGCACACGTCGAGTGCGTTCACCGTGGCGGCGGTGCTGAACGAGTACTACGGCCCCTGGGTCGGCGTGCCGTCGCTGGCGCTGGCGGGGCTGGTCGGCTACCAGCGCATCGACTCGCGCGTGCACGACTTTTCCGACGTCGTATTCGGTGCCATGCTCGGGTACGTCATCGGCGCGTCCATCGCGCACGACAACCAGGCCCGATTCCCCGAAGTCTTCGGCATGCAGGTCATTCCGTACGCCGATCCGGAAACCGGTACGACGGGCCTGGCTCTGCTCAAGCAGTGGTAGCGGTCCCCAGCGCGCTGCGCGTGGGCTATCTCATGCGCGGCCGCGTTCGCGGGCGCCATGCCCAGCGCGTGCCGAACTTCTGAAAAACCGTTGCGGACGGGGCCACGGCTATTGCGACTCAAATCTTCTCCGTGCCTCCGTGGTGCCCCCTTCAGCGACGCTCGTCGGCGGCAGCTTGGTTGGCGAGGTACCAGCGGACGGTCTCCGCCAGGCCGCGCTCCAGGGACCACTGCGGCGACCAGCCGAGCTTGGCTTTCATGCGCGTGATGTCCAAAACCTTCCGGGCCGTCCCGTTGGGCTTGGTGGTATCCCACTCGATCCGGCCGCGATAGCCGATGTGCCGGCTGATCAGCTCGGCCAGTTCCCGGATGGTCGTGCCGACGCCGGTGCCAATGTTGATCGGCTCCAAATCGTGCGGCAGCGCGATGGCCCGGACGATCGCCTCGGCGGCGTCGGCCACGTAGAGAAACTCGCGGATCGGCGAGCCGTCCCCCCAGAGCGTAACGTTTTCTCCGCGCTGCTTCGCGTCGGCGAACTTCTTGATCAGGGCCGACAGCACGTGGGAGCGGTATTCCGTGAAGACGTCGTGCGGGCCGTACAGGTTCGTGACAATCAGATGGTTGGACTCAAGGCGGTGTTGCTTGTAATAGGCGCGCTGCGCGACGAGCTGCATCTTCTTGGAAAAGCCGTACGCCTCGACGCTCTCGTGCAGCGGGCCCGCCCAGAAGTCGCGCTCCTTCAAATCCCCCTCGCTGTAGCCAGGGTACGCGCAGGCCGAACCGATCGGCAGCACTTTCTTGATCTGGTATTGCCGCGCCAGCTCGAACACGCTCCCGGCCATGCGCGTGTTCTTGGCGAAGATCGTGGCGGGCTCGGAGGCGTTGATGCCGATCCCG
>Ga0214473_10011760_pt1 | contig 10285 bp, 7 predicted proteins | sample RVTome_7_FD_203509 | JGI IMG/M metagenome (GOLD analysis project Ga0214473, IMG submission 203509) | Soil microbial communities from uranium-contaminated site in the Upper Colorado River Basin, Wyoming, United States - RVT98D197 | ecosystem: Environmental > Terrestrial > Soil > Contaminated >... | reverse complement strand
CGATGGCCTCGGAGGTCGCGTTGGAGCCGGTGCCGGCGATGACGGCCACGCGCCCGCGGGCCGCCTCGATCACCACCTCCACCACCCGCTTGTGCTCATCGTGGCTCAGGGTGGGAGACTCGCCCGTAGTGCCGCAGGGGACGATGGCGTCCGTGCCCTGCGCCACGTGACGCTCCACGAGCTCGCGGAGCTTGGCTTCGTCCACCTTGCCGTTCCTGAACGGGGTGACGAGGGCGACGATGGAACCTTGGAACATGGGACGCGTCATGGCTTGTCCTCCATCTGGCCCGCTCGGTTCATGACCGGGTCTTCCACGTCTTCTGCATGGCCCAGGCTAGCACCACCCCCTGGCCAGTTCAAGGGTACCGGGCCGACCGGCCTCGCCATGCGTCGTGACTCGGTCGCCGGCGACGCTCGAGAACGCGTGTTCCTCGTCCCATGCGCCCCCTCACCCTGTCCCTCTCCCCCTCCGGGGGCGAGGGGATCGAAACGGCTCCCTCTCCCTCTTCGATCAAGAGGGTCGGGGTGAGGGTGGCGCACGTGTTCACGCATAATCCGAGCTAGGGCAGGGTGACGGCGACCTCGGCGGAGCGCCCGCTCTCGTTCGGCTTGCGCGCGCGATCGAGGGCGGTGACCGCGTAGCGGTAGGTGACTCCGGGGCGCACGTCGCGGTCGATGAAGGTCGTGGTCCCGGCCAGCGCCGTGCCGATGCGGGTGAATCCTCCCGTGCCCGTCGCGCGATAGACGGCGTAGAGCGCGACGTCCTCCTCGGGGCTCGCCCTCCACGCCAGTCGCGCCGCGCCGGGCGCGGGCACGACGATCAGGTCGGTCGGCGGGCGGGGCGGCGTGGTGTCGACCGGCATCGCGGTCACCGGCTTCGAAGGAGCCCCCACGGCGACCACGCGGGGATCCACACGCACGGCGCGCACGGCGTAACGGTACTCGCCGTCGTTGTCGAGCCCCGTGTCCGTGTAGGAGGTGCCGGAGAGTCCGGTCGGCGTCACCGGGCTCAGCGGGCCGTCGCTGCCCGCGCCCCGCAGCACGACATAGACGAGTTGCCCCGCCACGGGGCTTCCGTCCGCGAGCGCGGTCGGCGTGTCCCAGGACAGCATCACCTGACGATCGCCCGGGGACACCCGCACGGTTCCCGGTGGCCGCGGCGCGGACAGGAAGGGGACGGCGAGCCGCTCCGACGGCGCGCCGGTGCGGCCGAGCGAGTCCGTGGCGGTGACGACGTAGACATAGCGGCGACCGGCCGCCAGTCCCCGCCGGTCGACCCACTGCACCACGTCGTTCTTGACGACGGCGGGAGCCGGCGCGTCGAGACGGATGGCCGCGATCTCGTCGTAGCCCACGACCCGGCCGGAGGAGAGCATGGCCGGCTTGAGCGGCGCCCCCTCGTCGTCCTCGCGGCGGTAGAGCCTCACGGCGGTCAGGTCCCTGAGGGACGAGCCGTCCCCCCGGGCCTGGGGATTGGTCCAGCTCAGGACGATGGTGTCCTCGTCGATCATCGCGCGGAGCGCGGTCGCGGCCAGAGGCAGCCGGAGCTCCGGCGCCACCGGCGGGCCCTTCTTGCCGCAGCCCGCGACCGCCATCCCGGCGATCGCCGCCACGACGAGCCAGCGGCCCGCGAGGCGCTTCAGCAACCGGCCAGCTCCTTGGCGATGACGAGCTGCCGCCGGACGGCCTCCGGGGCCGTGCCGCCGATGACCGCGCGCGCCCGGAGCGAGGCCTCGAGCGAGATCGCCGCGTAGACGTCCGTGTCGATGAGAGGGGACAGGGGTCGGAGCTCCTCCAGGGAGAGCTCGCCCAGCTCCTTGCCGCGGGCGAGCGCGTACCGCACCGCCTTCCCCACCACCTCGTGGGCGTCGCGGAAGGGCAGTCCCTTGCGGACCAGGTAGTCGGCGAGATCCGTCGCGGTCGAGTAGTGCGCGGCCGCCGCGTCGCGCATCCGCTCGATGCGGAAGGTGAGGGTGGCGAGCATCGGCGGTGTCACGCGGAGCACGGCCTCGAGCGTGTCGATGGTGTCGAAGAGCGGCGCCTTGTCCTCCTGCATGTCCGAGTTGTACGTGAGGGGCAGCCCCTTCATGACCACCAGCGCCGCCGTGAGGTTGCCGTAGAGCCGCCCTGTCTTGCCGCGGATCAGCTCGGCCACGTCGGGGTTCTTCTTCTGCGGCATGATCGACGACCCCGTGGCGAAGGCATCGGCGAACTCCACGAAGCCGAACTCGGCGGTCGCCCACAGCGTGAGGTCGGTGGTGAGGCGGGACAGGTGCATGGCGAGGATGGCGGCGTCGGCGAGGAACTCGAGGACGAAGTCGCGGTCGGCGACGGCGTCCATGCTGTTGGGGCTGGGCGCCGTGAAGCCGAGGTCGCGGGCGAGGGCCTCGCGGTCGATGGCGAAGGCGGTGCCGGCGAGCGCCGCCGCGCCGAGCGGCATCACGTTGACGCGGGCGGCGCAATCGCGGAAGCGCTCGCGGTCGCGCGCGAGCATGAACACGTAGGCGAGCAGGTGGTGCGCGAGCAGCACCGGCTGCGCCCGCTGCAGGTGCGTGTAGCCGGGCATCGGATGGTCGAGGTGCTCCTCGGCCCGGCGGATGAGCGCGGCCTGCGTCGCCCGCATGCCGGCGTCCACGTGCCCGATGATGTCGCGCAGGTAGAGCCGCTCGTCGAGCGCGATCTGGTCGTTGCGCGACCGGCCGGTGTGGAGCTTGCCGCCGACCGGCCCCGCCAGCTCGATGAGCCGGCGCTCCACGTTCATGTGGATGTCCTCGAGCTCCCGGCGAAACGGGAAGCGGCCGCTCTCGAGCTCGGCGCGGACGGTGTCGAGCCCCACGACGAGCTCGGCGAGCTCCGCGGAGCTGATCAGCCCGGCCCGCAGGAGCGCCCGCGCCCACGCCGCGCTGCCCTCGAGGTCATAGGGCCAGAGGCGCCGGTCGAAGGAGAGCGAGGCGGTGAAGGCCTCCGCCGTGGGATCCGCTCCCTCGGCGAAGCGTCCGGACCACGGCTTTGGGGGGACCCGGTCGCCCGGCGCCGTCACGAGGCGCCCGCTCGACCGGGCAGAGCGGCGGCGGGCGCGCGCTCGGCCGCGAGCAGGGCCGCGATCTCGCCCATCACGCGCCGGGTGATCTCGTCCCGCTCGGCGTGGGTGACGCGGTGATGCCGGGACCGGCCGAAATGCATCGGCGCCCCGAAGCGCACGGACAGGGGGCGCGTGCGGGGCACGTAGAAGCGCCGGCCGTGGAGGGCCTCGAAGGTGCCGTGGATGGCGGCGGGCACCACGGGCACGCCCGATCTGAGCGCGATCAGGGCGACCCCGGGCTGGCCATGAACGAGGCGTCCCTCGCGGCTGAACGGCCCTTCCGGGAAGATGCCGACGATCCGCCCATCGTCGAGGGCGCGGAGGACGCGCTTGACGGCGCCGGGATCCGGCCGATCGAGATTGACGGGGATCGATCCGATCCGCCGGTGGAGGTACGGGTGGAGCGGGCTCGCCTGGTAGACCCGCGGCATGACCAGGAACGCGATCGGGCGCGGGACGGCGACACCCAGGACCACGCCGTCGAGATAGTTGTGATGATTGGCGGCGAGAATGAACGGTCCGGCGGGGAGGCGCTCGAGGCCCGTGACGCGGTAGTCGAACAGCGAGCGCAGGATCGACCCGCACCCGGAGCGCAACACCCGGTAGAGGGGAGGCAATGGATCCGTTCGCTGGCGGACCGCGGGACTCACGGCGCGCGGGGCCAGCACGCCCAGGGCTGGGGACTCCTCGTGAGGGGCCATGATCGGGTTGGTTATAGCATTGGCGGCTGATGGTGACAAGAACGGGGCCACGGGGACAGTCGCCAGCCCATCGCCCCTGGACAATGCGGGCTAGACTGGCCCGGATTATTCGCGAACAGGCACCCACCCTCACCCCGGCCCTCTCCCTCGGAGAGGGAGAGGGAGTCAATTCGATGCCCTCGCCCCCGGAGGGGGACAGGGTCAGGGTGAGGGGGCGTGTAGGACGCCGAAGACGCGATCGTGACGAGCGCCGGCTTCGTCGGCGCAACCCGTTCTGGGGGAGGCTCGGAGGGGGCCGTCGAGGCCCCCTTCGATGATCTAGCGGGAACGCGCCAGGCGATATTTCGCGACGGCGGCGTTGTGATCCGCGAGCGTGCGCGAGAACTGGTGGCGCCGCTCGTCCCCCATCGCCACGAAGTAGAGATAGCCGACCTGGGCGGGGTTGGCGGCGGCCTCGATCGCGGACAGGCCCGGGCTGGCGATGGGGCCGGGCGGCAGCCCCGCGCGCCGGTAGGTATTGAACGGGGACTCCACCTGGAGGTCGTCGCGGGTCAACCGCTGCCGGTCCTTGCCGAGGGCATACTGCACGGTGGGGTCCGCCTGAAGGGGCATGTCGAGCCTGAGCCGGTTCCAGAAGACCGCGGAGATCAAGGGCATCTCGCTCCGCTCCACCGCCTCCTTCTCGATGATCGAGGCCAGCGTCAAGAGCTGGTGCAGGGTGAAGTCCTGGGCGCGGGCGGCGGCGAGCACCCCCGCCGAGATGCGCTCGCGCATCCGCGCCACCATCCGCCCGAGCATCTCCTCGGGCGTCATGCCTTTCACGAACTGATAGGTGTCGGGGAACAGGTAGCCCTCGACACCGTCGGCGGGCAGGTCGAGGGTGCGGAGGAATTGCCCGTCCTTGGCCACCCGCAGGACGTCCCCGGCGGTGGCCAGCCGCTCGGCCTCGAGCTGGCGCGCGAGCTCGCCCACGGTCGAGCCCTCGCGGAAGACCACATTGTGCTGGAGCACCTGGCCGCCTTCCAGCAGGGCGAGGACGGCCAGGGTATTCGCCCCCCGAGGCACCTGGTACTCGCCCGCCTTCAGGCTCCGCATGCTGCCCCGGGCGACGGTCAGGAGCATGAACCCCAGCGGGCTCCGGATCACCCCCACGTCGTCGAGGCGGCGGGCGACCTCGAGGAATCCGCGGTGGGCGGGAATCTCGACGACGCGCGGCCCGCGCTTGATCCCCGCGGCCGGGGTCAGGATCCACCAGCACTGCAGCCCGAGAAACAGCAGGGTTGCCACCAGGCCCAGGGTCAACAGCGAGCGCGGCTGGATGCGGGCGCGCTGCCCGGGACCAGCCCAGTCCTTGAGGAATCTCGGACGTCCCCTGACCATTTCCCTATATTTTGCCTGGGGTTTGGTGTCGCGTCAACCGATACGGGCGGGGAGGTTGGCTGCCGGAGGCTTTCTGGTATAATCGAGCGCCTGGGGCCGGGGGCCCCGACTCTTCCAGGAGGGAATCCATGCAGCAGCTCGCCCTACCCGTCCGTCACGAATGGCTCGTTCGCGAGCCCGTGCACGGCAAGATCGCCATCGAGCCGTTCGAGCCCGGCCTCGCCCTCACGGTGGGCAATGCCTACCGGCGGGTCCTGCTCTCCTCCATCGCCGGTGCCGCCCCCACGTGGGTGAAGATCGAGGGAGTGCTTCACGAGTTCTCGCACATGCAGGGGGTGAACGAGGACACCCTCGACATCATCATGAATCTCCGCAAGCTGGTCTTCGCCCTGCACGTGAACCGGCCGAAGCTCCTGCGCCTCAAGGCCCAGGGGCCGCGCACGGTCACCGCGCGGGACTTCGAGCCCGACGCGGATGTGGAGCTCCTGAGTCCCGACATCGTGCTCGCCAACCTGGACAAGGACGGCTCGCTCGAGATGGAAGTCTGCGTGGAGCGGGGCCGGGGCTACCAGCCCGCCGAGAAGCGGGAGCCCGAGGCCTTGCCGATCAATGCGATGCTGATCGACTCCGATTTCGTCCCCGTGAAGCGCGCCAACTTCCAGGTGGAGAGCCTCGGCGCCGGGCCTGGCGCGCAGGAGCGTCTCGTCCTCGAGCTCTGGACGGACGGCAGTGTGACGCCCGAGGCGGCGGTGGGCGAGGCGTCCCGCATCCTCGAGGACCAGTTCGACCTGATGACCACCTTCATGGAGAGCGCGCCCGTCGAGACCGAGGGCGTGGAGATCGGCGCCGAGCCGGTGGCGCGCATCGAGCTCAACGAGCACCTCTTCCGCAGCGTGGACGAGCTCGAGCTGTCCGTGCGGGCCTCCAACTGTCTCAAGACCGCCAATATCCGCAGCATCGCGGACCTGGTCCAGCGCACCGAGTCCGAGCTGCTCAAGACCAAGAACTTCGGCAAGAAATCCCTGAACGAGATCAAGACCATCCTGGGAGAGATGGGGCTCTCCCTCGGCATGCGCCTTGATCCCGAGGAGTTGGAACGGCTGCGCGCGCACTACGAGCGAACGCTCGGCGCCTAGCCCTCCCGCTCTCCGCGCGTCCCACGACGGCCCCCGGTGACCCCGGGGGCCGTGGTGTCTCCCCCCATGGCGCGCCCAGCTCGAAGACCTCCGTCGCGCCGCTGGCCCACCGCGTCGCCCACAGTGTCACCCCGTCGCTCTCGAGGATGATCGCGCCGTCGCGGTCGGTGCGGTAGATCCGGGCGCCGGCCGTCTCGAGGCGGCCCAGCGCCTCCGCCGTCGGATGGCGAAAGGGATTGCGCGCCCCGACCGAGATGATCGCGAGCGCCGGGCGCGCCGCCTCAAGAAACGGGGCGGTCGAGGAGAAGCGGCTCCCGTGGTGCGCCACCTTGAGCGCGAGCGCGCGCAGGGGGCCGCCGCGCTCCCGCACGCGCTCCTCGCCCTCCCCGCCGAGGTCGCCGGTCAGGAGCAGCGAGACGGCCCGCCAGTCGAGCCGCAAGACGAGTGAATCGTCGTTCGGGCTCGCCGCCATGTGGCCGTCCGGGTTGAGGACGGTCACGAGCGCGTCGCCGACCCAGAGCCGGTCACCCGCGCGGAGCACTCGGCGGGGCGCTCCCGAGCGCTCGAGGGCCAGGCGCGTCTCGTCCCCTCCGGGGCCCCACGAGCCGTTCTCCCAGAACTCGCCGACCTCGAAGTGGCGCAGGATCGCCGCGAGGCCCCCCGCGTGGTCCAGGTCGGAATGGGAGAGGGCGACCACGTCCAGGCGCCGCGCGGGTCGATTCCAGAGGAACGGGGAGAGCACGCGCTCGCCGACGTCGAAGCGCCGGGCGCCGCCGGGGCCGCCGTCGACCAGGATGCGCCGGCCTTCGGGCAGCTCGATCAGCGTCGCGTCGCCCTGCCCGACGTCGAGGAAGGTGACGCGCAGCCTGCCGTCGCCGGGCGCGAGCCAGGGCCAGAGCGAGACGGCGACCGCGATCACCGCGAAGGACACCGTCGCGGCCGGCAGCAGGCGATGCGTGCGCCACTGCGGGGCGAGGAGGAGGGCCGCGTACCAGGCGACGATCACCGCCCATGCCGGGGCCGGCAGGTATACCATGGCTCCGGGAACAGCCGCCGCCGCCCAGACCACCGCGCGCAGTGCCAGGAGGACCAGCCAGAGCGCATTGAAGAGCAGCCCGGCCACCGTCTCGCTGACGAGCGACACGAGCAGGGTCAGCATGCCGAGCGTGGTGGCGGGCCCGGCGAGCGGGACGACGAGGAGGTTGGCGGCGACGCCGATGAGCGAGAGCTGGTTGAAGTGGGCGAGCATGACGGGCGTGACGGCGAGCTGAGCGCCCAGGCTGACCGCGATCGCTCCCGCGAGCCAGGGCGGCCAGCCGCGCTCGCGCAGGAGCGCGATGAGCGGCGTGGCGAGGTAGATGATCCCGGCGGTGGCGGCGAAGGATAGCTGAAAGCCCGGGTCGCGGAGATCGCCGGGACGCCACACGAGGAGGATGACCGCGGCCAGGGCGAGCGCGTTCATGACCTGGGACTCGCGCTCGAGCAGGACGCTGCCGAGCAGGAGGAGCCCCATGACGGTGGCGCGAAGGACCGAGGGCTGGCCGCCCACGACGAGGGCGAAGCCGACGAGGATGGCCCCGGCGCAGAGCGCGGTCGCGCGGCGCGGCACGCCGACGAGGGCGAGCGTCGCGAACACCGAGGCGGCGAGGAGAGCCACGTTGAACCCCGACACCGCGAGGACGTGGTAGACCCCGGCGCGGCGGAAGGCCTCGTCGGTCTCCCTCGGGAGCGCGACGCGCTCGCCGAGGAGCAGCCCGGCGAGCAAGGCGGCCGAGGCCTCCGGGAGCTGGCCGCGGATGGTGTCGACCGCCCAGCGCTTCACCTTGACGGGCCACGGCGGAGCGTCCGGACTGAGCGGGACGACCCGATCGCCGCGGCCACTGCCGACGAGCAGGATGCCCTCGCGGCGGAGCTGGGCGGGGTGGTCGAAGCCGCCGGGGTTCCTGAAGCCGACCGGCCGATGGAGGCGCGCCTCGGCCGAGACCTTCTGTCCCTCGCCGAGCGGCGCCGTTTCCCCGTAGACCGCGAGCTGCACATGGCCCGAGGCGGGCCGCCGGTCGGAGCCGTCCTGGTAGGCCTCGACCTCGACGAGGAGCCGCGTGCGGTCCGCCGCCCAGCGGACGGGCTCCGAGACGAGGCGCCCTTCGATGGTCACGGGCGTGGGCAGCGCGAGTCGCGCGACGTGATCCGCGGGGAGCGGAGAGCCGCTCTCCCGGAGGGCGCCGACGGCGACGAGGCTGCCGAGAAGACCGAGGGCGGCCAGGCGCTCGCGGCGACAGCCGAGCGCCGCGGCGCCGGCCGCGAGGAGCGCGCCGGCCAGCGCGATCAGCACCCGGGAAGAGGGCGCGAGCCAGGGCGCGAGCGCGATGCCCACCGCCACCGCGGCGGCGAGCGGGAGCAGCGGCGCGCCGGCGAGGCCCACGCTACTCGCCCACCGTCACCAGCTCGCGGATGGCGGCGAGCTTCTTCGGTCCCATGCCGAGGACGTAGCGCAGCGCTTCGGGGGAGTCGAAGCGGCCGCGCCGCTCCCGCTCCGCGAGGATGCGCCCGGCGAGCCCGGGCCCGACGCCCGGCAGCCGCGCCAGCTCGCTCACGCTCGCGCGGTTCAGATCGAGCGGCCGCGCCTCGGCGGCCGCGGCGGGCGCGGCGCCTTCGGCCTCGCGGGCCATGGCTCCGTTGACGCGCTCCGTCCGCGCCGCCTTGGCCGGCGGGGAAGGGCGCCGCTCCGGGCGCGGAGGGGGCAGGAGTGGGGCCGCCGGCTCTTCGCGATCGAAGCGCTCGAGCCGCTCCGCGCTCTCGGGGAAGCCGGCGCGCCACTCGCGCACGCCGAGGCCGACCAGCAGCGTGGCCGCCAGCACGAGCAGGAGCTTGAGCTGAGGGCGCGAGTACGGCATGACACCGAGCGTGCCACGCCGCGCGCTCGCTACCTAGAGTGCGAAATCAGATACAGGAACCCCGTGACAGGTATCCACCAGCTCGAGTACGACAGCGGGTGCGCTTCCGGACGGGTGGCCCGGTCGAGGTGGCGGTCCCGGCGCAGCCCGGGTCAGGCCCCGAGCTCGCGGCGCACGATGCGGGCGCCGCCGGTGAGGGCCTGGAGCTTCAGCTTGGTCACCCAGCGCGGCGTCTCCCAGAAGCCGCAGTCGGGGTTGAGCCAGAGCTTGTCAGGCGCCACGTGCCGGAGGAGCGTCCGGATCCGGGCGGCGACCTCGTCCGCCGACTCGGCCTTGAAGGCCTTGACGTCGATCACGCCGGCGCCGAGCTCCTTGTCGGTGGGAAACTCCTTCCACATCGGCAGGTCGTCCGTGCCCCGGTTGGCGTACTCGAGCACGATCTGGGAGGCGGTGAGCTCGCGGAGGGCCGGGTAGACGTTCTTGTAGTCGCGCACCGCGGCGAAGGGGCGGCCGTAGAGGTTGCCGAAGCAGATATGGACGGCGATCTTCGCGCGGACGCCCTCGACGGCGCGGTTCACGCCTCTCGCGAACTGGGGCGCGGCGCCGGCATACATCCCGCTGTGCGGCTCGTCGATCTGGATGAAGTCGGCGCCGGCGGCCACGAGGGCGCGGCACTCGGCATTGACGATGCCGACGAGATCGGCGAGCAGCGTCTCCTTGTCGCGGTAACCGCCGCCGAGCTTGAGGGGCACCAGGAGCGTGTAGGGCCCCGGCACCGTCGCCTTGAGCGGCTTGCCGGTCAGCGCGCGCGCGAGCGTGAACTCCTCGACGATGCCGAGCCCGCCGGGCGCGGTGAGCTTCTCGACGACCTCGAAGGGCGTATTGGTGTCCCAGTGGGGCTGGCCGAGTTTTCTGGGCGCCTCGAGCGCGCGGATGCCCTTGATGTGCGCGTAGAAGCCGATGATGAAGCGCACGCGGCCCATCTCGCCCGTGGTGAGCACGTCCACGCCGGCGCGCTCCTGGTCGATGAGGGCGAGCTGGGTCGCATCCTCGGCCAGCTCGCGCAGGTCGGTAGCGCCCATGCGTCCGGCC
>Ga0214473_10011759_pt1 | contig 10285 bp, 10 predicted proteins | sample RVTome_7_FD_203509 | JGI IMG/M metagenome (GOLD analysis project Ga0214473, IMG submission 203509) | Soil microbial communities from uranium-contaminated site in the Upper Colorado River Basin, Wyoming, United States - RVT98D197 | ecosystem: Environmental > Terrestrial > Soil > Contaminated >... | reverse complement strand
GTCGATGACCCTGACCTCATCGCCGCCGTCCGCGGCGGCCTGTCCGGCGAGAAGCTGTACATCGCCGATGGCCACCACCGCTACGAGACCGCCCTCGCGTTCAGAGACGAGTCCGCCCCTGCCGACGGGGAGCGGCCGGAGGACTTCGCGCTCGCAGCGCTGGCCGCCGTCAACGATCCCGGCCTGCTCGTGCTCCCCATCCACCGTCTGGTCGGCGTTGCCCCGGTGCCCGCGCGCGTCCTCGATTCGCTGCGGCCCCTCTTCGATATCGATGTGCGCCCTTCCCTGCCCGCCCTCCTGGCCGAGATGGCCGCGCGCGCGGCGACCGCGAACGTCTTTGGGCTGGCGATCCACGGCTTGCCGGACCTCTACCTGCTGACCCTGCGCGACCCCGAATCCGCCGGCCACTACCTCCCCCCTGAGCGCTCTCCGGCCTGGCGCCGCCTCGATGCCGCCATAGCGGACTACGTGGTCCTGCGCGGCGTCCTCGGCCTGTCCGAAGGCCAGATGGAGGACATCCGCACCGTCTGGTACAGCGAGGATGCCGAGGCGACCGTAGCCGAGGTGCGGAGCGGCCGGGCGGGATGCGCTCTACTCTTGAACCCGCTGCCGCCGCCGCGGGTGCTCGCCGTCGCCGACGCCGGCGAGCGAATGCCCCAGAAGTCAACCTTCTTCTACCCGAAGATACCGACTGGTCTGGTGTTCAACCCCCTCTTCCCGTAGGGCGAGGCCACAGCCCTGCCTCCACCGCCCGGCGGTGGTGTAGGGGCGCAGCATGCTGCGCCCAGGCGTGACTCAGCCGTTGTAGGGGCGACCTTCAGGTCGCCCGCCGGAGCCGCGTCGCTGATCCCCGCTTGGCTTACAGCCGCACGAGCTTCGCCGAGAGGGATGTCCGGTAGGTCGCGCCCTTCGCCATGCTGCGCCCCTTGTATCTCCACGTAGGGCAGGGCCCCAGCCCTGCCCGCCCTACCTACAGCCGCACGAGCTTCGCCGAGAGGATGTCCGGGATCTCCCGCACCCCGTCCAGCTGCTCGGCGCTGAGCGTCTCGTCCAGCACGAGCACCATCAGGGCGGTGCCCCGCGGCTCGTGGCGCCCCACGTCCATGTGGTTGACGTTTACGTCGAACTCGCCTAGGAGCGTACCGATCGCCCCGATCATGCCCGGCCGGTCGCGGTTCTCGCAGACCAGCAGGTAGCCTTCGCCCGGCGGCACGTCCACCGAGAAGCCGTCGATGAGGACGATGTGCGGCCCGTCGTGCGCCAGCGTGCCGGACGCCTTCGTCTGGCCGGCGCTCGTCGAGATCGCCACCGTTATCAGGTTGGCGTAGATCTCGTGCGAAGGGCCCCTCCGCTCGCTGATCCGCATGCCGCGGCGGGCGGTGACCACGTCCACGTTCACAACGTTGACGTGCTCCTCGCTTATCGGCGCCAGCAGGCCGCTGACGATGGCTGCCTTCAGCGGCGTCAGGTTGTGCTGGGCGATCTCCCCGGAGTAATCGATCTCGATCTCCTCCATCTGTCCCTCGCACAGCTGCACGGCCAGGGAGCCCGTCTTGAACGCCACCGGAATGTAGGGCGCCAGGTAGCTGTACGTCTCCGGCGAGATGAGCGGCGCGTTCACGGCGTACTGGGCCGGCTCGCCCTTGATCACGGCAATCACCTGCTCCGCCACGTCCACCGCCACCCGCTCCTGCGCTTCCGTCGTGGACGCGCCCAGGTGAGGAGTGACGATGACCTTCTCGTTTTCGAACAGCGGATGGCTGGTCAGCGGCTCCGTTTCGAACACGTCCAGGGCGGCCCCGGCGAGCTTCCCGGCCTTCAGCGCAGCGTCCAGATCGGCTTCGTCCACGATGCCGCCGCGGGCGGTGTTGATTATGCGCGCCGTCGGCTTCATCTGCGCCATCTCCGCCTCGCCGATCAGGTGCCGCGTGCCTTCGGTCAGGGTGGTGTGTACCGTCAGGAAGTCCGACTCCCGCAGCAACTGGTCGAACGCGACCAGGTCCACTCCCAGGGCGCGGGCGCGCTCCTCCGGCACGAACGGATCGTGGGCCAGCACGCGCATCTCCAGCCCCCGCGCCCGCCGCGCCACCTCCGACCCGACCTGACCGAGCCCGATGATACCGAGCGTCTTCCCGCGCACCTCCAGCCCCAGGAACCGCTTCCGCTCCCACTTGCCGCTCTTGAGCGAGGCGTTCGCTTCCGGGATGTGGCGGGCCAGCGCCAGCATCAGGGCGATGGCGTGCTCTGCCGCCGAGATGACGTTGCCGGTGGGCGCGTTCACTACGACGACGCCCCTCTCGGTCGCCGCCTGCACATCGATGTTGTCCACCCCTATGCCGGCGCGCCCGATAACCTGCAGCTTGCTTGCCGCCTCGATGATCTCCCGCGTCAGGCGGGTCTCGCTCCGCACGATCAGCGCGTCGTAGCCGTCAACGGCCTGCAGGAGCTCTTCGCGGCTCAGGCCGGTGCGGACGTCTACCGTGGCGCCCAATTGTTTGAGAAGCGCGACCCCGTCTTCGGCAATCGGGTCGCAGACCAGGATGCGGCCGTTCATCTGCTGAGTTCGCCTAGCGGCCGACAGTGACGTTGAAGCCTGCGCGCGGCAGCACCTCCGCCAGGGCGCCCAGCGCGTGGCGAATGTCGTCTTCGCTCACCAGGCCAAGGTGGCCGATGCGGAATATCTTGCCGGCGAGCTTCCCCTGGCCGCCCGCCACCACAACACCGTGCTCGTCCTCGAGCATCGTGCGGAGCGCTTTCACCTCCACGCCCTCCGGACATTTGATGGCGGTAACGGTGCTGGAGGCGTACCGTTCCTCGGCGACCAGCAGCTCCAGCCCCAGCGCCTTCGCGCGTTCGCGCACCATGCGCGCTATCGTCGTGTGGCGGGCGTGGATGCTCTCCAGCCCCTCCACGGCCATCTTCTCCAGGGCCACGTCCAGGCCGAAGAAGACCGACATCGTCGGCGTCCAGGGCGTCTGCCCCTTGTGAAGCAGATCGCGGTGCTTGGCTGCGTCGAAGTAGAAGCGCGGCATCCGGGCCGACCCGTTCGCCTTCCAGGCGCGCTCGCTCAGGCAGACGAAGGCGAGACCGGGCGGCACCATCCAGCCCTTCTGCGAGCCGGTCACCACCACGTCGAGCCCCCAGCCGTCCGTGTCCAGCGCAATCGCTCCCAGGCTGCTCACGGCGTCCACCAGCAGCAGCCGGTCCGCCTCCCGCACGGCCTTCGCGATCTCCTCCAGGGGATTGGTCACGCCGGTCGAAGTCTCGTTGTGTGTGACCAGCACGGCCTTGAGCTCGGGGTCGTCGGCGAGCGCCTTCCGGACGTCATCCGCTCGCGCCGCCTGCCCCCATTCATAGGGAAGCACGGTCACCTCGGCGCCGAACGTCTCGGCGATCGCCGCGAACCGGTCGCCGAAGGCGCCGATGCTGACGGCCAGCACCTTATCGCCCGGCGAGAGCGTGTTGACGACGGCGGCCTCCAGGCCGCCCGTGCCGGACGCGCTCAGGAGCAGCACGTCCTCCTTCGTCAGGTAGAACTCCTTCAGCCGCTCCGCCACGCGCTGGATCAGCGCCGCGAACTCGCGCCCGCGGTGGTCCACCATCGGGTGCGCCACGGCCTCCAGCACGTCGGCGGGCACGGGAGTCGGGCCGGGAATCCTCAGGTTGGGCGTCTCTCTCATCCTGGCCTCATCTTATGGTTGCCCGGAGCAAGGGTCAAGGAGAGGACGCCTATTCATAACCCAGCCTTCAGGCTGAGGTAGTGTGCCATCTGGACGTGGTAGAATTGGTGCGCGATTTCTGCCATGAAGACTGCTCTTCTGTCTGCCGCCGTCGCTCTGGCTGCCATTCAGATGGCCCTGGGCCTGGCCGGCATGGCTGTCGGCGTCGTCGCCTTCGGGCCAACCTGTGGCGGCTCCGAAATCCGGGATGGCCAAGGCAACCTCATCGAGAGCACTGAGACTTGTGAGGACACGCCTTGGGGGCAGATCATCCTCTATGCCGGCCTGGCCGCCTCAGTCACTCTCGGAGGGGCCATCGCGGCCGCTGGACTTCTCGGCGCCCGCCAGAAGCCAGGGGTCGCCGGGACCCTTCTCGTCATCGGCACGGCCCTCGCATTCCCTCTCGTGTTCTTCTTGCCGCTGCTGTTAGTCCCGTTCCTGATGGCCGCCGTTGGAACCGCCGCGATCCTCTACGAGAGTTCGCCCCAGGCTCCTGCCGTTCCGGGCCGGCCATGACCACCGATAACCCCTACCGCGCCCTCCCCTCCGTCGACCGCCTCCTCGCGGACGAGCGCCTGCGCCCGCTCGGCACCGGCGACCGGCCCGTCGTCACGGAGATCGTTCGCCGGGCGCTGGAGACCGCGCGCGCCGCGGTCGCGGACGGGCGCCCCGCGCCCACGGACGACCAGCTCGTCGAGTCCGTCCTGGGCCTCGCCGAGGCGCTCTTCCGCCCCTCCCTGCGGCCGGTCATCAACGCCACCGGTGTGATCATCCACACGAACCTCGGCCGCGCTCCCCTCTCGGATGAGGCGATAGCCGCCATGGCCGCCGTCTCCCGCGGCTACTCCAACCTTGAATTCGGCCTCGACGCCGGCGAGCGCGGCTCGCGCTTCGTTCACCTGGAGGGCGTGCTCCGGCAGCTCACCGGCGCCGAGGCCGCGATCGCCGTCAATAACAACGCCTCTGCGTTGCTTCTCGCCCTCTCGGCGCTCGCCCGCGACGGCGAGGTCATCGTCTCGCGTGGGCAGGCGGTCGAGATCGGCGGCGGCTTTCGCATCCCCGACGTCATGCGCCAGTCGGGTGCCCGCCTCGTGGAGGTCGGCACCACCAATCGCACCTACCTGCGTGACTACGAGGCGGCGATATCGCCGGAGACCGTCGCCATCATGCGCGTCCACGCCAGCAACTTCCGTATCGTGGGTTTCACGGAGACGCCCGATATCCGCCAGATGGGGCGCCTCGCTCATGAGCACGGGCTGCTGCTGCTCGACGATCTCGGCTCGGGCTGTCTGATCGGCACGGCGCGGTTCGGCCTGGCGCCGGAGCCGACCGTCCAGGACAGCGTCGCCGCCGGCGCCGGCCTGACGATGTTCTCCGGCGATAAGCTGCTGGGCGGGCCGCAGGCGGGGATCATCGTCGGGCGCGCGGACCTCGTCGAGACGCTGCGCCGCCATCCCCTGGCCCGGGCCGTGCGCATGGACAAGGCGAGCATCGCCGCCCTCACGGCCACCCTGCTCCACTACCTGCGCGGCGAGGCGCTGGAGAAGCTGCCCGTCTGGCGCATGATCGCCGAGCCGCTGGCGGCCGTGCGCCGCCGCGCCCGCCGCTGGGCGCGTGCTATCGGCCCGGCGGCGCATCTGGTGGACGGCCGCTCGATGATCGGCGGCGGCAGCCTGCCGGAGGAGTCGCTGCCGACGGCCCTGGTGGCGGTCCCCGGCGATGGGGCCTACGTTGGCGACCTTGCCCGCCGCCTCCGCCTGGGCGAGCCGCCCGTAGTGGCGCGCATCGAGCGGGACGCTCTGCTGCTGGACCCGCGTACCGTTCTGCCCGGCGAAGAGGCGGCCCTGCTGCGTGCGCTCACGGCGGCGCTGGCCGCCTAGCGCCTACGTCATCTGGAACAGCTGAAGCAGGTTGCCGTCCGGGTCCAGGAACGTGGCGACAATGAACCCCTCTTCCTGGCTTGGCGGACGCGTGAACTTCACGCCCTTCGCGTTCAACCTTTCGTACTCCCCCTGACAGTCGTCCACGCCGAAGTCCACGATAACCCGGTCGGGCTCCTTGGCCTGGCCCTTGACCTCGCTGTGCACGCCCAGCGCCAGCTGCGCCCCGCCCTCTCCCGCGAACACCACGAAGCTGCCGTCATCCATCTCCGGCTTCAACCCGATAATGTCCCGGTAGAACGCCGCCAGCCGCGGCAGGTCCTCCGTGCCGATCATCACGCTGTGTATCTTCAAGGCCATCGTGTGCGCCTCCTTCGGGGTCTAGCCCTTGAACAGCCCCACGAGGTTCCCCTCGGGGTCATGGAACATCGCGAACGCGCCGATGTTGGGGATCGGCGTCGGCGGGACCATCACCGACCCGCCGAGGCTCACCGCCTTGTCAAGGTACGCCTGGAGGTCGTCTACCTGGATGTAGAAGGTGAGGTACGGCGGCGCCTCGGGTGGGGCTTGGAAGATGCCTCCGTTGATCCCTTCTCCGCCCGTATCGACCATCCCGTAGTTCATCGCGGGGTCGACTTCGACCTTCCAGTCGAACAGATTGCGGTAGAACTCCTGCAGCTTGGTGCCGTCCTTGCCGGCGATCTCGAAGTGGACGACCGGGTGTGCCATGATTCGCCTCCCCTTCTACTTGCCGAGCGCTTCGCGGACCTTGCCCATCTGGCCGATGTGGTCCGTCAGGTGGAAGTTGATGATCGCGCCGGTCCACTGGCCCAGCGTGGGGTACTCGCCGATCGGCGTCTCCTTGAGCAGCGGCACCCGCCCTTTGCGGGCGAGCTGCTCATCGCTCAGGCTGCCGATGAATTCCGCCACCTCCTCGTACTGCCGCCACACTCCCGCCCTCATCTCCGACAGCGACATCACCTGGCGCGCCGGCGAGTAGTAGGGCAGGCCTGCCACCACGCCGATGAGCGGCGTGTCCTCGTCCAGGAAGCGGTGCAGTCCGGCCGCGAAGCTCTCGCCCTCGTCTCCCATCAGGTGCGAGAGCATCTCCTTGCAGCTCCACTCGCCATCCGCCGGGCGGCGGGCGGCGTCCTCTTCGGTCATCCCCTCCAGCGTGTCGCCCAGCTCCCTCATCTTCTGCTCCAGGGCGTCACGCAGGGATGTCGCTGCTACTGAAACCACGACGTGCCTCCTTCTAGATGTTGCTTCGACGTCGCGTTGTGGGGCTGAGATACTTCAACCAGTATAGTCACTTCCTTGCATGAGTCAACCCCCTGCGCTACAATCTGCCCAGAATGCCGAAGCCGTACAACCAGACCTGCCCCATCGCCCAGGCCCTCGATATCGTGGGCGACCGCTGGACCCTGCTCATCCTTCGCGATCTCTTCCTGGGGCAGCGCCGGTTCAGCGGTCTCCTCGCCTCTTCGCCGGGCATCCCGCCCAAGCTCCTCTCCGGCCGCCTCAAGAGGCTGGAGCAGCGCGGTCTCATCGAGCGTGTCGTCTACAGCCAGTACCCCCTTCGCGCCGAGTACCGGCTGACCGAGGAGGGGCTCACGCTGTCCCCCGTCCTGGGGGCGATCCTCACCTGGGGGCTGGACCACAGCTTCTCGGGGCCCGAAGAGGCCCGCGAGGCTATCCGGCAGAAGTTCGTCGCCGCGGCCTCCGCAGCCGAAATCGGGACAGCCACCGGGTAGCCGCCTGGCCTGCGCGCCCCTTCCCCGGCGGGGTATAATATCCCAAAGGTATCGCCATGTCTGCCATTAAGTTCGCCTGTATTTCGCCCCATCCTCCGATCATCGTTCGCGAGGTGGGACGCGGGCGCGAGCGAGAGGTGCAGCGCACGATCGACGCCCTCGAGCAGGTAGCCGCCGACATCGGCCTGCACCGTCCGGAGACGGTGCTCCTGATGGCCACCCACGGACCGCTCAACCCCGGCGCCTTCGTCCTCCTCACCGCCCCCGAAGCGCAGGGCGACTTCGCCCGCTGGGGCGCGCCCGAGGTCAGCCTGCGCTTCCAGACCGACCGCGACCTCATCGAGGCCGTGCGGGAGGAAGCCACCCGCTCCGAGCTGCCGCTGGACGCCGCCGACCGCTGGAACAGCGGCCTCGACTGGTCCGTCACCGTTCCGCTCTACTACCTTCGCGACGGCATGGCCGCCGCACCCCTCACCCCCATGAACGTGTCGTTCCTCTCTGCCCGCAAGCACTTCGAGCTGGGGACGGCCGTTCGCCGCGCCATCGATAGGGTCGGCCGCCGCGCCGTCATCGTCGCCAGCGCCGACCTCTCCCACCGCCTGACCGAGGACGGGCCCTACGGCTACGACCCGACCGGGCCCGAGCTTGACCGCCGCATCCGCGACGCCGTCGCGTCCTGGGACACGGACGCCCTCCTCACGATGGACGAAGCGTTCCGCGAGCGCGCCGGCGACGACGCCGTCGCTTCCATCAGCTTCCTCATGGGCGCGCTGGACGGCCTGCCGGTGCGGCCCCGCGTCCTCTCCTACGAAGGGCCATTCGGCGTCGGCTACATGGTCGCCGCCATCGATATCCTCGAAGACGAAGGCGGCGAGCCGTACGCCCGCGCCGAAGTCGCGCAGGCGGACCCCATCGAGCCGGAGAATATCGTGGCGGCGGGCGCCGGCTCGGGCCACCCGCTGGTGACGCTGGCGCGAGACGCCGTCGAGGCGTACGTGCGGGAGCGCCGCCTCCTCGATCCGCCGCCGCTCGTGCTGGACAGCCTGCCCGCCATCTGGCGGGGCCTGCCCGCCCGCGCCGGCTGCTTCGTCTCACTGAAGACGGTCGAAGGCGCGCTGCGCGGCTGCATCGGCTCCGTGCAGCCCATGGAGCCGGACCTGCCGCGAGAGGTCGTCCGCAACGCCGTCGACGCCGCCACACGCGATCCCCGCTTCCTGCCGGTCGCCCCTGAAGAGCTGCCCTTCCTGGCCTACAGCGTCGACGTCCTCGGCGAACCGGAGCCCGCCGCCGGCCTCCACCAGCTCGATCCCGCCCGATTCGGCGTCATCGTCCAGAACGGCCGCCGCCGCGGCCTCCTCCTCCCCGCCATCGAAGGCGTCGACACCGCCGAGCAGCAGGTCGCCATCGCCCGCGGCAAGGCGATGATCGAGCCCCACGAGCCCGTCTCCCTCTGGCGCTTCGCGGTCCGCCGGCTAGCATGATCCGTGCCTGCCGCGACGAAGACCTTCCTCGCCTCCACGAGATCATTAACGACGCCGCTGCCGCCTACAAAGGCGTCATCCCGGACGACTGCTGGTGCGACCCCTACATGCCGATGGATGAGCTCCTGCGAGAGGGCGCCGACATGACGTTCCACGCCGTCGGCGAGGACGGCCGGCTCGTCGGCGTTGTCGGCCACCAGCCGGTGCGGGATGTCACCCTCCTGCGGCATCTCTATGTCGAGACTGACCACCAGCGGCGCGGCCTGGGCTCGCAGCTCCTGCGACACGTCGTCGGCCTCACGGAGACCCCCCGTCTGCTCGTCGGCATGTGGGCGGACGCCGACTGGGCGGTCCGCTTCTACGCCCGCCACGGCTTCGTCGCGCTCCCCGATAGCGATCGCCTCCTGCGCACCTACTGGACCATCCCCGCCCGCCAGCGCGAGGCGTCGCTGGTCATGGGACGGGAGATATCGCCCCCGTATCTCCGGCCTGCCAATCTCCGCTCACCATGAGGCCCCCGGCTGTTCACTGTCCACTGTCCACTCCCCACTACCCCCGCTAAACTAGAACCGTGAACCCCAAAGCCCTCACCACCCTCGAATACGATAAGGTCATCGCCCGCCTGGCTGCCCTCTGCGCCTTCCCCGCCTCCCGCCGCCTCGCCCTCGACCTGCAGCCCTCCTCCGACTATCCGGAGGTCCTCCGCCGCCAGCGCCTCACCGCCGAGGGCCGCCGCGCCCTCCAGCTCAAGCCCAGCCTCTCCCTCGCCGCCGCCCGCGACATCGCCGCCGGCGTCGGTCAGGCCGCCCGCGGCCACATCCTGGATCCCGCCGAGCTGCTCGACGTCGAGGCCACCCTCCATACCGCTCGTAGCGTCCGCGATACGCTCTCGCGGCTGCGGGTCCAGCTCCCCCTGCTGGCGGAGATCGCGGAGCGCATCGCCGACCTCCGTGATCTCGAGACGCGCATCGGCCGCACCGTCAACCAGCGGGCGGAGGTCGTGGACGACGCCTCACCCGTCCTCGCCCAGCTCCGCCGCGACGCCCGCCAGTCCCACGACCGCCTGACCCACCGCCTCCAGCAGCTCGTCAGCTCGGCCGCCAACCGCACCGCCCTCCAGGAGCCGATCGTCACCCTCCGCGACGGCCGCTACGTCGTCCCCGTCAAGGCGGAGATGCGCTCTCAGCTGCCGGGGATCGTCCACGACGTCTCCTCCTCCGGCGCCACCGTCTTCATGGAGCCGCTGGAGGTCGTCGAGATGGGCAACCGCTGGCGCGAGCTCCAACTGGAGGAGCAGCGCGAGGTCCAGCGCATCCTGCGCGATCTCTCGCAGGCCGTCGGCGAACGGGACGCCGAGATCGTCGCCGCCGTGGACGCCCTCGCCGACATCGACCTCTCGCTGGCCAAGGCGCGCCTGGGCGAGGCGCTGCGGGCGTCGGAGCTCCCGCACG
>Ga0214473_10011758_pt1 | contig 10286 bp, 12 predicted proteins | sample RVTome_7_FD_203509 | JGI IMG/M metagenome (GOLD analysis project Ga0214473, IMG submission 203509) | Soil microbial communities from uranium-contaminated site in the Upper Colorado River Basin, Wyoming, United States - RVT98D197 | ecosystem: Environmental > Terrestrial > Soil > Contaminated >... | reverse complement strand
CAGTGCACGTAGGTCATCTTCGGCGCCCTGGGGTCGGGCGCGTCGGGATCCTGGACGACGAGCGCGAGGCTCTTCGCGCCGGCAGGCGCGCCGGAGAAGCGCAGCTCGGGCGACGTGTCGTCGCCCTCGCACGTGTATCGCGTCGGGATCGCCCCGCCCGGCTCGAAGGCTGGGGAGTGGATGGCGAGCGGCATGCGCAGAAGATCCTAAGATCGGTGGCGCTGGTGCGCGCCCGCTCGAAGGGGGCGCGCGAGCTCGGCTGGACCATGCTGGGGACGAGCGTGCTCACGATGGTGCTGCTCGTGGCCGCCCTGCGGTAGATTCGGGACCGTGCGCATCCTCCTCTCCAACGACGACGGCGTACACGCGCCGGGCCTGGCGTCGCTCGCGGCGGCCTTCCCGGGCGACGAGGTCTGGGTGGTCGCGCCCGACCGCGAGCAGTCCGCGTCGAGCCACTCCATCTCGCTCCATCGGCCGCTCCGGGTCGTGGAGGTGGCGCCGCGCCGCTACGCAGTCGACGGCACGCCCACGGACGCCGTGTACATGGGGCTGAACCTCGTGCTGCGGGAGCGGCGCCCGGACATCGTGCTATCGGGCGTCAACCACGGGCCGAACCTCGGCAACGACGTCCTCTACTCGGGCACCGTGGCGGCGGCGATGGAGGGCGCGCTGCTCGGGTGCCCCGCCATCGCCATCTCGCTCGCCGACCGGAAGCCCAAGGTCTTCGAGCATGCGGCGGCCTTCGCGGCAGCCCTCGCCCGGCGCATGATCGCCGCCGGCCCCCACGCGCCCGTGCTGCTCAACGTGAACGTGCCTCCGGGCCCGGTGAAGGGGTATCGCTTCGTGCGCCTGGGCAAGCGGACCTACGGGAACGAGGTGGTGGAGAACCTGGACCCGCGCGGCCGCAAGTACTACTGGATCGGGGGCGAGCGCCCGACCAACGAGGACATCCCGAACTCGGACTGCAACTGCGTGTTCCAGGACGGGTTGGTGTCGGTCACCCCGCTCCACCTCGACTGGAGCAACGACGCCCTCGTCTCCGAGATGCAGCGCTGGACGATCGACGGGTACGCGGGGGAACCCGTCCCGTGACGCGCGCGAGGGAGGCGTGACGGGCCGACGGCGCGCCGCGGCCCTGGCGCTCATCGCGGCCATCGCCGGCTGCGCCCACCGCGCCCCGGCCCCGACGGGTGAAGCCGCACCGTCGCCGCTCGCCGGCGACGAGTCGCACGTGGAGCCCGACCTGGTGGGCGCCGTCCACGTGGTGCAGCGGGGGGAGACCGTCTACCGCATCTCCCGGATCTACGGCATCTCCGTGCGCGAGCTGATGGACGTGAACGGCCTCGCCAGCTCGCGCGCGCTGGAGGTGGGGACGGAGCTGCTCATCCCCGGCGCGAGCCAGCCGCTCGAGGTGCCTCCGCTCCCGCCGGGCGCCCTCCCGGAGCGAGAGCCGGAGGTGACGCGGCCCGCGCCGACCCCCGCCACGGCGGCGAAGCTCGCCTTCCGCTGGCCGGTGCGGGGGGTGCTCTACAGCCGGTACGGCGTCAGGCAAGGACAGCGGCACGACGGGATCGACATCGCCGCGCCCCAGGGGACGCCCATCGGGGCCGCCGCCGAGGGCACGGTCGCCTACGCGGGCAAGCAGGCGGGATACGGCGCGATCGTGATCCTGCGCCACGCCGCGAACCTCCTCACGCTCTACGCGCACGCCAGCGCGGTCCTGGTGCGGCAAGGCGACAGGGTGTCGGCGGGGCAGGCCATCGCGCGGGTGGGTCAGTCGGGACGCACCACCGGCCCCCACCTGCACTTCGAGGTGCGGGAGGGCACCCGCCCCCGCAACCCGCTCTTGTACTTGAGGTGATGCTGGCGCAGATCTCGGCGGCCGCGCACCGGAGTGATAGTCTCTCGTACATGCTCGAAGAGCTCCTCGCCCGGATCCGCGACATCCCCGATTTTCCGAAGAAGGGGATCGTCTTCAAGGACATCACGCCCGTGCTCGCGGACGCCGACCTCTTCCGGCGCGTCGTCGAGACCCTGGCGGCGCGCTACCGGGGCGAGCGGATATCGAAGGTGGTGGGCATCGAGTCGCGCGGCTTCTTGTTCGCGGCGCCGGTCGCCCTCGCGCTCGGCGCCGGGCTCGCCATCGTGCGCAAGCCCGGCAAGCTGCCCTGGCGGACGATCCGCGAGGTGTACGCCCTCGAGTACGGCGAGGACTCGCTGGAGATGCACCTCGACGCCGTGGGCCCTGCCGAGCGCGTGGTGGTCGTGGACGACGTCCTCGCCACCGGCGGCACCGCGGGCGCGGTGGGCAACCTCCTCTCGCGCCAGGGAGCGGAGCTCGTGGGTTACTCGTTCCTCATCGAGCTGGGATTCCTCCACGGCGCCCGGCGGCTCGGTCCCGACAAGGTGCACGCGCTCGTCAAGTACTGAAGCCGCGCCGGCGCCCCGCTAAGCATCCGGGGGAGGCGCGCCATGGCCACCGAGCACACGATCCTCATCCTCGTCGGGCCGGAGTACGAAGACCTCGAGGTGTGGTACCCGAAGCTGCGGCTCGAGGAGGCTGGCTACGTGGTGAAGCTCGCCGGCCTGGGCGAGCGCGAGTACCGCGGCAAGCACGGCTATCCCTGCCGGGTCGACGGGAGCATCGCCGACTTCCGGGCCGAGGACCTCGCCGGGCTCGTCGCCCCCGGAGGCTGGGCGCCCGACCGGCTGCGCCGGGATCCCGAGGTGCTCCGCCGGGTCCGCGAGGTGCACGCCGCCGGCAAGATGGTGGCCACCATCTGCCACGGCCCGTGGGTGCTCGTCTCGGCCGGCATCGTGCGCGGCCGCCGGATGACCTCGAGCCTCGGGATCCGGGACGACCTCGTGAACGCGGGGGCGCGCTGGATCGACGAGCCGGCGGTGGTGGACGGCGGCATCGTCTCGTCGCGCGCGCCCGGGGATCTCCCCGCCTTCGGGGCGGCGATGCTGGGCGTGCTCGCCCGGTGACGAGGGCGGTCGCCGGATCGAGGCAGGGCCGTTCACCACGATTCGTGCTAAGGCATCGGCCGTGATGCTGGCGGTGACACCGCTCGGCGCGGCGCGCGTGGAGGCGGCGTGGGACGAGGCGCCTGCGCTCCGTGCGCTCCGGCTCGCGCTACCGCCGGAGCTCGCCCGCGCCCATGAGCGACCAGGACAGGTGGTCAAGGTGCACACCGCCGTCGGAGAGGCCTACTTCGCCCTGGCGAGTGCGCCGTCACAGGACGGTCTGGTCGATCTCCTGGTGAAGCGCGGCGGCCGCGTCGCCGACGCGGCGATCGCGACGGCGGTGCCGGGGGGTCTGCTCCGAGTCTCGGCGCCGTTCGGCAGAGGGTTCCCCGTGGAGGAGGCGCTCGGACGGCACGTGCTCCTCTTCGCCGCCGGCTCGGGCATCGCCCCCATCCGCGCGCTCGTGCAGCACATCCTCGCCCACCGGCCCCAGTTCCACCGGGTGACGCTGTTCTACGGACAGAGGAGGGGCGGCGACTTCGCCTACCTTCGCGAGCACGCGGAGTGGGAAGCCGGCGGTGTGAAGGTGGTCCTCTGCCCCTCGCGCGAGGACGAGGCGTGGCCCGGGGTCCGGGGGCGCGTCCAGGAGGTGGCGAGCTCGCTCGCGTTCGGCGGCTCTCCGCCCGAGGAATCGGTCGCCTTCGTGTGCGGCATGACGGCCATGGTGGACGACGTGAAGGCGACCCTGTCCCGCGCCGGCGTTCCATCACGGCGCGTACACCTGAACTTCTGACCCGTGGCGTTGGTTCTCGACCGGAATTCCCTCAGACTCGCGTAAGATGGCGTTCGCGATGATGGAGAACGACGAAAGGCGAGGCTGACGCCCCATGGTCCCCGCCCGCACGGCGCACGCGGTCCTGGTCATCCTGGCGATCCTCGCCATCGCGCTGCTCGTCGTCATCGCCCGGCCCTTCGCGACCTCCCTGTTCGTGGCCGCGGTGCTCGCCGGGGCGCTCTCGCCCTGGACGAACTGGCTCGCGAGGCTCCTTCGCGGGCGCCGCAAGGTGGCGGCGGGCCTCGTCACGTCGACGGTGCTGGTGGCGGCCATCGGCCCGCTCTCCGCGCTCGGTGCGATGCTCGCGCCGCAGATCGTGAGCGGCGTCGCCTGGGTCCGCGCGGCGCTCCAGAGCGGCGGGGTGGCGGGGATCATCGAGAAGGCGCCAGCGCCGGTGAAGCCCCTCCTCGAACGAATCATGGAGTCGCTCCCGGCGTCGATGGAGACCGTGCAGGAGGTGGTGAGCGCCCAGGGGAGCAAGGCGGCGGCCGTGCTCGGGAACCTCCTCTCGGCGACGGGCACCCTGCTCTTCCAGACGGTGATGATGCTCGTCGCGCTCTTCTTCCTCCTGCTCGACGGCCCCTCTCTCGTCGGCTGGCTGAACGAGGCCATCCCGCTGAAGCGCGGGCAGGTCTCGGAGCTCCTGCACGAGTTCCGGCGCGTCACGGTGGCGGTGCTCCTCTCGACCCTGGCCACGGCCGGCGTGCAGTCGCTGCTCGCGGTCGGCGGCTACGTCGCGACAGGCGTGCCGAACCCCGTCTTCTTCTTCGTCGCCACCTTCGTCTTGGGGCTCGTGCCCTTCGTGGGAGCCACGCTGGTGGTGGTCGCGGTCGGCGTGCTCCGGATGCTCACCGGGCACGTGGGCAGCGGCACGTTCCTCGTCATCTGGGGGTTCGCGGTGGTGGGGACGATCGACAACGTGCTGAAGCCGCTCTTCATCCGCGGCGGCGTCCCCATCCACGGCGCGGTCATCTTCTTCGCGCTCATCGGGGGCTTGCTCGTCTTCGGGCCGGTCGGCTTCCTCGTCGGCCCGCTCTCCGTGGCGTTCCTCGTCGCGGTCGTGAGGATGTATCGGCGGGACTGGGGGGGGAGGTGAGAGGTCACATGCATGATCTCGAAGGGCCGAGGCGACCCATCTCGTACTTGTAGATGGCCTTCTCCTTCGGGACCCTGGCGTAGGTCCCGTCCGGCTTCTGCCGCACGAGGTCCCGAGTGAACCGGACGCACAGTCCTTTCCCGCTCCGTTCCACCTGCACGAAGGGGACGGCGGACGTCGGTCCGTCCTCGCCTGGAGCGCCGAGATCGATCTCGCCCGCGCGGCGGATCTTCCTTCCAGGCTCCATGACGTAGACACCGATACCGTAGCTGAACTCCGCGCCCGATTCGGCGAGGATGACCGCCGGACCACCGCCCTCCCCGTCAAAGACCGTGGGCTTCATGTAGTAGGAGTCCCCGGCGCCGGGACCCCGGTACAGGACCCTATCCCGCCCCCCGGATCGATCCACGAGCATCAGGTGAAGCTCCCCGGCCGTGCCTTTCGCCCCAGGCGCCCGGCAGACGGCGACGACCGTCCCCGGCTCCAGCTCGCCTGCAGTAGGGCACTCAGCCATCTCCAAGAGGGCAGGATCCAGCTTGACCTCACGTAGTTGTCGCTCTCGGAGAACACCGGAGCCGGGCGATTCAGCGCTTCCTGTGGCCCCGGCGAGGACGACCACGGCGAGGACGAGACTGCGGATCTGGCGACCGAAGCGTTTCATGTTCAACCCGTGGCGGCAGTCGTGAGAGGGCACTTCCCGAAGATCTTCAAGGGGCTCACCCGATCCGCTAGCCCGAGCCCGGGGTGCGGCTTCTCGCGGATCTCGAGGTGGAGGTGGTCTTCAGTGGCCGGCAGGTTCGACGCGTTGCCGGACTTCCCGGTCGCGCCGATCTCGTCGTTGAGCGCTACCGCGTCCCCCTTCTGCTTGGAGACGTGCTGCATGTGTGCATAGAACGCATAGTATACTTTCCCTTTGTGCTCAAACCTGATGCAGATGCGGTTCCCGTAGTCTCCCCCGCTTGCGACGAACTCGACGGATCCGTCCGCGATGGCATACGCTGGGGTCCCGGCGGAGGCTGCGAAGTCCCATCCCTGGTGCGGCTTCGGCAACCCGTTCGCATACGTACGCACCATACCAAAGGTGTTGCTCAGCTTCTTGCCACGTATGATGTTGCCTAGAAGCGGCCACGTGATCTCGTCCGCCATTTCCTGTTCCCCCATCCCGGTCCAACCGATCCGAAGAACGTGCACTGCCGAGAGAAGCAATTGGCTGCCCCACCCCATACAGCGCGTACCACAACTCGGGCCCCCATGTCGCGGGATTCGTCCGCGAGGAGGCGCGTGGGTACTCGGACTCCCCGAGAACGGTTAGCCCGGTGTGGGCCTATGCGAGGCCAAGCCGAAGACCCGAGCACGAAGGCGCTCGAGATAACCAGCGCGAATGAGGCCGCCCCAGCAGGTCAGCCAACCACGGTGAGTCACGGGGGCTCTGTGTGGGAGCGCAGAACGCAACCTGGAGTCGAAGGTGCCAAGCTAGATGACTTAGCCACTGTGAGTCAATCGAAATGCGCCGGCGGCGCCAGCGATCTTCGGCCGATCGGCGTCGCTGCGCGGGACGGTGAGCACCTTGCCCCACCTACACCGTCGCCACCCGTAAGTGCCTGGACCCGTCGCAGGACTGTCACAGCGTCACGGGTTTCACCCAGGTCGGTGCGGGGATACTCGCCGCGCTGTCCTTAGTCCCGAGGACACCACGTCGGGGTACCCAGCGCCCCAAACCACGCGAACTCACGGGCAGAACGGCGGCGAGGCTCCGCTCGGCCTCGGCTGGCATGCTGCGCGCAAGCTGTTCGCGTCATGACGCCCGAGCTGCGGAGTGCGATGGCCCGGTACGAAGAGGCGCGTTTTCTCTACCGGAAAGCGGTGCTCGCCTCACTGGACGGCACGTCCAGCGGCCAGGCGATCCGGCAAGCGATCCGTGTCTTCCAGAGCGCGAAGGCGGAGCTGAATCGGCTCGACGGCCCGCCGCCCGACGCCAAGGCGGAGCCGCGGCAGGGGCCGCGGACCGCGGTCTCCGGCCTGCGCCCGCGACTCGTTGGCTTCGCCTCGAACTGACCCCGCGCTCAGGCCCAGCCGAACGGATACTTCCCCGCCTCCAGCGTCCGCTCCACGACGAGCTCGCGGAGCCCGGTCACGTCGGAGGGCTCCTCGTCCAGGAGCCGGCGCAGGATCGCGAGCTGCTCCCGGCAGGCCGCGGGGTCGACGACGGTCGCCCGGAGCGCCTTCTTCGCCTGCGCGTGGGCGCGCTCGTGCGACTCGAGCGCGAAGAGCTGCACGCACGCCTCCACCCCCGGATCCCACTTCCCGCGCCGCTCCGCCGACTGCCGCGCCCGCGCCACCGCCCCGTCGAGCGCGAACGCCTCGATGGCCACGTCCGCCAGGGCCGCCAGGACCTCCTGCCGCTCCGGGAGCGACGGGCCGAAGGTCTCCACCGCCGCCTTCGTGGCCTGGATCATCATCATCTTCGTGAGCTCGGCCATCCTCGCCTCGCGCGCCAGGGGGCCTTCACCCAGCGGTGGGAGGTCGCCGCGGGCTACGGCCCTCGAGGCGCTCTCCGCCAGCTCGAGCAGCCGGAGCTGCCCCTTCGCCGCCCGCTTGAGGATGGTCCCGGGGATGAGCATCCGGTTGATCTCGTTCGTCCCCTCGAAGATCCGGTTCACCCGGCAGTCGCGGTAGACCCGCTCGATCGGGTACTCCTCCACGAATCCGTACCCACCGTGTATCTGGAGCGCCTCGTCCGCGACCTGCCACAGGGCCTCCGACCCCCACACCTTCAGGATCGAGGCCTCGATGCTGTACTCCTCCACCGCCGCGATGAGCTCGCGCTCGAACTCGGGGGTGCCGTGGCGCACGCCCGAGCGCGCCAGGCGCTCGTCGATGAGGCCGGTCGTGCGGTAGCTCATGGTCTCCCCCGCGTAGACCATCGCCACCATGCGCGCGAGCTTCTCGCGGATGAGCCCGAAGTCGGTGATCGGGCGGCCGAACGCCTTGCGGTCCCTGGCGTACTCGACCGCGAGCTGTATCGCCCCGCGGCAGCTGCCGATGCAGCTCACGCCCAGCTTCAGGCGCCCTATGTTCAGGATGTTGAAGGCGACCCGGTGGCCCTTGCCCGGCTCGCCGAGCAGGTTCTCCACCGGCACCATGGCGTCCTCGAAGACGAGGGGGCAGGTGGAGGAACCGCGGATCCCCATCTTGTGCTCCTCGCCACCCACGGTGAATCCGGGGGTCCCCCGCTCGACGATGAAGGCGCTGAACTTGTCCCCGTCGATCTTCGCGAACACGATGAAGACGTCGGCGAACCCGGCGTTGGTGATCCACTGCTTCGAGCCGTTCAGGACGAAGTGGCGCCCGTCGGGCGAGAGCACCGCCCTGGTGCGCGCGCCCAGCGCGTCGGAGCCGGACGAGGCCTCGGAGAGCGCGTAGGCCGTCACCCATTCGCCGCTGATGAGCCTGGGGAGGTACCTGCGCTTCTGCTCCTCGGTCCCGAAGTAGACGATGGGGAGCATGCCGATCCCCGCCTGCGCGCCGTAGACGACCGACCAGGTGCCGAGCCGCCCCATCGCCTCGGTCACCAGCATGGCCGAGGTCTCGTCCTGTCCCAGACCTCCCCACTCCTCGGGGACGTCGACGCCGAGGAGGCCCAGCTCGCCCGCCTCGCGCAGCAGCTCGCGGACGAACGCGAAGTCCTTCGCCTCGATGCGCTCGGCGTTCGCGAGCACCCGCTCGTCCGCGAACTTCGTCGCGGTCGAGTAGAACGCCCGCTGCTCCTCGGTGAAGTCGTCCGGCGTCCGGATGGGCCGGGCGCCGACCGGCTCGAGGAGGAACCCCGCCCCCGGGACCAGCGACTCCAGCTTCTGTGCGGTGAGGGCCATGCCAGCGCTCCTGGTTGATTTTCAAGTCAATGGGAAGCATGCCCGCGGGCGGTGCAGCGCGTCAAGCGAGCCACGATTCGGCTGTGAAATCAGACCTCACGGCTCAGGGCCAGGTGGGCCGCTCGGAGTGCCAGTCGGCGGTGAGCTCGAGCCAGAGGGCGAGGCCAGCGAAGCGGCCGTAGGGCGCGAACCATCGCCGGATGGCCGCGTCGGAGGGTATGCGCCGCTTCCCCCGGAGCCTCGCGAGCTTCGCCCGGGTCCAGGAGTCGAGGGCGAGGTGGTCGTACCGTCCGAGGAGCCGCAGGAGGTGCTCGCTCGCGTACGGGCCGAACCCGTCCAGCTCGCGGATGCGCAGGACGAGCGCGTCGGCGGCGATGGACGGATCGCGCCAGCTCTCAAGGGCCAGCGCGCCGCTCGCCACGTCGCGGGCGAGGCGGGCGAGCCACGGCGCCCGGTACCCGGCGCGCACCACGTCCCGATAGAACCGCTCGTCGCGCTCCGCCATGGCGGACGGCGTTGGGAAGCAGCGCGAGCCGCCCGGCGCGGGGGCGCCCAGGTGCTCGACCAGGTTCTTCACCATGAGGCGAGTCTGCGCCCAGGCGCAGTTGGTGGTGCAGAGCGTCTTCACCGCGTCCTCGAAGACGGTCGGCGAGCGGAGGAGCCGCCCCGCGGCCCGCTCGACCGCCCACGCGAGCGCGGGGAGAGGCCGGCGTGCGGGCGGCGCCGCCTCGAGCTCGCGGACCAGCTCGTGGAAGGGCGAGAGGTCCTCGTCGAGCGAGAGACAGGTCCGGAGCGCCGCGCGCGCCTCGGCCGCGTCCCCTGCGCCGAGGCGCCCCTCGGAGACGACGCGGAGCGCGACCCCACGGCCGTCCGCGCCCGGGGCCACCGAGACCGTCACGGCCCGCCCCGAGGAGAGCAGGAGCGGGCGGGAGAGCACCCGCCTCTCCGGGTCGTACTGCCACGGCGAGAGGTCGTAGAAGCCGTGGCTGCGGACGGTGAGATCGAGGTCGAACGAGGGCGGCGTCTGCACGACTGTCCCTGCGGGGGTCACCGCGTCGAGGGGCATCATAGCCGCCCGGCGCGGCGCGATCCGGACGGAACGGCGAGCGGCCGGCGCGGTGGGGGAGGTTCGTGAGCGTTCGGTGGCGGTCAGGACCGCGGCCCGGTGGCGGCCCGGCCCGGGGTGGGCTACGATTTCTCTGTGCACGCCACAGCGGACGCTACCCCGGTCGAGTACCAGGACTGCTGGGGCAACGATCTGACGCTGATCGATTACTTCCTGTCGCTCTCCCCGGCGGAACGGCTCGGCGCCTGGGAGTCGTTCGCCAACGACATCGCCGATCTCCAGCAGCATGCCCGCGTTCTCTCCGAAACGTCTGCTGCAGACGCTCGACCGACATCGAGTTGAGCTCGTCGTGATCGGTATGGGGGCCGCGGTCCTGCAAGGAGCGCCGGCGCAGACCGTCGATCTCGATGTGGTTCACGCGCGCACGGAGATCAACGTCCAGCGCATCCT
>Ga0214473_10011757_pt1 | contig 10286 bp, 7 predicted proteins | sample RVTome_7_FD_203509 | JGI IMG/M metagenome (GOLD analysis project Ga0214473, IMG submission 203509) | Soil microbial communities from uranium-contaminated site in the Upper Colorado River Basin, Wyoming, United States - RVT98D197 | ecosystem: Environmental > Terrestrial > Soil > Contaminated >... | reverse complement strand
TCCGTCACATGGTGGGCGGTCAGGCGGGTGCGGGGAGCCCCGGCCGGCCGTCTGACCGCCCGTCCAGCCGAGGGAGATATACCCCGCTTCCAAACCCCCGTTCAAGCCCTCGCGATGGTGACGCCCAGCAGTCGGACGGCGGCGACGCCATGGGCCGGCAGCATCACGCCTACGCCGTTCCGCATCACCATCGCCGGAGGTCCCACGTCGCGTTCCACCAGATCCACCTGCCGGGCGTCCTCGAAGCCGATCACCCCGGCGCCCAGCGTGGCGATCCGTGAGCGCCCGCTCAACTCCTGGAGATACACGATCACGCCGTTCCCATTCGCCGCCGGCTGCAGGCCCACCACGGCCATGCCCGTCTGGTCGAGGACCAACAGGGGCCCGAACGTCGGCAAGATCGCACCGCCGGTTCCCGGCACCGGCGCCACCACGGCCGGTTCCATCCGCCATCCAAAACGCCACGGATCGTCGGGGAAGACGAACGCTCCCGCCGGGAAGACCGCCACGCGGAATTGCGACTCGCCGCTGGGACCGTAGCTGGTGATGACGCCGTCCTGATCCACGCGCCCGAAGGCGGACTGCCGCGCGGCCAGGAGCGCGGACCCCCGCTCCCCCGTCAGGCGCAACCAGCGAAGGTGGGCGCAGTCGCACGGCGGTGCCGACCGTTCGACGCCGGCCGGGATCTCCCATTCGACCCCGGCCGCGTCCACCTCGAACGCGAAGCGGTACGCCACCGGCTCGTTGCCCTGAACGTCGGCGTGGTTCACGACGTCAATCCACGAGAGCCGCTCGTACGCCGTGACCACCGTACGTATCTCTCCGCCCCAGGGCGCACGTCGCCGGGCGATGATCCGGGCCCCGACACCCGGCAGGGCCTCGCGCCTGGTGTCTTCGAGCCGCGCATCCGCCACCGCATTCAGACCCTGGCCGTCTCGGCACCACTCCCTGCCGTCCGGCGAGGCCAGCGATCGGATCGCGCCCCCTCCCGGGTCGAGCGCCAGGCGGAATTGCCGCGTCTGGATGGTGTACGGGTCTCCCTGCTCGATAGCCCCCCACGCTCCTCCGTCCCCGGTCCCGTGCGGGAAGTACGCGTAGCCCAGGGGCGGAATGTCGGTGACCATCCGCTCCGCTCCGTCGGCCATGCGCAGGAGCTCGGTGCGGCCATACGACGTGGGGTTGAACACCAGGGTCCCGGGCACCGGCATAGCCAGCTGGTTGGCGATCCGCTCCAAACCGGTCCCAGTACCCGGCACCAACGGCGCCAGGCACGCGATCATCGCGTCAGCCCGCCGCCGGCTCTCGGCCCCCCGGCGATCGGCACGGTCCCTCACCTCGGCCAGGGACGGCACGGGACGCTCCGCGCCCGGTTGGGGCGACCGGGTGGTGTCTCCGGTGACGGCGCTCCGCGGCGCCGCGCGGAGCAAGGCGGCGGCATCACCCACGACGATGCGCGGGTGCGCAAAGCGGGCGTTCCAGTCGCGCACGGCGTCCCCCGCGCGGGCCAGGTCCTCGACGTCCCCTCCCACCACCAAGAGGACTTGCTCCCCCGCGGGCTGCGCGTCACCCGGCGCGCCGGCCGTGCTCAGGAACCGTTCCACCGAGCGCGCCATACGGTCGCCGCCTTCCAGAAACCCGAGATACTCCGGGGTGGCGCCCGGGGGGGCGGCGGCCACCAGAAGGCGCGCTCCGCCCGGTCCGGCCAGCCAGCGCAGCCCGCCGGTGGGAGCGTCCACGAGCATCACGGCGGTAACCCCGCTGGCTACCAGCACCGGCGCGATCGACGAAGTGTGAAGGGCAACGCCCGTCATGGCCACGGCCGGGCCCCGCGGGATGCCCGTGAGGGCCGCGACACGCTCACCGGGATCGGCCATGCGCAGGAACGGCACGTCGCCAATGACGGTCGGGAGGGGCGCTGATAACGGGTTGATCGTGGCGCCGATGCTCTGCAATGCGGCGATCTCCGCCGCGCGCGCGATGCGATCGAGCGAAGCGAGGTAGTGCTCGACCCGTTCGGGGTTCAGCATGGTGAACCAGTGGATGGTCCACCGCGGCCCCGGCGCCAGCGTGTGCCACGTTGCCACCGGTCGCCGGAGCCCGGGGGCTTCCAACTCGGTGCGCACCCGCGGCAGCACGCCCAACGGGAGCCACAGCTCGCCGAAGAGCCGGCCGTCACCCAGGGGCAGGACGCCCGCGGTGCCCACTTGCTGGCCGGTCCGATCGAACGCGCGCATGCGCCCGGCGGGCGCGTCCAGGTCGGACACCAGGAACCGGACCAGACAGCGCTGACTGTCGGGGTGGGCGAAGAACGGCGTCACCTCGGCGAACACGACGGGAGCGACCGACGAGGCCGGGCCGCGCGCGCTCCGGCCGTTGCGCCAGAACGCGTCGGTGCCCGCGGCGGCGAGCAGCGTGAGGAACTCCCGGCGGTCAGGGTGGCGCATTTGAGCAATGTATCATCGCGAGATGCAGCGGAGGGAGGAAGAACGCCCTGCGCCTGTGCCGCTATGCCCCTGCCTCCATCATCCGTCCCGGCTGAACGGCAAGGGCACGATGCGCGCCGCGGTGCCCCAGGCGACGACGGGCCGAGTGCGGTCCATCTCGCGCCGCACCTTGGCCAGGCCGATGAAGCGCTCGATGGGCGGCGCCCAGGCGGTGCTGGTGACCCAGCCGACGTCGCGCCCGTCCTGCGTGATGGCGGGCTCCGACTCGAAGTCCGGGATACCGCCACCCCACGAAATGCCCGCCAGCACCCGGTTCGGATGGCCGCGGAAATGCACGCGGGCGACGGTCTCCTGCCCGGTGTAGCAGCCCTTGGTGTAGGAAACGCCGTCAAGGTCGTCGTACCGTACTTCCTGGGGCAGAGTCTTCTGGTCGATCTCGGCGCCGAGGCGCGGCCAGCCGGCGAGAATCCGGGCCAGGTCCAGCCCGGCGGCCCCCACGTCGCGGCTCCCCGCGCGTCCGAGCACCTCCGCGAGCGCGGCGCCGTGCGCTGACTCGGCGTGCAATTCGAGCGCGAACGGCCCCGCGGCGCGCGGTCGCGCGACGACCACGGCCACGCCCGCCACCACGTGCGTCGACGTCTTGCCCGGCTCCGGAACGGTGAGTCCCGCACGCGCCGCCAGGTCCATTGCTTGCGGGCCCACCAAGCGCCACACGCCGGCTTCGGGGCGGTCGGCGACGCGCGCCAGGCGCGGAGGCAGCGTCTTCCGCAGTACCTCGTCCACCGCACTCTTGCCGTCCGGGGGAATCACCAGGACCACGCCGCCGCCCCGCCGTAGGGCCCACAGGTCGCTTTGGATCATGCCCTTGGAGGTCAGCACCGCGGCGTAGACGTACGCCCCGTCCCCCGGGCGCTCCACGTCGTTGGTGAGCAAGCCCTGGAGGCACGTGACCGCGCCCGGCCCGGACACGTCAACCACCGGCCAATCGGCGCGGGCGAATCCCGCTCCATCCATCACCGCCTCCGCGTCCGCCTCCGCCAATTGGCCACGGTTGAGCAGGAAGGGGAGCGGCGTCGAGTCCGGCGCGGTCATGCGCTGTAGTACCCTGCAAGGGCGTACGACCGGTCGAGCAGCTCCACCGGGTGAACGACCGGAACGTCATGGCCTGCGGCGCGAAGCCCCGCGCCGATCTGCATCACGCACCCCGGATTCCCCGTGGCGACGACGTCGAGCTTGCCGCTGGCGAGGGCTGAGACCTTCCGCTCCAGGATCGCGCGCGATAACGCCGGCTCCGTGAGCGAATAGCTGCCGGCGCTGCCGCAGCAGAGGTCCGCCTCGCCGTGGGCTACGTGCTGGAGCTCGGGGATGGCCTCCAGGACTTTCAGGGGAGCGTCAGCGATCCGCTGCGCGTGGAGCAGGTGACACGGCGGGTCGTACGCCACCGTGAGCGGAAGCGGCGCCCCACGACGGGGACCGGCGGCGGCCAGCGCCTCGGACACGTCCACCACACGGGCGGTCCAGCCCTTCACGGCCGGGTCGCCGGCGAGCAGACGCGGGTACTCCTTGAGCATGGCGCCGCATCCGGCGGCGTTGACCACGATGGCCGCTTCCGGCACGCGGTTGAACGCGGCGACGTTGGTCCTGGCCAGGGCCACGGCCTGGTCGTGGAGCCCGGCATGCGCGTGCAGCGCGCCGCAGCAGCCCTGCCCGGGGACGTCCACCGTGCGATACCCATTGGCGCGCAACGTGCGCTCGGTGGCCCGGTGGACGTGGGAGAAGAGGCCGTCCATGATGCAGCCGCGAAACAGGGCCGCAGGGGCCGGAGGGGCCGCAGAGCGGGATGGGCGATCGTCCTCGCCCCGCTGCGGCTCCTGCGCCCCCTCCGGCCCCTGCGGCCTCCGCGGCCCCGTCGCCGCCAGCATGCCGGCGAGAAATCCCACGCGTGAATCACCGGCCAGCCAGCGAGCGAACGGCCGCGCCAGCTTCGCCAACGTCATCAGGGGCCCCCTCACCGCGGGCTCGGCGAGGACACTCGCGGTGAAACGCACGGAGAAGGGAACGGGCCGCCTCGCCGCGATCAGCCGGCGGGCTTCCTCGAGGGCGGGTCCGTAGCTCACGCCGGATGGGCACACGGGCTCGCAGCCGCGGCATCCGAGGCAGCGATCCAGGTGGAACGTCAACGCCGGGTCGGCGGCGTCCAGGTCACCGCGTGCCAGCGAACGCATGAGCACGATGCGCCCGCGGGGGCTGTCGGTCTCGTCCCCCGTGACCAGAAACGTGGGGCAGCTTTGCAGGCAGAACCCGCAGTGCACGCACGGGTCGAGGCCGGCGAAGCTCATCAGTCGGATAGTGGCACGACGAAGACGCCCGCCGGGTCGAAGGCGTCCTTCAGGGCGCCCACGAGCTGTCCGACGCCCTCGCGATACGCGCCGAAGTACCCCACCTGCTCGCGCACCGCCCAGGGGGCCCGTTCCAGCGTCATCGGCATTTCGCGCGGCGCGGCGGCGTGGCGCAGCAGCCGGACGCGGTCGGCAGGCGCGTCGCCCGACCAACGCAGCCCACCGGCGCCCACGCCGGCCATGATCCAGTGCTCGTCCAGGTGGTGGATTACCAGGTCGAGCGCGTCGTCCATCGCGTTGGGCAGAGCACCCATCCGGAGCGTCACCGGGCTGGCTGCGGCCCCGGCCAGTGCGGCGCGCCAGAACCCGCCGGCTTCGGCCGCGTCGAGCGCCGCCAGCGGCAGCTGCGAAGCACCGCCCGCGGCCTGAAGGTCCGCCTCCACGGCCGGCGCCGATCCCACCAACCGCACGGCGAGGGTCCAGCGATCACGCCCCGCGGCGAGCGGCGACAGCACCTCGAGCGACGCAGGCGTGACCCGCGCTTCCAGCATCGCCCGTGCGGCATCGAGCAGGGCGTCCCGCTCGCCCTCGCCCAGCAGCGTGAGATCGGCGCGCGGTACCGCTCGAAGCCGCAGATTGACCGACGTGACCACGCCGAAGCTCCCGAAGCTCCCGGTGGCGAGTTTGGCGAGATCGTACCCCGCTACGTTCTTCACCACCCGGCCGCCGGCCCGGACGATACGTCCCTCGCCCGTCACCAGGGTGGCGCCCAACACGTGCTCGCGGATCCCACCGAATCCCGTCCGGAGCGGCCCGGCCGTGCTGGTGGCCACGACGCTTCCCACCGTGCGGCCCTCACCGGGAGGGTCGGTCGCCACCCACACGCCCTGGTCTGCGAGCACCCGCTGGAGGTCTCCCCAGATCACGCCGGCTTCCACCGTGGCCACCAGGTCTGCCGCCTCCAGCCGGGCGACCCGGGCCAGCGCCCGCGTGGTGAGCGCCAGGTCGGCGGGGGCGTCGGGCGGGACCCAGGAACCGCGCCCCTCGATCCGAACCCGCCAGCCCTCGGCCGCGGCCGCCTGCAACACCAGGGCAAGGGCATCCTCGGTCCGGGGCGCCACGCGGGGCATGCCGCTGGCGTCCGTGTCCACCACGGCATCCGATCCCAACAGGGACCGGACCCGGCGAACGATGGTCAGGCCTGTCCCAGCCATGTTTCCAACTGTGTCGCCGTTTCCCGTACGAACGCCCGTGCTTCGACCACGTATGGCTCCACGGCGTCCGCGGTCCACGGGCTGGTGAGCACGTCGCGCAGATCCAGCACGGCGAGCGCGCCGAACCGTCCCGGGAACGCCTCACGGACTCTTCGCTGCATTTCGTTGGTGGCCATCCCGCTTTGCCAGGGCGGAGCGGCCAGCCAGACGCGCACCGTGGCCGCCGCGACCACGGCGGGGTACGCCGCCTGGAGCGCGCGGCCCCCGTCCCCATCCTTGAGCTGGCGCTCGGCGGCCTCCAAGCGGCGGCGCGCGTCGGCCACCTGATCCTCGAGCGCTGTCCGCCAGCGCGTGGGGACCGTCATCATGCCGCCCCGCGTGCACCGGACGCCCTCGTCCATTCCCGGCACGTGTGCGCGGCGACGACTTTCCCCGGATTGGCCAGCTCCGCGGGGTCGAAGGCCCGGCGCACCGCCCGCATGGCGGCAAGCGTGTCTGGGGTGAACACCAGCGGCATGTAGTGCACTTTGTCGCTCCCCACGCCGTGCTCGCCCGTAATGGTCCCTCCGGCGGCGACGCACGCCTCCATGATCGCCGCGCTGGCCCGCTCGACCCGCGCCGCCTCCGCCGCATCACGCGCGTCGAACGTGATGTTCGGGTGCAGGTTGCCGTCGCCCGCGTGGAAGACGTTGCTCACCGTGACGCCAAACTCCTGCGCGATCGCTCCCACTCGGTCCAGGATATCCGGCAACGCGGTGCGGGGCACCACCGCGTCCTGCACCAGGAGATCCGGGCTCATGCGCCCCAGCGCGCCGAACGCCTTCTTCCGCCCCTGCCACAGGCGCGCCCGCTCCCGCTCATCGGCGGCCGCGCGCACCCCGCCCGCTCCGTGCGTTCGGACCAGGCGCTCCGCCTCTGCCGCGTCTGCCGCGACTGCCGCCTCTGCCGCCCCATCCAACTCCACGATCAACACTGCCGCCGCGTCCCTGGGATATCCCGCCGCGTAAATCGAATCCTCCACCACGCGCACGCAATTCCGGTCCATCATCTCGAGCGCGGCCGGGACCAGCCCGCTCGCGATAATGGCCGACACCGCCTCGCTGGCCGCGCGGATGGAGGGGAAATCCGCCAGCAAGGTACGCACCGCCCGCGGGAGCGGCACCAGGCGCACAGTGATCCGCGTGGCGATGCCGAAGGTCCCCTCGCTGCCCACGAAGGTGCCGACCAGGTCCGGGCCCCACGTCTCGCCGGTCGCCGAGCCCAGCACCACCACCCGTCCGTCGGACAGCACCACCTCCAGCTCCAGCACGTGACTCGAGGTCACGCCGTACTTGAGGCAATGCGGACCACCGGCGTTCTCCGCCACGTTGCCGCCGATGGTGCATGCGGTCTGGGACGAGGGGTCGGGAGCGTACTGGAGGCCGTGGGGTCGCGCCGCCTCCGACAGCCGGACGTTGACCACACCCGGCTCCACCGTGGCCCGGCGATTTGGCGGATCAACCGCCAGGATGCGGTTCAGTCTGGTGAGCGCCAGGATCACCTCGCCGCGCTCGCCCACGGCGCCTCCCGACAACCCGGTGCCGGCGCCGCGCGCCACGAACGGAATGCCATGGTGCGCCAGCACCCGGACGACGCGGATGAGCTCGTCCCGCGAGCCCGGTAGGACCACGGCGCCGGGGCGGGTGTGTCGCGTGGGCAGGCCATCGCTGGCAAAGGTCTCCAGCTCGGCGGGCGCCAGCCGTACCCAGCGCGATCCCACGACGCCCGCGATGGCGTCCAGGGCCTGCCGGGTGACGGGGAAGGGCATGCGTGGGAATATACGGCGAAGGTGGGGGAAGGCGGATAGAGCGGATAAGGCGGATAGAGCGGATAGAACGGATGGCACAAGAGAAAGGCGGACAGCCCTCGCTATCCGCCTATCCGATCTACCTGTGCTATCCGGCTATCTCAGGCGATTCCCCAAAAGCCCTTCAGGGCTTTCCCGTCAGGACTTTCCCGCAACTTTTCAAAGGCGCGCTCGCGGATCTGGCGGATCCGCTCCCGGGTGACTCCCATGAGGGCCCCGATCTTCTCGAGGGTCATGCCCTCCGAGCCCTCTTCGAGTCCGTAGTAGAGGTAGAGGATCTTGCGTTCGCGGGGAGTGAGGTACTTGCGGAACACGCGGTCGATGAACTCGCGCATCAAGTTGCCGTCAGTCTTTTCCTCGATCTCGCCGCCCTCCTGCCCGGCGAACCGCTCGCCCATGGTGGCGGCGTCCTTGTCCGTCCGGTCAATGGGCGCGTCGAGCGAGACTTCCGCCGCGGTCATGCGCCGGGCGCTCCGCACGTTCTCCACCGAATCGTCAAGCGCGCGCGCGATTTCGTTGTCCGTGGGGTCGCGGCCCAGCTCCTGGGACAGATACGTCTCGGTCCGCGCCATGCGGATCAATTGGCTGTTTTGATTGAGGGGGATGCGTACGCTGCGGGTTTGTTCGGCGAGGGCCTTGAGGACCGCCTGACGGACCCACCACACGGCATACGAGATGAACTTCACCCCCTGATCCGGGTCGAATTTCTTCACCGCTTTGAGCAGCCCCTCGTTGCCGATCGCCACCAGCTCCGACAGATCCAGCCCGTGGCCCTGGTACTTCTTCACGTAGGAAATGACGAACCGCAGGTTGGCGGTTACCAGACGCTCCGCCGCACGCTGATCTCCCCGCCGTGCCTTGCGGGCGAGACGACGTTCTTCCTGGGGATCGCGGATGAGGGGGAGCTTTTGAATGTCTTGCAGGTACTGGTCGAAGGCGCCCGAGGCGCTGATGCGGAAGAAGGCCTTCGCTTTGGTGGCCCGGAGTTGCGCCATTACACACTCCCCAACTGGGTTTGTACTCCACACCGGAAGGAGCCGTCCGCCATGCGCCAAATTGGCTGGCGACCAAGCGGGCGCCGAATATAGGAAACGCCCAATGGAGCGTCAAGCAAAAAAAATTATCAACATCACAAATCGTTTATCACGAACCTATTGCGGATTTTGTCCACTACAGCGGCGGTGAAGCGGGAAATACCGGGCCAATCCCTAATGGCTAAGTGCTTGAATTATAACAAGTTTCCCCAAGTGGAAATGTTGACGAATGTGCGGAAGTTGTTCAACGTGATGTGGTTAAGCTCAAGTCGCGAGCGCCGCGCGGACGGCGTTTTCTGGGGCGGTGCGGGTCCACTCTCCACTCGCCTCGCGATGCATCTCGCCGATGGTTTTGAGGAATGCAAACCTGACAGACGCCTCCCGGGCCTTCTTGTCGTGCTGCATTACCTCGACCAGCCGGTCGGCTTCGGCGTCCCTCGGCCCTCGTGAAGGCAAGCCGTACGTCTCCAGCGTTCGCAGCAGGGCGGAAACGGCTTCCGGATCCGTGAGGCCCAACGCCTGCCCCAGCCTGGCCTCGGCTGCCATGCCCAGGGCCACGGCTTCACCGTGCAGCAGCGCGTAGCCGGACACCGCCTCGAGCGCGTGAGCCACCGTGTGTCCAAAGTTGAGGATCGCCCGCCGGCCTCGCTCGCGCTCGTCTTCCGCCACCACGGCCGCCTTGATGCCGACGCTGCCCTCCACCACGTCGTGCAAGGCCGCGCGATCGCCCATCAGCACTCGCGGTGCCAAGCCGTGGACGCGCTCGAAGTAGTCCCGGTCGGCGATGGCGCCGTGCTTGATCGCTTCGGCCATCCCGGCGGCGAGGTGATTGGGCGGTAACGTGGCGAGCGTCGCCACGTCCGCGATCACCAGCCTCGGCTGGCAAAACGCGCCCACCAGGTTCTTGCCGGCGGGCGTGTCCACGCCGGTCTTGCCGCCGATGGAACTGTCGATCATCGCGAGCAGCGTCGTGGGCACCTGCACGTAGGGAATGCCCCGCAGGTAGGTCGCGGCCACGAAGCCCGCGAGGTCGCCGACCACGCCGCCCCCAAGGGCCACGATGGCGCCGTCCCGGCCCACGCCGGCGGCCAGCAGGCGGTCGGTGAGCGAGATCCACGTTTCGCGCGTCTTGTTCCATTCCCCCGAGGGGAAGGTCACCACGGTCGCCCGGGCCTTCCGGCTCAGGGCGGCGGCCGCCGCGTCGGCATACAGCGGGGCCACGGTCGAGTCACTGATGACGGCGTAGTGCACGGCGGGGCAGTGGCGCGCGAGCAGGTCGGGGAGATGCGCCAGCAGACCGTCGCCCAGCAGGATGTCGTAGGAGGCGTCCGGCAGCGGGACGCGGATGGTGGCGGTGGTTATAGCTGGACCTCGCCGGTGATCACCGTGACGGCCTCGCCCCCCACCCG
>Ga0214473_10011756_pt1 | contig 10286 bp, 7 predicted proteins | sample RVTome_7_FD_203509 | JGI IMG/M metagenome (GOLD analysis project Ga0214473, IMG submission 203509) | Soil microbial communities from uranium-contaminated site in the Upper Colorado River Basin, Wyoming, United States - RVT98D197 | ecosystem: Environmental > Terrestrial > Soil > Contaminated >... | reverse complement strand
GCCGAACTCCATCCGGCCGTAAAACCATCCGACGACCTTTTCGTCCGCCAGTATCTTCGCCACTTCGGAGGTCAACCCGTCCTGCCCGTCAAAATGCTGCGCGGGAATGCCTTTGGCGTCCAGAAAGTTTTTTATATAACCGTCGTCATAGGTGGGGCCAAGCAGGGAGCCTTTTTGCGCATCCATTTTTTCGTTGGCCGCTCTCGGTTTTCCTTCCACCTTGTGCCAGGCGAAAAGGGCCGCCCCAAGCGCCCCGCCAGCGTCTCCGGCGGCCGGCTGAATCCATATGCTGTCGAAAACCTTCTCGTTCAGAAGCTTTCCGTTGGCCACGCAGTTGAGCGCCACGCCGCCAGCCATGCAAAGATTTTTCTGCCCGGTGGTTTTGCGGATGTGCCTGCCGATGCGCAGAACGGCCTCTTCGGTCACATCCTGTATGGATCGCGCCAGGTCCATCTCTTTTTGCGAAAGCTTCGATTCCGGCTTGCGCGGCGGCCCGCCGAAAAGATCATGGAACTTGCCGCTTGTCATCGTGAGGCCGGAGCAGTAGTTGAAATAGCTCATGTCCAGCTTGAAGGAGCCGTCCTCCTTCAAGTCTATAAGGTTGTCCATGATGGTCTTTACGTATTTCGGCTCGCCGTACGGGGCCAGCCCCATCACCTTGTATTCGCCGGAATTCACCTTGAATCCGGTGTAGTAGGTGAACGCCGAATACAGAAGCCCCAGCGAATGAGGAAAGCGTATTTCGTTGGTTATTTCCATTTCGCTTCCTTTGCCGACGCCGAAGGAAGTCGTCGTCCATTCACCAACGCCGTCCGTCGTCAGAATCGCCGCTTCATTGAACGGTGAAGGGTAGAAGGCCGAAGCCGCGTGGGATTCATGATGCTCCGGAAACACAATCTTGCCGTCATAGCCAAGTTTTTCGCGGATGGTGTCCCTCATCCAAAGCTTGTCTTTGAGCCACATCGGCATGGACTTGAAGAAAGAGTTTATTCCGAGCGGGGCGTAAGCGAGATATGTTTCCAGAATCCGTTCGAACTTTATCCACGGCTTGTCGTAAAAGGCTACCACGCCGAGCTCTTTGGATGTGATACCCGCTTCTTTAAGGCAGAATTCAACGGCGTTGGCCGGGTAGGCCGCGTCATGTTTCTTACGGGTGAAACGCTCTTCCTGCGCGGCGGCGATTATCTCGCCGTTTTTCAATATCGCCGCGGCGGAGTCGTGATAAAAAGCCGAAATTCCGAGAATAAACATTGAATCCCCGTTAATCCGCCGCGTCTAAAACAGCGCGTAGATGAAAGGAGCCAAAGCCGAACCCTCTGTGAACACAATCAAGGCTCCCAGCGCCAGCAAAAGAAGCACGATAGGCGCAAGCCAGAACTTTTTCCTCACCTTCAGGAAATCCCAAAATTCGCTCAGCATCAGACAATGCTCTTCAATGTATTATTTGTAAACCAAACAGGCAAAATTCAAGGGTGAATTGTACACCATTCCAAGCCACACTCCAAAAGAGGCGCAAAAAGGCCGGCAAGGTTCCTTTCCGATTCCCTTAACCGGGGATAAGCGCTTTAAGCAAACCTCTTTCCATCACGCATAGTATTTGCCGCCAATCCGCCGTTTTTGTCTTTTGTATCCCGCTCCTCGCTCGCAATGCGGAGCCAAGGCCCATGATGGCGTCCACCTTGGCTTTCAGCGCAATCTTGCCTTGGCCGCGCGCCGCAAGATAAATCACGCTGACGATGTTGAGCATTAAATGTTGCGGCAAGTATATCCAGAAAAGAGGCCCCGGCATGTTTTTCACGAACGTCCAAACAAGATTTCGATGGCCGTGATACACGGTGAAATCGCTGTGCCGTTGAGTCGCCCCGGAGCCGACGTGATACACCACCGCATCGCTTACGTAGAAGCAACGATGCCCTTTCAGCCGCAGCCGGAATCCCAAATCCACATCCTCGACGTAGCAGAAGTAGCTTTCATCCAGCCCGCCAGTTTCTAAAAACAAGTCTCTTCTGTAAAGCGCGGCGGCGGCGCAAGGGGAAAAAACTTCGCCGGACGGAGGGGTGAACTCGGCGGCTTTGTTAAGGAAACCGCGCCGCCACACCCGCCCGCTAGTGTGATACGCGTCCCCGGCGCCGTCCATCAGCGAAGTATCCACCGCGTTGATGGAGCGGCTTGCGAAGAAAGTGAAATCCGGATTGCTTTTCGCCGCGCCAAGCAGCTTCTCCAGCCAATCCGGCGCTGGATAAGCGTCTGGATTGAGAAGAGCCACCCATTCGCAGTCCGATGCCATTTTAACGGCGAGATTGTTGGCGGCGGCGAATCCAAGATTTTTGTCAAGCCTGACAACCTCCACACCGGGCAAGACCGATTCTGCGCCGTTAACGGAGCCGTCGGAGCTTAAGTTATCCACCACTATCACCCGCTTGGCGGCAAAGGTTTGGGCGGCCATGGCGGCGAGGCACCGTTTCAGCGTGTCTCCGCTGTTCCAGTTTACGATTATCACCGCCGCGCCGGTTTGCGTCATTTGGGGAATTATAAGATTAAAGCTAAGGGATTATAGCCTAAAACACGAGGCGGTCTGATTAATTTGAAACAGCGGCAATGGGCCGCGCCGGTTATTTCTTTTTCTTCGGCGCGGGAGCGGCGGCGGCTTTGGCCACGGAGCCTTTGTTCAGCGCGTAGCTTTCGCCGCAGGCTTTGCACATGGCGCGGTTTTTCTTGAAATCAAGCTTCACGCCGCAGGAGCACATCCAGCCTTTTTGCTTGGCGGGCGCGCCCACCATAAGGGCGTATGGCGCCACGTCCTTCGTCACCACAGCGCCGGCCCCGATGAAGCAATACTCGCCCAATGTGGTTCCGCAAACGATTGTAGCGTTGGCCCCGATAGTCGTCCCCTTTTTCACAAGGGTCGTTTTATATTCGCTTTTCCTCACGATGTGCGCGCGGGGATTCATAACGTTCGTGAACACCATGGATGGGCCGCAGAACACGTCGTCCTCCAGTGTCACCCCTTCGTAAACGGAAACGTTGTTTTGTATTTTGCAGCCGTTGCCGATCTTCACGCTCGGCCCTATCACCACGTTTTGCCCCACGTTGCAGTTCGCGCCAAGTGCGCTTCCCTTGAGAACATGCGAGAAATGCCAGATTTTTGATTTTGCGCCTACTTGGCATCCTTCATCCACGATTGCCGTCGGATGAACGAAATATTCGCCAGCCGCCGGGGCCGCAGCCGTCACCGTCTCGTCCAGCCGCACAATCTTGCCGCCGCGCTCCATGGAGGTCTGGCAGGCCGTCAGCACCTTGAGGACGTTAAGCCCCTCCTGCCCGTCGGTGAACGGCGGAACGCGCGTTTCGACAGCCTGCACGAAGCTTTTGCACTCGCTGAGAAGTGGCTCGGTCTTCTCCAATTCGACCTTTATGGCCTCTTTCTTGTCCGGCACAGGCACGCCGCTGCGCCAGTTTATGGCGTGTGGGTACAAAAGAAGCTTGTCTTCCGGCTCCATGTCGTTGAAAACAGCCATTTTTTTATCGCCGACTATTACGAGCTTCTGCTCCTTGAACGGGTGCAGCCAGTTTACGAAAATATGGGCGCTGATGCCGGAATGGAACGTGAGGTTGCTCAAAGTCACGTCCGCGATATTCTTGTGCAGGAAATAGGAACCGAAGCTCGCCACACTCTCCGGCATCTGGTTTGTCAGCGAAAGTATCACCGATATGTCGTGCGGCGCGAACGACCAAAGGATGTTCTCCTCCGTCCGTATCTTGCCGAGATTGAGCCTGTTGGAGTAAATGTACTGCAGTCTGCCGAGTTCGCCGCTCTTAACAAGCTCTTTCAGCTTGATAACCGCAGGATGATATTGCAGAAGATGCCCTATCATGAGTATCTTCTCCGCTTTGGCGGCGTGCTTCAAAAGCTTTTCACCTTCAGCCACGTCCAGGCAGAGAGGTTTCTCCACATAAACGTCTTTTCCTGCGGATATGCTTTCGCTGGCGATGGAGTAATGCGTCACTGCGGGAGTGGCGATGGCGACGCCGTTCACTTCAGGATGGTGTATTGCTTCCGAAATCGCGGAAACGACCGTCACTCCGGGATATGATTTCCTGAAGGAGTCGTGCGTCGCGGTGTCGCTATCGCAAATCACTCGCAATGCGCCGAGGGTGTGAAAGTTGCGGACAAGGTTCTTGCCCCAATACCCAGCGCCGATTACCGCTATTCCGGTTTTGTGTCCGCCCATTTTCCTCTAAACCGAAGACTGCAACGGCCCGTCAGGCCATCACAACGTTTTTCTTGTCCCCTTTAACGCGCTTTGTCGCGTTGCGGGTGTCTATAACAACTTTCGCGTTTTTCACAACCATGTCGTAATCCACATTGTCGTGATCGGTGACTATGAGCACAGCGTCCGCCGCGCCGACTACCGCAGGAGTAAGCTCCACCGAGTTCAAGTGAAAATCGAATTTCCTCGTTTTCGGAACGCTCGGGATGTACGGATCATGATAGGTCATCTTCGCCCCCTGCTTTCCAAGAAGCTCCAGAAGGTGAAGCGCGGGAGACTCCCTCATGTCGTCCACGTTTTTCTTATATGCCATGCCGAGCATGAGTATGTTCGCGCCGTTTATGCATTTGGCCGACTTGTTCAGCGTCTCGGCGATTTTGCCGACAACCCAGTATGGCACATGGGTGTTTATTTCGCCTGCCAGCTCGATGAACCGTGTGGAAAAATCGTATTCCTTGGCTTTCCAGCTTAAATAATACGGGTCTATCGGTATGCAGTGGCCGCCAAGGCCGGGGCCGGGATAAAACGCCATAAATCCGAACGGCTTGGTGGCAGAGGCGTCTATCACCTCCCATATGTCCAACCCCATTCTGTCCGCCAACATCTTCAACTCGTTCACCAACGCGATGTTCACCGAGCGGAAAATGTTTTCCAAAAGCTTTGTCATCTCCGCTGTTTCGCAGGAGCTTACGCGAACAACCCGCCCGACGATATTGGCGTAAACTGCCTCGCCGATTTCCTGGCAGGCGGGAGTGACGCCGCCGACAACTTTTGGGATAACCGAAAGCTGGAACCTGTCGTTGCCCGGATCCTCGCGCTCCGGAGAGAACACGAGGAAGTAATCCTTGCCAACCACAAGGCCGGACTTTTCAAAGCGCGAAAGCAGAAGATCGCGCGTGGTGCCTGGGTATGTGGTGGATTCGAGGCTTATAAGCTGGCCGCGCCGCAGCCTTGGAGCTATGGCCTCGGCGGTGCTGTTTATGTACGCAAGGTCGGGGTCTTTCTTGTCCGACAACGGAGTGGGTACGGCGATTATCACCGCGTCGCACTCTTTCAACTTGTCAAAGTCTGTCACCGCGTCGAACTTGCCGGATGAAACGCTGGCTTTTATGTTCTCGGCCGGGATGTGCTTTATGTAGCTTTGGCCGGCCATAAGGCTTTTCACCTTGGCGGAGTCAATGTCGAACCCTGTCACCCGGAAACCGGCGTGGCAGAACTGCAGCGCCACCGGCAGTCCGACATAGCCCATGCCTATCACGCCGATGCGCGCGGTTTTGCCTGAAATCTTGCTTAATAGTGCGTCTTTTTCGCTCATTTTTTCCAAACTCGTTAAAACTGCCAGAGAATATCAAAATTAATTTTCAATGTAAAACTAAAACTGAGACAGGCAAGGGCGCAGGAGGCGCGGGTGAAGGCTTTCATTGACGAAAAAAAAGCCGGGGCCTTTTCGACCCCGGCGAAACAGCCATTATTGTTTCTCAGGATGCGACGGCTTTCTTCACCTCCGCAACAACTGTGTTCTGATCCGATTCAGTCAGGTATGGGCCCATGGGTAGGCTCATCACCGTGTTCGCCGCTTTTTCCGCCAGCGGGAAGCTTCCTTCCCCTTTGCCCAATCCGGCGAAAGCGGGCTGAAGATGCAACGGTCTCGGATAATGCACGGCTGTGGGGATTCCCGCGTTTTTCAAGCTTTCCGCCACCTTCTCCCGGTTTTCAACGCTTATAGTGTATTGAGCGTAAACGTGGGTGTTGCCTTTGGCGATAACCGGCGTTTTGACGGCGGGGGCGAAAGCGGCGGTGTATCTTGCGCCGATTTTTTCGCGGGCCGCCACTTCATCGGGGAATATGGCCAGCTTCTCTATAAGGATGGCGCACTGCATGGTGTCCATTCTGCCGTTCATTCCTATTATCGGGTGATGATATCGCTTATCCTGCCCGTGGTTTCTTATCTGGCGCATCTTTTTGGCAAGTTCGTCGTCGTCGGTGAAGCACGCTCCGCCGTCGCCATAACATCCCAACGGCTTGGCCGGGAAGAAACTTGTGCAGCCTATGGCTGAAAGAGCGCACGACTTTTTGCCGTTCTGCGTGGCGCCGAAGCTCTGGGCGGCGTCTTCAATCACCGTCAATCCGCGTTTTGCGGCGATGGCGTTCAACGCATCCATGTCCGCGCATTGGCCATAAAGGCTCACCGGCATGATCGCTTTGGTTTTAGCGGTTATGGCCCCTTCCACCAGCGCGGGATCGATATTGAACGTAACCGGGTCTATATCCACAAACACAGGGGTCGCGCCTAGGAGCGCTATCATCTCCGCGGTTGCGATGAAGGTGAACGGGGTGGTTATCACCTCGTCCCCCGGTTTAATTCCGGCGGCGAGCATGGCTATGAACAACGCGTCTGTACCGCTGGCAACGGTGATGGCGTGTTTCACACCTATGTAGGCGGCCAGGGCGGCTTCAACTTCCGCCACTTCCGGACCCATAATAAATTGCCCGTGATCAAGAACCTTCTGGATTCTCGCGTTTATTTTGTCTTTTACAAGCCTGTACTGGGCCTTCAAGTCGATAAATTCCATTGTTCTCAAACCGCTCCCGAATAATTGAATCAGCGTGAACCAGGCGGACTTATAACCGCTCCGGCATGAACATTCTATATATTTTCCCGATTTTTCAAAGCTTATTCAGACTTGGGCTGTAATAATCCCGGCGAAGCTAAGCGCGCTGGTGAACGCCGGGGAAACGGCGTTTAGCACATGTGTGGAGCGCTCCTTGCGCTCTATAAGGAAATCCATTTCAAGTTTCTTTTCCCTCACGTTCATAAGCTGGGGCCTTATGCCCACTTTTTTCGCGCGAATAAGATCGTCGTCCAAAACCGCCGGCACGAGCCGGGCGCAGGATTTTACGAATCCGCTTTTTATGTATTTCCCAAGCTCCTCGCGCACGAGGCCGCGGAAGTTCTGGTTGTTCGCAACGGCGAGGCCCAAAACCCGCGCCGCCATCTGAAAAGCCTCGGCGATGTTAAGATCGCTTACCATGCTGTAATTCTCCCTGCCGAGGGCGGGGATTGCCGTTGGCCCGGCGTAAACATCATCGTCTATGGAACGGGTGAAATGAACGCCGAGAAACGGAAAGTTGATGTCCGGAACCGGGTAAATGTTTCCGCGCACCAGATGTTTTTTGTCTTCCCGGACTTTAAAATAAAGCCCCTTGAATGGGACTAGCTGATAATCAAGCCCCACGCCGAAAGCATGGGCGATCACATCGGCGTAGGCTCCGGCGCAATTGAAAAAGTGGCCGAAGTGAAAGACCCCGCCGGTGGTGTTTACAGAGCCATCGGACGCGCAGCCCAAAACCGTCTCGCCAAAATAGAACTTCACCCCGGCGTTTCTTAAATTTTTCTCCATCGCCGCCAGAACCCCTTTGCTGTCTATCACCGAGGCTCCGGGCACGTATATCCCCTGTTCATATGGCTGGCTGTAGGGTTCTATCTCTTTTATGGCGTCGGCTTTCAACCGCTCGGCTTTGATCCCCCCGGCGTTCGCGTTTTCCATCAGGCGGTTCACCGTTGGCAAATCTTCAGCGCTCAGCGCGATTATCACCTTGCCGAGTTTTTTTATCCGGACACCATTTTCAGCGGCGAAGGCTTTCATCAACTCCGCCCCTTCAACGCATACCTTTGATTTAAGCGTGCCGGGAGAATAGTAGATTCCGGAATGAATCACGCCGCTGTTTCGCCCGCTTGCGTGCAGGCCCGCCACAGGCTCTTTTTCCAGAATGGCTATTTTGGAGCCTGGGTGTTTTTTTACCAGAGCGAGGGCGGTGGACATTCCAACAACGCCAGCCCCGGCCACCACGAAATCGCAGGTTTCTCCCATATTTTAAACGGCCAAAACCTTTTAGAAAACGGCGCGCGGCGATTTTTTAAAAACCGTTCAAATTGCGCCACGCGCGCACATTAATCAACGCTTACCAGGTTAGTATTGCACACTATAATCCCAAATTATGGGCGCAGGCAAACAATGCGCGCTTCCGGCATTTCCTTGCGCTCCAAGGTGATTTTGTTTACTATGGCCTCAGGGACGGCCTCGTAAACACCTTATTTTACTAGTTGGAAACATGATTTCAGTTGTAATTGCGGCCTATAACGAGCAAGCCGTTATGGGGAAGAATATCAGCGCTTTGATTTCATATCTTGAGAGTGAAATCAAGGAAGAGTGGGAATTGATTCTGACCGATGACGGAAGCAAGGATGGCACGCGCTCAATTATAGAATCAGCGGCGAAATCCGACGCGCGCGTCAAAGGCCTTTATCATGTACGCAATTTCGGGCAAGGGAGGGCCTTAAGGACAGCTTTTGAAAAATGCCGCGGCGAAATAATCGTGACGATGGACGCGGACCTCTCATATGGCCCGGAATACATCGGCCTTCTCATAGCTGAGCTAAAAAAGGAAAACGTGGAAATCGCCCTCGCCTCCGCATATATGGAAGGTGGCAAGGTAAGTAATGTTCCAGCCCACAGGCTGTTCCTCAGCAAATGGGGGAACCTGTATCTATCCTTCATGAGCGGACGCAATGTCGCCACCAGCACATGCGTCGTGCGGGCGTACAGAAGAGAAGTGATAGACTCCATGTTCCTCGTGGCCGACGGCATGGAGATGCAACTGGAGATACTCTCCAAGGCCATCCAACTCGGTTTCCGGATGTGCGAGATTCCAGCCCATCTTTGTTGGAACGTTCCGGAGCCTCAAGCAACTTCGGTCCCGGCGAGAACCTCGAAGATGAAAATTTTCAGGAGCGTCGTCCTTTACCTGAAAATGGGATGGTTGGACAGGCCAGCGCTTCCGTTTCTTCTTTTCGGGGCTGGCTCGGCGCTGTTCGGGCTGTTGCTGGCGTTTATTTTATTTGCGATATCCGGAGGCGAACCGGCGACGGCAAGATACGTTTTCTGGCTGGCGTTCGCTTCTGTTGCGGTGGTTTTGGGAATAGTGTCGCTGTTTTTCGCGCTGGTATTCCACCAGGCCCAATACAATTACTTCGACCTTTGCGCCATGATGGACGCGCTGACGAAAAAACGTCCGCCATCCACAGAGGAACACAGGAAAGCTTAAAAGAAGGCGGCCGCCTCCCGGCGCTTAATTCGGAGTGGAAGCGCGGGCCTCCGCCCTCATTCTTGAAAATTCGCTCGCTCTGTCGTGAAAGCGCCTTTGCCAAAGCTCCAGGCAAAGAAGCCCCCAGATTTTCCGGCCGAACTGCGGCTCTCGCTCTATCTGTTTCGCCATGGCCGCGTTGTCCACCAAATCTCGTCCGGCGGCTTTCGACGATGTGAAAATATCGTTTATGTACCCGGCCAGCGGGCCTTTAAACCATTTCACCAATGGAACCGGGAATCCCATTTTGTCCTTCCGGTCCAGTATGATATTCGGAAGCCTCGTCTTGGAGACAAGGCGGAGAATGTGCTTTAGCTCTCCGTTTTTGAATTTTACGTCGGCGGGCATAGTGGCGGCGAACTCCACAAGTGGGTGATCCAGAAACGGCACCCGCGATTCCAGCCCGCTTGCCATGCTCATCCTGTCTTCCACCTGCAAAAGGGCCGGCAACAGCGTTTTAAAATCGAAATGCGTCATTCCGTCGAAGTATGATTCCGGCCGCACGTTGTCGGCCTGATAAATTTTCCTGAACGTTTCGTATGGATCGTACCCGTCTCCCAAGACATCCCACCGTATCTCGTTTCCCAGCGAGGGAACCCGGTTGATCAGGCGGAAATAGCGCTTGTCCATCTCCTCGAAAAGCCCGTCGCGCCAAAACTCCTGCAACATGGGCTTGTATGACCGGAGAGCGACGAGATTGGGGATTATCGACTCATAGGTCACGACGAAATTACCGTTGTTCATGGTGCCGTCTATGGCGGCCTTTATGCACTGCTCAAAGTACGCGACTAGATAGCGGGTGTATCCACCGAATATCTCGTCTCCCCCCTGGCCTCCAAGGACGACCTTCATGTGCGATCCGGCCAGTTT
>Ga0214473_10011755_pt1 | contig 10287 bp, 7 predicted proteins | sample RVTome_7_FD_203509 | JGI IMG/M metagenome (GOLD analysis project Ga0214473, IMG submission 203509) | Soil microbial communities from uranium-contaminated site in the Upper Colorado River Basin, Wyoming, United States - RVT98D197 | ecosystem: Environmental > Terrestrial > Soil > Contaminated >... | reverse complement strand
AAAAGAAGCTGAAAATTAAAATATTTGATAAAGAGTATTCTTTACTGGTCGAAAATGAAGAGATAGCAAAAGAGCTGGCTATTTACGTAAATAAGGTAATGGAAGAAACAAAGGAAGAACTTCTTGACCAGCCGGCTCAAACAATAGCTATTATTGCTTGTTTGAACATAGCATACGATTTATTCCTTGAAAAGAATAAAAACCGGGAATTCTTAATTCAAGCATCCGATAAAATCAAAAAGTTAAAGCTTCTGCTCAACGAACCTCAAATGTCCGATCCATCTTAATTAAGTTAAACTGCCGCCCTGTCAGTTCTTACAAAAAGAAAAACTAACTCTTTTCTATAGGGATTTTGACTTTCGGCGTCTATTGCAGGCCTTATCTTGAGAAATCAGGAATCCGATTTATTTTGGAACATAGGAAGCAAAAACCGTTCGGGCGATCTCCCACACTGATTACTTTGGGTTTTTCCCATTAGTCGGTAGCTGGCAGGACGGCTTAAATTTTATTACCGTAATGGAGGAAATATGGATGTTGCAAATATTAGTGTTGCAGTGCTTATCCCAGCGGTAATTTTTCTAATCGTTTTATTTTTTTACTTAGGATGGTACTTAAACTCTAAAGTCGGTAAAAAAAGTTTATCTACGGCCGAGGAAAAAGCTAAACAAATTATAAACGATGCTCAAAAGGAATCTCAAAACTTAAAGAGAGAAAAATTACTTGAAGTAAAAGATGAATGGTACAAAAAGAAACTGGAATTCGATAGTGATCTAAATCAAAAGAAACAAAAATACTCCGGTATTGAAAAACAACTATCCGCACGTGAAGAAAATATTGAGAAAAAATTTGACCTTGTACTTAAAAAAGAAAAAGAGAACAAGCAGCTTGAAAGAGAGTTACTTAATGGGAAAAAAGAGTTCGATGCAAAACTTATAGAAATTCAAAAGCTTGAAGCTGAGCAAAATGAAAAGCTTGAAAAGATTGCACTATTGTCAAAAGAAGAAGCAAAAAAAATGCTTATGGAAAACCTTGTTGACAATGCCAAAGCCGAATGTGCAAGATTAATCAAAGATTTACATGATAAAGCAAAAGCCGATGCTAAAAAAGATGCTCAAAAAATAATAGTACAAGCCATTCAACGAACCGCCGCCGATTATGCAGTCGAGACAACTGTATCCGTTGTGCAAATCCAAAATGATGAAATGAAGGGGAGAATCATCGGCAAAGAAGGACGAAATATCCGTTCCTTTGAGGCAGTTACCGGTGTTGATGTTATTGTGGATGATACCCCGGAAGCGGTTATTTTATCGTCCTTTGATCAATTCAGGAGAGAAGTTGCAAGACTTTCCCTTGAGAGATTAATAGCTGATGGCCGAATTCATCCGGCGCGAATTGAAGAGGTTGTTGAAAAAGTTCGGCAAGAGCTTGAAGAGGAGATGGTTCGCGAAGGTGAAAATACTATTATGCAGCTTGGTATTCACAACATGCATACCGAATTGGTAAGAAGTGTTGGACGGATGAAATATCGTTCAAGCTTTGGTCAAAACCTCCTTCAACATAGTGTTGAAGTTTCCTATCTCACCGGTATTATGGCTGCCGAGCTTGGATTGGATATTACCATGGCTAAGAGAGCCGGCTTACTTCACGATGTTGGTAAAACCCTGGATAAAAGTATCGAAGGTCCTCATGCTTTGTTAGGGTATGATTTAACAAAGAAATTTAAAGAGCATCCGATAGTAGTCAATGCAGTTGGATCTCATCATGAAGATATTGAAATGGAACACCCAATTGCTCCATTAGTTCAAGCTGCCGATGCAATTAGCGGTGCCCGTCCGGGGGCACGACGTGAGCCCCTTGAGAGTTATGTTAAACGACTTGAAACTCTTGAAGCCCTTGCAAAATCATTTGAAGGTGTTGCTAAAACTTATGCCATTCAAGCGGGTAGAGAAATTAGAGTTGTAGTTGAATATGATAAAGTCGATGATTCATTGGCAGATAAGCTTGCAAGTGAAATTGCTGCAAAAATTGAAAAGGAGATGGAATATCCGGGTCAGATAAAAGTTACTGTTATCAGAGAAGTTCGTAAAATCAGCTACGCGAAATAGTAGTCTGAGTGAGAGTGTGACCGAAGTACAGAAGGATCAGTAATATGATTAATGCTTGTCTTATTTGAGTGGGTATTATTTTAATTACGTCTGGAAAACAAAATGAAAAAACTTAAAATTGCGGTCACTGGAAACATTGGTTCCGGCAAATCGAGTTTTTGTAAATTCCTTGAAGAATTTGGGTATCCTGTCATCAAAGCCGATGACATTGCAAAAGATCTATTGGCCAATGATAAAAAAGTAAAAAGGGAAATAATAAAACATTTTGGAATCCCGGCTTACAAGGGTGACGAACTAAATAAAAAGTTTTTGGCCGATCAAGTCTTTTCTAATCAATTAAAACTTAATAGAATAAATTCGATAATACATCCAAGGGTTATCAGAAAAGTAAATTCCCTAATGGATAAACAGCTTAAAACATCCGGCCTCATTTTTCATGAGGCAGCATTGATTTATGAAGCTGATATCGAAGATTTATTTGATATAGTCATTTTAATTTCAGCAAATTATAAAGTTAGAATGGAAAGAAAGAAAATTCATGATAATTTTTCCGAAGAACAGTTTGCAATGAGAGATTCAAATCAAATCCCAGAGGAAGAGAAAAAGAAATGTGCTGATTTTGTTTTTTCAAATAACAATACATTGCACAATTTAAAAACAAAAGCTGAATTGCTGATCAAGATATTAAATGGATTAATTCAGCAGTAAATATTATTACGCTTTTTAACCGTAGCTTATCGCAAGTGATGATTGAGTTAAATCAAAAAAGTAATGAAACTTATTTAACTTTACTTATGCAATATTTTTATTACCTACACATTACAATACCACCAAAGGATAAATAACTTGTCACTCGTAAATGCGCTTATCGTGAAAATAACTCAATTAATGCCGAAGTCTTTCGTAAGGATTTTTGCGGGAAAATATATTGCCGGTGAGGAACTTCAAGATGCCGTAAATTTGGTATTAAATCTCAATTCAAAGGGGATACTCGCGACGATAGATGTTCTTGGTGAATCAATCAAAAATAAAGATGAAGCTATCGCTGCAAAAAGGAAATGTCTCGAAGTGCTTGAAGCCATAGAAATGAATAAACTTAAGGCAAATTTATCCATTAAACCTACACAGATGGGATTAGCAATTGATGAAGACTTTGCGTATCAGCAGATTTTAGAGATAGTTCAAAAAGCTAAATCATTTAATAATTTTGTCCGAATTGATATGGAGGATTCACCATATACCGATTCAACTATTCTTGTGTATAAAAAGCTGCATGAAAAAATTGGACATGCGGGATTAGCACTTCAAGCATACCTGAAAAGAACTATCAATGATGTTAATCAACTAAATAAATTGGGTACTAACTATCGTCTTTGCAAAGGTATCTATATTGAGTCGGAGAGCATTGCGTACAAAGACAGGCAAAAAATTCGTGATAATTATCTGCAATCTTTAAAGCTGATGTTAAAAAATGGGAACTATGTTGGAATAGCTACCCATGATGATTACTTAATTGATAAATCTTACAAGATGATTAAAGAAATGAACATTCCAACAGATAAATTCGAATTTCAAATGCTGCTTGGTGTGAAGGAAGATTTAGCTCAAAAAATAAATTCTGATGGTTACAAGGTACGCATCTATGTGCCTTTTGGAAAGGACTGGTATGCTTATTCAACAAGACGGCTAAAAGAAAATCCTCAAATTGCGGGTTACGTTTTCAAAAATATTTTTTCGTTCGGTAAATGAACGTACTAGGAATTGAAAGCTCTTGCGATGAAACTTCAGTTGCAATAATTTCCAATGATCTCCTTGTTGCGAACTTAATATCTTCCCAGGATTTTCATGCAGCATTCGGCGGAGTTGTTCCGGAACTTTCCAGCCGTGCTCATCTTCAAATCATCATTCCGCTTTTAAAAAAAGCGCTTAAAAAATCAAACTTGAAACTACATCAGATAGACTTGATTTGTGCAACTGCCGGACCCGGTTTAATAGGAGCCTTATTAGTCGGATTTACTTTTGCAAAAGGACTCGCATATTCACTTAACAAGCCGTTCGTTGCAGTAAATCATATTGAGGGACATATTTATTCCGGATTTTTAATGAATGAAAAACCTGAGTTTCCTTACTTAGTTTTGGTTGTCTCAGGCGGACATACTTTATTGCTGCTGGTTGAGAGCTTTACTAAAGTAAATCAGTTAGGTACTACGGTTGACGATGCTGCAGGAGAAGCATTCGATAAAGTTTCAAAAATGCTGGGGTTTGGCTATCCGGGCGGTCCGCAAATTCAGAATGCCGCAAAACTAGGAAACAGTAAAAAAATTTCTTTTCCTATTGCTGACTTAAAAGACCCCTATAATTTTTCATTCAGCGGAGTAAAGACTTCCGTTTTAAGATATGTCCAAGCAAATTTTAAGGATGTGAATTCAATTTCAGCCCAGGATAAGAATGACATTGCCGCTTCATTTCAAAAGGCTGTAGTGAATGCTCTGACTATGAAAGTAGAAAATGCTTTGAATCTATTTCAAGTAAAATCAATTTCGCTTGTTGGCGGTGTTGCCGCAAATACTGAACTCCGAAATTCTTTTGAAGACATTTCGAAAAAGCTTGGTATAAAATTAGTAATTCCCAATTTAGAATTTTGCGGAGATAATGCTGCTATGATTGCTTATCGAGGATTGAAATCATTTGAGCACGGATTGGTAAATGATCTTGATTTTAGTCCTTATCCGGGATTAACTCCGCAGTATTTCTCATGAAAAGTTCTTACCTTTTACTGCAATAAATCGAATCAATAACTGATTCGTAATAATAAGATATACTTTTTCAAGAGATATTGAGCAGATTTAGTTTGAATAAATCACACGCTTGAGGCAGTGTTCATAACTTAATTATTGCCATTGCGAATCCCACCTTAGCCTAGGCCAAAGGCTGATATATGAAGTGGACAGCATGGCCATTTCTAATTTAAGAAGCATCCATCTTTGCTCATTGCTGGGTTAGTTGCATATCCAGATACACAAATATTTTTCTGTTTATCCATAAAATATTGTCTAAAAAGGCTAAGATTTTATTTTTGGTATGAGAATAAATTTACTTGAGATTCAAATAGAATTTAACTGGGGTGAAAATTGGGAAAACGAATAGTCATCAGTATCGTACTTTGTATTATACTCATATCGACAGTGCTAAATAAAATTAGCGAGGTTTTTGACTTTGACAAAAATTAATTCCAGATTAGACATCACAAAATGTTTTTAGGTGGGTGTATTGGAATTAATTCATCATTTAGAGAGAGATAATCATTCAGATTAACAAAAATGAAACGATTGACTTTAAAGTACATCAGAGGATTAATTATTTATCTATTCATTTTTGTACCTGAGCTTTTGCTTGCCCAGTCTGAACCACAAGTAATAGCTACAGGACTTTTACAGCCGGAGGGACCAGTTTGGATAGATAGTCTTGGACTATTATTCAGCGATATTAAGGGTAATATTATTTATCGATGGTCAGAATCCTCGGGAATGGCAACTCCATATATAATACCCTCTGATAGTTCCAACGGTTTGACCCTGGATAATCAAGGCAGGCTGATCATTTGCCAGATGGGGAAGCGCAGAATAGCACGAAGAGAAATTGATGGAACAATTACTGTGCTGGCTTCGAACTATAACGGTAAAAGATTTAATTGTCCAAACGATGTAGCTGTGAAATCTGATGGCTCAGTGTTCTTCACAGACCCTGATTTCAACATTCCTATTGGGCACTACGCTGAGTTGTCTTTTCGTGGAATTTTCAGAATGAATCCGGCGGGTGATGTGCAATTATTGGATAGTACGTTTGATAAACCAAATGGGATATGCTTTTCGCCGGATGAGAAAAAATTATATGTAAATGAATCGCCAAAAGGTAAGATTTATGTTTGGGATGTAGTTGATGATACTGCAATTACTAACAAAAAATTATTGTATACAGTACCGATTCAAGGTTATGTCGATGGCATGAAGGTAGATCTAAATGGAAATATTTACTGCACTGGGCCTACCGGAGTTTGGATTATTTCACCAAGCGGAGAATATCTTGACAAAATCGTAATACCTGGATCACCTTCAAATTGTAATTGGGGCGATACTGATGGAAAAACCTTGTATATAACTGGCGGCAATTCATTATATAAAGTGCGTCCCGAAATTACTGGCATAGAAGGTTCAAAAATAAAAATTAAAAAATAAGTGTATTTAGATTAAATGATAATTTCCCAATCCATTCAACCCAACTACAATATCAGTTGGAATGCGCCAGTAAGCAGTTGGCAAACTTTGAAGATTTATGATTTACTTGGAAGGGAAGTAAGAACCTTAGTAAATGAAGAAATAGGAAAAGGTTATCACTCAATAGAATTTTCCGCCAGGGCCGGATCTGCCTTTGGCGGAAATGCAAGTGATTTGTCGAGCGGAGTTTATCTCTTTAAACTTAAACCAAAAGATTTTATTCAAACGAAGAAAATGATTTAAATAAAATAGCTGAACCTAAAAATGAAAAAGTTTATTTGTGTTTTTCATCTTTTTTTAATCTCCTCAATTTCATTCGCGCAGGTTCTTCCCGTTCCGCCAAGACCATCAAACGCCTTATCGGGTTCAGCTTTTATTAATGTTATTTGGAGTATGCCGCGAGATGAAAGAGAGGAACAAATATATTCGCAAGTTGTTAGCGGTAATATTCCCGATTTCATGAGGCAGTTGAGTACTGTTACGGCAAATTCAAACATTAGCGGGAATGACCATGCGGCATTCTATTTCGTAATTCCGGAATATCTCGCTGTGGGTTCGGATTCCGATTATTTCTTAACTCCAATGACTCCGCTACTCGCACAAAGAATTTGCAATGCACTTCATTGTACTCTACCGACAAAAAAAATGGTAGATCAAATTTACACAACTGCACTATGCAAGCTTAGACCTCAGCCAATTCCGCCATCTGCAGAGATGATAACTGTACCGGTTTTTGCACAACACAATGATTCCGTTAAAGCTTTGCGAATCCCAGTTATCGATCAATATCCGCTTGGAGCATTGGTCGGCGGAACAAAGAAAGATGTAATAATTTCGAACTACATTTACCAAAACCTTAAAACGAATGTACCAAAGCCTGTTGTTATTTACGGTTGGCATCAGCTAAACGGGCAGCCGATTCAGCCGGTTTACAACGGACATGGAGAAACTTATGCTGATTATAGTCATGGGGTTCGTCTTGTGTTGGATTCAGTAATAGTTGATGGAACTCCCAAAACATTTGCACAACTTTTAGCCGATCCGATATTAAATTTATTAATCAGTGATGAAGGGACGATCTTAAAACCATATTATTCCCTTGTTGGTAATACTCCCCCCGCTCCAAAGTCATTCGGAGTGATATTCGATGGCCCTAATAGCTTGAAAATTTTGGTTACACCTGTGGCGGGAACAACATTTAAAGCATTTATTGGGAATGATGGATTAAATTTTACAGATTCTAGCGATGAATTTAGTGATGAAACTATCGTCAATGCATTGCAAAGCGATTCAATATTTTTTTTTCGGCTGCGCTCATCCAGCTCACAAGGATACTCGCTTTTTTCTGAAGTTTTGGCAGGGGCACCTGCATCATCTGCTCAGCAAGTACTAATTGTTAATGGATTTGACCGAGCTTCATCTGGGAATACATTTAATTTTATTCGTCAGCACGGTAGAGCATTCAAGCAAAATGGATATTCGTTTTGCTCGGCCACAAATGACGCAGTGCTTCAGGGCTTAGTCTCCTTACAAAATTTTTTAATTGTAGATTACATCCTTGGTGATGAGAGTACCGTTGATGAAACATTCAGTACTACAGAACAAGAATCAATAAAAGTTTACTTGAAAAACGGCGGAAAGCTTTTTGTTTCAGGTTCTGAAATTGCATGGGACTTAGATTATAAAGGTTCCGCAGGAGATAAAGATTTCTTTTATAATTATTTGAAGAGCCAATATGTAAATGATGCACCTAATGGTCAATCAGCAGTTTATTATCAAGCTGAACCGATCAGCGGAAGTATTTTTGACGGAACAGGAACAATCTCTTTTGATAATGGAACACAGGGAACCATAAATGTAAAATATCCTGATGTAATTACTGGAATCAATGGTGGTATCAATTGTCTTCAATACTCAGGCTTGACCAATCAATTTGCTGGTACTTATTTTGAAGGAATGTTTCCAAGCGGAATCACCGCAGGCAAAGTATTATGCGTTGGTTTTCCTTTTGAGACTATTTATCCCGAAACAGCGCGCGATTTATTTCTAAACAAAGTCATTTCTTTTTTTAATAGACCGGTTGGGGTTTCTGATGAAGCACATTCAGAAGAGACCTCATTCCAACTTTTTCAGAATTATCCAAATCCGTTTAATCCGACAACAAGAATATCGTATTCTATTCCTGGTAAAGTAGAAACACACCATGGCGTGTCTTTACGAATTTATGATGCACTGGGGAGACAAGTTGTGACGCTTGTAAAAGAAGAAAAAGAAGCTGGTTATCACTCAGTGGATTTCAACGCACGTGAAATACCAAGCGGAGTGTATTTTTATCAGTTGAATGCTGGAAATTTCGTTGGAACAAAGAAAATGTTGTTGTTACGGTAAATAAGAAAATTAATAACTGTACTTACTCTTACTTGGATTAATTGAATTTTCAAAGTCTGTTAAGCAAAATCGTTGACTTTATTAAATATTGTTTGCATTTTTAATATATAATTCTCTCCTGTTCCGAGAGAGCTAGGAGGCAGAGTTAAATAACAGACACCTCACAGCAAAACTCACCAAAGACTCTCACGAAACAGAACGCTGATAAATCATATTTAGTTAAAATAAAAATTTAATTAAGTAGGTTCGTTTCGTAATGCTAAAAATAAAATCTAAAAAAACAAAAATATCCGCCGAGAAAGTCAACAACAGCGATCAATTCGAAGTGTACAAGAAAATAAGCGAGATCGGTAAAAGCCTTATAACCGAATCTGAAGTTGAGAAAATACTGATTTCTGCCATGGATACAATGATAGAATTGTCTTCTGCCGAGCGTGGAATAATAATACTTTTTGATAATGAAGGAAAAATATTATTTGAAACCGCCAGGTATTTGGACAAGCAGGATCTCAAAAATCCCGAATTTGAAATAAGCAGATCAATCATAGAGAAGGTTAGAAAAGAGGGCGAGGAAGTTTTTTTAAGAAACGCATTAGAAGAATCTTCTTTTAATAAAAGTCACAGCATAGCCAGATTAAAAATCCTATCCGTAATTTGTCTCCCCCTAAAATATGAAGATAAAATATTTGGCGTTGTTTATTTGGATAACCGGTCGGTGCTTGGAGTGTTTAAGGAAAAAAACTATCAATTCGTAAAGGAATTTTCCGATTTTATATCGCTGGCAGCACATATCGCATTCGAGAAAAACAGATTAAAAATTAAAATTGATTATCTTGAAAGTGAACTTAGAAGCAAGTATTGTTTTGATTTAATAATTGGGCATCATCCCAAAATGGTTGAAATATTGAAACTTGTAAGTCAAGTTTCAAATACAGAAGCTACAATACTTATACAGGGAGAAAGCGGAACAGGTAAGGAACTTTTCGCACGCGCGATACATTTCAATAGTCACCGAAAAGAAAAAGCTTTCATTCCAATTAATTGCGGTGCTATTCCTGAAAACTTATTGGAATCAGAATTATTTGGATATGTTCGTGGTGCATTCACCGGAGCTACAATTGATAAATCAGGATGGTTTGAGCGTGCCAATGGAGGGACAATTTTTTTAGATGAAGTAAGCGAAATGTCCCCGGCACTTCAGGTAAAACTTTTGCGTATACTGCAAAGCGGTGAATATAATCCTGTCGGATCCTGTACGATTCATTTTACCGATGTAAGAATTATTGCAGCAACAAATAAAAATTTGAAAGAGCTTATTTCAAACCACAAATTCCGTGACGATTTGTACTACAGATTAAATATTATTGATATGGATCTTCCTTCATTGAGGGAACGAAAATCAGACATACCAATTTTAGTTCAGCATTTTTTAAGGAATTTCAGCAACCAGTATCATAAAGGGGATCTTCGTCTATCAAAAAGAACGGAGGATCTGCTTTTAGATTATGATTATCCTGGAA
>Ga0214473_10011754_pt1 | contig 10287 bp, 8 predicted proteins | sample RVTome_7_FD_203509 | JGI IMG/M metagenome (GOLD analysis project Ga0214473, IMG submission 203509) | Soil microbial communities from uranium-contaminated site in the Upper Colorado River Basin, Wyoming, United States - RVT98D197 | ecosystem: Environmental > Terrestrial > Soil > Contaminated >... | reverse complement strand
TGCACTCCTGCTGCGGCCGAGTTCTGCATCCTGCCTGACTGTAATGAGGAGCTGCCGCGGTGCCGTGTCGAGACTCGCCAGGATGCGCTTGATCTCCTCCAGGTTGGCGGGCGTGGTGCGAACCACGAGCTGGCCCTGGAAGCCGCTGACGCTGCCCTCCCGCGCCAGCATCGGCTGGATGACGGGAATGACCTCCTGGGCCATACGGTAGCGGAGCGGGATCACCTCCAGCACCGTGATCTGCGCATGAGCGATGCTCGCCAGAGCGATCCATATCAGGCCGATGAGCCATTGCCATGCGCCCGAAGTCACAGCGTCGCAAGGTTTGGATCGAGTCATAAATCGGTAACGTCGGGCCGGAAAAGCAGATTACGCCAATCGTCTGATACAGGAATTCCATCTGGCTTCCATATGAGAATCATTCTTGTTATCATGTGATCCTTGGCCCAATTTCCTCGCGCGCCTCACCTGAGATTTACGCCTGTGATCATTAGGTTGCGTAACTGCTATCCCTCTTTGCTGCCCTCAGCGATTGCCATGTTGGTTCTAGGGGTTTTGGCGCCGGCCATAGCCCAGGAAAAGCACCTGAACCTCTATTCGTCCCGCCATTATCAGGCCGATGAGGCGCTCTACATCAACTTCACCCGGCAGACCGGAATCAAGATCAACCGCATCGAGGGCACCGAGGACGCCCTCCTCGAGCGGCTGAAGAACGAGGGGCGCAACAGCCCGGCCGATGTCCTCATTACCGTGGACGTCGCCCGGCTCTGGCGGGCCCAGCAGATGAACCTGCTCGAACCCGTGCGGTCGGCCGTGCTCGACCAGCGGATACCCGCGCACCTGCGCGAGCCCGCCGGCCACTGGTACGGTTTCTCGAAACGCGCCCGGGTGATCGTCTACAACAAGCAACGGGTCAATCCTGCCTCCGTGCAAAATTACGAGGACCTTGCCGGTCCCGGGATGAAGGGCAAGGTCTGCACGCGTTCATTGAGCCATGTCTACAACCTGTCGCTCATGTCGGCTCTGATCGACCACCTCGGCGAGGACCAGGCGCAGCAATGGGCCCGCGGCATCAAGGCCAACCTCGCGCGTGACCCGAAAGGCGGCGATACCGACCAGATCCTCTCGGTGGCCGCGGGAGAATGCCACGTGGCAATCAGCAACACCTATTACTACGTGCGGCTCGCCAGCTCGAGGAAGCCCGCCGAACGCGCCGCGGCCGAAAAAGTCGGCGTGATATTCCCGAACCAGAAGGGCTTCGGAACGCATATCAATATCTCGGGTGGGGGCATGCTGCGGCACGCGCCGAACCGCGAGAACGCGATCCGCTTCCTGGAATACCTCGCGAGCGACGAAGCCCAGTCTTACTTCGCGAATGGCAACAACGAATGGCCTGTGGTGCCCAACCTCCGGCTCCAGAACCCGGCACTGGCGGTGCTCGGTTCGTTCAAGGAGGACACGCTGAACGTCGGCACGCTGGGACGAAACCAGCCCCTCGCCCAGAAAGCGTTCAACATCGTGGGCCTGAAATAATCCGGCAGCCGACGAAACACGGCGGCCCTGTGGGCGAATCTTTCATTTCAACGGGCGGACGGTTCAGCGGCAGGCGCGTGCGGCGTCAGCTCGGCGCCGGCCAAGCGGCGCGCCCGGGCGATATTGCGCGAGATCGCGATCAGCGGGACGAGCCCCACGACGACGATCGCGAGGGCCGCGGTGGAGGCTTCGGCCAGCCGCTCGTCGAGCGCCAGGATATAGACCTGGGTCGCGAGCGTGTCGAAGTTGAACGGCCTCATGACGAGCGTCGCGGGCAGCTCCTTCATGACCTCCACGAAGATGAGCAGCGCGGCAGTAGACAGGCCGCGCGCCATGATCGGCACGTGTATGCGGAGCAGCGATTCGGCCGGGCCGCAGCCGAGGCTGCGCGCCGCATCCTCCATGCTCGGCCGCACTTTCTCGAGCGAAGCGTCGACGGTCTGCAGCCCGATCGAGAAAAACCGCACCACGTAGGCCAGCACGAGGGCGACGGCGCCGCCCGTCAACAGCAACCCTGTCGAGATCCCGAAGCTCGCCCTCATCCACGCATCGAACGCGTTGTCGAGCTGCGCGAGCGGTATCAGCGTGCCCACCGCGATCACCAGGCCCGGGACCGCGTAACCCAGGCCGGCCACGCGATTCAGATTGATGCTGAACACGCCCGGGTGCAGGCGGGCGTTGTAAGCCATCAGCAGCGCCAGCACCACCAGCAGCACGGAGGTGAGCGCGGCAAGCGTCACGCTGTTCGCCGCCAGCTGCAGAAATCGCGGACCGAGCTGGGCATCGCCTTCACCGACCGCCATCCGCAGCAGCAGCCCCGCCGGCAACAGGAACCCGAGCGCAAAGGGGATCGCGCACGCCGCGGTGGCGGCGGCCGCCGGCAAGCCCGCGAGGCGCTGGCGCGACGGGGCGCGCGTGCGCTGCGAGGTTTCGTGGAAGCGCTTGCGGCCGCGGCTCACGCGCTCGAGCAGCAGCACGAGCACCACGAAACCGAGCAGCGCCGCCGCGAGCTGCGCGGCGACCACGCGCTCGCCCATCGAGAACCACGCCTGATAGATGCCGGTGGTGAAGGTCGGCACCCCGAAGTAGGACACCGTCCCGAAATCGGCGATCGTCTCCATCAGCGCGAGCGCCGTGCCGGCTACGACGGCCGGGCGCGCGAGAGGCAACGCCACGCGGAAGAAGACCGCGCTGTTGCCCAGACCCAACGTGCGCCCCGCTTCGAGCGGGCTCGCCGAGCGCTCCAGGAACGCTCCCCGGGCGAGCAGGTACACATAGGGATACAGGACGAAAATGAACATCGCTACCGCGCCCCCGAGCGAGCGCACGTCGGGGAACCAGTAATCGGACTTCGACCATCCGGTCAGCTCGCGCAACCACGTCTGCACCGGGCCCACGAACTGCAACAGATCGGTATAGACGAACGCGATGACATAGGCGGGCATCGCAAGCGGCAGGATGAGAGCCCATTCGAACGCGCGCCGGCCGGGAAATTCGTGCATGGCCGTGAGCCAGGCGGTGGACACACCCACCGCAACCACGCCGAACCCGACGCCCACCAGCAGCCAGAATGTATTCGCCGCATACTCCGGCAGGACCGTCTGCGCGAGGTGTTGCCACACCCCGGGCGTGCCGGTGGCGAACAGGTTGAAGAACACGCTCGCTACGGGCAGCGCGCACAACGCTCCAATCAGCGTCGCAATCGCGGTAAGTCGTCCGACTCGCATCGCTCTAGGAGTTTGTCGGACTTAGGTCGACAAACTCCTTATGCAAAACCGCCCGCACGATAACGGGAGTCCATGACACTGAAAACCTCATTTCCAGCCTACGCGCGTGCCCATCGGAGAACAATCGGGGTCGTTACCCTGGGTTTCATTCAAAATTCTCGGGCGGTTTTGCTGTTAGCAGCCTGTCGGACACCTAAGTCCGACAGGCTGCTAGTGGACAGCGCCCGGCAATAATGATCAATGAGCTATCATTATACGTATGTCTTTGAATTTACGTGAATCCGGCAAGGGCGTTGCGGGCGATGACTGCCTCGTCGCCGACCCGCTCAGCTTGCCGCTCCTCGCGATCCGCGCATTGCGCCATGGCTACGGGTCAAATGAAGTGATCCGGGGCCTGTCTCTGTCCCTGAACAAGGGGACGATCGGCTGCCTGCTCGGCGCGAGCGGTTGCGGCAAGACCACGGTGCTGCGCTGCATCGCTGGTTTCGAGCCGGTTCAGGCGGGCGAGATCTGGCTCAACGGCCAGCTTGTGAGCCGGCGTGGCGTGCTGCTTCCGACCGAAGCGCGCCACGTCGGCATGGTGTTCCAGGATTACGCGCTCTTCCCGCATCTCACGGTGGCGGAGAACATCGCCTTCGGATTGCATGACGGAGACCGCGCCGCGCGCGCGCGCCGCGTGGATGAGGTGCTGGAGATCGTCAGGCTGGGCGGGCTGCGGGACCAGTATCCCGACGAGCTTTCCGGCGGCCAGCAACAGCGCATCGCACTCGCGCGGGCGCTGGCGCCGCGCCCGGATCTGCTGCTGCTCGATGAACCGTTTTCCAACCTCGATGTGGAATTCCGCACGCAGTTGAGCGTCGAGGTGCGGGAGATCCTCAAGCACCAGAACACCACCGCCATCCTCGTCACGCATGACCAGAACGAAGCATTCAACCTGGCCGATGAAATCGGGATCATGCGCGACGGGACGATCGAGCAGTGGGACACGCCGTACCGCCTTTATCACGAGCCGGCGAGCCGTTATGTCGCGGATTTCGTCGGACAGGGTGTGTTCCTGCCCGGCACGGTGCTGGCGGAGGCCCGCATCAGGCTCGAGCTGGGCGTGTTCCAGGGCAATACCATCGACTGGCCCCAGGGCACGGAGGTCGATGTCCTGCTGCGGCCGGATGACATCCTGCACGATGACGCCAGCCCGTTGCAGGCCCAGGTACTGCACAAGGCGTTCCGCGGCGCGCAGTTCCTCTATACCTTGCAGCTGCCCGCCGGCGGGCGCGTGATGTCGCTGGTGCCGAGCCACCACAACCACGCGATCGGCGAGAGAATCGGGATCCGCTTGGAGATCGACCACCTGGTGGCGTTCCGCCGCGAAGCGGCGCCGGCGCGTTAAATCCAAACTCAAAAACAGGAATCAGCCGCAGATAAACGCAGATGAACGCGGATGAAAATCAAGAGAACGGATAGGACTCACAAGCATGATGGGATAAATTTCAAACAACGAATCGAGTAGTTCCTGCTCCACTCCATTCTCGGCCTTGATCTTATCTGTGTTTATCTGCGTTTATCTGCGGCTTATATTCTTGCATTTTGGTTGAGTCTTATATCGGCGTTCATCGGCGGCTGTAATTCGGTTTTTGAGTAGCTTCTAGTCCTCGGACTTGTACTGGGCGCGCAGCTCCCGCGCCAGCTCGTGAACCGCGAGCGCGTAATTGATGCTGCGGTTGTAACGCGTGATCACGTAGAAGTTATTGAGCCCCAGCCAGTAGCTCGGCCCGGTTTCGGATTCCGCGGTGATCAGCGCCGCCGCGGACCCGTCCTCGACCGGCGCGGCCGCCGACACGCCACGCCGCATGAGTTCGCTCACTTTGAGCTGGGGTTTGATGCCCATCGCAAGCAATTCGATGGCGCTCCCGGGATCCACTTCAACCGGCACCGCGACCGCCTCGCCGGCACGCCAGCCGTGCAACTTGTAGTAGTTTGCCACGCTGCCAATCGCGTCTGCGGGCGACTTGACGAGGTCACGCATGCCGTCGCCGTCGAAATCCACGGCGTAGCGGCGGTAACTGCTCGGCAGGAATTGCGGTATGCCGATCGCTCCGGCGTACGAGCCTTTCATACTGGTCGCGTCAATCCGCGCCTCGCGCGCGAGCAACAGATACTGCGTGAGCTCGGACCGGAACAGCTCGGCACGCGGCGGGTAGTGGAAGGCCAGCATGGTCAGCGCTTCCAGGACCCCGAATCCGCCCGTGCGACGGCCGTAGATCGTCTCCACGCCGATGGTCGCGACGATGATTTCCTCGGGGACGCCGAACTCCCGGCTCGCTTTTTCGAGCGTCGCCGCGTGCTCGCGCCAGAACTGGACGCCGCCATTGATGCGCGCGGCGTCCACGAACCGGCTGCGGAATTCGTACCACGGCAGTGCGGTAATGGGCGCCGAGATCGCGTTGATGACGGCGGGATTCGGCTCCACCTTCGCGAACAGCCGGCGCAGCGTATCGTCCTTGAAGTGGTGCTTTTGCACCATTTCCTGGATGAACGACTCGACTTCCGGCGAAAGTGTTTGGGCGGCGGGCGCAGACGCCGCGTCCATCAGCGGAAAAATGGCCCCCAACAACAAGAGCGGTCGCAAGCGGGAGATCAGTTTGGCGGAGAAGGTGCCTTTAAACTTGTTGCTGATGGACATTCGCTATCGTCCGAAATTGACGAGATGATCGCCGTTCAACACGCGGGAAGTTCAGTCACGAGTCCTAACCGGGCTTCCAGAGGCGGGTCATACGCGAGCGGCGAATCCTCGTGTCGCGGGTCGCGAGCGGCAGGCCGTGCGCCCTGGCTGTTGCGACGATCAACCGGTCCGCCGGATCGCCGTGAAAGGAGTGCGGCAGCAAATCAAGAGCGAGCACGGTTTCCACATCGAGCGGAATCACCGAGACGATCCGGCTGTCTGCCGCGCGCGCGAGCCAGTCGGAAAAGGGCAGCGGCAACTCAAGGCGCCGCTTCCTGTACAGCATCTGGGCTTCCCATAGGCTGATCGCGGCAAGACAGACCTCGCGCTGCTCGGCGGCGACATCGAGCGCCTCGCGCTCCGTACGCGTCAAGGGAGAGCCAGGCGTCAGCCACCACACCCAAATATGGGTGTCGAGCAGGACATTCAACGCAATGCCTCGAAGTCCTCGTCGTGCAGCACAGACTCGCCGGGCGCGGCCAGCAGGCGCCCGCCCAGCGCGCGCAGCTGCTCCCACGGCTTCAGTCCCGCGCCCACCTGGGTGGCCGGCGGGGGCTGAAGGCGCGCGACGACTCGGCCGCGGCGCGTGATCGCGACGGGGCGGCCGGTATGCTCGACGCGGCGGATGATCTCCAGGCAGCGGTGCTTGAACTCGGTGACCGAAATGTCCATTTTCGAATTATAAATGGCCATTTTGATGGAAGCAAGGCCAGGGAAAACGTGGCCCCCTAAGGGTCGTTAAATCCAGACGCATAGCGCCGGTTTAACTGGCGCGCCGGAGGGCGGAGCAGGTGCCCGCGTGCGGGTGCGACCCCAGAGGCGCGCAAGGCGGCCGACGTGGTACGGCCAGTTTCCAGCGATAGCCGTTCCGAGGCCGCAGGGGTTCGAACGGACTACAGGATCGCCGTTCAACACGCGGGAGGCACATTACCCATCACTCTTCACCCATCACCGGGGTCAAAAGCTGCTCGGCGGCGAACAGGGGCCCCAAGCGCAAAGCGCGTAGCAATGGTGTGTCCCTTTCTATACCCAAGAAACTTATTGAATCAGATCAACCCTTACGGGTCCTTAGTGGTCTGTCCCCTATATATATATACCTATATATATAAGGGTTCATGATACATGCGGGCTAGCTTTCGTCGAAAACCTCATCCGCCTCCCCCCGTACGCGCACGAACGTGGTCCGCTTGGTCAGTTCCCTCAGCTGCCGCGCGCCGACATAAGTGCAGGCGGAGCGCAGTCCGCCCAGGATCTCCTTCACGGTATCGGCGACCGGGCCGCGATACTCCACCAGGATTTCCCTCCCCTCCGCCGCGCGGTAGTGCGCGACGCCGCCGGCGTACTTCTCCATCGCGGTGCGCGAGCTCATCCCGTAGAAGCGCTTGTACTGTTTGCCGCCCTTCCTGACAATCTTGCCGGCGCATTCCGCGTGGCCGGCCAGCATGCCCCCCAGCATCACGAAGTCCGCCCCCCCGCCGAACGCCTTGGCGATGTCGCCAGGCGCGGCGCAGCCACCATCGGCGCAGATCCGGCCGCCGAGGCCGTGCGCGGCGTCCGCGCATTCGATCACGGCCGAGAGCTGCGGATAGCCCACGCCGGTCATGCTGCGCGTGGTGCACATCGAGCCGGGGCCGATGCCGACCTTGACGATATCGACGCCGCAAAGGATCAGCTCCTCGGTAATCTCGCCGGTCACGACGTTGCCGGCCATGACGGTGATCTTCGGATGGGCCTGCCGGAACTTCTCGACGAACTTGACGAAGCCTTCGGTATAGCCGTTGGCGACGTCGATGCATACGTACTCGATCGCGTCGCCGCCCCGTTGCGCCACGCGTTCGAATTTGTCATGGTCGCCCTGGGTGATGCCCATCGAATAGAACACGCTCGATTTCACCTTCAGCGCGCTGAAAAACCTGACGAGCGCGTCCTCGCCGTAGTGTTTGTGCAATGCCACCGACAGGTCGAACGGCGCCAGCGCGCGCGCCATCTCGAGAGTGCCCACGGTGTCCATGTTCGCGGCGATGATCGGGACGCCCCGATACCTGCGCTGCGAGTGCTTGAAAGCGAACTCGCGGTGGATATCGACCTCCAGGCGCGAGGGCAGCGCCGAGCGCTTGGGGCGGATCAGCACGTCCTTGAAGTCGAGCTTGATGTCCCGGTCGATGTGCATGGCGGGCGGAATCCGGTGACGAGTGACAGGTAGTTAGTTTAGACCCAGTGACGACTGACGGGTCACGGAACCTAAGGCCCGTGAGATCGGGAGGTCGTGAGACGGAGTTATCTCTCTCCCACTCTCGCGCCCTAACGCCCTCTCGGCTTTCAGGCGCTGGTGATGTGTGACTGGAAAATCGCTCTTTGGCGGGGGTCTGACCCCATGCATGACGGTCGTTGCGTAGGTCGACGGTGTCCGCTTTCGACCCGAAGCGGACGCTCAGCACCTTCTGTCCGGCGCGCGGACCAGGCGCGGCAACCGCGCTGCCGAATTGATTTTCCTATCCGTCGATCCATTCCGAGAAGTCGAACCCGGTGACACCGGACTCGCGCTGCGTCGGCACGCCGGGAAGAGATTCGATGAGGATGTTGGGGACACAGCCGCGACGCGATGCCGGATGCGTTACGCGTCTTATTGAAGGCGGATCCCCGCGTCCTTGATGATGGCGGCCCACGTCGCCGTCTCCTTCTTGATGCGCGCGACAAGCTCCTCCGGCGTGGTGGGCTCTTGCTGCAGACCCAGGCGCTCCATCGAGGCCTGCACGTCGGCATGTTGCAGCGCCTTGAGCGAGTCCTTGTGAATGCGCGCGACGATACTCTTCGGCGTCGCGCCCGGCACGACCAGGGCATACCACTGAATCGCCTCGAATCCGGGGTAGCCGGACTCCGCTACTGTCGGCAACTCCGGCAGCGCTTTGCCGCGCTTGGCACCGGTACTTGCCAGCGCGCGCAGCCGTCCAGCCTTGATGAACCCGATCGTCGAGGCGGTGGAGCTGATGTTCATCTGGATGTCGCCCGCGAGAATGGCAGCGATCGAGGGACCCGCCCCTTTATACGGGACGTGCAGGATGTCGATCCCGGTAACCTTCTTGAACAGCTCGGCGGCGAGGTGGTTCGAGCTGCCCATGCCGCCCGATCCATGGCGGAACGCACCGGGCTTCTGCTTGGCCAGAGCGATGAACTCCTTGAGCGTCTTGGCCGCAACCCCGGGATGCACGACCACGATCTGATCGGATACGGCAAGTATGACGACGGGCTGCAGGTCTTTTTCGACACTGAACGGCAGTTTGTAGAGAATCGGATTCGCGGTGAGTTGGGTGTCGAGCGCCAATAACACCGTGTGACCGTCCGGATTTGCGCGGGCGACGATCTCGCTCGCGAGATTGCCACCGGCACCCGCGCGATTGTCCACGACCCAGTGCTGGCCCATGGATTCGCTCAGCTTCGGGGCGATGATTCGAGCTGTCGCGTCGACACCGCCGCCGGGCGAGAACGGGACGACCAGCCGGACAGGGCGGGTCGGATACGCGGAATCGGCGGCCTGCGCGACGCCGGCGGCGATGCAAAAGCCAAGCAGGGCGATGGCGTTCGTGATGCAACTCGGGCGGACGCGGCTCATCATGTCGGTCTCCTCGCTCTGATCCAATTACAATAGTTGATTTGCCGCATCCTCGAATGCGGCCGCTCTTGGGGCATAGGATCTTTGAAGCACCTTTTTCACTGACCGTCACTGTATCGCGCGCCGGTTCGGGGATCAATCGCTCTGTGCGCGTTGAAAAACGTCGCTCCCTCGGTGTTATTCTGACTCCTTCACCCGCCCGAGGCAGCCCACGTCAGGGCAGTTTGGGCGTTTCGCGCATCCGCGGGCCGAGCCGGGTCGCCGGCCTGGGTCGCAGAGCCGTTGTGGCGCTTTCGGATCAGGCCGCCTGGATGAGTTCCAGCGATCGCGCCAGGGCGCGCGGCGGTGCACGCTGACAAGATCCTCAGAGGTGCACAAGTCGCCGACGTGCCTGTCGAGCAGGCTATCCAATTCGAGCTGGTCATCAACCTGAAGGCCGCCAGCGCGCTCGGCATTAAGATCCCAGCGTCGATCCTCCTGCGCGCCGACAAGGTGATCGAGTGACCGGTTATGGCCGATAGCGGTCGTTGTGTACGGGGCCCCTGTTCGCCGCCGAGCAGCGCAGACCGGCCCGGGGTTTCGGTCGAGCACTGGGCGAGCCTCGCGTACATTCGCCATGTGGCACACATTACCCGCCCAAAGGGTGGTTAGCACGATGGCCTACCGCGAGTTGCGCAGCCGCCCTGCCTGGTCGAGCA
>Ga0214473_10011753_pt1 | contig 10287 bp, 9 predicted proteins | sample RVTome_7_FD_203509 | JGI IMG/M metagenome (GOLD analysis project Ga0214473, IMG submission 203509) | Soil microbial communities from uranium-contaminated site in the Upper Colorado River Basin, Wyoming, United States - RVT98D197 | ecosystem: Environmental > Terrestrial > Soil > Contaminated >... | reverse complement strand
ACGTCGATGGGAACTTCTCGTCGCGCAAGGGGATCGAGATCGGCTCGATCACGCTGCACCCCTCGGGGCTGCCGCACGGCCCGCAGCCAGGTCTCGCCGAGCGCTCGATCGGGATGACCGAGACGCACGAGCTCGCCGTGATGTGCGACACGTTCCACCCGCTGAAGCTGACGAAGCTCGCGAAAGGCCTCGACGACGGCAAGTACGCGTACTCCTGGTACGACGAACCCGACCAGCCTGCCGACGCCGACGAGAACCCGGCGGGCGTCACGTCCCATTTCTGAGCCCCAGGTCGTCCTCGACTGGGACGGCACCGTCACCGAGGTCGACGGGCTGCACATGATCATCGAGGAGTTCGGCGACCGCGAGATCTACGCGCAGACCGAGGGCGAGCTCGGGCGCGAGCTGTCCTTGCACGATGTGATCCGGATCGAGATGGGCACGCTCAAGCTGCCGCTCGAGGACGCGGTCGCCTGGGTCCGCGAGCACGTGACCGTGCGACCCGGATTCCGCGAGTTCGCCGAGGAACACAGTCCGCTGATCCTCTCGAGCGGGTTCACGGAGCTGATCGAGCCCGTGCTCGAGCGCGAGGGGGTGTCGCTCGAGGTGCACGCGAATCGCCTCGACGTGCGTGCGGACGGCTGGCACCCGATCTGGCGCGACGATGCGCAGTGCGCGGAGTGCGGCCAGGCGTGCAAGCGCGGCGGCTTGCCCACCGGCTCGCCGGTGGCGTTCGTGGGCGACGGCTACTCGGACCACTGCGCCGCACTCGCGGCGGACCGCGTCTTCGCCCGCGACGGGCTTGCGCGCTACCTCGACCGAGAGGGTGTCGCGTACGAGCCGTTCGAGGACTTCTCGCAGCTCGGGGCCGCCTTCGGGCCTTGACAGTCGGCTCAGTGTTTGGTCAAATGACTAAGACAGTTGACTTAGGCGCTCGTCAAAGGAGGAACCATGCACGATCACAGCGCCTCTACTTCGTTCTACGGCTCGCCGCATGAAGCCATGACGGCGCCGCCCGAGGAGTTCCTCTACCTCGCCTGCCTCCACGAGGGCACGGGTGTCGAGGCTCCGGACTTCCTCGCCGTTGTCGACGCCGAGAACGGCGGGATTCTGCACGAGACCCCGATGCCGAACGTCGGCGACGAGCTGCACCACTTCGGCTGGAACCGCTGCAGCTCGGCGTGCCACGGGCCGGACCGGTCGCACCTCGTCATGCCGGGGTTCCGGTCGTCGCGGATCCACGTGCTCAACGTCGCCGACGATCCCCGCCGCCCGCGCGTCGAGAAGGTGATCGAGCCGGACGAGCTCGTGGCGAAGACCGGGTACACCCGCCCGCACACCGTCCACTGCATGCCCGGCGAGAACGTCGTCGTCAGCATGCTCGGCGACGCGGAGGGGAAGGGCGCCGGAGGCTTCGCCGTCCTCGACGCGAAGACGTTCGAGGTCAAGGGCCGCTGGGAGAACGGCGGCCGCCGCCCGTCGTTCAACTACGACTTCTGGTACCAGCCGCGCAAGAACGTCCTCGTCTCGTCCGAGTTCGCGGAGCCGAACGCATACGAGCCGGGCTTCGACCTCGACGACGTGGGCGCCGGGCGCTATGGGCACCGCCTGCACTTCTGGAACCTCGCCGAGCGGACGCTCGAGCAGACGATCGACCTCGGCGAGGCAGGCCTCGTCCCGCTCGAGGTGCGCTGGCTGCACGACCCCGACGCCGACGAGGGCTTCGTGGGGGCCGCGCTCTCGAGCACGATGTGGCGGTTCCACCGCACCAACGGTTCGTTCGCGGCGGAGCAGGTGATCGCGGTCGAGCCGGTCGAGCTCGAGGGTTGGCCGTTTCCGGTTCCGGGCCTGATCACCGATCTCGTCGTCTCGATGGACGACCGGTTCCTCTACCTGTCCAACTGGCTGCACGGCGACCTACGCCAGTACGACGTCTCCGACCCGACGCAGCCGCGGCTGACCGGGCGGCTCTGGCTCGGCGGCGTCCTCGGCAACCGGAACGACGCCGGACGCGAGCTGAACGGCGGCCCGCAGATGCTCCAGCTCTCGTTCGACGGACGTCGGCTCTACGTGACGAACTCGCTGTACTCGACCTGGGACAACCAGTTCTACCCGGGTCTGCGCTCGTGGCTGCTCCGCGTGAACTGCGCCCCAGAGGGTGGGATGGAGGTCGACCGCGACTTCTTCGTCGACTTCAGCGAGCGCCCCGGCGGTCCCGCCCGCGCGCACGAGGTTCGGCTCCAGGGCGGCGACTGCACGACGGAGATCTTCCAGTGATCGTCGCACACCACGCCGGCGAGGACGTTCTGCTCATGACGGCAGCGAGCGGCGCGGGTCTCGGCTCGATTCTGCTCGCGCTCGGGCGAGCGTGGCTCGGCGACCTGACTCGGCGGCTACGAAGGTGACGATGGCCGAGCCCGAGTCCGGCGACGAGGCCGCGATCGTGCGCGCAGTCCTCGACTACTTCGAGGGGTGGTACGACGGGGATCCCGTGCGCATGGAACGAGCGCTGCACCCTGACCTCGCCAAGCGAAGGCTCGCCGCCGACAAGACCGCGCTCTCGACAACCACCGCGAAGGAGATGATCGAGGACACGCAGAGAGGCGCGGGAAAGCGGGAGGATCCGGACGAGCGCCGGCTCGAGGTGACCGTCGACCACATCTACGACATGATCGCGAACGTGACCGTCATGAGCGTCCCGTACGCGGAGTACGTGCAGCTCGCTCGCACCCGAGACGGCTGGAGGATCGTCAACACGCTGTGGCAGAGGCGGTAGCGAAGACCCCACGTTCGGCCGCGGAGGAGCGGCTCCTCGACGCGGCCGAACGGCTGCTGGTGGACGTCGGCCACGCCGGCGTCACGACCCGCCGGCTCGCCGAGGAGGCGGGTGTGAACCACGGGCTCGTCCACTACTACTTCGGCTCGATCGAGAACGTCCTCCTGCGCGTGCTCGAGCGGTTCACCGAGCGGCTGATCGCGCGCCAGCGGGCGCTGTATGCCGACCCGGAGCTTCCGTTCCTCGAGAAGTGGCGGACGGCGATGCGCTACCTCCTGAGCGAAGACGTCGCCTACGAGAAGGTATGGCTCGAGTTGCAGGCGCTCGCGTGGAACCGCCCCGAGCTGCGGGAGCGCGTCGATCGCATCAACTCCGAGTGGCGTGCGGTGCTCACCGAGGCGTTTGCCGAGCCGCGGGAGCGCTACGGGATCGAGATGCCGCTCGAGGCGCTCGTCTCGCTCGTGGTCACGTTCAACGAGGGAATCATCCTGGAGCGCCTGTCGGGCGTCGAGGAGGGGCACCGCGAGCTCCTCGACTGGATCGACGGCTGGATCGAAGCGAAGGAGAATGAATGGCGACGCGCGAGGCGCTGACGCTTGCGGGCGAGCAGACCCGGGCCCGCTATCCTGATCACGAGGGCTTCGTCGAGCGCGACGGCGTCCGTGTCTTCTACGAGGTCTACGGCGAGGGCGAGCCGACGGTCTTGTTCGTGCCGCCCTGGGCGCTCGTTCACTCACGCTGCTGGAAGATGCAGATCCCGTACTTCGCGCGCCACTGCCGCGTCCTGACCTTCGATCCGCGCGGAAACGGGAAGTCGGACCGTCCGCGGGCCTCCGAGGCGTACTCCGAGGACGAGTACGCGGCTGACGCGCTGGCGGTGCTCGACGCCACGGGTACGGAGCGCGCGTTCCTCGTCACGCTGTCGCTCGGGGCCCAGCGCTCCCTCGTGCTCGCCGCCGAGCACCCCGAACGAGTACGCGGCGTCGTCTTCATCGCGCCCTCTCTCGCGCTCGCGCCCGGGCACGATCACCGCGACGTCCATGCGTTCGACGAGCCCCTCGACACGGACGATGGCTGGGCGAAGTTCAACGCCCACTACTGGCTCCGCAACTACCCGGGCTTCGTCGAGTTCTTCATGTCGCAGTGCCTGACCGAGCCGCACTCGACGAAGCCGACCGAGGACGCGATCGGGTGGGGCCTCGAGACGGACGGCGAGACGCTCGGCACGCTCTCCAGGAGCCGGTTCATCACCAAGGACGAGCTTCGCGCGCTCTGCGCGCGCGTACGCTGTCCGGTGCTCGTCATCCACGGTGAAAAGGACGCGATCAGCCCACCGAGGCGCGGGGTCGCGCTCGCGGACGCGACGGGCGGCGAGCTGGTGCTGCTGGAGGGGAGCGGGCACTTCCCGCACGCCCGCGACCCGGTCGCGGTGAATCTCCTTTTGCGTGACTTCATCGCTCCTCCCACGCCGGCCGGGACGTGGGTGCGCGCCAAGGCGCGCCGCAAGCGTGCCCTGTACATCTCCTCGCCGATCGGCCTCGGCCACGCGCAGCGAGACGTCGCGATCGCGGACGAGCTCCGCAAGCTCCACCCCGACCTCGAGCTCGACTGGCTGGCCCAGCATCCGGTCACGGCCGTGCTCGAGTCGCGTGGGGAGCGGATCCACCCCGCCAGCGCCCTGCTCGCGAACGAGTCGCACCACATCGAGAGCGAGTCGGCCGAGCACGACCTGCATTGCTTCCAAGCGATCCGGCGGATGGACGAGATCCTGCTCGCGAACTTCATGGTCTTCCACGATCTCGTGCGCGAGGAGCAGTACGACCTGTGGATCGGGGACGAGGCGTGGGAGCTCGACTACTACCTGCACGAGAACCCGGAGCAGAAGCGCGCGGCGTACGTCTGGCTGACCGACTTCGTCGGCTGGCTGCCGATGCCCGACGGCGGCGAGCGCGAGGCATTCGTCGCGGCGGACTACAACGCGGAGATGATCGAGCACATCGCGCGTTTCCCGGGTGTGCGCGACCGCGCCATCTTCGTCGGCAACCCCGACGACATCGTTCCCGACTCGTTCGGGGGCCAACTCCCGCTCATTCGCGACTGGACGGAGCAGCATTACGACTTCGCGGGCTACGTGACCGGCTTCGACCCCGCCGCGTTCGCCGATCGGGATGCGCTCCGGGCTGAGCTGGGCTACCGGCCCGACGAGCGCGTCTGCATTGTCACCGTCGGCGGCTCGGGCGTCGGCGGCGACCTGCTGCGGCGCGTGATGGCGTCGTTCCCCGAGGCGAAGCGGCTCGTGCCCGAGCTGCGGATGATCGTGGTCGCCGGCCCGCGGATCGACCTCGCCTCGCTCCCGGCCGCCGAGGGGCTCGAGCTCCGCTCGTACGTGCACGACCTCTACCGTCATCTCGCGGCGTGCGACCTCGCCGTCGTCCAGGGTGGCCTCACGACGGCGATGGAGTTGACCGCGAACCGCAGACCGTTCCTGTACTTCCCGCTGCGTCATCACTTCGAGCAGAACCTCCACGTACGCCACCGGCTGGAGCGCTACGGCGCGGGGCGTTGCATGGACTTCGAGACGGCGACGCCCGATGTGATCTCCGAGGCGATCGCCGAGGAGATCGGCCGAGAGACGGATTACCGGCCGGTCGAATCGGACGGAGCAGCGCGGGCCGCTGCGCACATCGCAGAGCTCATCTGATCAGGGAGTCGATTCGAGCGATCGCTCGATCCACTCCGCCAGGAACGGCTCGACGATCGCGTAGGAACCGTCCGCGCGCTTCGCGACGAGCTCGCGCCGCCGCAGCGCGGCGAGCGCCTTCTGCACGTTGGTCGCGGGAGGCAGGCGGTGCCGGCGGCGGTAGTCCTCGCTGTAGGGACGTCCGGGCTCCGCGGCGAGCGCCGACAGGAGCAGCCGCTGGCCGGCGGATGCGTCCTCCCAGACGAGCGAGAAGTGCGCGTGCTCGGAGCGCAGGACGCCCTCGAGCCCGACCCGCACGTGCAGCGGCGTCGCGGTACCGCGTGGGTCGGTCGCCTCCCACGTGAAGTAGCAGAGCTCCTGCGTCGCGTACGGGTGGCCCGCGGTCTTCGCGAGCACGGTCTCGACGGCCTCGTCGTCGATCCGCTTCCGGGTCGACCGGAACCGCTCGGCGATGAACGGCGCGAACAGGTCGGGCCGGATCACGCCCAGCTCGACCTGCTTCGCGCTGCGCCAGAACGGCTCGTTCTCGTCGTTGAAGATCGTGCGCATCATGTGCCGCTTCGAGCCGAGGTAGACGTGCGCCACCTCCGGTTGTGCCTGGAAGACGGCGCGCATCAGCTTCGGAAGGTGCGGGTCGATCTCGACGACCTCCTGGAACTCGTCGAGCACGAGCGCGACGGTGCGCCCGCGCTCGGCGGCCAGCTCGCCGGGCAGCGTCAGCAGCCGCTCGACCGTCGCGTCGACGTCCGCAGGCGCGCGGCCGGGCTCGAAGCCGAACGAGACGGACGAGTCCTCCGGGTCGATCGTGACCGTCGGCGTGATCCGCAGCCCGCGGAAGACGCCGAGCGCCCGCTCGCGCGCGCGGTAGAGCGGCGAGGCGATCCCCTCGTGGACCGCCTTCGCGAGCTTCTCGGCGAGCTTCTCCTTCGTCGGCGCCGTCATCAGGTCGACCTGCGCGCTGAGCACACCCTGGCGCCGCAGGTCCTGGAGCGCCCGCAGGACGAGCGAGGACTTGCCGTAGCGGCGGGGTGCGAACACGACGACGTCCTGGCCGTTCCGAATATCCGCCTTGAGCTCCCGCAGCTCGCGCTCGCGGTCGGTGAACGCCTCGTCGAACGCGAGCGCGCCGTAGCGGAAGGGGTTTCTCGGCTCGTCGCGGCTACTCATACCGTCGGGTATTATACCCAACAGTATTGAACGAACCGATCCGCCGGTGACCGAGCGCGACCAGGTGCCGCGTCGACAGGAAGCCGGCATCCCGCTTGTCGACCGAGACGCACGGGACGTCGATCCCGTCGTGGGCGCCGTTGACGAAGACGAGAGACGAGCCGCTCGTAGTGATCATGGTCGTCGTCACGTTGCGCGCGTCGACCGAAGCCGATTCTGCGGTTTTCCCGCCACGCAGGTGCGGCGTTCCCGGCTGACAGCTCGAGCTGAGCGACATAGGACATGCAATCATGCGGGACTCAACTATTAGGGGGAAGGAAGCATGATGAGCAAGCGAAAATGGCGCGTCGGCACGGTGGCTCTCGTCGCCACAGGCTGCGTCGTCGTCCTCGCCGCGGCGCCGGGCGTGCCCGCGCGGGTCGCGCCCGAAACGACCTCGGCCACGACGCCGACGGTCGTGATCTGGACCGACCGAGACCGGGAGGCCGACATCAAGAGCCTGGCCGAGGCATGGGCGAGGCCGCGCGGCCTGACCGTTCAGGTCATCGCGAAGGCCGAGCAGAACAATGTCCGCAGCGACTTCGTCACCGTCCAGGCGGCGAACGCTCCGGACGTGATCACTGGTGCGCACGACTGGGTCGGCGAGCTCGCGGCGAACGGGTCGATCCTGCCGCTCTCGCCGAGGCAGGCCGTGCTCAAGCAGATCCCGAAGTACACGCGTGACGCGTTCTCCTACGGGCGGACGGTCAGCCAGCTGTACGGGATGCCGACGCACATCGAGAACGTCGGTCTCTTCGTGAACACGCAGCTCGCGAAGGTGCCGAAGAACTGGGCCGACCTCGAGAAGCAGGCGCTCGCCTTCAAGAAGAAGGGCGGAGGTCGCGTTGCGATCGACGTCCAGCAGGGCACGGGCGGTGACGCGTACCACATGTACCCGTTCTTCTCGGGCCTCTGCGGCTACATCTTCGGCAAGACGAAGGGCGGCGCTCTGAACCCGAACGACGTCGGACTCGACAGCAAGCGCTTCATCCGGAACGCGACGTTGGTCGACCGTTGGAACCGGCTCGGTCTGGTCAACTCGAAGATCGACGGCAACACCGCGTCGCAGCTCTTCACCTCGAAGAAGGCGGCGTTCTGGATCACTGGCCCGTGGAACATCGACACCGTCCGCAAGGCCGGGATCAAGTTCCGCATCGTTCAGGTCCCGGCGATCAGGTGCCGCTCCGTGCCGTTCGTCGGCGTCGGCGGGATGATGGTCACGCGGTTCTCCCGCACGCACGGCGTCGAGAGCGCGGCGAAGGACTTCGTCGCCTCGTACATGGCGTCGGCGGCCGCGCAGAACACGCTCACCGTCAAGAACGGCCGCTACCCGGCCAACACGACGGCGGCGAAGAGCGTGACGGACGTCGCGCTGCGCCAGATCGGGCAGGCGGGCGCCGGCGGTGTGCCGATGCCCAACATCCCGCAGATGGCGTCGGTCTGGAACGACCTCGGCCTCGCGTGGGTGAAGTCGACCCGTGGAGCTGGGGCGACGAAGGCCCAGCCGTCGTTCAGGGCCGCGGCCAGGGCGATCCGGCAGAAGATCAAGGGGTAGAGACGAACCCGTAACGGACAGGCGGCCGCTCCTCGCAGCGGCCGCCTGTCCGTGACTCGTCCCCGCCGGATGAGCACGACGGCCGCCCCGACGCCCTCCATTCCCCCCGAGCCCGTCCGGTGGTCGTTGCCGGCGCGGCTCGTGACCGCGTTCTCGGGCCTGCCGGCGCTCGTCCTGAAGATCGTGCTGCTCGCGCTCGTGAACGCGGCCGCGATCTGGGCGGGCGCCCATCTCGCCAACGCCGAGAAGTGGCCCGCGGTCGGGGCTCTCGTCGTCGCGACGGTCGCTGTCGACGTCGTCTTCCTCGTCCCGCGGCGGACGCTCCCGCTGAAGTTCCTGGTTCCGGGGATGGTCTTTCTGCTCGCGTTCCAGCTGATCCCGATCGCCTACACCGCGCAGATCGCCTTCACGAACTACTCGACCGGCCACATCCTCTCGAAGGACGAGGCGATCTCGACGATTCGCGAGACGAGCCTCGCCGCGCCTCCCGACGCGAAGGCGTACACCCTCGCACCCGCGTTCGACGCGAACGACGAGCTCGTCCTGCTCCTCGTCGACGAAGTGAGCGGTAACACGTACATCGGGACGCGGGACGGTCTCCAGCGGCTGCCCGAGGAGGGGGCGACGGTCGAGGGAGGCCTCGTAACGGCGGCCGCGGGCTATCGCATCGTCCGGGGCGCCGAGCTGTTCGCCCTCGACCGCGAGCTGAGCAACTACCGCGTCCCCGTCGAGGGCGGCGCCGTGCGTCCGGAGGGGATCGACGGCGCGGTCGAGCTCCGCCCGACGCTCCGGTACGACGCCGAGGACGACACGTTCACGCGGATCGCGAGCGGGCGTGTCTTCCGCGACGACGGCGAGGGATCGTACGCAGCGTCTGGCGGCGAGACGCTCGAGCCAGGGTGGAAGACCACCGTCGGCTGGGGCAACTTCTCGCGCGTCGTCAACGATCGGCTCATCCGCGATCCGTTCCTCCGCGTCTTCGTTTGGACGGTGGTGTTCGCGACGCTCACGGTCCTGCTCTCGTTCGCGCTTGGGCTCCTGCTCGCGATCACGCTCGACAAGAAGTTCCGGTTCCAGCGCTTCTACCGCACGGTGTTCGTGATTCCGTACGCGATCCCGTCCTTCCTGACGCTGCTCGTGTGGGCGGGCCTGCTCAACGACGACTTCGGCGTCGTGAACCGAGTTCTCGGCACGTCGATCCCGTGGCTCTTCGACCCTTGGTGGGCGAAGGTCTCCATCGTCATCGTCAGCCTCTGGCTGACGTTCCCGTACTTCTTCCTCGTCTCGCTCGGCGCGCTGCAGTCGATCCCCGGGGAGCTCGTGGAGGCCGCACGAGTCGACGGCGCCGGGCCGTGGCAGGTGTTCAGGCGGATCACCCTGCCGCTGCTGCTCGTCGCGGTCGCGCCGCTCTTGATCGCGTCGTTCGCGTTCAACTTCAACAACTTCAACAACATCTTCCTGCTCACCGGTGGAAACCCGCCGACCGAGGACCAGTCGATAGCGGGCTCGACCGACATCCTGATCAGCTACACGTACAAGCTCGCATTCACGGCCGGCAAGGGAACCGACTACGCGCTCGCGAGCACCGTCTCGATCTTCATCTTCCTGATCGTCGCGCTGATCAGCGCCGTCGCGTTTTGGCGGTCGAAGTCGCTGGAGGCGCTGAGTTGACGACCGTCGAGCAGTCGGAGTACGGCGTCGCGACGGCGGTCGCCGAGCGGCGTCGCCCCAGGCGGCCGCGGCGCGGCTCGAACTGGTGGCGGCATGCCGTCGCGATCGTGACCCTCGTCTTCGCGCTCTTCCCCGTCGTCTACATCGTCTCGGCGGCGTTCAACGCGGATCCGACGCTCGTCTCCGCGCAGCTGATCCCCGAGCGCGTGACGCTCGACAACTTCCGGCAGATCCTCAGCACCGAGCAGGCGGATCCTGACGCCCCGAAGGCGAACTACGTTCGCTGGTACGCGAACTCGATCATCATCCCCGGCGTCGCCGCGATCTTCAGCGTCTTCTTCGGGGCGCTCGCCGCGTACGCGTTCAGCCGCTTCCGGT
>Ga0214473_10011752_pt1 | contig 10287 bp, 8 predicted proteins | sample RVTome_7_FD_203509 | JGI IMG/M metagenome (GOLD analysis project Ga0214473, IMG submission 203509) | Soil microbial communities from uranium-contaminated site in the Upper Colorado River Basin, Wyoming, United States - RVT98D197 | ecosystem: Environmental > Terrestrial > Soil > Contaminated >... | reverse complement strand
TCGTGTGCTCGGTCGACCACGACCGCGACCGCGCCCTGGACAGCACGCGTGAGCTGCTGACGCAGTACCTGGCGCAGCAACCCCACATCGCCCAGGCCAGCGGGGTCTCGCCCGAGATCGTCGCCCAAATCCAATCGATCCTCGGCTGGCCGGCGACCCACGAGCAGATCACGCGCGCCAAGCATTTCGTGCCGGACGACCTGCTCACGCGCATCACCGCCTCGGGCACCCCGGACGAGGCGCGGCGCAAGGTCGAGGAGTACCGCAAGCACGGCGCCACCTGCCCGATCCTGTACGCCGTCGGTGGAGACGTGCGCTTGATGGTGGACACCTTCAGCTCATGACCACGACTGTGGCTTCTACTCGAACCAAGCAGCCGAACTCGCGCCACTGCTTCGTGTGCGGTGTGGAGAATCGCTACGGATTTGGTCTGGCGTTCTACGAAACCGGCCCGGGCGAGGTCGAAGCCGAGGTTGTCATCCCGGAGAAGTTCGAGGGTTATCCGGGTGTGGCGCATGGCGGGATCGTCGCCGCCCTGGTGGACGAGATCTCGCTGCGCGCGGCGATGGCCGGAAGCCCGACGCGGTTCATGGTCACCGGCCGCATGGTCATCCGCTATCGTAAGCCGGTGCCCGTTGGCGTGCCGCTGCGCCTGACGGGAATCGTTCAACGCCGGCGGGCCAGGTCGGTCGAGGCCGTCGGGCGGGTCCTCCTGGGGAGTGAGATCGCCGTCGAAGGCGAAGCGACGTTGTTCGAGAACCCCGACGTGCAGCTCCGGCCCGCGGCGCTCGAAGCGCTTGGTTGGAAGGTCTATCCGGACGCGGATCGGCACCCTGAGCGTAGTCGAAGGGATCCCAAGCGTAGTCGAAGCAATGCTGAGCGCAGTCGAAGCACGGACGGGCCCGCCTCCAAGCAGTGATGAAAGAAACAGAACGATGCCTTCCTTGAAATACTACCGACCGAAATCCATCGAGGAGGCCCTCTCCCTTCTGGAGCAGGGAGTCCCGCTCGCCGGCGGTACCACGCTGACGCCCAATCGCTACCGACTCGACACCGTCGTCGATCTTCAGGACCTGCCCCTGGGGGCGCTGGAAAGCAAGGCGGACATGCTCGAGGCCGGCGCCGGCTGCACGCTGCAACAGATCGTCGAGGCCGACTCTCTGGTACCCGCGGCTCTGGCCGACGCGTGTCGCAGCGAAGCCGCGTGGAACCTGCGCAACATGGCGACATTGGGCGGGGCCGTCGTCACCGCCGGCGGTGGGTCCACCCTGGCGGCGGCGCTTCTGGCGCTGGCCGCCGAGGTCCACAGCCTGCCGATGGACCGCTGGCTGCCGCTCGATGAGTACCTCGAAGCCCGCACCTCCGAGGCCGGCCATCGCCTGTTGACTGGGTTCCGCTGGCCGTCTTCCTCGACACTGCGTTTCGCCAAGGTCGGTCGTTCGCCGGCCGACAAGCCCGTGATCCTGTCCGCCCTGGGGCGCGCTCCCGACGGAGCCTACCGCGTCGTCCTGGGAGGTTGGGGTCCGCGGCCGATTCGCGTCCTTGCCGCTGAACAGGCTCTGGCTGCGGGTGACGCGGCGGGGGCCGGCCGCGCCGCCGCTCATGCCTGCGCCGCTGCCGGCGACGCGTGGGCCTCGGCCGAGTACCGGGCCGAAATCGCCGGGGTGCTCGTCCGGCGATTGGCAGCCGAGGACAACGTCCCGAGCGAAGCGAGGGGCGCAGTCTCGAGGGAGCCGAGGGGCAAGGTCCCGAGCGAAGCGAAGGGCAAGGCCTGATGCGCCTGCGGCTGACTCTCAACGGCAAGCGTGTCGTGGTGATCGTCCCCTCCGAGACGAGTCTGCTCGAGGCGTTGCGCGACCACCTGGGAGTCTTCGGTGTCAAGCACGGGTGCGAGACCGGCGAGTGCGGCGCCTGCACCGTCTTGCTGGACGGCGAGCCGGTCAACACGTGCGTGATGCTGGCGGCCCAGGCCGACGGCAAGGCGATCACCACGATCGAATCGATCGGGCAGCACCCGGAGCTCGGTTGGCGGCGAACCGAAGGCCTCGACCCATTGCAGCAGGCGTTTGTCGAGACCGGCGCCATCCAGTGCGGCTTCTGCACGCCGGCGATGATTCTGGCGGCCCGCGCGCTCCTGGCCGAGAACCCGAGCCCGAGTGAAGCCGACGTCCGTCAGGCCCTCTCGGGAGTTCTCTGCCGCTGCACGGGCTACCTGAAACCGGTGCAGGCCATTCTCCGGGCAGCGGCCGTGCTGCGCGGAGAGCCGGTCCAATCCATCGGCGCTGCCTTCCTGGCGCCGCCGGAACTCTTGAGCGGCAGGGAGCCGCCGCCGGAGAGCGATATGTCGGGCGGGGGATCCGAGGTCCTCACCCGCACCGGCATCCTTCCCCAGATCCAGGTCACCTCGCCGCCGCGCATGTGGACCTCGGTCGGGCGCCCCGAACCGAAGGTGGACGCCGTCAAACTGGTCCAGGGCAAGCCGGCATTCGCCGCCGACATTGAAATGCGAGGCATGCTCGTCGCCAAGGTCTTGCACAGCACGGTGGCGCATGCCCGCATCAAGAAGATCGACGCCGCCAAAGCGCGCGCCCTGCCGGGTGTGGCGGCCGTGCTGACATGGAAGGATATCCCGCGCGTCATCTACTCGACCGCCGGGCAATCCGATCCCATCCCCGGACCGCTCGACATGTTCTCGCTGGACGAGAAGGTCCGCTTCGTAGGCGACCGGGTCGCTCTGGTCGCCGCCGAAAGCGAAGCCATCGCCGAGCAGGCGATGAGCCTGATCCAGGTCTCGTACGATCCGCTGCCGGCCCTGCTCGATCCGGCCGAAGCGATGAAGGACGGCGCGCCTCGCCTTCACGACGAGCCGGAGTATGTCAACTTCGGCGACTCGGATCCCAGCCGCAATCTGGCGGCGCACATCCATATCGACATCGGCGACGTCGAGCGCGGATTGGCGGAGGCGGACCGGGTCTTCGAGGGTGAGTACCGCGTGCCCAAGGTGCAGCAGGCCTCGATCGAGCCCCACGTCGTCGTGACCTATTGGGACGAGGACAACCGCCTCGTGATTCGGACGAGCACGCAGGTGCCGTTCCATGTACGGCGGCAGCTGGCGCCGGTGCTCGGACTCCCGGCCAAGCGCATTCGAGTGATCAAGCCGCGCATCGGCGGCGGCTTTGGCGGCAAGCAGGAAGTGATGGTGGAAGACGTGGCCGCCCACCTTACGATCGCCACCGGGCGGCCGGTGCGCTACGAGACCACCCGGGCGGAGGAATTCTTCTTCGCCCGCTCCCGCCATCCGATGCGCATCCGGATGCGGACGGGCGTCAAGCGCGATGGGACGATTACCGCCAACGAAATGACGGTGCTGACCGACACTGGCGCCTATGGCTGCCATGCGCTGACGGTTACCGGCAACACGGGCCACAAAGGGATGGCGCTCTACGTCGGCGATGGACCCTACCGCAGGTCGCCCAACATCCGGTTCTACGCCGATATCGTTTACACCAATACGCCGCCGGCCGGGGCGTTCCGCGGCTACGGTGTGCCACAGGGTTTCTGGGCCGTCGAGCGGCACATGGAGAGGGTGGCCCGGGGCCTCGGAATGGACCCGCTCGAGTTCCGGATGAAGAACACGCTGCGGGCCGGCGAGCTGCATCCCTTCAGCACGGCCTGGTCGGAGGGGCGGGAGCCTCGGCCGGAGACCATCAATACCTGCGGCCTCGAGGAGTGTATCGCCCAGGGTTCGGCGGCGATCGGATGGTCGGAAAAGTACGGCAACGCCGGCTGGCACCGGATTCGTGGAAAGCCGCACCTGCGGCGCGGGATCGGGGTGGCGACGGTCATGCAAGGCACGGCCATCCCGTACTTGGACATGGGCGGGGCCAGCATCAAGATGAATGACGACGGATCGTTCAATCTTATGGTCGGAGCGACCGACCTGGGCACGGGCTCGGACACGGTTCTGGCTCAGCAGGCGGCCGAAGTTCTGGGCGTGCCCCTCGACGACATCATCGTCTACTCGTCGGATACGGATTTCACGCCCTTCGACAAGGGCGCCTACGCCTCAAGCACAACCTACATCTCCGGCACGGCGGTCGTGCACGCCGCCCAGAAGGTCGCCGAGAGGATCCGCTGGCGCGCGGCCCGGATGCTGGGCAAAGGCGGGCAGGAAGCGCCCGCGCAGGATGACATTCGATTGGCCGACCGCCAGGCGTGGGCGCCCGACGGGCGATCGGTGACGCTGGCCGAAGTGGCGCTGAACGCGCTGCACCATGAGGACCAGGAGCAGATCATGGGAGTGGCTTCTTACGTCTCCCCGAGTTCGCCGCCGCCGTTCGCCGCCCAGTTTGCCGAAGTGACCGTCGACACCGAGACCGGGGCAGTGACGGTCAACCGATTGGTGATGGCGGTCGATTCAGGCGTCATCGTGAATCCCCTGACGGCTTCCGGCCAGATCGAAGGCGGGATGACGCAGGCCCTTGGGTACGCCGTGTGCGAGGAGATGGTGTACGACGAGGCCGGCCGCGCCCGGGAGCAGAATTTCACGGATTACCACATCTTCCGCTCGGACGAGATGCCGGAGCTGCAGACGATCTTTGTGGAGACGATCGAGCCGAGTCACCCGTTCGGGGTCAAAGCCGTAGCCGAGATTCCGATGGACGGCGTCGCCCCGGCGGTGGGAAATGCCGTGCTCGACGCCTGCGGGGCCGATGTGGACACGATCCCCATGACGCCGGAGCGGGTTTGGAGCGCCCTGAAAGCGAGTCGTCAGTCGTCAGTTCTCAGTCATCAGGAAAAGAAGTGAGGAAGGGAGACTTCGTCTGGAGGGGGACATGCAGGACTTCCATCAGCTCAAGGTCTGGGAGAAAGCTCACGCATTGACACTCGATGTCTACCGAATCACCAGGGATTTCCCTCGGGCGGAGACCTTCGGACTCCAATCCCAGATGCGACGGGCCTCCGTGTCCATCGGGGCTAACATCGCCGAGGGGAGTGGAAGATCGGGCCGGCGCGAGTTTGGGCAGTTCCTGAGTCTGGCCCTCGGTTCAGCCAGTGAACTCGAATATCACGTACTCCTTGTCCGGGACCTGGGTCTCATTGATGCAAAAGCCCACGAGAGGATTACAGCGGGAGTACTCGAGGTCAAACGGATGTTGACCGGTCTGCGCCGGCGGGTCCGAACCCCGACCCAGACTGACAACTGCTAACTGATAACTGACAACTGATAACTGATGACTGACGACTGATGACTCATAACTGATGACCGATGACTGATGACCTCCTCTTCGCCTCCCTGGCGGAGCTGATCCGCACCGGCAAAACCGCTGCCCTGGCGACAGTGGTCCGCGCCCGCGGCTCCGTGCCGCGCCATCCCGGCAGCAAGATGCTGGTCTTCGGCGACGGCCGGATCGAAGGGACGATCGGCGGCGGCGAGATGGAAGCCCGGGTCGTTGAAGAGGCCCTGCGCTCTCTGCAAGATGGGGGCAGCCGCCTGCTCCACTATGAGCTGAGCGACCCGAAAGACGGGGACCCGGGCGTTTGCGGGGGCGAGGTGGAGGTGTTTGTGGAGCCGATAGGATCGCGTCCCACCCTGGTCATCGTGGGCGGCGGCCACGTGGGCCAAGCCGTCGTTCATCTCGCCCGCTGGCTGGGCTTCCGAACCGTCGTCTCGGACGACCGGCCGGAGTACGCTTCGCCTGAGACGCTCCCCGAGGCCGATGTTCATATCGTCTGCGCCTTGGCGGAGCTGCCCAAGCGAATGACCATCGACGCTCAGACGTACATCGTGCTGACGACGCGCGGGGTCGCGGTGGATATCGATGGCCTGCCGGCGCTGCTGGAGACTCCGGCGGCGTTCATCGGCGTGATCGGGTCGCGCCGGCGCTGGGAAACGGCGGCGCAGCAGCTCGCCGAACGCGGCCTGCCCGCCGATCGGATCGCCCGGATCGTATCGCCGATGGGTCTCGAGCTCAACGCCGAGACGCCCGAGGAGATCGCCGTCAGCATCCTGTCGCAGATCATCATGTTGCGCCGCGGTGGGACGGGTGACCCCATGCGCCATGAAGCGGGCCCGCGGCGCGCCTCCAAGGGAGCTTAGCCTCCAAGATGTGGGAGCGATACATTTCCGTTCGAACCCTGGACGAGGCCCTGGCGGCGCTCGGCGAGCACGCCGGCCGGGCGCGCATCGTCGCCGGCGCCACCGATCTCATCCTCGAGCTCGAGCGGGGCGCCCGGCCGGATGTCCGGATTCTTATCGACGTCAGCCGCGTCCCGGACGTGGACGGCATCGTTCTCGGCTCGGACGGGCGCATCCACCTCGGTCCTCTCGTCACACACAACCAGGCCGCCGCCTCGCCGCTGATCCAGGCCCGCGCCTTTGCGCTGGCGCGCGCCTGTTGGGAGGTCGGTGCGCCGCAGATCCGCAACCGGGCGACGATCGCCGGCAACGTGATCACCGCCTCGCCGGCGAACGACTCCATCACCCCCTTGATGGCGCTGGGGGCCGTCGTCACGTTGCGAAGCCGCACCGGTGAGAGGCGCGTTCCCCTGCAGGAGTTCTACACCGGGGTTCGTAAGACGGTTCTGCGTCAGGATGAGCTGCTGACCGACATTGCGTTCGAGCCGCTGGCGGAGGGAGCCCGGAGCACATTCGTAAAGCTCGCCCTGCGCCGGGCGCAGGCCGTGTCGGTGGTCAATGTAGCGGTGGTGGTGGAATGGGCTGGCAGCAAGGTGGCGCGGGCCGCAATCACCCTGGGTTCCGTCGCCCCGACGATTATCCATGCGCTGGAGGCGGAGGCGTATCTCTCGGGGAAAGGCCTGACCGACGCCGCGCTCGCCCACGCCGCCGAGCTGGCGGCAGGAGCCTCACGCCCGATCGACGACGTGCGCAGCTCGGCCGCCTATCGCCGCGAGATGGTCCGCGTCTGCACCACGCGGGCGCTGCGGGCCCTGGCGGCCGGCAACGAACGCCAGGGCTACCCGCAGCAACCGGTGCTGCTGGCGGAAAGTGCGGAACGGCCGGGCGGCGCCTTGCCGTCTGCGTGCGACCATGGCCCTGGATCGGCGATCGAAACGACCATCAACGGGAAACCCCGCGTCTTCCGGACGGGACACGATAAGACGCTGCTGCGACTGCTGCGGGAAGAAGGGGGCCTCATCGGCACAAAAGAGGGCTGTGCCGAGGGCGAATGCGGCGCGTGCACCGTCTTCCTGGATGGGAAGGCGGTGATGGCGTGTATGGTGCCCGCGCCGCGTGCACACGGGGCGGCTATCGTCACGATCGAAGGGCTGGCCCAAGACGGAAGGCTGCATCCCATCCAGCAGGCTTTCCTGGATCAGGGAGCCGTGCAATGCGGCTACTGCACGCCGGGGTTTCTGATGTCGGGGGCCATGTTGCTTGCCGAACGCGAGCACGTGGACGATTCGGACATCCGCCAATCCATCACGGGTAACCTGTGCCGCTGCACCGGCTACTATAAGATTGTTGCAGCTTTCGAGCAGGCGGCGCGAGGCGCCGATCGAGAACTTGCCGGCCGTTAGCCGGCGTCAAGGACAAGGAGGACCGCATGGGACGCGACTCCTGGCGCTTTCGTCAGATGGACGAAGCTCGGGAAAAGAAGAAGCGGATCAATCCCCTGTGGCGAGGGATCGGCTGCTTCCTGATGATCATGCTCAGCCTGGGGGGCTACCTGTTCTCGGACTGGTTCCTGAGGCAAAACGCCGTGAACAACTGGATCTTCCTCCCGGCGGAGATCATCCGGCCGGCGTTCTTGCCGGCCTGGGTCCCTCCGGGAGCGTTCGTCAGCTTCGTGGTGGCCCTGATCTTCCTGATTATGAGCCTCGGGATCGTCAATCTGACCTATGCCGTCATGTTCCCTCACCGGTTGGGTGAGACCGACGCCCCGCCGCTTCGCCGGAAGGGACCGCCGCGGCGCTGAGTCGGACCATGGATCGCAAGACTCCGCGCACCGGTTCGGAAGAGATCGAGCTCTACATCCGCACCTACTATTCGTTGCTGCGGTCCTCCGCCGATGTCCAGATTCGCACGCTGGAAGAAGTCCATGCCAACATGGGCTCCTCCCTCCATCCCCGCGCGCGCGGGTTGGATCCCGATCTGCCGGCCTTCATCTACGGCTCCCTGCGGTTGCCGCCGTGCATCATGCAGGTGGAGCGCGTGCTGCTGGGTCAGACGAGCGAGCTCTTCCGGCAGCGCGGCTTCGGCGACGTGGAGTCGTGGCAGCCTGTGGCGGCCGCCGCCCGCCGGCGGCGCAGCTTCTTCGACGGCGAGCGGACGATGGCGTGCTACATCGCCAGCGGCACCGACATCGACGACATCCTTCCGCTCCTGACCGCCTTTCAGATTGAATGGAACAAACTCCACACCCGGCTGCGCGGGGAGATGGCGCGAGCCTTTCTGCGCGAACCGGTCGACACTCCGGAGGGGCTGGGGGCGCTTGCCTCGGGCATGGGAGTCGACCCGGAGGATCTCGCCCGCCTCCGGCAAGTGTGGGGCGGCCGCTTCTGGTCGATGCTCGAGGCGGTCGCCTCGGGCCCCAAGCGCATGACTGTTCGGCTGCTGGCCGGCTCGCTCAACGATTATCGCCGCGGCATCCAGCAGTGGTTCGAGCACGTCGAAGAAGTGTTCCCCGAAGTGCGGAAGCGGCCGGTCTATTTCGTCTCGAGCAATCCGCACAGCCTGGTAAATCTCCTCAGTGGATTCGCCCTGCGACATGAGTCGGAATTGATCCCGGTCCTCGAGCGACCGGAGAATGCGGACCTGCGGCAGGAATGGCAGGAGATCGAAGCGCGGCACCTCCCGTCGAGCCGGGAGAATTTCCTGTATTACGTGCTCAAGAAGCACCTGCAGACGGCCGATGGAGCCGCCCTTCACCGGCAGCGGGCTGCCGAAGAGCAGTCGAGCGGCATCCTCCGCATCCCGTCCGCACACGGACCGGATATCACGGCCCAGGTCGTCGAGCTCTCCCGCCTCCGGCCGGATGGGGTCGATCCCCGCCTGCGCGTCGAAGGCCTCGAGCGGCTGGCTGAGAGCGACGCGCTTCTTCTCAACATTGACTACCCGCTGGGGATGGCGGCCTTCCTGATCCTGAGTCACCTGGCCACGCGCGTCGGGGATCTGCGCGGGGTCTACATCATCGGCAAGGCCGCCGCCCTCAACGGCGTCATCGGGGACATCATGATCCCGGGGGTGGTGCACGACGAACACTCGCAGAACACGTACCTCTTCGCCAATTGCTTCACGGCCGAGAGCGTCGCCGACATGCTGGTCTACGGCACGGCGCTCGACAATCAGAAGGGCGTGAGTGTGCGCGGGACCTTCCTGCAGACCCCGCGCTATATGGATGTGTTCTACCGTGAGGGTTACACCGACATCGAAATGGAAGCCGGTCCGTACCTATCGGCGGTCTATGAGCTGTATCGGCCCAAGCGCCATCCCGAAAACGAAATCGTCAACCTCCAGGGGCTGCCGTTTGATGTCGGGATCCTTCACTACGCCTCCGACACCCCGCTGAGCAAGGGCCGCAATCTCGGATCAGGATCGCTTTCGTATTTCGGCATGGACCCGACGTATGCCGCGGCGCTGGCCACCCTGAGACGCGTCTTCGAGATGGAGCTGGCGCGCCTGGAGGGCGCCAGCCGGCGCCCGCGCCTGGCCGTCGCCCGCTGATGGAGAGGACATGACCTCGATCGGCCAATCCGCAGTGCGGGTCGACGCCCGGGGGAAGGTTACGGGCGAGACCCTCTACCCCGGCGACATCGATCGACCGGGGACGCTGGCGATGAGGATCCTTTTCGCCGGGCGTCCCCACGCCATCGTCCGCTCGATCGACACGGCGGCCGCGGCGGCCGTCCCGGGTGTGTTGGCGGTCTTCACGGCCGCCGATGTTCCGGTCAACGAGTACGGCTTGATCATGCCCGACCAACCGGTTCTATGCGGACCGGGGTCCTCCAAACCTTTTGGCGACCGGGTGCGATTCGTCGGGGATCAGGTGGCCTTGGTCGTGGCCGAAACGGAGACGATCGCGTCCGAGGCAGTGCGCCGAATTCGCGTCGAGTACGAGGATCTGCCGGTGGTGACCGACCCGCTGCAGGCGATGGCGGACGGGGCGACGCTCCTTTTTCCCGACCGGGCGAGCAATGTCTTCTGCCACTATCGCATCCGGAAGGGCGACGTGGAGCCGGCGTGGGCTAAAGCCGACGTGATCGTCGAGGGCGAATACCACACGCCCTGGCAGGAGCATGCTTATCTCCAGCCAGAGGCGGGGG
>Ga0214473_10011751_pt1 | contig 10288 bp, 7 predicted proteins | sample RVTome_7_FD_203509 | JGI IMG/M metagenome (GOLD analysis project Ga0214473, IMG submission 203509) | Soil microbial communities from uranium-contaminated site in the Upper Colorado River Basin, Wyoming, United States - RVT98D197 | ecosystem: Environmental > Terrestrial > Soil > Contaminated >... | reverse complement strand
AGAAGCGGAGGTGAGACTGCACCGCCCCACCGCGTTGGGACATGCCGTGCACCTCCGCCTGCTTGACGTTCCAGCCGCGTCGCGTCGCGGCGATGGAGATGGCCTGGGCGATGGTGAGGATCCCCTGCCCGCCGACACCCGCCAGAATCACGTTGCATTCCATCGGATCGATCTCTCAGGTTCGAGCTTCCTTAACCACCGTGCGCGATTCTGCGAAATCCCCGAGCCACAGGCTTCAGCCTGCGCGATCGTGCGGACTCGCGGATCTCGCAACACTGCGCACGGTCATATAGTCTGCAGTGCCTTGACCGTGAACATCCTCACGTAGCAACGGCCGACTTCTCCGAGGCCGGCTCGGCCGTTTTCGTCGCGCCCGCGATCTTTCGTTTGAGCTGAATACACGCCCGGTGTGCCACCAGGACCGAGAGCCCGCGGTGGTCGATCTCGCGCCGGAGCAGCTCGGTGACCATCTCGTGGTTCTTCTTCAGGGGCTCGAACTGGAACATGTGGTCCTCTCTGACGCCGAGCCCTTTGAGCAGCCGGGGGAAGTCGTCCCCCGTCGCGAACACCTCCTGGCCGCCGGTCATGCCCACGGTGGCGTTGTCCAGGATGATCACCGTCATGTTGGCGTCCTCGTGGGCCGCCCCCAGCAGTGGGGTCATACCGGAGTGGGTGAAGGTGGAGTCGCCGATGGTGCAGATCACCGGATGGGCCCCGGCTTTGGCTGCCCCCAGGGCCATGCTGATCGATGAGCCCATGTCCACGCAGGACTGCACCGCGTTATACGGTGGTAGGGCCCCCAGGGTGTAGCAACCGATGTCGCTGAACAGGATGGGGTGCGGGTAGGGTTTGACCGCTTCGAGCATGGCCGCAAAGGTGTCACAGTGGGGACACCCTTGGCAGAGGGCGGGCGGACGCCCCGGCAGGCCGCTGATCGGGTTGGGGGTCTCCACGTCCTTCAGCCCGATTGCCCTGGCCACCAGGTTGGCGTTGAGCTCGCCGTCGGGCGGCAAGCGGCCGTCGCACTTGCCGTGGATGGCCTTGCCGGGGACCCCCAGTAGCCCCGTCATCCGGCTTTCGATGTACGGGTAGCCCTCCTCCACCACCAGGATATCCTCGCAGTGGCCGAGGATGTCCCGGATCAGCCCCTTAGGCGCCGGGTAGGTGCCGATCTTGAGGATGGAGAAGTTGGACTCCCGGCCGACCACTTCGAGCACATAGTTGTAGGCAATGCCCGAGGTGACGATCCCTTTCGGTCCGCGAAGCGTCAGGCGGTTGTACTTCGACTGGGCGGAGAACTCGTGGAGCGCCTCCTGCATGTCCAGCAGCCGGCGAAAGCGGCGCCGGGCGTTGGCCGGCAGCAGCGTCCAGTCACGGGGTTGCTTCACCGGGTCGATTCCCCGGAGCACCTCGTCCGCGGGGGAGCGCCGGACGTTTGCCCGGCTGTGGGCCAGGCGAGTGACTAGGCGGACCAGCACGGGCAGGCCAAGCCGCTGTGACAGCTCGAACGCCTCGCGGGTCATGTCGTACGCCTCCTGCTGATTGCAGGGCTCGAACGCCGGGAGGCGGGCGAAGTCGGCGTAGTACCGGGTGTCCTGCTCGTTCTGTGAGGAGTGCATGCCGGGATCGTCGGCCACCGCCACGACCAGGGCGCCGTGCGCTCCGGTGAGCGCGGAATTGATGAACGGGTCCGCGGCGACGTTGAGCCCGACGTGCTTCATCGACACGAGGGACCGCTTGCCGACGTAGGACATGCCCAGGGCCTCTTCGTAGGCCACCTTCTCGTTGGTGGACCAGCGGGCCGCAATGTGCGTTCCAGCCGCGGGATGGCGCTGGACGAACTCGAAGATCTCGGTGGCGGGCGTGCCAGGATAGGAGAAGATACCGCTGATGCCAGCATCGATCGCCGCTGTGGCGACCGCCTCATCTCCTAGGAGCAGGTCGTTCATGTCCCGAGTCCTTCCGTTGTTGGTGCGTGCGGTCGGCTGAACACCCGCCTTGGTGGACAGGTCGCATGGGCCCCTGCGACGGGGTCGGATCGACAGTTCACAAGCTGAGTCGAGGGCCGGCTAACCGCAGACCCAACGCCCGGTGCACGTCGGCATGCCGGCCGGCCCGATCACCGCTTCCGCACTCGCGCGGCAAAGTCCCCAAGGTGCGCCATCGCCAGCGCGCGACTCCATCGAGCAATACCTGTGCCACGCGACTTGCGGCCCTGACAACTGGCGTTCCACCAGAGAATGAAATAACGCTGCAAGCACGGTCGGTGCGTGACGCCGACGCTTTCGCTTCAATTCGGCGGAGGTCGTCGCGGAGCATTTCCGAGCGCGCCGGCCAGTCGGCCGTGGAGAGCAACTCCTTCGGTTCAGGCCGGTGATGGCGCGGTCCGAGGTCCGCGTTCGGCGCCCAGCGCTCTTAATGCGGCATGGAGACTGCGCGGCTTGCTGGCGAGTGATGAGCAGGTCAGCACCCCGAACGCGAGGCAGGCGAATAACAGACCGCTCGCCGCCACGGCCAGCTTCGGTTCCTCGAGGAACCGGGGACGAGGCACCCGGTACATCTGCTCGCCGTAGCTGGACTTCAGAGCATCGTGAAGCCAACGCATGACGCGGTTTTTGTTCCAGTTGAGGGTCATAGCCGTATCGTAGGCCGCTGCGGAGCGGAGGTAGAACGAGGCAGGTCTTTTCTGCGGCGGCAGGGCGGCTCGCACGGCGGCGACGCGACGATCGACCAGTTCGGGTTCGCGGCGGAGATCGAGCAGGTCGTAGGTGCCCGAGCCGTCCTCCCGCGGCAAGTAGAGGTCGAACGCAGGATCGACCACCATGTACTCGCCCGGGCCGATCGTCGCTTCGACGAGGGTATGCGCCGGTGTCCCTCCGGGCCGATCCAGACACAGGGCCATGGTCGCGGGAATGCCGCTCTCGCGCAGCGCGGCGGCGAGCAGGCGGGACTTGTCCGCGCAGTCACCGCCGTCGCTGAGCACCTGGACCGGCGTGGCCCGAAGCCGCCGCCAGCCGAAGTAGCGTTCGTTCCTCCGCGTGCCCTCGAGCGCGTGCACCCAATGCAGAAGGGCCAGCACGCGCTGAGCAGGCGGGGCATCTGCCGACACGACCTGCCGGACCACTTGGCGAAGCGCCGCCCGATCCTGTCCGTACGAATTCCAACAGTGCGCGGCGACCGCCGCTGACGCGATCGTTGCGGCGAGAGCACCGCCTCGGAACACCGCGCGCCACGGACCTCTGGCCATACAGCAGATCCTCGCTCAGTTGCCACGGCTGGCATTCGTTCACCCGTACATTTGCCACCCGCGCGCGAGGCTAAACGAATGTCCCAAGAGCTTATCGGACAACGTCCGTCCCGGTTTGAACGATCGCGACGCGCGTCAGGCGCTGAGGTTCGGTCCCGGCAGCTCTACGTCGCGGGCCAGCATTAAGTGACCCACCTCCGCCTCGACGGCGTTGAGGATGGCGTCCTCGGCGACCATGACGCGGATGTGCTCGATGTCCGGGTAGAGCACCCGGTCGTTCACCAGCTTGGGTACCTTCGAGCGGATGACCTCGTAGGCCACGGCGGTGCCCTTGCCGGGCCGCCGGCCCTCGTGGAACTCGAAGGCCTGGGCGGCGGCCATCATCTCGATCGCCAGGACGGTCCGAACGTTCTTGAGGATCTCGGTGCACTTGCGGACCGCGATCGGCCCCATGCTGACGTGGTCCTCCTGGTCGGCGGAAACGCTGATCGAGTCCACCGAGGCAGGATGGGAGAGCACCTTATTCTCGGAAACCAAGGCCGCCGCGGTGTATTGGGCCACCATCAGCCCGGAATTGAGCCCCTTTCCCTCCACCAGGAAATCGGGCAGACCGGAAAGCGCCGGGTTCAACAGCCGGTTGGTGTGTCGCTCGGAGAGGTTGGCGACGCCCGACTAAGCGCTACGCAGCTAACGGACCGCTGGCCTGCTTGCGTACCCGCCGCGCTCTCTTTCACAAGATGTACCAACCTGTTGTTTGGACCAGATTGCAGAGCAGGTCGCCGTTCCTTCTGTGGACGAAATCGCGGAGATCCGCATCGCACTTTACCGGATCGAATCGCGCTGGGTTCACCACGGTGGCATGAATCGTCGCGCGGAAACGCGCCTCACGCTCCGGCGTCCTACCCTGTCGCACAGCGAGTAACATGACAATGCTCAAGCCTCGTCTTTCAAGAAGTTCGGTTAGCCCAGCCAGAAGCCCAGGCTTGTCGTCGCAGATCAACGCTGTGCGCCACAGAGCGCGCGCAGGAGAAGCAAGCGCCTTTTCGGTCGGTTTAATCATCACTTCGTACTCTTGCGGCTTTTCTCCAACCTTCGCAAGACGATCCCGAAGCTCGTGTTCGCCTTTCACAATTCGCGAAATATCTTCCTGTTTGCCGAACACGCGCAGCGATACGTATGCGTCATTTCCGAAGACACAACCAAGGCTGTTTTCAATGTCACCGCCCCATCCGTGTATGAAGCTTGATATCTCCTTCAAAAGCCCTGTTTGGTCTTTTCCGATCACGTACACCGCGGCGTAATAGCGATCAGCATCGTTTTCCACCATATCCTCGCTCCACTTGATCATCTCATCATTGGCAGGGTCTTCTGCGAATCCTGAATAGCTCCACACAATAGGGAAAGTGGTCGTCAAACGGGTGTCGGGAGCCGCTCGTGCAACGGCGCTTTACGAGCCTGAAAAACAGCAGTTTAAGCATTGCTCCCACCAGCCACCAATCGTCTGTCGAACGGCAAAACTTTCCGTTTTGCGAGCTCCTATTTAGCCAGCGTATCACAAATGTCAAGCTGGTTACGTAGAAGGTCAAAACGCGGCCTTGCCATGTGAGATTGCTATGTCTCGCTGTTCGCAATGTCCCAGTATCCGACGCAAGCGGACTCCCCAATGGCCACCTCGGCGAACTGGGCGAGCGGCGACAAGTCGCCGCTGGTGCCCAGGAAGGCCTTCTCGTTGATCAACGGGACCACGTCCTCGGGCTGAGGGTCACCGGTGCCGGCCGAGTGGCTGTAGACGATGCGGCGCTGGAGCTCGGCGCTTTGATCCGGGGAAATGCGGATGCGGGCGAACTCGCCAATGCCGGTGGTCACGCCGTAGATAGCCGCGCCTTCGGCCACGGCCCGCTCAATGACCTCGCGCGAGCGCTGCACCCGCTGCCGGGTCTTCGGGGAGATCGACACCTTGGCTCCGCGACGGGCGACGGCACAGACCTGCTCGATGGACAGCGAGTTTCCGTCGAGAACGACTTGCTCCATGGTCTTGGTCCTTTCGGGACGCAGAATGCCGTCCGCTTACCGGGCGCCCCAGGCGTTTCCCCTGCAATGGGCACGGTCAGGGAGAACCGAACGACCTCACCGAGGGCCGGGGGAAGCATACGCGATCGAGACACCCACAGCAAACGCCGTGCCCGCACGCGGGCGACCGAAGATTTTCTCCTCGCCTCGCGAACACGGATCCAGGCATCCCCGAACCGAGGCGGCGGCGGCGCATCGCTGGGTCCAGGAGGCGATCCCGCGGTAGCCGCAGGCGACGATGGCGACGGCCCGCGCCCTGGTCCGAGGCCCGGGTCGAACCAGGCGGCCCCGAGTTCCCGTCGGGCGGGTCGCCGAGGTTATAATCCGAGCATGACCCGCTCAGACTCATCCGCCGACCCCGTCGAGGTGACCGTCGATCACGACGGTGCCGCCCGAGTCCTGCTGACCGGCGGCCGGCTGAGCCTTGCGGCCCTCGATGCGGCACTGGGCCGGGGCGTACGCGTCACGCTGACCGACGGGGTCTGGCGGCGCGTCGAAAAGAGCTGTGAAGCCGTGCGGCGCATCGCCGCCGGGAAGACGGCCGCCTACGGCATCAACACCGGGGTCGGGCACCTGTGCAACCAGCGGATCCCGCCGGACCGGGTGGCCGCGTTGCAGGCCAACCTGATCCTGTCTCACGCGGTCGGCGTGGGCGAGCCCGTGCCGGCCGAGATCACCCGATGGATCATGCTCTTCAAGATCGTCGCTCTGACCCATGGTGTCAGTGGCGTGTCACGACAGGTGTTGGAGGGCCTCATCCGCCTGCTGGAGGCCGACGCCCTGCCGGTGATTCCCACGCAAGGGTCGCTGGGGGCCAGCGGCGACCTGGCCCCGCTGGCCCACATGGTTTTGCCCATGATCGGGCGGGGGCGGATCCGGATCGAGGGCCGGGAGGAGAATGCGGCCACCACCCTGGCCCGGCTGGGGCTCGAGCCCGTGGCCCTGGGCCCGAAGGAGGGCCTCGCCCTGATCAACGGTACGCAGTTCATGACCGCTTATGGGGCGGCGATTGCCCTGCGGGCGCGGCGGTTGCTCGCCCACGCGGACGTGATCGCCTGCATGTCGCTGGAGGGGACCCGCGGCAGCGTCAAGCCGTTCGACGAGCGGCTGCAGAGGTTGCGGCCGCATCGAGGGGCGCTGGAGACGGCCGAGAACGTCCGCCGGATGATGGCGGACAGCGAAATCCTCGCCTCCCACGCCGGCTGTGACCGCGTCCAGGACCCCTATTCCCTGCGCTGCGTGCCTCAGGTGCATGGCGCGTCCCGCGACGCCCTGGCCCACGCGGCCGCCGTGTTCGAGACGGAGCTCAACTCGGTTACGGACAATCCGCTGGTGATCGAGGACGATGAGGTGCTCAGCGGCGGTCTGTTCCACGGTCAGCCGCTCGCCCTGGTGCTCGATTACCTGGCCATCGCCCTGGCGGAGCTGGCCTCGATCAGCGAGCGGCGCATCTATCTGCTGCTCAGCGGGGTCGACGGGTTGCCGGTGCTGCTGATGGAAGACACGGGTCTCAACAGCGGGTTCATGCTGCCGCAGTACACCGCTGCGGCCCTGGTCAGCGAGAACAAGGGGCTGTGCACCCCGTCGTCGGTAGACTCCATTCCGACCTCGCTGGGGCAGGAGGACCACGTCAGCATGGGGGCCCGGGCCGCGGTCAAGTGCCTCTGCGTGCTGGACAACACCGAGACGGTGCTGGCCATCGAGCTGATGTGCGCCGCTCAGGCGCTCGATTTCCGTAAACCGCTCCAGCCCGGGGTCGGGCCGCGGATCGCCCATGCCGTGGTCCGCGAGGCGATCGCCCACGCCGACACCGACCGGCTCTTCGGAGATGACATACAGACGTCACTGGCGCTGCTGCGCTCGCGGCGCCTCGTGGACGCGGTGGAGGCGGCGCTGGGCGCCCTTCGCTGATCGTCCGGGCCTGATGAACGTCCGTGAGTCCGCCAGATCGACTCCGGCGCATCACGACCGTCGATTCCGCATGAGGTAGAAAACGTACCCGAAGGCATCGCCGTATCGCGCGCAGATGTCGATCTCTCGGGCCGTACCGTCGAGGACCTCGGTTAGCGCCGGGTCGCCTTGGGCTTCGCTGCGCAACTCAGCCATCCGCGCCGCGAGCGGGGTCAGGTAATCATCCCACCACGCCGCGCGGGGCAGCACGAAAAGATCGAAGACCTCGAATCCCGCGTCGCTCGCCGCCCTGATGTTCCCGGCCGTGGTCGTCATTGCAGGATACTCCGCCCGGAAGAATGCAAGCACGTCGGCAGGCGGATCGTCCGCCAGCCAGGTCAGCTCGCTCGCGACGACCAGCCCGCCGGCACTCAGCAGCGGCCGCCAGAGACGCAACCCCGCGGCGAACCCGACGACGAAGATGGACCCCTCGGCCCAGATCAGGTCGACCGTCCCCGGCGGCTCGTCCAACGACTCCATGCGTCCGAGCCGAGGTTGGACCAGGTCCGCCAGACCCGCCTCGGCGGCGGACCGCCGGAGCCGGGCGAGGTACGGTTCGTGAGTGTCCACCGCGAAGATGGGGGCCTTCAGCTCCCGGGCCAATACCAGCGTCTGGCGCCCCGGGCCGCAACCGAGATCCAGGACCCGGGGGGACTCCGCGAGCGGCGGAAGCCGGCGGATCGCCTCCAGCGTAGCGGAATCACTGCCCGGCCCCTCCCGGGGAATGTCGCGGTGGAGGCAAAAAAACGCGTCCCAGTTCGTCACGGCACGCACTCGCATCGACTGGGGCGAGTCGCTCCGGATGCCGGCGTCGGCAGCGGCACGGGCGGCACTGAGGCTCGTGTCCCGCGGTGAATCAGCCAATGGAATAGCGGGCGAGCACTTTCTTGACGGCGCCGACCAGGTCGGCGCAGGGCACGGAGAACTGCGCCGGCTGGTCCCCGAGCCATCTCTTGCGGTCGGCGCCGATGTCCTTGGACAGCTCTCTGCCCAAGCGGAGGTCCTTGATGGACACCTCGCCCTTCTTGATCTCGTCCGAGCCGACGACGATGGCGACCGTCTTGCCGCTGGCGCTGGCGTACTTGAACTGCTTGCCGATGCCCTGCGTGCCGACGTACAGCTCCGTGTTGATCCCCGCCGACCTCAACTCGGCGGCGAGCCGTTGGTATTCCGCGGTCAGCCCCTGGTCGAGCCGGGTGACCAGGACCGGAGCGGTGCCGGCGTCCACGTCGATCTTCCCCAGGGTCACCAGGGCCGCGAGGAGCCGGTCGACGCCGATGGATGCCCCGGTGGCCGGCGTCTTCCGCCCGGTGAACCGCTCGATCAGGTCGTCGTACCGGCCGCCGCCGAAGACGCTGCCGAACTGCCGGGCCACGCCCTGCTCATCGACGATGGGGAAGGTCAGCACCCCCTCGAAGACGGGGCCGGTGTAATACGCCAGCCCGCGAACCACCGTGGGATCGATGATGACCCGTTGGTCGTTGTACCCGGCGGCGGTCAGAGCCGCGTCGATTTCCCGAAGCTCCCTCACCCCCTCGCGGCCGATCTCGCTGTCGCCCACCAGCGCCTCGAGGTCGCCGCACGCCGCGGAGCGGCAGCCGGTGGCGATCGACAGATAGTCGATCACCAGGTCGATTTGCGAGGGCTTGAGGGCCAGCCCCGGGGTGAAGTCGCCGGACTCGTCTCTGCGACCGGGCCCCAGGAGCTGCCGCACCCCCTCGAGGCCCACCCGGTCCAGCTTGTCCATGGAGCGGAGCACCTTGAGCGACACGGGGGCATCGGCGGACCCCTCGCCGGCCAGCCGTTCGAGCACGCCGTTGAGCACCTTGCGATCGTTGACCCGGACGACGTAGTCGCCGGCGCTGATTCCGAGTGCCTCAAGCGTGTCACACATGACCATGCAGCACTCCGCGTCGGCGAGCATCGAGGCCGTGCCCACCGAGTCGAAGTCGAACTGATAGAACGCCCGGAAGCGGTCCGGCCCGGGCTTCTCCTGCCGGTAGACCGGCCCCACCTGGTAGCGTCGGTAGGGGGTGGGCAGGTCGGGGTTCATGGCCACGAAGCGCGACAGCGGCGCGGTCAGATCGTAGCGGAGCGCCACCCAGGCCTCGTCCTCATCGCGGAAAGCAAAGATGCCCCCGTCGGGGCGGTCCGCGTCGGGCAGGAACTTGCCCAGCACGTCCACGTACTCGAGGGCCGGCGTCTCCAGGGGGGTAAAGCCGTAACGGGCGTAGACTTCGCGGATCCGCGCAATCATCGCGTCGCGGGCCAGCACCTCGGCCGCGGTGATGTCCCGGAAGCCCTTAAGCCGGCGGGGCAGGGTGCGGGGAGAGTTCTGCTCATGGGCCACGAGTCGTAATCTCCGGGGACAACCGGGCCAGTCTAGTCGCGCGAGGGGTGGTGTCCAGGGCGAGCCGGCGGCGACGGGGCGCGGCTTGCGAAGAGTCGCCGGATCTGGCCGCGAAACGGGCCCGCCGTTAGCATGGCCTCGACGAACGGCCGCCGTCTCCTGCCTGGCGGACGGAGGAGCGTCCCGATGCCCCGCAGACCCAAGCTGGTGGTGCCCGCCGTGTTCTGGCTGGCGATCGCGGCAACCTACGTGTGGACGGGCCTGCAGCAGAAGCAGCGGGTCAACCTCAGCGCCGCCGCCGGCGGCCAGTATCCCTACCTGGTGTACGCCCGCGGCATCGCCGAGCAGGGGCTCGCGCGCTACGTCGGCGACCGCAACCGCATGCCGCTGTACCCGGCGCTGCTTACCGCGGTGCACCATGAGGACTGGGACACGTTTGTAGAGCGCTCTTCAGCCTTCGCCATCGTTTCCTCGATGCTGATCCTCGCCGGCGTCGGGGCTCTGGCCTACCGAACGCTGCCGCCCTGGCCGGCGACGGCTTTTACGCTCGTGGCCGTGTTCGGTGTGTTTATTCACAAGGCGTCATTCGTTCAGGCGGAGCTGCTCTACTACGGCCTGCTTCTGGCGGGCTGGCTGCTCGCGTGCCGTTTGATCCTCCGGCCGGACCCGCG
>Ga0214473_10011750_pt1 | contig 10288 bp, 7 predicted proteins | sample RVTome_7_FD_203509 | JGI IMG/M metagenome (GOLD analysis project Ga0214473, IMG submission 203509) | Soil microbial communities from uranium-contaminated site in the Upper Colorado River Basin, Wyoming, United States - RVT98D197 | ecosystem: Environmental > Terrestrial > Soil > Contaminated >... | reverse complement strand
CGGAAACAAGAAAGACAAAGACCCCGAGCGGGTATCTCCTCCAGATACAGGACATCACCGATCGGAAACGGGCGCTGGCGGAACTCCAGAAGGCCAACCAGGACCTCTCCAAGTGGCTAAACGAGGTGGAACAGAGAAACAGGGAGATAGAACTCCTCGGACGGATGACATCGCTCCTTCAGGCGTGCTCGACCGCCGGGGAGGCATACTCGGTGGTAGGCAGGCTTGCTTCCGAGATATTTTCCGCGGAGTCCGGGGCGATTTATCTTCTGGACCCGGACAGGAACCTGCTGGACCCCATAGCGGGCTGGGGAGAGAAAGAAGGAAGAGGGCAGGTATTCACGCCTAACGAGTGCTGGGCCCTGAGGCTCGGAAAGACTTACCTTGTCGAAAAGCCCGGCACAGGCATGGCATGCCTTCACCTTGAGAAAGAGCCGGAAACGGGATACATCTGCATCCCCATGATAGCGCAGGGAGAAACTATCGGAATGATCCACATAGAGTTCAGCACTTATTTATTTACCATGCCCGAAGATGCACGCCAAAGGACAAGGGCCAACAAGGAGCGCCTGGGGTCGGCCGTTGCCGAAAGCATCGCGCTCTCGCTCGCCAATTTCAGGCTCCGTGAAAAACTCTTCAGCCAGTCCATTCATGACCCGCTCACGGGGCTCTTCAACCGCCGCTATATGGGGGAGCTTTTGGAAAGGGAACTCCACAGGTCGAGCAGGAGGGAGCGCCCCCTCTCCCTTATAATGCTGGACCTTGACAATTTCAAGATGATAAACGACCGGTTCGGGCATGATGCGGGCGACCTTGTCCTCAAGGAGATAGGCCTTTTTTTGGGAAAGAAGATAAGGGGCGAAGACTTCGCCTGCCGGTACGGAGGCGAGGAATTCCTCCTGATAATGCCCGAAACGGACATCGAGACGGCCGGGGAGCGCGCCGAAGAACTCCGCGAGGAAGTAAAGGGCATCGCCCTCCAGTATCGGGGCGCCCCTCTGAACTCCATTACACTTTCCCTCGGCGTGGCCGAATTCCCAAGGAACGGGCATAACGCCGAGGAGCTTTTGCGGGCCGCCGATTCGGCCCTCTACAGGGCCAAGGCCGAAGGCAGGGACAGGGTGGTAAGCATTTAGGGGCGAGCATTTAGTAGCCGCGGGCTTTAGCCCGCGAAATCTTTTCTAAGGGGAACGCAAGCTGAAGCTTGCGGCTACAACTATTTAAATCCTTTGGACAAGGGGCGGGCCTTCTCCCACTTCGGCAGGAGAAGGGTTCAAGAAAGAAAATTCAAAATAATCTGAAAAAATTCCATTTAAGAGAAAAACCTATTGAAATCCCAGTCTTTTGGACAAGCCCTGACTTCCACTCCGAAATCAGGTTTCCAAATGCTGTCCAAGACGCCTGCGCCGCGAGTCATTCCCGCCCCGTATCAAGTACGGGGTCAAGCACAGAATGACGAAGCGAAATATTTGCGTTTTTTCTTAACTGAAATGTCCAGAGACTTATCTTAGACAGGTATAATTGAGATTCTTTTATTTTTGCTTTAATAGATACTCGTGTATCGCCGCGGCGGCCCTGCGCCCGGCCCCCATCGCCGATATCACCGTGGCCGAGCCGGTCACTATATCCCCCCCGGCATAGACTCCTGGAAGCGTAGTCCTGCCCGTTTCCTCTTCAGCCATTATATAGCCCCGCCTGTTCAAAACAAGGTCTTCGGCGCTCCGGGTGAGAAGCGGGTTAGCCCCGGTGCCGATGGCGATTATTACGGTATCGGCGGGGACAATAAATTCGGAGCCCTTAAGGGGGACGGGCCTCCCCCTGCCCGATTCGTCCGGCTCGCAAATCTCCATGCGCACGCACTCAAGCGCTTTTACCCAGCCCTTTTCGCCGATTATTCTTACGGGGTTTACGCAAAGCTCGAAACGGACCCCCTCCTCTTTTGCGTGGTGGACTTCCTCTTTTCTTGCCGGCAGCAGGGCCTCGGAGCGCCGGTATATGAGCGTGACTTCCCCGGCCCCCAGGCGAAGGGCGGTCCGGGCGGAATCCATCGCCACATTGCCCCCGCCCACGACGAGGACTTTCCTGCCGACCGTGATAGGCGTATCGTATTGCGGAAAATTGTATGCCCTCATAAGGTTCGTGCGCGTGAGGAACTCGTTTGCCGAATAAACCCCGTTCAGGTTTTCGCCCTCTATTCCCATGAACCTCGGAAGCCCGGCACCGGTCGCGATGAAGCAGGCGTCAAAGTCCTCCATGAGCTCGCCAAGGGTAAAGAGTTTGCCGATCACCGCGTTCGTCACAATCTCCACGCCCATTTTTTTAAGGCCCTCGATCTCGCGCCTGACGACCTTCTTTGGGAGGCGAAACCGGGGGATGCCGTAGAACAGTACCCCGCCCGGCTCGTGCAAGGCCTCGAAGACGACCAATTTATGGCCCCTCCTTGCGAGGTCGTAAGCGCAGGCAAGCCCTGCCGGGCCGCTCCCCACGACGGCAACCTTCCTGCCGCTTGCGGGCTCCATCGGGGGCAGGCCGTCAGACCCGTTTTCGGCATCGTAATCGGCCGCAAACCTCTCGAGCCTGCCGATGGCAACCGGCTCGAATTTCCGGGCAAGGGTGCACAATTTTTCGCACTGGTCCTCCTGCGGGCAGACCCTTCCGCAAACCGCAGGGAGAAGGTTTGATGTCTTTATGACGCGGACCGCCTCACTGAATTCCCCTTTCTTTATGGCGGAGATGAATTGGGGGATTGGCACGCTTACGGGACAGCCCTTCATGCAGGGTCTTTCCTTGCAGGAAAGACACCTTTGGGCCTCTTTCCGCGCCAGTTCCGCCGTGTAGCCAAGGACCACTTCGTCGAAATTGCGGGAGCGTTCCCTCGCATCCTGCTCGGGGACGGGCGTCTTTCTGGGGATTATCTTACGGGGTTTGGGGGCCGTTTCTTTTTTACTCATTCAGGGCCTCCGCATGCCGTCTCCGCCATGCCTCGAAAGATTCCTTTTCCTTGTCGCTGTACATCTTCTGGCGCATGAGGAGGGAGTCCCAGTCCACCCTGTGCCCGTCGAAATCGGGGCCGTCCGTGCAGGCAAATCTCGTCTCGCCCCCGACCGGCACCCTGCACGAGCCGCACATCCCGGTGCCGTCCACCATTATCGTATTAAGGCTCGCAACGGTTTTTACCCCGAAGGGCCTTGTGGCCTCCGAGACCGCCTTCATCATAAGGGCTGGGCCCACGGCCATGACGAGCCCGGCCCCTTTTTCCTCAAGCTCTTTTATCACGCCCGTGACGACGTTCCCTTTTATGCCCGCGCTCCCGTCGTCCGTTGTGACCACTATTCTATGACAGACGGACCTCATCTCGTTCTCATAAATAAGGAGGTCCCCGCTCCTTCCTCCGATCACGGCGACGACCTCGCTCCCGGCCTCCCGGTAAGCCTTCGCGATGGGATAAAGAGGGGCTGTGCCGACCCCCCCGCCCACGAGGAGCACCCTGCCGACTTTCTCTATATGGGTGGGCTGCCCGAGGGGGCCGCAGAGGTCGAGGAGACAATCTCCCTCTTTCATGCGGCTCATCTCGGCAGTTGTCTTTCCCACGGCCATTACGATGAGGCTTATCGTGCCCTCACGCGGGTTTATCTCCGCCAGGGAAAGGGGGATCCTTTCGCCGGTCTCGTGGAGGCGCACAATGACGAACTGCCCGGGACGGGCCTTTTTGGAAATTATGGGAGCGCTTATTCTATAATAATAGACATCAGGGTCGCGGACCAGGGCCTTATGAAGTATTTTAGCCAAGCAAGCACCATACCGTCGGTTTACCTTTTTATTATAATGCCTCCCCCCGGCTATTTTCCAATTTATCTTAAAGAAAACGGATATGGGAAAAAAGAGGTTGCATATGAAGGCGCTGTTGATTTCTCTTCTCCTCTTCGCGTGGGTAGGAACGGCTTTCGGGGCCCCTCCCCCCAAAGATAACACCCGCAAATACGATATAAGAGGCTACGGAGACCATTCCCTCTGGGTCTTCGTAAACGAGATAAAGGACACTTTCCGGAAGGATACAGGCATAAGGCTTGAACTCCTGCCCGAACTCGCGCTGGCAAGCAAGGGGTGCGCCAAAGGGATCCTGCATGCCTTTAACGGCAGGCCCGGCGTGGACTTCGGCCTTATCTGCTGCGGCCTCAAGGAGGAGGTCATAAGGGACTACAGGCTCACCGTCCATCCGGTCCTCCGGGAGCCCCTCGCCATCATCGTAAACAAAAGCAATCCCGTGGATAACCTGACGCTCTATCAAGTCGTGGGGATCTTTTCGGGGAAGATCAGGAACTGGAAAGAGGTCGGGGGGCCGGATATGAAGATAATTCTTATCACGAGGCTCCACTGCAAGGAACACATACCGAACTGGATGCGGATACTGGGCGACCCCTCGTTCTTTGCGGAAGGGAGGCTGGATGTGAACTCCGAGCCCGACATGGCCCGCACCGTTTCGGACTTCAAGGGGGCCATAGGGCACCTGGAGATGACAAGCGTAAGGGAGTCCGTGCGGCCCTTGAAGGTGCTTTCCATAAACGGCAGGAAGCCCACGAGCGGGAACATGGCGAGGGGCCTTTATCCCTTTTACACGGACCTGGCCGTGGTCACAAAAGGCGCGGCCTCGGGCAAGATCCCCGCTTTAATAAAATTCCTCCGCACATCGCCAAGCATCCGCAAAAACCTCGAACGTTACGGGATGGTGCAGGTCAGGTAGTCGGGCCGCACAGTGTTAAACAATTTCAAATATAAACAAAAAGTCCTTTTCATACTCGTCCTTGTCTTTGCCGTCATCTCCGTGGGGCTCCTGATAATTTACAACACGGAGCATAAAAGCCTCGTGGAGCAGCACAGGCTCGAACTGGACGAGAGGTTCCTTCTTGCGCAAAATGCACTGGACCTGCGCGCCAGGGAGATGAAAAAACTCATAACCGTCTTCCAGACGAACCGCCCCCTCATAGAGTACCTCTATATAACGACGGTGCTCGGGGGCGAGGCGGCCCCCCTGGCCGATATGCTGGACCCCTTCTATAAACCCCTCGCCATAGACACTCTCACCCTCTATAACGCAAGGGGCGACCCCGTCCTGCGCCTCGACAAAAAGCTTGGGCTCCCCGCCGGGAACCTGAAGGACCGCTTTCCCGAATTTCCGAAAAAGATCGTGCACGGCTTCCTCAACGCCAATGGGACAGCCCTTATCACGGGGGCCGGACCGCTCGAATTCATGGGCGCCCAGGTGGGCTATATAGAGCTTGGGAAATACATGGACAGCGATTATCTGGCCGAACTGAAGATGTTAACGGGGGGCGAACTGCTGTTGGTCAGGGGGGACGGGATCGTCTCTTCAAGCCTCGCCCTGGACGATGCCTCTTTCCGGCCCAAAAACGGAAAATACAGGCATAAGGGCGGCGTCTATTCGATAAAGGAAAGGGAATTGAAAGACCTGAGGGGGGCGCCCATAGGAAGGCTGGTCATGGGGCTTTCGGACAAGAGGCTCTCCCAATCCCTCCGCAAGCTCAGCTTCTATATGTTCCTTATCGTGGGGGCTTCGATGGCGATCGCCTTCGGGCTGGGCGCACTCCTCATTAAGGCCCTCGTGAACCCCTTATCCGGGATGGCATCCTTTGTGGAAAATATAGGCGAGGGGCGCTTCGACCGGAAGCTTCAAGTCCGGGGCAAAGACGAGATAGCAGTCCTCTCCGGTCGGTTCAACCTGATGCAGGAACAGTTGAAGGAGCACCGTGAAAAACTGAAAGCGTACGCGGACAACCTGGAGCGCCTTGTGGAAGAGCGCACCATCGAACTGCGGAAGGTCGAAAGGCAGCTCCTTCAGTCCCAGAAAATGGAAAGCCTGGGCGCGCTTGCGGGCGGGATCGCGCACGACTTCAATAACGTCCTTTCCGCCATCCTGGGTTACGCGAGCTTCGCGAAGGAGTCCATAGAGGCAGGCGACCCCCAGTACAGGTACTGGGACATCGTAGAGAAGGCCGCGGCGAGGGGGGCCGAGCTCACAAGCCACCTCCTCACCTTCTCCAAGGGAAAGGCGGAGCCCGGAAAGAAAGAAAACATAGACGTAAACAGGCTTCTCGGGGAACTCTCGAAGCTCCTCGAAAAGAGCTTCGACAAAAAGATCGACATAGAGATAAAGCCCCATCCGGGCCGCCTCTTCATCTACGGGGAAAATACGTCCATATACCAGGCCCTCTTGAACATCTGCATAAACGCGCGGGACGCCATGCCCGATGGGGGGAGATTGATAATCGAAACGGCCCCCTTTATGCCTTCTGACAGATTCCGCCGCACTCATCCGAACTGCCCCGAGGGGCAGATGGTGAAGATTGACATCTCGGACACGGGAGTGGGCATCGACAGGGAGATAATCGACAGGATCTTCGAGCCCTTCTTCAGCACGAAGGAGGCCGGAAAGGGGACGGGCCTTGGACTCGCCATCGTTTACGGGATAATAAAAAATCACGGCGGCTTCATCGACGTCTACAGCGAGGTGGGCCACGGGACCACTTTCAAGATATATATCCCTGCCGTCACGGCCCTCGAAGAAAAGCCCGCCGAGGAACCTGTTCTGCATGCCGTTTCGGCCGCAAGCGGGCAGACGGTCCTTGTGGTGGACGACGAGGAGCCGGTAAGAAACCTCTACCGGGAAGTGCTCGAGGCGGCCGACTACAAGGTGTTGACGGCGGGCACCGGGGATGAAGCCATAAGCATCTACCAGGCAAACAAGGACCACATCTCGCTCGCCATACTCGACCTTGTGCTGCCCGGCATGAGCGGGCACGAGATATTCAAGGCGTTAAAAGAGACAAGCCCCGGCCTCAAGGTGATAGTGTCCTCGGGCTACAGCCCGGAACTCGGCCTGAAATGGATCGACAAGGAAATAGACGGGTTCGTGCAAAAGCCTTTCAACGCCGGCCGGCTTTTAAGACAGATAAAGGAAATTCTCCGCTAACCCCCTACACCGCTAATCAGGTAAAAATTCTTGCAAATTTGCATTTTAAATGCAAGATTACACCGATTCGCCTCCCGCTGGGCTCAGACGTTACTGCGTTGCCGTTCACGGCGTTATGAAAATGAGGCGAAAGAATCCTTCGCCTCATCCACTCTCTATAATTTTTCTCACCAATTTTATTCCTCAGGCGCTTTTCTTATAATGCGTAGCATACCAATCTATTAACTGCCGGATCATCCTTTGATAAGAAGTATGCTGCTCTTTGGCCTTTTTCTTGAAAAACTCGATGCTCGATTTTTTCAGGGCGATCGTCACCTTCACGTTTTCTTCTTTCAAGACAAGCTGCTCCGGCGGGGGCAGGAAGTCCTTAATGACCCTCGGCCTTCCCATCTGCTCTTCAATGTATTTTATTTTGCTCTTCATATATCCTCCTTCCTTTTCTCCAATATCCCGCACCATAAATGCAGATAACGTTGCTCCTATACGTGAACCTTACCGTTATTATTCCTTCTCCGACCCGTCCGATGCAGTAAAATCGTTCCTCTTCTGAGCTATGGTTCACATCTTCCACGATGACGCGGTGAGGGTCAAGAAAGGCATGTTGAGCAAGCGAAAAGGAGACATTATGCTTGGACTGGTTTTCCTTGTCTTTCTCCTCATCCCATTCAAAGCGGGTTTGCTTCATTAAGAATACCTTAGCATGAATCGGCTAAAATAGCAATATTATTATATGGCTATTTATATGGAAGTGGCTCAAATTGAAGCTCGCTACGGGAAATAAATTGCGGGGAAATGGGGATGTGCTTCCTGAATTTATATTTTAACGCTTATACCTCAAAGGCTCATTAAAGCTTCGATAGCAGTTTTTAGTTTTACCAAATTGCGCCATCCATCTTTTTCGGGGCTTGCGCTTGCTGAAAGGCATGCAGCCACGTGTCTTGCAACGAGTGGTTTGCAGTCACTTTTATTGTCAGGAGCGATGCCAATGAATTCTCTTGCTTCTTTTTCTACTTCCGCATAACTGTCGCTTTTGAATATTTCTCTCAGAGTGGTTTCAAAGTCCTTCCCAAAGACGGTATACTTTTCCTCGATTCGCAAATCTGCCTCTTTCAGTATTTCAGTGGCATCCGTTACCCCCAGAGTCTTCAGAAGTTCCCCACGCTTCGAGCCACCTGAATCATCTCCCGCATCGTTATCGAAGATAACATAGACGGGTATTTCGTATGCTGTAAAGAGTCTCCAGAACCTCGCCAAATTGCCTTTGCCATCAACGGATATTACAGCGATACCTTTCTCATAGACATCATATGTCAAAGCCTTTAAGTATTCCGGTATCGCCAGCGCCTCCGTGGGTCCCTCGACAAGGATAATCCCTTTTGCGAAGAAGCCTTCAAGTATAGCTTCTGTGGTATTGGCCGCATAAAACTCCAGAATATTATCTTCTTTGGTTTTGTCAGGATTTGAATTATTGGCCAAACAGTACTCGGTAAGCTCTTTACGAGTTAATTGTTTAGTCCATGTACCTTTCTCATTGTTCTTTCGCACCAATACAAAACCGTCCAATCCTATGAGATCTATGAAGGCTGGGCTATGAGTAGACATTGCGATTTGTAATCCATCTCTGCACAATTCGTATATCTTCCTCGCCAGCCATCTCTGCGCTAATGGGTGGAGATGGGCTTCCGGTTCCTCGATGGCAAGCAAAATACCTTTGCGGAACGCTTTAGCATAGGCGTGGGCAAAAGAAATGGCTAATACCTGTTGCTCTCCAGTACCAAGCTCGTTGAAATCTCTCGGCTCTTCGCCTTCTTTTGCCTGAACCCTTAATGCATGGAAGAAGTTTGTGGGATTATAGGCCTCAAAATCGATTTCAAGCTTGTATGACATACAGGAAACGAGACTCAAGAAATCGGCCTGAAGAGTGTCCTTAAACGTCTTGAAGGGCTCAATCTGATGGAATGCATCCTTAATCTCTTTGAACTTTCCCTTCAGCGCGTCGACTATTTCGGTGTTCTTCTGAAGCTCCTGATGAAATCTATGCATCAGTTTGCTGAGCATCGTCCATTTCGTCTGATAGCTAAGCTGGTAATTAAGAGTTCTTTCAGCGGAAATTAGCACACAGGTTAATTCGTCTCTTGCTTCGGTCTTTATATATTTAGTTGAAGTTCCATAGGCGTCGATTCCACAGAACTCGTTAGGGTCATCTTCATTATAATTGTGCTTCCATATCAACTTATGATATTTGCCTCCAAGAGGCTCTCTTAATTCAGCCTTAATCTCGATATTACAGGGCATCCTCTGGTAATAATCTTTCTGTTCGATTTGCCGGTACTTCGGGTGCATTTCGCCGAGAATGATGTCGACGGCGGCAATGATGTTTGACTTTCCAGCATTGTTTTCTCCAACAAGAATGAGAGGGGCATTTTCCGGGAAGCCAAGCGCCGCATGCTTCACTGACCGAAAGTTGTCAATGACAATTTTCCCGATTGCCGCCATTATCGTCTGCCCTCCACTATCTTACTCTCCTCCGGAGTGAGGCCATATGGGAATAGACTAGTTCGTTTATCTCTGCCTCAGGCCAATAAACTTCACCCGCTGTCAAGATTGACATGTATGTCAGCAAGCTCCTTAGCCCGGATAATTTCCGGGAAAATGTTCTCGCTAGAGAATTTTATTTTCATTCATTTATGAAGATTATTCAAGTGGGCATACGTTGGTGTGGGCATACGTTGGAAAGAATTTTCTGTCCCAAACGCAACCAAAAAGGGGCTGGCTTTCGCCGGCCCTTTATTCTAATCGTTAATCCTTCTTCTCTTAAACCGCCGCGGTCTCCTTGAGCCACAGGAGCCGGGACCCGTTTATAACGGAGGCGTTTATGGACTCCACGATCTCCTCCGGGGAGAGTTCATATCCCTTCTTCTCGAAGGGCTGCACCGAGGTTTTCACCGCGCTCTTCAGGGTCTTCTTCACTTCGGCCTCGGCGGGCTTTTTCATCTTCTCGCCCATCGCCTGGGCTATTGCCATAAGGATGTCCACATGGCTTTTGGCCTCGCCCTGGGGCGCGAGTATCCCCGGAAGGTATTTGAGCCTGCCCATGTAGTCCACCATCGAGCCCGAGGACTCGAAGAACGTGGCGGCCGGGAGCACGAGGTCCGCCTGCTTGGCAAGCTCCGTCATGTGGGAAGCGGCAACGATGAGGAAATCCGCCTTGGGTTTCTCTTTTGCCGGGATTTCCCCCATTACGTAAAGTGCCTTGAGCCCCGCGCTTGCCACTTCCGAAAAGCCCTTCCCGAAGCCCAT
>Ga0214473_10011749_pt1 | contig 10289 bp, 9 predicted proteins | sample RVTome_7_FD_203509 | JGI IMG/M metagenome (GOLD analysis project Ga0214473, IMG submission 203509) | Soil microbial communities from uranium-contaminated site in the Upper Colorado River Basin, Wyoming, United States - RVT98D197 | ecosystem: Environmental > Terrestrial > Soil > Contaminated >... | reverse complement strand
CGCATCAAGACTCTCAAAAGGAGGGGTTACGGCTACCGGAATGACAGGAGCTTTCTGCTAAGGATCCTTAACCTAATCCACACTGATTGATGTAGAGCCGGATGGTCCGCGATGGCCGACGAATTCGTGGTCGCCGACGCGATAGACCTATGGGTTACTGCAACAGGTAGAATTGTAGTAGTGGAGGGTGACGAGACCATCCTATCGCAGGAGACAAGCGAACAAGTGACGTCGGCAGAGGCCGCATCGGCTGAGCCGTACGAAGCCGAACTGGTAGGCCGGGCCAAGGGCCGTTCGCCAGAGGCGTGGACGGAGATTTACCACACGCACTACCGTGCCATCTTCCGCTACGTTAAGGCCAGGGTGTTCGACGAGACTACAGCCGAGGACCTGACCTCCGCTGTGTTCGTTGGCGCGCTGAAGGGGATCGAGTCCTTCCAGTACCGGGGGCGGCCCCTTCTGGCCTGGCTATACCGCATAGCACGCAACGTGGTCGCCAGCCATCAGCGACAGCTCCTGGAACCGCGCGGCGAGAGCCTGAAGCCGGGCCTAGACCTGCCGCGACGGGCGATCTTGCGCCTCATGCGGCGGTCACGGCGTGACGACGCGCAGGCTGGCGATCGCGACCTCATCTCAACCGCCAGCAGCGAAGGCGACCCAGGGACCATGGTGGACAGGCTCGACCTGCACGACGCGCTCGCGAAACTGCCCCCCAACCAGCGCGAGGTAGTGATCCTGCGATTCCTCGTCGGCCTGAGCGGGCAGGAGGTGGCCGCAGTCATGGGCAAGCAGCCGGCCGCCATCTACTCCCTTCAGGCGCGGGCGATCCTGGCCCTGCGCCAACAGATGCAATAGATGCGTAAGACTTCCCTGGCTGCGACGAATCTGCCCTCCCCACGCGATAGACCAAGTGGAAGAGAAAGCTCAGGAGAAACGGATCATGGACACAAAGCTGCGAAAGATCCTGACGGAGTGCATCCGGGACATTGAGACGGGTGCTCGCGATGTGGAGGGCTGCCTGCAGCGGCATGCCGACCGGGCCGCCGAGCTGCGCCCTCACCTGGAGCTGTGGAGCGGCCTGAACGCGGCAGCCAAGGCAGAGCCCAATCTCGGAAGCCAACAGCGGGGACAGCACCAGTTGCTGGCCGCGCTCTCGGAAGGGGAGAGAGGAGGAAGAAAGCGCATGATTCCATTCCTAACGCCAGCACTAGCCAAGGCAGCGGCGGTGACGGCGGCCGCTGCGTTACTCATCGGGGGCGCGGCCGGGGCTTCCGCGGCCCTGGGCGGGCCCGACGTCGCCGGAGAGGTCCTCTCAGGAATAGGGCTCAGCAGCGCGTCCGACACGGGCAAGGAACACGCGAACCAGAACGCGTTCGAGGGCTCCGACAACGCCGGTCAGGGCATCAACAACGCGTCTGAGGCTGATAGGGAGAAGGAGAGGGAGAGGGAGCAGGAGATGGAGGGGGCCTCCGATGGCTCCGGCAACGCCGGTGAAGGCATCGACAACGCGTCCGAGGCCGAGAGGGAACAGGAACAGACACAGGAACAGACACAGGAACAGGAACAGACGACAGAGAGGACCTTCGAAGGCCCCAACAACGCGGATGACCCTGACCCTAACCGCCACACCAGCGGCCCCGGCGATTGACGTCCTGGACGGCGCAAATGTCGCCACCTGCCGCGCCTACACCGTAGGCCGTTCTCTTTCTCGACCTGGAATAACACGCCCGCGCACTTGGCGCGGGCGTTCCCTTTCTCACGGTCGCTGGGGGCCGCCATGAGTGGACTCGGGCGGCCCCCGCGGGGTGCGAATCGCGCGTCTACTGGATAGCGAAGGTGATGGTCACCGTGGCGACTAGCTGGACCTCCGGCGACTGGCCCTGGGCATACTCGACGCCGCCCAACGGGTAGGGACCGCCAACGTCCGAGCCGCAAGGGGCGCCGTAGGCAGAGTAGGAGTAGTGAGAAGCGCCTACGACGGCGCCCAGGCCGACGCCCAGGGCACTGGCGAAGGTCTGGCCACGCTCGCGGGCGTCCTCCGCGGCGGTCTGCATCGCCGCCAGCTCTAGGGCCGCGCAGTCGCTGACGGTGTAGGAGACGTTGCTACCCTGGAAGGAGATGTTCTCTAGGCCGGACGCAGCGTTGGTGGCGGCGTCCACGATGCCCTGTAGGGTGTCGACGTTGCGAACGGTGACGCGGACGGTGGCGCTGCCGCCGTAGTAGGGATCGCCGTAGGAGGGCTGAACGATGACCTCGATGTCATCGAGGGAGACACCCTGGGCGGCGATGACATCCACGACGGGCTGGAGGTCGGCCTCAGTGATGGGCTGCGCCTCACCGAGCGCCTCCACTTCAGGCGGGCTGGGAGCCGCACCGCTCCCGGAACTCGGTTCCGTCGAGCCACGGTCCGGCTCGGGCATAGGCTCGATGCCGATCGCCTCACCACCGAAGTAGAGTTCCAGGACGGCGCTATCGGCGTCCACGGTCGCGGAGCCGAAGCCCTGGACGGTAACGCCGGTCTGGCTCTCCTGAAGCGATGGGTACGGGAAGAGCGCGAATTCAGGCGCCATGGCGCCGCCCCTTCCAACACCGACAGCGGTATCCGGGGCGGGAGCGCCGGGTGCGGCGGGGGCGGCGCCGCTCTCGCCGTCCGTGTCCTCCGTCTCCTCGCCGCCCCCGCCAAGTCCCGCAGCGAGGGCGGCCACACTCAGCCCCTTCTGGGTCCGGATGCCTGCCTCCTCGCCACCCCCACCATCGTCGCCGCAAGCGGCGGCCAGCGCCGCGACGGCCAGAAGGGCAGCGGCCCCCATTGCGATGAATCTGGTGCTCATGTTCGTACCTCCTTTAACTGATTGCGAAGGTGACCTGTACGGTGACGGTTATCTCAAGCTGGCCGGGGCTTATGGGTGTCTCGATATCCATAGCGGCCTCCGCCGCGCCGAAAAAGACGGGCGGCTCGCCGCCTGCCGAGGACTCGCTGATGGTGATTGGCCTGCCGAGATCGACTCCGGCGAGCTCCGCCAGCTCCTCCGCCTTGGCCGTAGCGTCGGCCATGGCCTGGGCGCGGGCCTCACTCTGGAGGGCAGCGAGGGACTCGATGCTGAAGCTGACGCCCTGCACGCGGACGGGGTCGCCGACGGCGTCTACGGCATCGTCGATCACCTCGCCCACGCGGTCGAGATCGCGGACCGTAACGGAGAGCACGCTGGTAACGCGGTAGCCGCGGAGGACCTGCTCGCCGTCGGGGCGGTAGTCGACCTCGGGCTCGATGCTGAACTGGGAGGTGTGATAGTCCTCCTCCGCGATGCCGTTGTCGGTGAGGGAGGCGATGAGGTCGGTCATGCTGGCGGCGGCATCGTCGCGGGCCTGGCGGGCGGTATCGGCGAGGGTGGAGACGCCGAGGCTGAGGGAGGCGATGTCCGGGGCGGCGGCGGCGACCCCCTGGCCGGAGACGCTGATGCCGCTGACGCCGTCGTCGTCGGCGAGGAGGGAAGCCAGGGCCTCCGCGGAGACGCCGGCGGAGGCCGAAGGGGAGCCCGCGGAGGTCTCGGAGCCGCCGCAGGCGGCAGCGAGGATGGCGGCGAGGGCCACGAGCGCGATGAGAAGCGCGATGGGCTTGAGTTTCATAGGGTCACCTCTTTATCCCGGCCAAGGCCAGGACTAGGCTGCCGGCGACGAGGACACCGAGAGCGGCGGCGAGGCCGATTTCGGCAGCGGTGAGGGCATCGACGCCGCCGGAGGGGGCAGCGGCGGGCGCGTCGACCTCGTCCGGTCCGGCGGCTGGGGTCTCAGCGACGTCCCGCTCACCCGAGGCCGGCCCCCCGACGGCGCCGGCCTCGGGTGAGGCAGGGGTCCCGTACGGCTCCGACACGGTGGCGGGCGCGGCGCCCCCCGCCTCCATCTCGCCCTCGTCTGCCTCACGCTCAGCCATCATCTGAGGAGCGGACACCTCCTCCGTCGCGCCGTCGCCGCCGAGGTCGCCAAGGTCGACGACGAGGACGGCGGCCAGGGCGACGGCGACGCCGGCGGCGGCTATGCGTGCTCCGAAGGCCAGGGGAGCGGCCGGCACGGCAGAACCGCGGACGGCGGCCCGCTCCGGGCTCAGCGCGAACGACCGGGGGGCCTGCGCCTCGGGCAGCTCTCGCAGGGCGGCGACGGTGGAGCGGAGCTGCTCCAGCTCCGTCCGGCAGCCCTCGCACTCCCCCAGGTGGGCCTCCAGTCGTCCAGCGGCAGGGGGGTCCAGCGCACCGTCGATGTAGGCGGAGAGCTGGTCGCGGAGGCGGCGGTGTCGGTCGAACCAGAACATGATCAGGAACCCTCACTAGAAGGACGGAAGCGGGACGGCAAAAGTTCCCCTCGGGCCAGGAGGAAGTCCCGCAGGGCGGCACGGCCGCGGCTGATGCGGGACTTGACGGTGCCCAGGGAAGCGCCGGTGGCTTCGGCCACCTCCTCGTAGGCCAGGCCCTGGACGTCGCGTAGGATGACGGCCAAGCGCTGGTCGGGCGGCAGGGATGCCAGGCCCTCCTGGAGGCAGCGGGCCAGCTCCAGGCGCTCGGCGCGCTGCTCCAGGGGCTCATCGGACGCCGGCAGCTCGGCTCTGGGACGCTCGTCATCAGCGGGGGCCTCCAGGGGGACCTGGGGACGGGAACGGCGTCTTCGCAGCTCGTCGTAGCAGGCGTTGGCGGCGATGCGCAGGAGCCAGGCACGGAAGCGGCCGCCGCGGAAGCGGGGTACGGCACGGTAGGCGGCGATGAACGCCTCCTGGGCGGCGTCCTCGGCGGCCTGCGGGAAGCCCAGCATGCGCAGGCAGAGGTTGTAGACCTGACCCTGGTAGGCGAGGACGAGGGCGTTGAAGGCGTCCAGGTCGCCGCCCTGGCTGCGCTCTACGAGTACGGCTTCTTCCGTCTCCATACAGGAAAGCCCCGCCTATTCTAGCAGGAAGCGCGCGCATCGGGTGCCTCGGTAGGGAACGGGACGAAACTCACTGGGCGCTGGCCGCGTCTACTGCGGAGAGAGGGCGTTTGCTACAATGGGAAGCGCAGATGAAGGAAGACGGAGAGATAGAAGAGGGTCTGCCGTCCGGGGAGGAGGAGGCTGAGCAGGAACCCCAGCCGCTCTATGACCCGCTCACCGAGCCCTGGAATGACCCTGCCTCAACCTCGGTAGTCGAGCACCGGCTGTCGGAGGGGCATCGGGAATTCGCTCCTCGCCCAGGCGCCGCGCCCCGCTACTGGGAGCGGCCCTTCCCCGACGTCGAGGAGCTGAGCGAGCTCCGCCGCCGCCTGCGGGAGGAGACGGTCGTTGTCCCCAAGCGGGAGCTGGTTGGTGCTACCTACGCCGGATTCTGGATCCGCCTCGCGGCCTACATAGTCGACGCCACCGTCGTGGGGATTCTCACTCTACCCATACTGATCGCCATAGATGCACAGGGTGCATTGAGTTCCATTGCTACCATAGCGATCGCCGTCATATACACAGTCGGGTTCTGGAGCGCCATGGGGGCGACACCGGGAAAGATGGCTGTCGGCGTGAAAATCGTCGGACGTGACGGAGAACCCCTGCACGCCGGTCAAGCGTTTCTCCGCTACGTCGGCTATATCGTTTCAACGCTCACGCTCGGCATCGGCTTCCTTATGATTGCCTTCACGGGGCAAAAGCGAGGGATTCACGACTACGTCGCTGGCACAGTAGTGGTGAAGAGAGACACGTTGGCACTGAGCAGGCCCGCCCTGCCAGAAGCGGGCATAGCTGTACCCCGCCCGCAAATGCGCTGGGCGGTCACGCTGCGGGAGCTGACGGAGACGCTGCTCCTGGCGGGGCTGATCTTCCTGGCCGTGCACGTGTCCATGCAGAACTTCAAGGTGGAAGGGGCCAGCATGGAGCCCAGCCTGGACAACGGCGAATACCTCATCGTCAGCAGACTGGCCTACGCCGAGATCGACCTCAGCATCTTCGACTGGGTGCCGTTCTTCGACGCGGGCGACAACCCGGTGCACCACCTTTGGTCCTCCCCCGCCCGGGGAGACGTCATCGTGTTCCGCTCCCCTACCAGCCCCGGCTTCGAGCGCGATTTCATCAAGCGCATCATCGGGGTGCCCGGCGACGTGGTGGAGATCGACCGAGAGACCGGTGTGGTGAGGGTCAACGAGCAGATGATAAACGAGCCGTACATCCGCGGGAAGACCAACTGCTCCAGCTCCTGCGGGCCCTGGGTCGTGCCGGAGCGCTCCTACTTCGTCATGGGGGACAACCGGAACAACAGCAGCGACTCGCGGCAGGGGTGGTTCGCGCCGGAGGGGAACATCATCGGCAAGGCGCTGATCACATACTGGTATGACGGCAGCCCTGAGCTTGACCTAGCGCCGAACCACGAGGTCTCGTTCATCAGCGAGGCGGCGGCAGAGGAGTAGATGCCCGTGACCGGCAGGTCGGGCGAGGCGGCGGCCGCCCTGCTCCGGGAGGTTGGAGCCGTGATGGACGGCCACTTCCGCCTCAACTCCGGTCGCCACTCGCCCGTGTACGTGGAGAAGTTCCGCCTCCTCCAGCACCCCCAGCATACGGAGCGGCTCTGCCGTCTCATCGCCGACCGTTTCCGCGACGAGAGGCCGGAGCTGGTGGCGGGCCCGACCACCGGTGGCATCATCCTCAGCTATGAGGTGGCGCGACTGCTGGGCCTGCGCGGCATCTTCGCCGAGAAGTCGGCGGCCGGAAGGGCGTTCCAGCGGGGGTTCCAGGTGCGGGCCGGCGAGCGCACCCTCATCGTGGACGACGTGCTCACCACCGGCGGCAGCATTCGCGAGGTGATCGAGGCGGCGCGGCGGGCGCAGGGCGCTCCCATCGGGGTGGGAGTGCTGGTGGACCGCAGCGGCGGGCGAACGGACTTCGGCCTGCCGCTCTTCGCCTGTGTAGAGTTGGACCTGCCCACCTACGCAGAGGGTGCCTGCCCCCTCTGCGACACCGAGGTGCCGCTGACCGTAACGTGATATGCCCCCAACGGGGGTCTTTTTCGGCAAGGACTAGACCGTCTGCGGCTGGCTAGGGCGCCGCAGGGTGACGAGCATGGGCGCCGCCAGGAAGGCGGCCGCGGCCAGGATCACAAAGGCCAGGCGGTAGCTCTCGGTCTGGTCGTACATCCAGCCGGCGAACACCGGGCCGATGAGGCCGCCTAGGGTGGCGATGGTTAACACCAGGCCCTGAATGGCACCGAAGGCCCGCAGGCCGAAAATCTCCGCCTGGAGGGCCGGCCTGACGGGGATGATGCCCCCCCAGCCCAGGCCGAACAGGGGCAGGACCAGGAAGATCTGCCAGGGCTGGTGGATGGCGGCGAACAACAGGACGGCCAGGGCCAACAGGGCGTACGCGCCGGCCATCACGAACCGCTTATCTATGAAGTCGGACACGTAGCCGAAGCCGAAGCGGCCGCCCACGCTGACCAGCGTCATGCCGGTCACCGAGGCGGCGGCCGCGCCCTCGGACAGGCCGACGCTGCCGGTGAAGAATGGGATCTGGTGAACGATGATGGCCATGGTGCCCAGGTTGCCCAGGGACAGAGCCATGGCCATGCGCCAGAACGCGGACGAGCGCAAGGCCTGCCGCACGGTGAGCCCCTCGGGCTCGGCGATGCCGGGCGCCACGGCCACCCCCTCGTCGCCGGCGTCCGGCGTGTCACCGTCGGGTTGCAGGCCGATATCCTCAGGCCTGTCGCGTATGCTGAGGGCGAGGGGAATACAAACGGCCAACTGGACGACGGCGATGATGACGAGGGCGTTTCGCCAGTCAAAGGCGGAGATGAGCCAGGCCAGGACGACGACCATGATGCCGCTGGAGCCGGTGCCCATGGCCAGGAAGGCCAGGGCGCGTCCGCGCCGACGGCGGAACCAGTAGGTGACGGCCACCATACTCACGGGGCCGGCAGCGGCGCTCATCCCGATGGCGATGACCACAATGGACCCATAGAACGTCCATAGCGCCTGTGTGCGGCTGAGCAGGAAAAACCCCAGGGCTACGATGATCACTCCGATGACCATGAGCCGCCGTGGGCCCACCCGGTCCACCAGGAAGCCAACGATGGGGGCGGCGATGCCGCCGACCTCGGTGCGCAGGGAGAAGGCGAAGGATACGGCGGCGCGACTCCAGCCGAACTCGCGCACGATGGGGTTGAACAGGGCGCTGAAGCCGTAGAAGAAGGTGCCGCCGGTGAGAAAGACGATGGCGGCTGATGCGAAGACGACCCACCAGCCGAAGAAGAAGCCGGTGCGAGAGGCGACAAGGGTGCCGAAGCGCAAAGGGGTATGACCTCGTCCGTATGATAGCTTTGGCCGCAGCCAGGAGGAAGGCGCGTGGGGCTGTGCCCGACAGCCAAACACTGCCCCTGCCCGACTGACAGGTGCGATCTGTCCGTACAGAATTAAGTGGTCGCCTGGTGTTGAGCCAAGGAGGGAAGTATTTCATGTTCACCGCCTCGCTCTCCCTGGAGGCCCTCCAGAAGGGGGAAGGGCCCGCCAGTGGTGAATACACGGGAACTGAGGACCTCTACCGTCAGCAGTGGCGGTGGGACAAGGTGTTCGCGGCCACCCACTGCGTGGACTGCTATCCCGGCAACTGCCCGTACCGGGTCTACGTGAAGGACGGGGTGGTCTTCTGCGAGGAGCAGGCCGGCACGTTCCCCATCATCGAGAAGGGCGTCCCGGACATGAACCCCATGGGCTGCCAGAAGGGGGCGGCCTGGAGCCGCCTGCTGTATTCGCCGGAACGCGTGCTGCACCCCCTGAAGCGGGCCGGCAAGCGGGGTGAGGGGAAGTGGAAGCGGGTCTCCTGGGACCAGGCCCTGACAGAGATCGCCGACCACATCCTGGACGCCATCGAGGAGGTGGGTCCGGAGGCGGTGATCCAGGAAGGGACCCCCGCGCAGGGAGGTCTGCTCACGGAGTTCTCCTTCTCGCGGCTGATGCGCTTCATCGGCGGCCTGGAGACAGACGTGAACGCCGTCATCAACGACTTCTCGCCGGGCATCTACCTGACGTTCGGCAAGTTCGACCCCGCCAACAGCATCGACGACGGCTTCCACGCCGAGTTCGTCATGTACACCCACGCCAACCCGGTGTACACGATGATGGCGGTTTACCACTATAGCACCGAGGCGCGCTACAACGGCGCTGAGACGGTGCTTGTGGCTCCGGACTGCAGCCCGTCTCACGTCCACGCGGACTACTACGTGCCCATCAAGTCCGGCACCGACGCCGCCCTGGGCCTGGGGATGGCCCAGGTCATCATCGAGGAGGGGCTGTACAAAGCGGGCTTCGTCAAGGAGCAGACGGACCTGCCGCTCCTGGTGCGGCTGGACAATCGCCGCTTCCTGAGCCAATCAGACCTGGAGGACGGTGGCCGCGACGACCAGTTCTACTACTGGGACGGCGCGGGGGACCGGCTTGAGCCGGCGCCGCTGGACACCCTGGCCCTGGGCAAGTTAGACCCGGCGCTGGAGGTTGAGGCCGGCCGGGGGGCCTACTCGGTCGAGCTGAAGGACGGCCGCCGGGTGGAGGTCGTCCCCGTCTTTGAGCTGCTGAAGGAGCGGCTGGCGGAGTACACGCCGGAGAAGGCGTCGGAGATGTGCGGCGTGAACCCGGAGGTGATCCGGACGCTGGCCCGCAAGATCGCCAGCAAGCGGGGCACCATCTGGTCCGGTGGGACCTCCTTCAAGTACTACCACTGTGACCTGATGGTGCGGGCCTACCTGCTGGTGCTGGGGCTCACGGGCAACTGGGGCCGCAAGGGGACGGGGCCGGTGGAGTGGTCCGTCGCGGGCTTCGACGGGCCCTTCATCTACGCCGCCAAGCAGAAGGAGGGGCTGGAGGAGACCCGCCGCATCCTCGGTCTGCGCGACGCCATGATCGACGCCATGAAGAGCGAGGACCCCACCCGCACCGACGAGATGGCCCACATCGAGATGCTGGCCCGCATGTCATCCCAGAACGCGGTGATGGTGCCGCCGGCCTTCCTCTGGTACTACCACTGCGGCTACCGCGACAACTGGAACCGCAAAGAGTGGAACGACCCGACGATGCAGCGGTCCTTCGACGAGTACTTCGAGGAGTCCCGCGACAAGGGCTGGTGGCAGGGCGTGGAGCGGCCCGGGCCCGATACCCCACCTCGCGTCTACTTCGAGGTCGGTGGCAACACCCTACGCCGCACCCGGGGGGGCCAAAACCAGCTCCTGCCCAACTTCTGGCCCAAGCTGAAGTGCATCGTCACCGTGGACTGGCGCATGAACACCACCGGCATGTTCTCCG
>Ga0214473_10011748_pt1 | contig 10289 bp, 2 predicted proteins | sample RVTome_7_FD_203509 | JGI IMG/M metagenome (GOLD analysis project Ga0214473, IMG submission 203509) | Soil microbial communities from uranium-contaminated site in the Upper Colorado River Basin, Wyoming, United States - RVT98D197 | ecosystem: Environmental > Terrestrial > Soil > Contaminated >... | reverse complement strand
CCCCGCAACCAACCAGACCCGCGCATCCCACAAGATGCGCGGGTCTTCGCGTTATGGCGCCGCGCCCAACTGCAGCAGTGCCGCCAGCTCGCCATAGAGCTCGGCCCTGACCTCGCCTCGCTTGGAGCCGGGGTACAGCACGACCGCATCGATCAGGTCACGCAGGGCCGTTGCCGCCTCGTCTCGGCCGGAGGGGTCGTTCAGCGCCGCCTCGAGATTGGCGACCTTCCGGCGATAGACCTCGACAAGGTTGGGGTGCAGGGCGGGACGTGGCTGCCGCTCTGCAGCCCGCGCCAACGCCTTGTTGCAGCGCGCTTGAATTCAAGCTCGAGAAGGCGTGCCTTGGTGGTGGCCGTGACGACCCCTGTTCGATAGCCGCCATTGACCTGCGTCCTCCTGAATGGCCAAAGGATGATAACCGATGGGCCACTTCAATGGGGGCAGGTCACGGTCCATGACCGGACTGCTTTCTAGGGCCCGCTAGCTTCTTCGCTAGCGTTAGCCGAGCCTCACGCGGATATGATGGGTGACGCCATCATCCAGCAATGGGATCGAAAATGGCCGCTGCGTAATCTCCACCTGGTCGAACTCAGCGGAACGAACGCCCCGGCCGACACCGTCGCGATTCTCGACCAGGACCTCGTAGGTCGCAGACCGATAGCGCAGCGTGATCTCGAATCTCGGCCATCCCTTCGGGATGCACGGATTCAGCTTCAGAAATTCGCCTTGCAGGCGCAAGCCCAGGATGCTCTCGATGCCGGCCCGCTGCATCCAGCCGGCCGAACCCGTGTACCAGGTCCAGCCTCCACGCCCTACATGGGGCGGCGTGGCGTAGACGTCGGCGGCGACGACATAGGGCTCCACCTTGTAGCGGTGCACGTCTGCCCGAGAGCGGGCGTGGTTAATGGGATTGAGTAGCGAGAACAGCGCGGCCGCCTTGTCGCCCTCGCCGAGCGCTGCGAACGCCATCACCGACCACAAGGCGGCATGAGTATATTGGCCGCCGTTCTCACGGACACCCGGCGGATAGCCCTTGATATAGCCGGGATCGAGCGGTGTCTTGTCGAACGGCGGCGCAAACAGCAGCACCAGCCCGTCTTTGGAGCGGATCAGTTCCCGCTCGACCGCCGTCATGGCGCGGGCGCCACGCTCGGGATCTCCTGCGCCCGAGATCACCGCCCAGGATTGCGCAATAGAATCGATCCGGCACTCCTCGCTCGTCGCCGAACCGAGGGGCGTACCGTCGTCGAACCAGCCGCGCCGGTACCAGTCGCCGTCCCACGCCTTGCGCTCTAATGATGCCTGCAGCACGGTGGCGTGCGCGCGCCAGGTCGTGGCGCGGACCGTCTCGCGGCGCGCATCGGCGAGGGGAGCGAAGGCCATGAGCGTTGCGTGGAGCAGCCAACCGAGCCAGACGCTCTCGCCCTGCCCTCTCTCGCCGACGCGGTTCATGCCATCGTTCCAGTCGCCGGTGCCAATCAATGGCAGACCATGGCCGCCGAGCGCGAGACTTTGATCGAGGCCGCGGGCGCAGTGCTCGAACAGGGTGGCGGTCTCGTCGGAAACCGTCGGTTGAAAGAAGCTGTCCTGCTCGCCCGCCTCCAGTCTCTTGCCTTCCAGGAAGGGGACCACCTCGTCGAGAACAGTGGCATCTCCAATCGTCTCGACATAATGGGCGACGGTGTAGGCGAGCCACGCACGGTCGTCCGAGATCCGCGTGCGCACCCCCTGGCCGGAATGCGGCAGCCACCAATGCTGTACGTCGCCCTCGATGAACTGACGTGCCGCCGCCCGGAGCAGGTGCTCGCGCGTCATCGCCGGGCGCGCGGTGGCGAGCGCCATGCCATCCTGAAGCTGATCGCGGAATCCGTAGGCGCCGCTCGCCTGATAGAACGCAGAGCGGGCCCAGACGCGGCAGGCGAGTGTCTGGTAGAGGAGCCAGCCGTTCAGCATGATGTCCATCGGCCGGTCGGGCGTTGTTACTTGGACTGCACCTAGGACATCGTCCCAGTAATCGCTGACCTCGGAGCGCACGGCGTCGAGATCGGCCGTGCGGTAGTGCGCGATCAAGTTCCGCGCCTCTTCGGCGCTCGCGGCTTCGCCGAGGAAGAAGACGAGTTCGACGGTACCGTTCGGCGGCAGCTTGACCGTGGTCCGCAGCGCCCCGCAGGGATCGAGACCGGCCCCGACGTTGTTGGAGAGCGGCGCCGTTCCGGCGAGTGCTGCCGGGGTCGCGAGCGTTCCGTTGCGGCCGATGAACTCCCGCCGGTCGCCCGTCCAGTCCGTCTGGCGCCCGCCAAAATCGGCAAAGGCAACGCGCGACCCGAAGGCCGGATTCCATGGATTGCGGGCGAACAGCGCGCCGGTGTCGGGATCGATCTCCGTCGTTACGAACGGCGCCGAAGCTGTCCGGGACGAGCCAAGCACCCATTCCGCATAAGCCGTCACCGAAAGCTGCCGTGCGCGGCCCGATGTGTTGCGGAGCTCGAAACGCGATATCTTGATCGGGTCGTGGAGCGGCAGGTACTGGAGAAGATCGAGCGCAATCCCGTGCGCTGCATGCTCGAACCGGCTGTATCCCCGGCCGTGGCGAGCGACGTAGGTGGCAGCCACGTCGCGGATCGGCAGGGCGGTCGGGCTCCACAGATCGCCCGTATCGTCGTCGCGCAGATAAAACGCCTCGCCTGAACGATCGGAGACCGGGTCGTTCGACCAGGGGGTGAGCTGGTTGTCGCGGCTGTTGATGGACCAGGTGAAGCCGCCGCCCTCGGTCGCGACCTGGAAGCCGAAGGTGGGGTTGGCGACGACGTTGATCCAGGGGGCGGGCGTCGACTGACCAGGGCCGAGGATCGTCACATACTCCCGTCCGTTGTCGGCGAAGCCGCCAAGTCCGTTGAAGAACTCGAGGTCCAGCAAGGGCGGCGTGACCCGAGACTGCGGATCGGCGAGAACGCGCTTCGAAGTTGACCGAGCATACACCTTGGTCTCCGGTACTCGGTCGAGCTGATCGGAGAGGCGCCCGCGCTCGCCGACGAGCACCACCCGCGCCACCGACGCGAGAAGGGCACGGGTCTCCGCCGAGATCAGATCGGCCCGGAGGATGAAGACGCGGCCCGGCGGCCCCTCCAATCCGACCTGCCGTCGCGACTGGCTCGTGCGAACCAGGGTCTCGAGCGCGATCTGAAGGTCCTGAACATAGGAGGACGCGCGCTCGTTCAGGATTACGAGATCGACTGCGAGCTGCTTCATCCGCCAGTATTCGTGGGCCAGCAGCAGCTGGTGCGCGACGTCGAGGTTCTCGGCGTCGGTGATGCGCAGGAGCACGATCGGCAGATCCCCGGAAATGCCCTGCGTCCAGAGCCCCGGTTGTCCGCCGCCGCCGCGCCGGATCGTGTCGGAGGATGGTCGCAACATCGGCGCGGCATAGAGCAGGTGTCCCGCCAGACGCTGGAACAGGCCCGCTTCGCCCGAATCGATGCCGAGGTGATGGAGCTGCACCTGCGCCAAGGTCCAGGCCAGCGTGGCTGCCCGCTCGAAGGCGGTGATGTCCCGATGCTTGTCGATGAGATCGAGCATTGCCTCGCGGGATGACGCAACCAACGTCCAGAAGGCGATGCGCACGACCGCGCCGGGTGCGACACGCACGCGGCGGCGCAGGGCGAAGACTGGATCGAGCACTGTGCCGACCGTGTTCGAGAGCGGCCGACCGTCGATCACCGCGATCGGCGTTCGGATACCGCAGCCACGGCCGAGGAAACGGGCCCTGTCGGTCTCGACCTCCGGCTTGCCCACGGCTTCGCCGTCGACGATGGCGAGGTGCGCGGCCCATATCTCGAGCTCGTTCGGCGCACGCCGTCGCCGCGTCGCCAGGAGGGCACCGACGTCGGCGAGATATTCGGTCTCGACGAACAGCTTGGAAAAGGCCGGATGGGCCAGGTCAGCGGCCTGGGGCGCCAGCACGAGCTCGGCATAAGAGGTGACATCGATCTCCCGCACGCTGCTGCCGGAATTCGAGATCGAGACGCGACGGACCTCGCCGTCATCTTCTGCCGAGACGAGCACCTCCAACGTCGTGGTCAGCGCTCCGTCGCGGCGCGCGAACTCGGCACGGCCTTCATTGAATGCGACGTCGTAGTCGTCGGGCTCTGCACCGCTCGGCTGAAAGCCTGCCGACCATACGTCGCCGCTGCGGACGTCTCTGAGGAAGACGTAGGAACCCCAGTCGTCGCATGTGGCATCCTCGCGCCACCGGGTCACGGACAGATCCCGCCAGCGGCTGTAGCCCGAGCCGGCGACCGTGAGCATCACCGCATAGCGTCCGTTCGAGAGCAGGTGCGTGGCGGGCGTCGCGCCGTGCGCGGTGGCGAACCGCCGGCCGCCAGGTGGCTCGATATCGCGGATCTTGGCAGCCGACTTCGCCTCCGCTGCCCAGGGACGGACCACCGCCACGTCACGTGGCGTGCGCTCCTGCAGGAGCAATTCCGTTGCCTGGACGATAGGTTCGGCATGGAACCGCGCCCGCATTGCACCATCCAGCAACCCATTGGCGATGGCGACGATCGTCATGCCCTGATGGTGCGCCATGAAGGCTCGCACGATCGCGAGGCTATTGCCCTCCAGCACCCGGATCGGTGTGTAGTCCAGGGCCTCATAGAAGCCGTAGCGGCCGCGCGCGCCGGCGTCGGCGAGCCGGGCGAAATTGCAGGCCGCGGCGTGCGGATCGACCATCGTCGCGAGCGCGGTAGCATAGGGCGAGACGACGGCATTTTCCATGAGGCCGCGCTTTAGCCCGAGCCCCGGGATCCCGAAGTTCGAATATTGGTAGATGAATTCCAGGTCACGTGCGTTGTAGGCAGATTCGGATATCCCCCAGGGCAGGCCGAGTTCTTCCGCATATTCGATCTGATAGCGCACGATCAGCCGGTTGGTCTGTTCAATGAGGCTTCCGGCCGGCGCGCGCATGACGAGCGACGGCATCAGATACTCGAACATCGATCCAGACCAGGAGATCAGCGCGGCGCCGTGGGCGACCGCCGTCACGGCGCGGCCGAGATGGAACCAGTGGCGCGCCGGGATGTCGCCCTTGGCGATCGCTATGAAACTCGCGAGCCGCGCCTCGGAGGCGAGGAGATCGTAGCAGCTCGGGTCGAGCGTACCTTCTGGCACCCGGTAGCCGATCGAGAGCAGCTTGCGGTCGCGGTCGAGCAGAAAGCCGAAGTCCATTGCGAGCGCCATCACCCGAGCAGTCTTTTCGAGGACGGTGAGCCGCGCCTCCACAGAAGTGGCTGCGTCCGTCGAATGACCGAGATCGCGGCGGTGGGTCTCGATCGAACTCCGTGTCGCCTCTGCCCAGAACAGCATGTCCGCGCCGGTGTCGTCGCCCCGTTCGATCGCGAGCGCGCTAGCGATATCGGCCATAGTCTCGGCCTGAGCGGAAAGCCCTGCGAACTGTTTCGCGATATCCTTCCCGTCCGCGAGCGCCCGTCGCACGCCGGCAGCGAGCAGGGCGTGCGCGTCGTCGAACTGGTGCCAGGTCACCGTCTGTGTTCGCCGTCCATCGCGCCGATGCTCCGCCTCATCGCGGGTAAGCTCGAGCGCATCGCCGACACCGGCAAGACGCCGCGCATCCGCGAGGGGCGGACCGCGCCACTCGCGGCACGCATTGGCGAGTGCGATCAGGTGCCCGGCCAGGTTGCCGCTGTCCACGGAGGAGACGTACTGGGGATCGAGCGGCCGCAGATCCCGCGTGTCGTACCAGTTGTAGAAATGGCCACGGAAGCGCGCGAGGCCGCTCATGGTCGCGAGCGTCGCCTCCAGCCGCTCGATCGCCTCGACCGTTCCTATCCATCCAAAGTCGCGGGCGCTCACCACCGATAGGAGATAGAGCCCGAGATTGGTCGGCGAGGTCCGATGGGCGAGCGCCGGCACCGGGTCCTCCTGGAAATTGTCCGGTGGCAACATGTGATCCGCCGGCGTCACGAAGTTCTCGAAGAACCGCCAGGTCCGGCGCGCGGTCAGCCGCAAGGCGCGAGCGTCGGCGTCCGATACAGACAACCGGCCTGCAACGAGGGGAGACAAGCTTGCCCAGCGCGCGATGGCCGGCGAGGCGATCCAGAGCGCTGAGAACGGCACCGCCAGGGGCCACGCCCCGTGCCCCCAAAGCCAGGCGACGACCGCTGCCGCAACGCCGATAATGACCGCGCCCGCCATCCGACGATAGAAGCCGAAAAAGTCGAGCCGAGGACCGATCGTCGCTTGGGCCGCCGGGACCCATTCGAGCAGATGCCGGCGGGTAACGAGCATCCGGACGAGGGTCCGTCCGATCGCATCTCCCATCAGCCATGTCTGGTGCGCGAGAAAGGTGACCAGCAGAGCCGACAGGGTTAAAGCGAGGCGGAAATCGGTGCCGAGCGCGCGGAGATGGCTGCGAGGGGTGATCCCGGCGCGCCGCGGCACGATGGCGCCGATGACGGGGATGAAGGTGGGAAGCATAATCGTCGACAGGACGAAGATGGTCCAAAGGACCGCGGCATCGAATGGCAACGCCCATCCGGCCAGCAAGGCGAGAACGGCCGCCGGCGCCGACAGCGTCCGCCGCAGATTGTCGATCATCTTCCAGCGGCCGATCGCCGGAATGGCGCCGCCCGCCATACTGGTAGCGGTCGTCGGTGCAAGACCGAAGATCCACGGCACGAGCTGCCAGTCGCCTCTTGCCCAGCGGTGGTGGCGGAGGGCGGCGACGTCGTAGCGGGCGGGGAACTCCTCGACGACCTCGACATCGGAGGCGAGTCCGGCGCGGGCGAAGACGCCCTCGAAGAGATCGTGGCTAAGGAGCGTCGAATCCGGTACGCGACCGGCAAGAGCGGCTTCGAAGGGGTCGACTTCGTAGATGCCCTTGCCGGTATAAGAGCCTTCGCCGAACAGATCCTGGTACACGTCGGAGGCGGCGGAGGCGTAGGGATCGATTCCGCCCATGCTGGAGAAGACCCGCTGGAAGAGCGACCCCTCGCGGCCGATGGGCAGCGACGGCGCGACACGCGGCTGCAACACCGCATAGCCTTCCACGACCCTGCCAGCGACGGCATCGAAGCGGGGCCGGTTGAGCGGATGCGCCATCTTCCCGATGAGACGCCGGACCGTATCCCGCGGTAGCTTCGTGTCTGCGTCGAGGGTGATGACGTAGCGGACATGCGAGGGCACGGGGGGCGGTCGCCCGTCGACCATAAGGAACGTGGTGTCGGTCGCGCCCCGTAGCAGCCGGTTCAGCTCGTGCAGCTTGCCGCGCTTGCGCTCCCAGCCGATCCATCGCCCCTCGCTTGCGTTCCAGACGCGCCGGCGGTGGAGCAGCAGGAAGCGCTCTCCGCCGGGCGCCGGACCATGGCGCCGGTTGAGCCGATCGATGCCTTCCACGGCGGCGGCGAGAAGCGCATCATCGCCTTCGATCTGCTCGGTAGCGGCATCGACCCAGTCGGAGAGCAGCGCGAAATGGAGGTCGCCTTCCAGACTCGCGAGATGGTGGATCTCCAGCCGCTCGATCTGCTCCTCGATCGTCTCGCGTGTCGTGAGCAGCGTCGGCACCGCGACGAGCGTGCGCAGATGCGAGGGAACACCATTGCGGAGTTCCAAAGCGGGCAGAAGCGTCGCGCCGAAGCCCCGCGTCACGCCGCGGTTCACCAGAGCGACTGCCGCGTCGATGGCGGGGATCGCACCCAGAGCGCCGAGCAGGCTCAGCCATGCCCCGCCGAGCCCCGCTGCGGCCAGGACGAACAGCGGCAACGCGAGAAGAACTGCGGCGACGGCGGCGATGGCGCTCACGTAGCCGCCGATGCCAAGTACTCGGTTCAAGCGCCCGAGCCAAGTGCGCAGCGGCGGCTTGAAGCCGACCGCCGATTCGAATGCACGGCGTCCCCCGGCGAGGAGATGATAGCCCGGATCGCCCCGGCGATCTTCCTCCGCGCCCGCGTGCGCCGATGCGGCACACTTTGCTGCGAGAACGGCACTGCGCGCGATGTCGAGTTCCGTGCGGTTCGAACCGCGCGCCAACTCCTCGATGGCGCTGCGGTAGAGGTTGCGTGTCGGGAAGTCCATGTCCGGAAAGGCACTGCCGGCAGCAAGCGCGTCGTCGACGAGGCTGATGCGCTCGAACAGTTCCGCCCAATCGACGTCGGAAATCAGACGCATGCTCGTGATGATGTTGCGCACCGTGATACTCGCGGCACCCTGCCTCTGATGTTCGTCGTGCACGACCGCATCGATCGTCGTTTCCTGCGCCGCCAGACGCTCGTCGAGCCAAGTCAGCGCAGGGATTATCCTGGGATCCTGATCGCGCAGCCTGTACACGAGTTGAACCGCGAAGGCGTCCGGCAGCGGCGCGCCCTCGTGATCCGCGAGCACCGCCGGCGCCGGTTCGGCGATACGCCCGCCCACACCCAACAAACGGTCGGCGAGGCCGTCCGCCTCCTGCCGTGCGGCGCGATTGCGCACGGTTCCCTCGGCGAGACGTCTCAGGTTCTCGATGAGCACAATCCGCAACGTGATCGCAAGCGCCCACAGCTCGCCAATCGTCAGCGGCTGGACCTCCTGGTAGGCCCGTACGCAGCGGCAAAGCATCTCGGGATCGAAACGGCTATCAGTATGAGCGACGAAGGCCCACGCCACGCCAAACACCCGCGGATATCCCGCGAATGGCCCGTTGGCGAGCTTAGGAAGCTGCCGGTAATAGCCGGGCGGCAGGTTGGAGCGGATCTCGCGGATCTGCCTCTCGACGAGATGATAGTTGTCGATCAGCCATTCCGCCGCCGGGGTGATCGCGTGTCCCTCGTCGATCGCCTTGGCAATAGTGCGATGAGCATCGAGCAGCACCGATGCGTTGTCGGCGAGCCGACCTGCCAGCGGACGGCCACCGGTCGGCTTTAGTGTCACCGGCTGGGCGACTGCCAGGCTCCGTGCATGCTCCTCAATGCGCTCGACACTGAAGAGCTCTCCGCGGATGGGTTCTGAATTGTCCCAGGGCAACGCCGTGAGCGCGCGCCCGAAACCCCGATGATTGAGCGTTATCAAATGAATTCTTTCCGCTACGCCCTGTGAGCGTGCTGAGCCTGCGGCTTAATGGAGATCGGAGAAACGACGAGGTAACCTCGACGGCTTCTCGATGGAGCGTACCACTTATGTCCGCCCTTGGCTCTTCGAGATGCTAACAAACTGGACGGCATGGAGATCTGTGATTTGCGGGTCAGGCGGCGGTCAGCGATGCGCACGGCCGTCAGCTGGGGGCTCATCCGACGTTAGACAAAGAAAGTCGGTTAGCGAACCGGTGCGTGCTTTCACGTCCCAGGGTGTCGGCTTCCTGACAGGAGCTCTCCTACCCAAGCGTCGCGCGACCAACGGAGCCGAGACGCCCATGGCCGATATCGGAATGAACGTAGCGACCCTGCGGTGGACGGGTTTGCCAAGTGGCTGCTCTCTGGAGCGTAAACATGGAGTGCGGTTCTGCCTACTCTTCGGGCTCTTTGCCAGTCTTGGTCGCGGTGCGAGGCAAAGATACCGTACTGCCAAAAGTCGCCCGCGGAGACTGCATCGCATCTATTGCCCACTTGCGCGGACAACATGTCAGGACCGCTGGTGGAATGAGCCCGGCGTGTGGTTCCCACCTCCTATGTTGTCAGCCAAGGCGTCGGTGCTCGTCTCCTCGCTAGGCACCGGGGCGGCCAACCCATCGGCGCTGTCACGACATGGGAACTTCCAGCCCTGCGGCCGTATCGATGATCGGCGTGCCGAAGGTCGCACAAAGCGACGTCATGCGCTTCCTGATCGCGTCGAACGATTTTCCCGTCGCAAGACCGAGCGGCGAGGAATGGATGTGCACTGGCACCATGCGGAGCCGCGCGGATCTGCCGTCCTCGATGTCGAGCAGGAACACGAACGACGTAGTTGTTTGGCGGAAAGGGAACTTCCAATAGTCATCGATGAAATTCCCGGTGTCGTAGAGGATGATGCCGCCCCCGTGGCGCTCGATCGCCTGAACGACATGCGCGGAATGGCCGTGTATGACGTCGACCCCATGGTCGATTGCGGCATGCGCAAAGCGGCGAAAACGCCGGGGCGGCGTCATGCGCATGTTGGGCCCCCAATGCAGCGACAGCACGACGAGCCCCGCGCCGGCTTGCCGCACCTCGCTCACCGACCTGTCGATCCAAGCGAGCTTCCCCGGCTCGTCCGCGATCGCGATGAAATTCGTTCCCGGCCGATCGGGCCCAGCCGCAAAGGGCCGCATGTTGTCGGTGGCGGCG
>Ga0214473_10011747_pt1 | contig 10289 bp, 5 predicted proteins | sample RVTome_7_FD_203509 | JGI IMG/M metagenome (GOLD analysis project Ga0214473, IMG submission 203509) | Soil microbial communities from uranium-contaminated site in the Upper Colorado River Basin, Wyoming, United States - RVT98D197 | ecosystem: Environmental > Terrestrial > Soil > Contaminated >... | reverse complement strand
TTTTTTTATTAATGATGAAGGCCTTCAAGACTCTAAAAAAGGATTTCCTTGATAACCGGTGGCAGATCTTCACCGGGCTTCTCGCCCTGTTCATCGTCGATTTGCTGCAGCTTTTCATTCCGAGAGTCGTTAAATACGTCGTCGATGAGCTCACCCTGGGAGAAGCCACCCCTTCCCGGCTCCTTTTTTATGCTGGAGAGATCTTCCTTCTCGCTCTGGGCATCGGAGGCGGTCGGTACATTTGGCGCTACCTTCTGATGGGATCGGCCCGTCGGGTAGAAAAAGCACTCCGGGACCGTCTCTTTGTTCATCTTGAAACCCTTTCCCCTTCTTACTTTGCTCGAACAAAAGTGGGGGACCTGATGGCCCATGCCACCAATGATATCGAGGCGATCCGGATGGCGATCGCCATGGGGCTGGTCTTCCTTGTTGATACGATCATTCTGGGTGTGTTGACGATCTTTTTCATGATCTATATCCATCCGCTGCTGACCCTCTATGCTATCCTTCCGATGCCGCTGATCGCGGTGATCACCTTCCGTTTTAGCGGGATGATCCACCATCGGTTTGAGGCGGTTCAGAAGTGCTTTGCGTCGCTTACGGAAAGAGTGAGGGAATCGATCAGCGGGATCCGGGTGGTCAAGGCCTATGTCCAGGAGGAGAAAGAGCGAGAGAAGTTATTTCAGGTGAGTCAGGATTATATCCGGAAAAACGTGAACGTGACAAAGGCGTGGGGGGCTTTTCTCCCCCTCATCCTGTTCCTCTCCAACCTCTCCATGGCCATTGTCCTTTACTTCGGTGGAAAGTTGACCATTTTTCAATCGATCTCTGTCGGTGATTTCGTGGCTTTCATGAGCTACCTCGGCCTCTTCGCCTGGCCCATGATGGCTCTCGGTTGGGCCATCAATGTCATTCAGAGGGGAGGGGCCTCCATGGATCGGGTGAACCGGATTTTTGAAGAAGTTCCCGAGATCTCCGACTCCGTCGGTGGAGACGGTGTGGAGAGGTTGAAAGGGGACATCGAAATCCGGGGGCTCAACTTCTTCTCGAAGGATGGGGGCCATCCCCTGCTCAAAGACATCCATCTGACGGTTCGAGAAGGAGAGAGAATCGCCATTGTTGGGAGAACGGGATCAGGAAAGACCATCCTCTGCAACCTTCTAACCCGGCTCTGGGAATCTCCCGGAGGATGTCTTTTCTATGACGGGATCGAGATACATCACGTCCCCTTGAAAGTTTTACGAAGGTCGGTAGGCTATGTCCCACAGGAGATGTTCCTTTTTTCAGATACGATCCGGGAGAACATCGCGTTCGGGAGACTTGATGCGGCAGAGGAGGAGATCATTGAAGCGGCAAAGAGTGCCCAGATTTACGATGAAATTCTGGAGTTCCCGGAGGGTCTCGATACAGTGATCGGGGAAAAGGGGGTTACCCTTTCCGGGGGGCAGAGGCAGCGGATAGCCATTGCCAGGGCGATGTTGATGAACCCGTCCATTCTCATTCTTGACGATGCCCTCTCCTCCGTCGATATCCAGACGGAAGAAAAGATTCTTGAAGGGATGGAGAGATCCGTGCAGGGAAAGACGGTTCTTCTCGTTACCCACCGGATCGCCCCTCTTCGAAGGGCCGACCGGATCGTTGTTCTTGAAAAGGGAGGCGTTGCCGAGGTGGGGGATCACTCCTCGCTTTTCGCCAGGGGAGGGATCTACACGGAACTTTACTGGAAGAGCCAGTTGGAAGAAGAACTGATGCACGAGGGGCGAAACGTTTCCAAATGAAGCCGCAGTTGAAATGGGACACTATGATTTTTGAACGTGTGGGCGCCTGAGAATGTTAAATACCAAAGTTCAAATGTCGAATGAAATCCAAAGCTCAAATGTCAAAAATGTTTTGAATTTTGGGCTTTGACATTCCTTTGACATTTGGGTTTTGAAATTTGGAATTTAATCACAAATGCGCCGTCGGGAGAGTGTCTGTCTCGAATAGAGACTTAGATATATCAAGGTGACTCATGTACACCGATTTTGGTTATATGGAAGAGGGGAAATTGGGAAAGGCCTATGACATCAAATTGATGGCAAGGCTGGGACGCTATCTCAAGCCTTACCGGACCCTGATCGGCCTCTCCCTCCTCTGCGTCCTGATCATGACCGCCCTCGATCTCCTCATTCCATACCTGACCAAAGAGGCGATCGATCGGTTCATTGTCATCTCCTGGAGAGAGGTCGTTTTGAAGGGAAAGGGATCTTCCGAAGAAAAAAGTCTTATGAGTCGTTATGGTCAGGATCTCATTCCCATGGAGAAAGAGGGAAGGTTCCTCCTTCGTCCTGAGGTGGTACGATCCATGGACCGGAGGGAGATGGACTCCTTTCAAAAATCGGGCCTCCTCACAGAGAGTCGCTATTACCTCTTTATCCCAAGGGGACCAAAGGATGAGGCGATCCTGAAGAAATACCCTTCCGTTTTCGAAAGGGGGGGGGGTGCCTGGATCCTCTCCTTCGACCGCATGAGCGAGGTGAGAAGGGAGGACCTTCTTGCCCTGAGAGCGAGGGATGTCGAGGGAATTCTTCGAATCGCCCTCTTTGTTGTCTTCATTCTGATCGCCCATTTTGGAATAAATTACGTGCAGGTTTACCTCATGGAAGTAGCAGGTCAGAAGGTGATGCATGACCTTCGGATGGAGGTCTTCTCCCATCTTCAAACGTTTTCCTTCTCATTTTTCGACAGGAACCCTGTCGGAAGATTGGTCAGCCGATTGACCAATGACATTCAAAATGTTCATGAAATGTTTACCTCGGTCTTCGTTTATCTCCTCAAGGACATCCTCCTGCTGGTTGGGATTATTGTCCTTCTTCTGCAGTTCAATCTGGAGTTCGCCTTTGTCTCCTTTTCTGTCCTTCCTTTCATTTTCCTCACCACCCTGATTTTCAGCCATAAGGCCAGGGATGCTTTTCGGGAGGTCCGGCAGAAGATTGCGCAGATGAACGCCACTTTCCAGGAGAATTTCTCGGGGATCCGGGTCGTTCAACTCTTTCAAAGGGAGAAAGAAAATGCCCGTCGTTTTAGGAAGATTAACGAAGGACACTATTTGGCGAATATGAGACAGATTTCGGTCTATGCCCTCTTCCTCCCCCTCGTCGAAATCTTGAGTGCCGCAGCCGTTGGTCTCCTCCTCTGGTATGGAGGAGGAAAAGTAATTCAGGAGGCGATTACATTAGGAGTCCTGGTCGCTTTCCTTTCTTATATGAGGATGTTTTTCCAACCCATCCGGGACCTTTCGGAGAAATATACGATTCTTCAGTCGGCCATGGCTTCCCTGGAGAGGGTCTTTTCCCTCCTCGACCATGAAGAGAGCGTTTCCATTCCGATCACCCCTAAACGTGATGAAATCAAAGGCGAGATCGAATTCCGAAATGTTTCTTTCTCTTACAATGGGGAGGATCGGGTGTTGAAGGACGTCTCCTTCTCTGTTCGAAAAGGCGAAACAGTAGCCATTGTGGGGGCCACCGGTGCCGGCAAGACCTCCCTCTTTAACCTTCTTTTACGCTTCTATGAATGGCAGGAAGGATCCATTCTCGTTGATGGGATCGATATCCGAGAGAGGGATCTTTCACACCTCCGGTCCCGGATCGGACTGGTCATGCAGGACACTTTTCTCTTTGCGGGAGATATCGAAGAAAATATTCGATTGGGGAACTGGGACATGGATGGCCAGAGGATAAGAGAAGTGGCTCGATGGGTCAATGTGGAGAAATTTATTCAACGCCTGCCTGAGGGATACCGGACAAAGGTGGGCGAGGGAGCAGAGCAGTTATCCGCCGGGGAGAGACAGCTCCTCGCCTTTGCGAGGGCCCTCTATATCAACCCAAAGGTTCTTCTCCTTGATGAAGCGACTTCACACGTGGATCCGGAAACAGAGCGATTGGTGCAGGAGGGACTGGTGCGATTACTTCAGGGGAGGACATCGCTTGTCATCGCCCATCGCCTCACCACCATTCAGCATGCAGACCGGATCATTGTGCTCCATAAGGGGAGGGTGCGGGAAGCCGGGACGCATACAGATTTGATGGAGAGAAAAGGAATTTACTACAAGCTGTATCAACTTCAATACGGGAGGACATAAGCACAGTTCGGAGTTCGGAGCCTAAGACTCTTAAGGAGGACATAAAATTCTTGGCTTTTACCGCAAGGTCCCAAAACCCTCAAGAGAAGGAATTGGACACTCCCATCTTCTTTATCCTTTTGCTTGGGATGGGTCCTGACTTGAGCAAGGTGATGGGTCAGTGAGATTCTTTGGAATAATCATCTCTCTTATTCTCTCATGAATACGTAGAGACTCCGAACTCATTACTCCGAACTCCGAACTCGTCGATAGGGTTGACAAAACCGGTGGGCTGTCCTATATAGGGAGGGATTTTCATGGAAGAGAAAGAAGTTCAGTCCACGGAAAAAGTTGCCGAGGAAGAGAAGGGAAGGGAGGTAGATCTCAATGCCCTTTTCCCCGGGAAGGAGTATGACCTCAATCGTCTCTTCCCTGATGAAGGGACCAAGAAGCTTCTCCATGAACTGAAGCGAAATAAACGCGAGATTGATCGTTTTATTAAAAGCCTCGAAGCTGAGGAGGAGGATTAGATGCGTTGCCCTCATTGCCATGAAACATTGCCTTCTCTCTCCTGCCCGTGCTGTGGAGGGGAGAACCCAGAAAAAAGCCTTTATTGCTGTTGGTGCGGGAGTCGGATGGAGAAAGAGGAAGAGACTGGTTTTTCAGAACGCATCTTGTGCAGTGATGGAAGTTGTATTGGAGTGCTCAGTGAAGCAGGAGTCTGTAACATCTGCGGAAAACCTCTGACGCGAGAACACGGATAGAAGTGCCAATTCCCTAGCACCCATCATCAACGAGTACCCAACGATCAAATAACAAGGGCCAAGAAACAGAACTCAATCCTTCATCGAATGCCTTTGTTATTCGGGCATGGGTTATTGGAATTTATTTTATAGATCAATAGGATAAGTTACATTGACAGTCAGGAGGATAATGATTAAGATATAGTAAAACGCTCATTCGGCCATTTCAAAGGAGGACGCAATGGTATTCTTGCCACGAGGCGGCGCAGACAAAGAAGAAAAAGGGAAGGGTGAAAAGATTGTCGTCCCTAATGAATTACCCATCCTTCCTTTAAGGGGCACGGTGCTTTATCCGGATCTAATCCTCCCCATCATGGTGGGTCGGAAAAAGTCGGTAAAGTTGATTGATGATGCAATGGACTCAGATCGGATAATTGGAATCATCACCCAAAAACGGTCCGAAATTGAGGATCCAAAAGAGGAGGATCTCTATTCGGTAGGTGTTGCGGCATTGATCCTAAGAATGATCCGAGAACTGGATGGGAGCCAGCGCGTCATCGTTCAAGGGGTTTCAAGGATGAGAGTGAAAGAGTATATCCAGCGAGACCCCTATTTCAGAGCCAGGGCTGATGTTCTCGATGAACCCCAAACTGAGGGGGTGGAGATCGACGCCCTCATGATGAATTTGAGAAACCTCTTCCAGAGGGCCGTGGAACTGGCCCCTTACCTGACCGCTGAACTGGGAACGATGGTAGGCAACATCAAATCTCCGAGTATCCTTGCCGATCTGATTGCCTCCAACCTCAATATCTCCACCACTGAAAAACAGGGGATTCTGGAAACCTTGGATGTCAGGGAACGTCTCACGAAGGTTCATCTCTACCTGAATAAAGAGGTTCAGGTTCTGGAGCTGGGCAACAAGATTCAGTCCCAGGTGAAGGAGGATATGGATCGGACCCAGAGGGAATATTACCTCCGGGAGCAATTGAAAGCCATCAAGAAAGAGTTAGGGGAGCTGGATGAGCATTCCACCGAGATGAAAGAACTGAGAGAGAAGATTAAGAAGGCAAAGATGCCTCCCGAAGCCTTGACCGCTGCAGAGAAGGAGTTAGACCGTCTGGCCAAGATTCCTCCTGCCTCGGCTGAGTATACGGTGGCCAGAACCTACTTGGACTGGTTGGTAGAAATTCCCTGGTCAGAGACGACAGAGGATAATCTCGATATCGACAATGGCCAGAAGATATTGGATGAAGACCATTATGATTTAGAGAAGGTGAAGAAAAGGATTCTGGAATATCTGGCTGTCAGGAAACTGAAGGCTGATATGAAAGGTCCGATCCTCTGTTTCGTGGGCCCACCCGGAGTGGGGAAGACCTCTCTCGGGAGGTCGATCGCTCGAACCATGGGACGCAAATTCATCCGGCTCTCTTTGGGTGGGGTCCGGGATGAAGCTGAAATCCGGGGTCATCGCAGGACCTATGTGGGTGCCCTGCCTGGTAGGATTATTCAGGGGATCAAAAAGTCGGGATCGAATAACCCGATCTTTATGCTGGATGAAGTGGACAAGATCGGAATGGATTTCCGCGGCGATCCGTCTTCTGCCTTGTTGGAAGTGCTGGACCCGGAGCAGAACTTCTCCTTCTCCGATCATTACATTGATGTTCCCTTCGACCTCTCAAAGGTGATGTTTATCACCACCGCCAATGTGCTCGACACCATCCCTCCTGCACTCAGGGATCGAATGGAAACGCTCGAGCTCCCCGGCTATAGTGAAGATCAGAAGATGATGATTGCCAAGCAGTTTCTGATCTCCAAACAGATTAACGAACATGGATTGACCTCAGACTACATTGAATTCCAGGATGCTGCCATTCAGACGATTATCGTTTCCTATACCCGGGAGGCGGGGGTCAGAAATCTGGAGAGGGAGATCGCAGCCATCTGCCGCGGGGTGGCCAAGGATGTTGCTCGAGGAATTAAGGAGAAAGTAGTGATTGGTCCAGAGAATTTGCACAAATTCTTGGGGCCGGTCAAATTCTTCCCCGAAGTGGCGGAGCGGACTTCAAGTCCGGGTGTGGCGACAGGTCTGGCCTGGACGCCTACCGGAGGGGATATCATCTTTGTAGAGGCGACAAAGATGAGGGGGGAGAAGGGATTAACCTTGACCGGTCAATTGGGAGATGTGATGAAAGAGTCGGCGCAGGCTGCCGTTGCCTATTTTCGATCCAAAGCAAAAGAACACGGCATCGAGGAAGACTTCTTTGAAAAGAACGATATCCACATCCATGTGCCGGCAGGCGCCATTCCAAAGGATGGGCCTTCCGCTGGAATAACCATGTTTGTGGCACTGACCTCTCTTTTGACCAATAAACCCGTTCGAAATAATGTTGCCATGACCGGGGAGATTACGTTGAGGGGTTTGGTTCTTCCCGTAGGAGGGATCAAGGAGAAAGTCCTCGCCGGGATGCGGGCAGGGATTAAGACGATCATTCTCCCAAAGAAGAATGAAAAGGACCTGGAAGAGATCCCGGAGCATATCCGGAATCAGATGAATTTCCAATTTATCCAGAAGATGGACGAAGCCATTGAGCTGGCGTTAAAACATACAGAACCCCGTAGTGAAGCACGAGAGACAGTTAGGGCACCGACTGCATAAAGCCAAGAATTTCTCTTTTCTTTGTCCTTTTGTAGCTATCTAGAAATCAATAGTTGATGAAACCCAGGGCGTAGGCCCTGGCTCCAATTTTTTCATCTGTAGAACCCGCCAATCTCACCGAAAATTTTCTTGTCATTGAGGCCATTCATGGATTACCCCAAACTCCGAAATACCAATGTCTTCCCGGTTCAAATGTCAGGCCAGGCTCTAATCTGCCTCCAGGATCCAGAAAACATCAGTGAGAAAACCTTCTTTCTGCCACCTCCTCTCTATTTCATCGTTTCCCTTTTTGATGGTGAACATTCGGTCCTCGATATCCAGGCCGAATACATGAGGAGATTCGGTGACATTCTTTTTGCAGAGAAGATCCAGCAAATCATCGACCAACTGGAAGAACATTTCTTTCTGGAGGGGGATCGGTTTCGAGAGGCCTTGCAGGAGAAAGAGGATGGGTTCAAAAAGGCTTTTATCCGGGAGGCGGTCTTTGCCGGGAAAAGTTATCAAACCGGCCCCGAACAGTTAAGAGCTCAATTGGAAGGATATTTTTTGGGACCGGAAGGTTCTGGCCCCCCTGAAGAAGGAAAGAGAGGGAATCGCCTGAAAGGGGTTGTTGCTCCTCACATCGACTTTCAACGGGGAGGATTCTGTTATGCCTTTGCCCATCGGGCGGTAAAGGAAGAGAGTTCTTCCTTTCGCTTTATCCTCCTTGGGACAGCCCATACCTTGATGAATCAACCCTTCTGCCTGACGCAGAAGGATTTTGTTACCCCCTTGGGAAAGCTGGAAACGGATAGGGAGTTGGTCGATGATCTCCAATCCCGGTGTTCGGGAGACTTATTTGCGGATGAAGGAACTCATCGAAATGAGCACTCCATCGAGTTTCAGTGTGTTTTTCTCCGCTATCTCTACCCCGAACCCTCTCCCCTGAAGATCGTTCCCATCCTGTGCGGATCCTTTCACCAGGCCATGGAGAGACGAATTTCACCGATGGAACTGAAACCCGTGCGCCAGTTCATCGAGTCCTTACAAGCATTGGTTTCATCTTTCGGAGAAGACGTTTGTATCATCGCAAGCGCCGATCTGGCTCATGTGGGTCATCAATTCGGAGACCGGGAAGGGATTGGAGAGGTTGGCCTGACCGTTCTGGCCGCAGAGGATCAGGAAATGCTGGGATATGTAGAGAAAATGGACGGGGAGGGTTTCTTTTCCTTTATTTCAAGAGAGAGGGACCGGAGAAGAATCTGCGGCCTTCCAGCCATTTACACCCTCCTGAAGGTCCTCGAAGCCGAGAAAGGTAGGCTGCTTAAATACGGACAGGCCTTCACTCCGGAAACCCAATCCGTCGTTACCTTCGCCAGCCTGGCCTTCTATTAAGACCACTGGTTGATTTCGTTGATCTGGTTTGTTTCGTTTATTCGGTTCAATAGAGAAACGCGACAAACGAGAGAAACCAAACAAACCAGGTAGACCTGAAAAAGCAGGGAAGCGATCCTCGAAGAACTTTTGCATAGCGCTCCTCAAGCCCCGAAGGGTCGACTGAAATGAAAACCTTATTTCCAAGTTCCATTCCATACCCGTGGATCATTGTAAGCATTCTCTGGGTCTCCCATACGGTCTATTTCTTAAATTATATGACGGTGGGGACCCTTGCACCTTTTATCCAGCCAGATATGGGGTTGAGTGCCGCCCAGATCGGGCTCTTATGTAGTGCGATTACCCTCGGGTGTATGGTTATTCAAATTCCCGCTGGGATCTCGGGCGATCGTTTCGGAGCAAAATGGGTGATGGTTTTGGGGCTCCTTCTTATAGGAGGGGCTGCTATCTCCTTATCGTCTGTCCGTTCCTACCTGGGAGCGTTTTCTCTTCTCGTCTTGCTTGGCATAGGGATAGGATGCAATCAAGCTCCTGCGAGCAAAGCCATTGTCACCTGGTTTGCCTCAAAGGGAAGGGCCACTGCGATGGGTCTTAAACAGACCGGAATAAATATGGGCGCCATATTGGCTGCCCTTTTACTGCCTTTCATTGCACTCCAATTTAACAACTGGAGAATTTCCTTTCGAGTCGCAGGGTTCGCCTCCGTTTTCTCGGCTATCCTTCTCATCCTTTTCTATAAGGAGAGGCAAACTCCCTCCCTGGATTCTTTCCGGCCGTATTTTTTGAGGAAAAAGACGCTCTTCGGACGCGATTTTTTGTTGGTCTGCTTTGCAGGAGTTTTCCTGATGGCATCTCAATATTCCTTCTCCACCTACTTCCTCCTATACGCCACAAAAACCTTGGATCTTCCGATTACTCATTCCGGAACACTCTTGGCCCTCGCCTTCGGCGCCGGCGCCGTGGCAAGGGTAGGGTGGGGTCTCGTGAGCGATTATCTGTTTAGAGGGAAGAGGAAATCGGTCATCACGCTCATCGGGATCATAGGGGCCATGACAGCATGCGGTCTTGTTCTGTTGAGACTCCATCCCTCTACCTGGCTCATTTATTTCTTCACGATTCTTTTCGGATTAAGTGGGATCGGGTGGAATGCCATTTATCTGACCATGGTTGGAGAATTCCTTGGAGAGAGATCGGCCGGGATTGCAACGAGTCTTTCTTTTCTCATATCGAACCTGGGACCACTGCTCGGCCCTCCCTTGTTCGGGTACTTCATCGATGTAACAGGAGGCTATGCCCTTTCCTGGTTCTTTGTTGCATGTTGCATGGTCGTGGTGGCTCTCTTAACCAAGATTCAGAGCAGGGAAAGGATAGAAGAAGAGGTTGGAGGTTAGAGGAGCGTCTTATAAACAGGACT
>Ga0214473_10011746_pt1 | contig 10290 bp, 9 predicted proteins | sample RVTome_7_FD_203509 | JGI IMG/M metagenome (GOLD analysis project Ga0214473, IMG submission 203509) | Soil microbial communities from uranium-contaminated site in the Upper Colorado River Basin, Wyoming, United States - RVT98D197 | ecosystem: Environmental > Terrestrial > Soil > Contaminated >... | reverse complement strand
TCTGCTTGCGGCCGCGGGTCAAGATGTCCACGGCGACTCGCGATTCCCCGAGGGTACGTTGCACGTCGATCACATAGAGGATCTGCCTTTCTTGCAACCACGGCTCGGAACGGCGCAGCCGCTCCGCCTCGAAGGCCTGGTTGAGCCCTGAGACGAGATCCTTCCAGCTCGGCGGCGGCGGTGCTCTCCGGGATCGGGCCGATGCGAGGCGAGAAGGCTCCGGCACGGGCACGGTGCGCTCGGCATCATCGAAGTCGTCGAGCGCGTCGTCGTCCGCCTCCCGAAACTCCCCGCCAGCCGCAATGTCGTCCGGAACGCCGATCATCTCCACGGGTGGCGAGCCCGGCTTCCCCGTGAGATGTCTGCCGGCTTCGGCAGCCAGGAGCGCCGCCCAGATGTGCTTGCACGCCCAGGCCGTCCCCTCGTAATGCGGGCACGAGCAGCGCACGACGAGGTTGCTTCCCCGCAGGTCGAGTGCCACCTCGTAGGACCGACTGCCGCGCACGAGGGCCCTGATGCTCCGATCCGATGACTCGACCAGGCGTACCCGACCGCTCTGCAAGTAGCCCTGGCCGCGCGATCGCGTCGGTTGCTCGACGAGCTGCGAGAGGCGGCGCGCAAGCGACATGACGCGCTTCCCTTACGAGACCCACGCGCGCTGTCAAGGCGCCGGCCTGAGCGCCGTCACCGCCAGATCCAGTTGACGTCCGGATCGGCAACGCCCACCTCAAGTGAGCCTTCTCCGAGGCCGCCGCGCTCTTCCTGCGCCAGAACCCGCAGGGGCAGAAATACTTCGCCACTTAGCCTTGATGTGACAAAAACTCACGCTGCCAGGAGGCGATCGAGGCGCTTGAAGCGTTCGACGACGGCCGGCGAGCGATGCGTTCTTCGTGCTCGACGGTGGCCAGGCCCTCACCTATTCCAATACGCGCACAGCGTTCGGCCGCGTGCGCTTGCGCGCCAGCCCAGGTTCTCGCGGGTCTCCGAGAGGTGGACCAGGCCCATGAACATGCTCCAGAGGATGTCGACGACCTCGCGCGCGTTGCCCTCCCGGTAGATTCTCGCCTCCATCGCCTCCTTCACGATCGCCGCGGCAAGCGCGAAGTTCCGTCCGGCCCGGTGGTTCAGCTCCTGCAAGGTCGTGGCGGGCACGGCGGGAGGGAACCCCTGTAGGACGCCTCAGATCAACCGACGGAACGCCTCGGCTGTGATCCCGGCGTCCTTGAGAATCTTCGCCATCAGTTTCGGCCCGACGCGCTCGGCCTCATGGACGGCGAAGAGCATCGTTCTCCCATCTGGGTGGACAAGGAACCGATGACTTCCACGTCGGCGGACCTCCCGGAAACCTGCGCGCACGAGCGCGGCCAGCACGCGCCGCGCAGGCAGCTCGGAGAGTCGCGCCACCGTTCAGGCGGCGACTTCGACCTCGACGGCAACCAGCGGCTGTCGAGGCGGCTTCTGCCCCACGCTTCGCAGAGAGTCGATGTAGAACTGCAATGCACGTCGGGCACGGGTGACGGCCTGGCGGCGCGTACTCCCGTACACGTGGCAACCGGGGATCTCCGGGACCGACGCGATGAATCGCCCATCACTCTCGCGCTCGATCGTCACGACGTAGCGCAGCTTCACGGGGTGCAGTGTGGCAGACCAAGCCGCTGCAGACAATATCCTTACCCGAAGCGCGTGCGATAGCTGCCAAGAAGGGAGCCAGATCTTCGGCTCGAAGCCCCGGTTGGCCAAGGCGCGCGAGCACACGATTGAGCGCGGGGAGACTGACTCGCCCGGGTGCCGTGATCTCGATCCCGATCTGCTTGCCCTCGGGATTGTAGTCGATCAACAGGCCCGGCGACGCCTTCGAGACCCGTGCCGCGTGCTCGGCTCCACGGCGCGGAAGGTGGAGATAGGCGGCGCGGATCGTTGCCTTCATAACCGACCCGCGTGTCGTCGACCGTATCCTCACGCACCTGCGCCGCACACGCCCCGGCCTCTTCCCCGGCTTTGAAAGTCGCCGAGCCTCCTGAGGCACCCACTCTGAGCAAGTACGCGGACTTCCGCGCCGCGCAGGCTCCCATAGCATAGGCACACGATAGCGCCTAGATAGCTTGCGTTAGTAAGATAGTCCTGCGATATGACTAGGCATGTATTTGCGCACGACCCGGCGCCGCAACGCCGACGGCTCGGTGGTCGAGTACCACCAGCTCGCCGAGAACGTCTGGGACCCCCAGAAGCGCTGCGCCGTCGCCCGCGTGGTCTACAACTTTGGCCGCGCCGACGAGCTCGACCGCGAGGCGCTGCGCCGCCTGGCCCGTAGCATCCTGCGCATCTTCTCCGCCGAGCAGGCGGTGGCCGCCGATCCCGAGATCCGGCTCCTCGACTCCTGGCCCTACGGCGGCCTGCACGTGCTCGACAGCCTCTGGCACGCGCTCGGGATCGACCAGGTGATCAACGAGCGCGCGGCGCGCCGCCGCGACCGCCAGCCCTTCGAGCGTGCGCTCTTCGCGATGGTCGCCAACCGTGCGCTACGCCCGTACTCGAAGCCCTACTGCCACGAGCAGTGGCTCGCCGAGGAGGTGTTCTTCCCGGGCCGTGAGAAGCTCGAGCTGCACCACTTCTACTCGGCCATGGACTTCCTGGAGGCGCACAAGGAGGAGATCGAGAAGGCGGTTTACTTCCGGATGGCGGACCTGCTGAACGCCGACGTGGACCTGATCTTCTACGATACGACGAGCCTGCACTTCGAGATCGACGAGGAGGACGAGGAGCCGACGCGCGGCAGCAAGCCGGCAGGCGAGCGCGAGTATCCAGCGCTGCGCGAGCGGGGGAAGTCGAAGAACGGACGCGGGGACGTGCTGCAGATCGTCGTTGGGCTGGCGGTCACGCGTGACGGGCTGCCGGTGCGCTCGTGGGTGTTCCCCGGCTCGACGGGCGACGTGACGACGGTGGAGAAGGTGAAGGCCGACCTGCGCGGGTGGAAGCTCGGGCGGTGCGTCTTTGTCGGCGACGCGGGAATGAACTCGGAGGAGAACCGGCGGACGCTAGCACTCGGCGGCGGCAAGTGCATCCTGGCCTCGCGGATGCGTGCGGGCGACGAGGTGACCAAGGAGGTGCTCACGCGGCCAGGGCGCTACCACGAGGTGGCGGGCAACCTGCGGGTCAAGGAGGTGATCGTCGGCGACGGCGAGCGGCGGCGCCGCTACGTCGTCTGTCATAACCCGCAGGAGGCCGAGCGGCAGAAGCGGCACCGGGCGAAGGTGCTCGATGAGCTGCGTGCGGAGCTGGCGACGCTGCGGCCGCCGCGCAAGGGTGCCAAGCACTCGAAGCGCACGTGCGAGCTGCTGACCACCGAGCGCTACGGCCGCTACTTGCGGCAGACCAAGGGCGGGGTGCTACGCACGAGCCGCGCCGCGATCGCTGTCGAGGAGAAGCTCGACGGCAAGTGGGTCGTCACCTCGAACGACGATACGCTGACGGCCGAGGACCTGGCGCTCGGCTACAAGCAGCTCATGCGGGTGGAGGAGTGCTGGCGGACGATGAAGTCCGGGCTGCGGACACGGCCGGCCTTTCACTGGCGGGCGCACCGCATCTGCGCCCACATCAGCCTGTGCGTGTTGGCGTTGCTGCTCGAGCGGGTCGCCGAGATCCGGGTGGGCGACACCTGGCGCAACATCGTGGCACGCATCGACAGCGTGAAGGTCGTCGAGTACGAGCGGGCGGGCGCGCGCATTCGGCAGACCACCGAGCTGCGGGGAGAGGTCCCCGCGCTGCTCAGGCGGTTGAAGGTTGAGCCGCCGCCGAAGCTCCACCAGGTCGGGCCGGCAGCGGCCAAATCCCTAGTTACACGCCCTATGTAACCACAAGCGGGGTAAGTGCACGTAGCCCCTGAGGAAAGTGTGCCCAGGGGCCGGGAGCGACTTTCAAAGTCGGGCTTCAGGAACGCGGCCAACCCAATTCGGCCACTGCGTTCCCGAGCCGCCCGGCGAATCTCTGAGAGGATCGCTTCCTTGGTCATGATCATCCCTGTCTAACGCGATGGCGATGACCCGCCGGCGCAGAACGCATCGCATCGAGTAGTGCCGCTCAAGCCGGTCGGGTTTATCGCCGGGTTAGGTCTCAGAGCTTCGCGATGGGCACGCCGGACGAATAGTCAGTGATGGCTATCAACAGCGAGGAGCCGCTGGACGACGGGCGGGTCCTCGATCGTTGCGATGAAGCGCAGGCGGCCGCCGCAGGTGGAGCAAGCCAAGACGTCCACGGCGAACGCCTGGATCTCGTCGTGAGGTCGAGCCAGGCGGAAGAACCGCTCGAGGTCGAGCCACTTGTGGGGGCTACCGCGAACCGCGCCGTAGTAGAGGTTGAAGCCATCGACGTAGACGACGCTTCGCTTGGTGACCGGCGCCACCTCCCCCTCCCTGACTCGTGCCTCCCCAGAAAAGAAAGGCCAGTCTCATGGACTGGCCAAACCGGCTTGTCGCCGGGGAGTCGTTCAATGAACATACTCACACGGTGCTCATACCGTCAAGCGGGGACGTCAGGACCATAACTCCGCTATGGTCAGGATCTGTGGGGACGTCAGGATCCCGCGACCCGCTACTTGTTTGGCAGCGTGGCGCTCAAAACCGTCGGCGTGGCAGGGGCTTGCGGGCCGCTGCTACCGCCCTGCTACCACGATGACCGCGCCCTTCTCGCCCGTGCCGTCAGCGCCCGAGCGCACAACCGGCGCGCTTCCGATGGCAGTGCCGACGGGATCGGCGCCGGTGCCGCACCGACGCCGGCCGTATCACAAGCACGGGCTCCGCACCTTGAAGCGGGCCGTGCGCACGCTCGGCAACACAACCGGCTGATCGACCGCCGAACCCGACTCGGCAAGACGCTCACCACCTGGCGCACCGATCTCGCGAGCGACCTCGGCGGGATGGACGCGCTCTCGACCCAGCAACGGGCGCTCCTCGACGAGGCGGTCAAGCTCAAGCTCATGCTCGACTCGGTGGACGGCTGGATGCTTCAGCAACCGTCGCTCGTGAACAAGGCGAAGCGCTGCCTGCTGCCTGTAGTCAAAGAACGCTCACCCTGGTCGCTCAGCTCCAAAGCCTGCTCCGCGACCTCGGCCTCGAACGCAAGGCACGCGACGTGGCCGACCTTGCCGCCTACCTCGCCGAGAAGCGGGCGGCCGCCGCGAGTGGCGTGCGGGAGGGCGCGTGACCTGCGTCGACCTGCGGGAGCGATTCGGTCGCCGCTACCGGGTGCGCCGGGAAGCGGACCGTGTGACGTGGTTCGAGACACCGGAGGCCGAGCGGGTGTGGCTCCTCGAGATTCCGTGCCGCTACGGCGTGGCCTATCCGCGGGGCGGCGACCTCTTGGCGGCTGTGGTGACGGGTCGGTACGCGCGGCAGCAAGTGGCCGCGCTCCCATGCATCCGGTCCCGGCGGGGCGATGCCGAGCTCGTGGTCACGTTCCATGTCGACGACGCCGAGCCCGTGCTCACAATCCTGAGACCCTGGCTCCGCCGCCAGGTCTCAGCCGCCGAGCGGGAGCGGTTGGCAGCCCTCAGCCGGTCTCACGGCGCCGCAGGGCTCGCGCGGGCGCACCAACGGCGACGGGAAGGTCGGATTGCTCTCAGTAAGAGCGGGCGCCGTGCCGTAGAATCGACGCAGGCAGCCGAACTCTAGGCGCCTTTTGCAAGGCGCCGGTTAACGTAACGCCCCTTATCCGAATCCGACGTTGCCCCTTCTTGACGGGTGCCCGCTTCACTTACGCCGACACCTTGACGCGCGCGCGCCGGCTAGCGGCGGCGCTCGCGGACCTCGGCATCGGCCGCGGTGATGTGATCGCCGCGCTCGACACCAACTCGCACCGCTACGTCGAGGCGTACTACGCCGCCGCCACGCTGGGCGCGGTCTTCGTGCCGGTCAACTATCGCGCCAAGCTGCCCGAGCTGCGACACATGCTCGAGGCGGCGCACGCCTGTGCCGTTCTCGTCGGCAGCCGCTACGCCGGGACGCTCGCCGGTCTTACCCCGGAGCTGCCGCACCTCCGCCACGTGGTGGGGACCGACGCGGCGCCGCCCGGTGGCGGGCCGACGATCGACGGCCTCATCGCGTGCGCCGGCGGCGAGTGCGAAGAGAGCGCGATCGACGAGGATGATACGACGATCCTCATGTACACGAGCGGGACGACGGCACTGCCGAAGGGCGTCATGCTCACCCATCACGACTTTACCACCTACGTGTGCGGCACGGTCGAGCTCGCCGACGGCTCGCCGCGAGGGGTGGCACTGGTGTGCGTGCCGCTCTACCACATCGCCGGTGCCACTGCGGTGATGACGACGTTCTTCGCGGGACGGAAGCTCGTCATGATGCGCCAGTTCGACGCCACGACCTGGCTCCGCCTGGTCGAGGAAGAGGGTGTGACGCACGCCTTCCTGGTGCCCACCATGGTGAAGCAGCTCCTCGACGCCCCCGAGTTCGCGCGCCGCGACCTGTCGAGCCTCGAGAGCCTTTCGTACGGGGGCGCGGCGATGCCGCTGCCGGTGGCGCGCCGTGCGATCGAGATGTTCCCGCCGACCGTCGGCTTCGGGAACGCCTTCGGGCAAACCGAGACCACCTCCACCCTCACCATCCTCGGCCCCGAGGACCATCGCTTGACCGGTAGCACGGCGGAGGTCGAGGCGAAGCTGCGGCGCCTGACGTCGATCGGGCGGCCGCTCCCCGACGTCGAGCTCAAGATCGTCAGCGAGGACGGCCGCGACCTCGCAATCGGTGAGGTGGGCGAGATCGTGGTGCGGACGTCGCGGGTGATGAAAGGCTACGCCGGTAGCGCAACACCGAGCGGCGTCGATGCCGGCGGCTGGCTGCACACGCGCGACATGGGGTGGATCGACGAGGCCGGTTACGTCTTCCTTGCCGGGCGCAAGGACGACATGATCATCCGCGGCGGGGAGAACATCGCCCCGGCCGAAGTGGAGGCGACGCTCCAGCTCCACCCGGCTGTCGAGGAGGCGGCGGTCGTCGGCATCCCGGATGTGGAGTGGGGCCAGCGTGTCGCTGCGGCGGTCGCACTACGGCCGGGCGCGCGTGTCACCGCGGAGGATCTGAGCGAGTTCTGCCGGTCGCGATTGGCGAGCTTCAAGAAGCCCGAGGTGGTGCGCTTCTTTCCTGCGCTGCCGAAGAACGCGATGGGCAAGATCCTGCGGCGCGACATCCGCGCCGCGCTCACCGACGACAGGGCGCGCGGCGCCTGAGCGCGTGTGATCTTTTCGACCGGTCCCCCTTTGCAGTGATGCGGTCGATAGGCAGCATGAACGGGCTATTCGCCGGTTCTTGGTTTGCAACGCTCTTTATCCGACGTAAGCCCCTTCTTCACGGCGGCTCGCGATCGAGGCGGCGGAAGCCAACGTATCCCTGAATCGCCTCGTCAGCGCCAAACTGGCGCAAGGGTGAGCGGCCACCACACTACTAGCCCCGGTCGTCCCGGCCTTTGGCTTGCTGCAGCGCGATGCCGCTGACGTGGGTGAGGGCGGCGGCGCCGGAGGCACCCTCGATGGCTTTGACGGCGATGTCGCGGACCTTCACGCTGGCGTCGCGCAGCTCGGTCTGCAGCTCTTCAATGCGCGCGTTTTTCTCCGCGACCAACGCCTCCAACGTTTGAATGCGCTGCTGCTGCAACTTCTCGGTGCCTTCGAAATCCTTGCCCTTGAGGGCGGCGGATTGCCGGGCGCGTTCCTCCGCGGCCTTGGTGGCTTCTTCGCGGGCCTGGGCCACGGCGCGTTGCATCTCGCCGTCCAGCGCCTGCACGCGCGCCTGCAGATCGGCCAGCTCTTTCTCTCGCGCGGCCACCGCGGCTTCCCGTTCGGCCAGCGCCTTCTCCTGCTTGACCCGATCCTCGGTGAGCTGCGCGTCCAGCGCTTCGCGGCGCTTGGCGTAGGCTTCTTCGTCGCGCGCGCGCTGGGTCTTCAGCGTGTACTGATACTCCTCCTGCTCGCGCTGCCATTCCTTTTTCGCGCGGGCCTTCTCGGCGGTCGATTCTTCTTGCGCGCGCTGCTTTTCCTTATCCCATGCCACGCGCGCGTCCAGCATGTCGCGCTCGAACTCGGTTTTCCGCTTGTCCGCCTCGTCCGCAAACTGCGTCTGTTTCTGCTCGTAGTCGCGGATCAGCGCCGCCAGCGTCTCGGCGACGACTTCGATGTCGTACAGCTCGGCCAACTGCCGTCGTCTGACGGCGACGGCCTCTTGCACGGCGGTCAACTTCTTCGCCTGGTCAACGAGCTGTTGCGAGAGCTGATCCAACGTCGAGTCGATGGTCACCTTGAGATCGCCGACGGCACGGACGGCGGTCTCGGCGGTCACCGTCGCGGCGGACTCGATGACTTCCTGCTCATGCTTCGCCTGTGCGGCGCGCCGCGCCGGGCTCGTTTCCGCTTCCTGCTCCCGCAACCGCTCCGCGATCTCGTCCAGCGAGCGGGCAGCGGGCTCGACCGCGCTGGGTTCCGCTGCAACGGGGGCCGCCGGGCGCGCCCTGCTCGCCGCGCCCGAAGTTTTCGTTGCGATGGAAGGTTTCTTCGAGGACATCCGCGTCTCCTTCGGTTTCGAGAGGCTCAACCTGCGTGTGGCCCTTATGCCGTGCCGCGGTGAACGTCAATCGCCGGAGCTTGCGGGATGCTTGCTGAATTGCGTGGCCATGATGGCGGGCCTCTCCAGCTGCGCGTTTCGAGTTGAGACGAAGCCCAAGGGCGAGTAGACTACGTTTGATGGAGATCCGGATCGACGTACCCGACGAACTCGCGGCGATGCTGCGTCGCACCCCGGAGGAGCTGCGGTACGATCTCCGCCTGCGAGCGCTCGCCGGGCTGGTGGAGCGTGGGCTGCTGTCCACCGGGCGCGCTGCCGAGCTGGGCGGGGTGAGCCGCCGCGAGTTCCTCGATTGGTGCGGGCGTTGGCATATCCGCATCCACCGCTGGGATGATGCTGAAGTCAACGCCGAGCTAGCCTACGCGCGCGGTGCTCGACGAGATCCGCGATAAGCAGGACGGCGCCACCGCGCGCGTGGAGATGCTTGCGCGCAGCGTTGCGCCTCCGGTCGATCCCGCGCCGTCCGATCGTGTCGATCTCTCTCGGAACCTCGGCCCCGGAGAGAGGAGCGTGCTGACGTGGGCTGTTTCGGCGGGGACGGAAGCGCTGTGTGTGCTGGATGATGCTGCCGCCCGCGCAGAAGCGCGCAGACTCGGGCTGGCGGTCACCGGGACACTCGGCCTTGTGATGCGCGCCAAGCTCGACGGCAGGCTCGATGCGGCGGCGCCGCTACTGGAAGGCGCGGTTGCCGCCGGCTTGTATCTTGACGATGCTGTCTTGGCTGCGGCGCTCTCCGGTATCGGCGAATCGTGGCCTCGACGCTAGAGGGCTCAAGTTGCCAAGCGGGCTCTTGACCGCACCGATGACGGTGCGGTCTCGTCCAGCAAACTGGCAGGGGCTGAACCGCGCCGAGTTCCGCTGCAACCGGGGGCGCCGGGGGCGCTTTGTTGTGTGCTGGGCATGTTCAGCAGCTTGGAGGTGAAAGTCCTCTCCCAACCTGATGGAGGTGAAGGGTAGCGAAGCGCAAGGGCTACCGCTGCGAGGCGGGGTCCGAAGGAAGCGTGGAGCAAATGCGCGAGTCGATGGACAAGAACCGGATAAAAGGCGCAAGCGCGGGACGAGCGGGCAACATACCGCGAAGTCCATGTCGATAGGCGGCATAAAGGGCCTGGTTGACAGTTTGCCGGTTATCGGACGTTGACATGGCCACTTCTTGAGAACGGCCAAGTGCGTACGAACTTCAGACCTCCTGATCTCGCCAGATGGTCGCCGCGGCCCGTCCAGCGGCAACCCCTTGTGGGACATGGATGACGGCGCGACGTAGGCTCCCGCCCCTGGTTTCGGGCCGGATTCCAGACCTCCTGACATAGGAGGTGTCGGATCTGTCCGCTTTTCGGCGATCGGCACCGTCATGGAGGGGGATCCACAGCCGGCCGGGTGATGTCGAAGCGGAGGCGCAGGCGGGTGCCCGGAAAGCAAATCGGCGCGCGGTTCAGATCGTCGCAGACGGCGGCCATGGCACGGGTGCGGTGCGGCGAGCTGAGCGGCGCAAGCGTGACTCGTAGCTCGGTGTCGGTGACCTCGAGGTCGGCGGCCGACGCGAGTGCCGACTGGATGAGCGTGCGCCCCTCGTCGGCGGTGCGTTTGTAGTGCGGTGCGACCATCCGCACCAGATCGCCCTCTGCCTGATAGGCGACCATCTTGAGCAGGTTGCTGAGGTGCTTGC
>Ga0214473_10011745_pt1 | contig 10290 bp, 7 predicted proteins | sample RVTome_7_FD_203509 | JGI IMG/M metagenome (GOLD analysis project Ga0214473, IMG submission 203509) | Soil microbial communities from uranium-contaminated site in the Upper Colorado River Basin, Wyoming, United States - RVT98D197 | ecosystem: Environmental > Terrestrial > Soil > Contaminated >... | reverse complement strand
CAGAGCACCGAAACCTGGCTGAGAGTGCCGCGATCTTTATTAGTCATGAAATTGAGCCTCGGGCTACCGCAGAGCGAGATTCTGAAACCGCCGTACGAGAATATATTCACCTGCTTGCGAGCGCCGGTTTGTTACGTTACTCAGTCGTAACTCCAGAGACACACTTGGATGTGCGGGCACTGTGCCTGTTGCGCGAAGAATTGTCCTACTCGTCCGCACTCGCAGACCTGGCGTTTGTCATGCAGGGTTTAGGAACGTATGCCATTGCGCAGGCGGCACCGGAACACGTTCGTGACTTCTGGATTTCCCGAGCTCTGGAGGGGAGGGCAATTGCTGCCTTTGCGTTAACCGAGCCCGAAGCTGGTTCGGACGTTGCATCAATCAAAACCTCTGCCACACGTGATGGTGACGCTTATGTCATTGATGGGATCAAGCGGTTCATATCAAACGCTGGTATCGCAGACTTCTACACGGTGTTTGCCAGAACGGCAACGCAGGCTGACGGCCGCGCCGAGTTGTCGGCCTTTGTAGTCGGTGCAAAGATGCCGGGATTCAGGATAAATGAACGGACCGCGATGCTCTCAGATCATCCAATTGGAGAGATCGAATTCCGTGGATGCCGCGTGCCTGCTGAGGACATGGTGGGTAACGAAGGAGATGGGTTCTTGTTGGCTATGCGGACGCTCGATTCCTTTCGCCCAAGCGTAGGCGCAGCTGCTTGTGGGATGGCCCGACGCGCACTTGCCGAAGCACTCTCGTATGCTCGGACGCGAAAGCAATTCGGTCGCTTGCTGGCAGAACACCAGTTGATTCAGGAGAAGTTGGCAGACATGGCCACTGAGCTTGATGCTGCTCGTCTTCTGGTCTATCGCGCAGCCTACCTGAAGGACATCCGTGCTCCGCGGGTAACGCGCGAGGCGAGTGAAGCAAAGCTCTTTGCCACGGAGGCCGCCGGGCGGATTATCGATCAGGCGGTACAGATCCACGGTGGCGTGGGTTTGGTTCGCGGGGGCGTGATGGAGCGACTCTACCGTGACATTCGCGCTTTGCGTATTTACGAGGGCACATCAGAAATTCAGAAGCTTGTGATTGCGAGCCAGCTACTCAAAGACCAGTGATCGGGTTCAGCATGCCTTTAACGTGGAATGATCAAAACGACATGTTCAGTAATACTTCCTTCCTCCCATGAAAATTAGCATCATCGGCGCTGGCCCGGCGGGTTTGTACCTCGCCCTTTTGCTTAAGAGAGCCGGCCCTACTAACGCAATAACAGTTTATGAACGCAATGGACCAGACGACACCTTTGGGTGGGGTGTTGTCTTTTCCGGAAAGACAATGGCCCAGCTCAAGGCGGCAGATGCCGAGACCCATGCTGAGATAACCGCAAGCTTCGAAGCGTGGGATAACGTCGCCGTAGTACACCGCGATGAAAAGATCTTCGTTCACGGTAACAGTTTTTCCGGCATCGCGCGGCTTCAGTTGCTCAAGATTCTGCAGCGCCGTTGTGAACGGCTGGGCGTCAACCTCTCCTTTCGCAATGAAATCGGTGACGTCGAAGGTGTGCGAAACGATTGCGACTTGCTCGTTGGCTCTGATGGTGTTAACAGCGCAGTGAGACAGACTTATCGTGAGCGTTTCAAGCCCTCTCTGGATGTCCGCACCAACAGGTACATCTGGTACGGGACCAAGCAGCTTTTTCATGGTCTGACACTCACGTTTCGCCAATCGGAGGACGGAGTGTTTGCTGCCCATTCCTATAAGTTCGATAAGCACACTAGCACGTTCATAATTGAATGCGACCAGGAGACGTGGCAGCGAGCCGCCTTTGCGACGATGTCAGATACGGAAACACGAAGGTATCTGGAGAGCGTTTTCTCACGTGACCTGAAAGGAAATGCCCTCCTCTCAAATAACTCGAAATGGATCAACTTTGTTCTCGTGAAAAATGCAGAATGGTCGTTCGAAAATTGTGTGCTGTTGGGCGATTCTTTGCACACCGCCCATTTTTCTATAGGGTCGGGAACAAAACTGGCGATGGAAGATGCAATTTCGCTGGCTGAGCGACTTCAGAAGGCGCCAACAGTGCACCACGCGCTCGCCGCATTCCAGGAGCAGCGCAAGCCAGTGATCGAGGAGTACCAGGCGGCAGCCTACGAAAGTATGTTGTGGTTTGAAAATGCCCGGCAATATGTCGGACTTGCTCCAATCGAGCTGACTTTCAGGTTGATGACACGCAGTGGCAGGGTAGACGAGGATGAGCTGCGCAAGCGGGATCCAGAATTCATTGCCTCTTATGAAGAATGGCAGAAAACTCGATCGTCATGAAGAGTTCCACTTGGGCGCGACTAACCGCCGGCGCCCTTCGTCGGCTGCAGTCAGGTTTGGCTCATCAAGCTGAAGCCGATCCCAAAGTTTACAAGTAACTGGCCGGTGTGCCTGATCCAGTGCCTCACAATAATTTGTATAAGTGCAACGTCGCACCTCCGTGCCTCTGCCCTGGCGCACCTTTTCAAACCAATCCGGGTCGGCCAGGGCTTGCCGTGCAAGCCCGACAATGTCTGCCTGGCGTTGTTGCAGTATCTGTTCTGCTTGTTCGAAAGTGCCGATTCCGCCAGTTGCTACGACTGGCGTAGTAAAGCCGGATGCGTTGATGCTTCTTTTTATTGCGGCCACCAGGGGGACGCTGCGACCGAAAGGGCCTACCTCGTCGGATAGGAACGTCGGCATACACTCGTAACCGCTCTTACCCGTGTACGGATAGACAGCCTGGCCAACTTTAGGCTGTTGGGCGTCTTCAAACTTTCCGCCTTTTGAGATTGAAAGATAGTCAAAACCGGCGCGAGCAAATTCGCCAGCAAAGTAGATTGCGTCCTCGATTCCGCTGCCTCCCATTATCACTTCATCACCGAGAAAACGAACACCGACTACATAGTCATCCCCGACGCGCCGCCGCACAGCCTCATATACCTCAAGAGGCAAACGGACCCGGTGCTCTCGGGAGCCGCCATAGCCATCCTGCCGATTGTTTAGGGCGCTGAGAAATCCGGCCATCGTATAAGCGTGCGCATAATGCAGTTCGACCCCATCAAACCCTGCCTCCCGGGCACGCTGGGCAGCCTCGGCAAAAATGCCGGGCAGTTTTTCCGGCAACTCACGAATATGGGGTAAATCGACGTCCGTTACGCGCTCGCGGTAACCGAATCTAAGCGATTCAACCTCGCGCCTGTTAAGAACACTCTCGATCGTCGCGTCGGCCGCGTTAGTGAGAAATTCTCGAACCTCCTCATCCGAAACTCGGAGCCAGTTGGGATCGCCCGTAATGTTTGAGAGCGCCTGGCGGTGCGTTTGTGAAACCTGCAAGAAACGCTGAAAGAACTTTTCTTTTTCGGGACGTCGCTTGACTGTGAGGAAGTCTATGACCTGTATGAACAACTTGGTATGGCCGCCGCTTGCTTCGCGCACTGTTTCGACCAGGCTCTTCAGACCAGGAAGAAAACGATCATGTCCGATGCGCAGCAAAGGTCCGCTTGGAATATCGCGAATTCCGGTAGCCTCAACCACAATTCCCGCGGGGCGTCCAACCGCAAACCGCCGGTACCAGTCAAGATTGTGTTGTGTCACAAATCCGTCATCTGTAGCGCGCCACGGCACCATCGCCGGAACCCAGGTCCGGCCCTCAAGTTGCAGTATGCCGACACAAAGGGGTCTGAACAGGAGCGACTTGGCTGCATCCTCGCGCGAAGGCCAACGGGTAGCGGGTATTTGATGTCTTACTGGATTAACGAATTTCCACATCTTCTTCAATCACTTTATCATGACGACTACTGATATTCACTGAGTTCCCTGTGGTAAATTATCTGTGGGTGAAGGGGGAAGAGACTTGATCGACGATCTGCTGAAGTGGCGCAGCGAGTTTCCCATACTTGAGAAGACCGTCTACCTGATTTCTCATAGCCTGGGTGCGATGCCGAAAGCCACCTTTGCGAGGCTGAATGAGTATGCCGAAGTCTGGGCGACTCGTGGAGTACGCGCCTGGGCCGAAGGTTGGTGGGAGATGCCCGTGAGTTCAGGAAACGAAGTCGCGAGAATCATTGGCGCTGATCCTGGCACGGTTGTCATGCATCAGAATGTTTCGATCTGTCAGTCGCTCATTCTCTCCTGTTTTGATCCCCAGCCTAAGAAAAACAAGATTGTCTATTCCGAATTGAACTTTCCGTCGGTAATGTATGTCTACGAGGCCCATGCTCGTCGAGAGCGGCTGCGAATCGAGACTGTTAAGTCAGACGATGGTATTACGGTCCCTCTAGAGCGTATGCTTGCAGCGATCGATGAAGAGACACTGCTCGTTCCTTTCTCCCACGTTCTGTTCAAGAGCGCCTTTCTACAGGACGCGAAAGCAATCACAGAACGTGCGCACCAGGTCGGAGCGATGGTCGTGCTTGATACCTATCAATCGGCAGGGACGGTTCCCTTTAGTGTTAAGGAGTTAGAAGTCGATTTTGCCACTGGTGGGTCAGTTAAGTGGCTCTGCGGGGGTCCTGGTGCCGGTTATCTCTACGTTCGTCCAGATTTGCACCGGCGACTAGAGCCGAAGACCACCGGTTGGATGGCCCATGAATCTCCATTTGAATTTGATCCTGAGCTTCGTTACGCCGAGGGAATCACAAGATTTCTACACGGCTCGCCGGCGATTCCGGCCTTGTATGCGGCGGAATCAGGTTATCGGGTCATCAATGAGATTGGAGTTGAGAAGATTCGCGAAAAGAGTGTGCGCCAAACCCAGCTTCTAATTGGTCTGGCCGAAGAAGCAGGTTTTCAGGTCACCAGCCCTCGCAACTTCCGGCAACGAGGCGGTACCGTCACGGTTGCGCACCAGCATGCGGCCGCCATCACGCGCGAACTAATCAGACGCGAATTCATTGTTGACTATAGACCCGGCGCCGGCATACGCATCTCGCCCCATTTTTATACGACCGATGCGGAGCTCGAGCTCGTAATCCGCGAGATGAAAGCGATCCGAGATTCGAAAGCTTACGCGGAACAGGAGCAAGCCGAAGTGGCATTCTAATGGCTGGACTTTGGTCTTAAAGACTTCATGAGTAATCGATACGGCGAAGGCGCGCCATTATCATATAACAAGTACCTTCGGGTACCGGACCTGATTGGCTTGCAACAGTGTCTCTCGGACCCGGCCCATCACGATGAACTCCTGTTCATAACAATACACCAAGCATACGAACTCTGGTTTAAACAGATCCTTCACGAACTTGATGCAGCCATAGAATTTCTTGCGGACGGTCGGATGGCTCGTGCCACTCGGGCCATCAGACGTGTTGTTGATATAGAGAAGCTACTGGTTAATCAGATTCACATACTGGAAAGCATGACGCCCATAAGTTTCCTGGCGTTTAGGGACCAACTGAATCCGGCAAGCGGATTTCAGTCAATGCAGTTCCGCGAAATCGAGTTTACTTCTGGTCTGAAGCATGAAGGGATTTTGCAGGAGTTCCGCGAAGACGAGTTTGCCTCTCCTAGATTGCAGAAGCGGTTTGCAGCGCCAAGCTTAGCGGAAGCGTTTTTCAACGCTCTCCGGCAGCGGGGATTTGATACTCCCAGTGACAGTGCCGTGCTCGATGTGGACGAGCGTCGAGACGCATATGCAAGGCGTGCCCAGGCTGTGGTTCAGATTCTTACTAGCTTCGAGAAACACTATGAAGAATTCGAACTTGCCGAAGCCCTGCTGGAGCACGACGAGTTCTTTTCGCTGTGGCGCTCTCATCACATAAAGATGGTTGAACGTATGGTGGGCGCAAAACGCGGTACTGGCGGGTCCGAGGGTGTAGGATATCTCCGGACAACGCTCGAAAAGAAGTTCTTTCCTGAATTATGGGAGGCCCGCACTTACCTGGTTAGCGAGCCTCTGGGTGACTGCAGAAGAAAGCCATGAATGAGCGCAGACAAGCACCGCGAGTAAAAGTTGATTTGATGGCGCGCTGGGAAGGAGCTCTTGCGCGTCAGGAAGCCACCGTTACCAATCTCAGCATTAATGGGTGCTTCGTTCTATCCGGTGGAAAGGTGGAAGCAAAGGAGCTCGTGCGCCTGGAGATCGATCTTCCCAACCAAAATCCTGTTTACCTCTGGGCCGAAGTCGTAGATGCAGCACCGGAGATAGGCTTTGCGGTGCGCTTTACCATGAGTGATGAGGATGATCAGCAACGGCTTACTGCTTATCTGGATGAAGTCCTGAAACACCCACCTCAATAACTTCAACAACTATGCAGATAGATTTTCCGGAGCGGTTCAACATGGCCGACTACTTCCTCTACCATAATCTGGAGGAAGGCCGTGAAGGCAAGCGTTGCCTTTTCTACCGCAACGACTCCTATTCATATGGCCACGTTGCCGCCATGGCGAATCGTACAGGAAACGCATTAAGGGAACTTGGATTGACTGTCGAGAACCGAGTATTGATAGCCCTTCCGGATTGCCCTGAGTTTGTCTACACGTGGTTCGGCGCAACTCGAATTGGCGCCGTAATCACAATGGTGAACCCGTTTCTCCCGGTGGCTGATTACGAATACTACCTCGACTACACGCGAGCTCGCGTGGCCGTCATTTCCGGCTCTCTTTTGCCTGCGTTTGCCCGGGCTACAGCGCGCTCGCGCTACTTGCGTGCCGTGCTCGTCGTTAACGTTGATCAGGTCGACCAGCAATCCGATCTTACCGAGCTTGAATCGAATCCTGGGATCAAGTGGCTCGCTTTCGAAGATCCCGTGCGCGCATCTTCTGATGAGTGCATACCGGCAGACACTCACCGCGACGATATTGCTATCTGGCTCTTCACATCCGGATCAACTGGCCATCCTAAGGGCGCGGTTCATCTGCAACACGATCTTCCCTATAACACGGAGGTTTTTGCCAAGCGCACGATCGGAGTAAATGAGAATGATCTTACGGTTTCCGTGCCTAAGCTTTTCTTCGGCTATGCAACGGGTACGAATTTACTGTTTCCTTTCGCGGTTGGTGGCGCAACCGCCCTTTTTAGCGAACGTTCGACCCCGGAAAAGTTGTATGAAGTGATTGCCCGTTATCGTCCGACAATCTTAACAACTGTACCTACGATGATTAACGGCATGCTCAATGCACAGTGTTCTACTCCGGATCTCTCCAGTCTGCGGTTCTGTTATTCGGCGGGGGAAGCCCTACCGGTTGAGTTATACCAAAAATGGAAGGACAGGTTTGGAGTCGAGACTTACGACGGCATCGGTTCAGCCGAGATGTTCCATATTTACATCACGAACCGGCCTGCAGATGTAAAGCCGGGTAGCCTCGGGCGGATCGTCGAAGGTTATGCCGCTCAGATTGTCGACGCTGCAGGGCACGAAGTGGCCACGGGCGAAATGGGCACACTTAGAATAAAAGGGGACTCGGCTGCACTCTGTTACTGGAATGCGCACCAGAAATCGAAAGAAACGTTTGCCGGAGACTGGTGCACAACAGGGGATCAGTTTCACGTTGATGACCAGGGATACTACTGGTATCACGGGCGAACGGACGACATGCTTAAGGTCTCTGGCGTCTATGTGGCGCCGGTTGAGATTGAGAACTGCATTCTGCAACACGAAGCCGTGCTGGAATGTGCCGTAATTGGATATGACAGCGGTGATGGCTTAGTGAAGCCGAAGGCTTTCGTTGTGGTACGTGACGGTCACGAGGCGAGTAAGGCTCTGGCGCTGGGGATAAAAGAGTTTGTGAAGTCACGCATAGCCCTTTTCAAGTACCCCCGTTGGATCGATTTTATAGAGGTTTTGCCCAAGAACGACCGCGGCAAGGTTGATCGCAAGCGGCTGAAGGACCAGAGCAAGCCCTGAACCTCAGAGCTCAGAATCTCTTTTCCAGATTATAATCACGCAAACGCCTATAGAGAGTTGACGGTGAGATGCCAAGCATTTCGGCAGTCTTGCCGCGGTGCCAACCCGTCTGTTCAAGGGCCGCTAATATCTGTTGTCGCTCTACTTCACGCAACGAAGTAGTTGAAGCAACAGATGGGACGCTCGCGTCGGTAGAAGTACTCGGGGCTTGAACCGGTTGTATAAAAGGTATCGGTCTCAGAACTTCTGGAGGCAACTCGGTTAGGCTGATCCGACCGTTGTTTGAAAGCAACACCGCCCTTTCCAGACAATTCTTTAGTTGCCGCACGTTGCCGGGCCAACTATACGCGCGTAATGCTTCAAGTGCTGCCGGGTCCAGAGTTGGTTTGTCTGCGGTGGTCATTTGATTGAGCAGATGGTCTGCTAGTGGCTCAATGTCCTCGGGGCGTTCTCGCAACGGCAACAGAGTTATCTGAAAACCATTGATCCGGTAAAGGAGATCCGAGCGGAAGGAACCGTCGCCAATAACCGTATCGAGGTTCCGGTTGGTCGCAGCGACGATGCGTACGTTCACCTCGACCTTACGAACACCGCCAACACGAAAGAAAGTGCGAGTCTCAATTGCGCGCAGCAATTTTGCCTGTAATTGAGCCGGCAGTTCCGTAACCTCATCGAGGAAGAGCGTGCCGCCATCCGCTAATTCGATTAAGCCTAACTTCCGTGCTTTGGCGCCGGAAAATGCACCCGCCTCGTAGCCGAACAGCTCTGACTCCAGCAGTGATTCCTGAAACGCCGCGCAATTCAGATCAATGAAAGAAGAGTCTGCGCGGTTAGACAACCGGTGGATAGCCTGAGCAATAAGTTCCTTGCCAGTCCCGGACTCGCCGCTGATTAGCACCGAGGCATCGGACGGAGCTACCCGTTCGACAAGGCGGAGAGCCTCATTCATGGCTTGAGAAACCGATACGATCTCCGGTAATGCTGACTGTCGCGCCAGTTGTTCGCGTAGTCTTAAATTGTCTACCCGCAGCCTGCGCTTCTCAGCCGCCTGCTTAACCCGAACATCCAACTCGGTAATGTGGTACGGCTTGGTAAGATAGTCGTAGGCGCCCAGCTTCATCGCTTCAACCGCCGTCTCGACCGTAGCCTGACCCGTAAGCATGATTACCTCTGGAGGGTTAGGTCTCTCATAAAGGCGGCGCAACACCTCCATGCCGTCTATACGAGGCATATTGATATCGCAGAGCAGCACGTCAACGTTGCTTTCCTCCAGTTTCCGCAACGCGGCCTCGCCATCCGGCGCCGATTGCACACGATAGCCAAGGCGCTCCAGCTCCTTCGAGAGGACCAAGCGCAAGTTTGCCTCGTCTTCTGCGATTAGAATTCGCGCTGACTGTTGCTCGCCCAAGCTTTGTTAATTCTCCGTATGATCAGCGATCGGGAGAGAAATGGTGAATGTAGTACCGACGCCCACGGTGGATTGTACGTCAAGGCTGCCGCCGTGCTCCGTTAAGATACCATAACAGACCGCAAGGCCAAGACCTGTGCCTCGGCCCACCTCTTTTGTCGTGAAGAAGGGTTCCAAAATCTTGGGTAGGTTTTCGGTCGAAATACCGGCGCCGGTGTCGCTCACTTCCACTACCACTCGCCTTCCCTCATTGCGCGCCTTGATATTTAAGATACCGCCATCCGGCATGGCATCAAAAGCATTAGTACCCAGCGCAATAATGGCCTGTTGCAGCTGTCCGGCGTCGCCCGAAACCGCCGCGAGATCCTCAGCAGCGTAAATCCGCAGTTCAACTCCGCATCCGCGGCTCTGGTGTGAGAGCAGACGTGCGGCTGAAGAGACTACCTGGTGCAAACTTACCGGGCTGTGTTGGGCGGTTCTTGTGCGGCTGAAATCAAGCAGACCATTGGTGATGGTCTTGCAGCGAAAAGCTTCCGTACGAATCAAACCAAGATATTCACGCAAATCATCCAGGGCCGCGGATTCCGTAAACGCACCTTCTGCCACCCGCGATTCCAGGGCCTCGGCACAAGCTGAAATTGTTGCGAGTGGGTTATTGATCTCGTGTACCACACCCGCGGCAAGACGCCCTACTGCAGCGAGCTTCTCGGCGCGTGCAACAGCGCGGTTCGCTTCGACCTGTTCCGTTATGTCTTCGCCAACGGTTATTACATGAGAGACCTCGCCGCTATCATCTATCCACATTGGGATCTTGTTTATCATCCAATGCTTCACTTCACCAGTGGGAGTCATCGAGTCGTGTTCCATCCGAGTTATCTCGCCGGCGTGGAATACACGCAGGAATTCTGCCTCCAACAACTCCCGCTTCTGCCGTGTTAACACCTCAAAAATGTTGCGGCCAAGCACAGAGCCGCGTGGGATTCCCAATTCTCCGAGCTCCCTGTTCCGGTT
>Ga0214473_10011744_pt1 | contig 10291 bp, 6 predicted proteins | sample RVTome_7_FD_203509 | JGI IMG/M metagenome (GOLD analysis project Ga0214473, IMG submission 203509) | Soil microbial communities from uranium-contaminated site in the Upper Colorado River Basin, Wyoming, United States - RVT98D197 | ecosystem: Environmental > Terrestrial > Soil > Contaminated >... | reverse complement strand
ATGACCTCTACGGCCCCTGGGGCTTCTTCAAGAACTCCCTCCGCTATGCCGGCCGCAAGACGGCCGCCCGCTTCGGCGGGTGGGCGCCGATCCTCCAGCGGCTGTCCGTTGACGGTGTCGGCCGCGGTTACGGGATCCCCATCCTGCGGCCGCCCTCCGTGAACGCGCCCGACTTCGTCGCCTACGTCAGGGACACCCTGCGGCCGGACCTCATCGTCTCGGTGGCGGCGTCGCAGATCTTCAAGGAGCCCCTCCTCGCCATCCCGCCGCGGGGCTGCATCAACATCCACGGCGCGCTCCTGCCCCGTTACCGCGGGATGCTGCCGAGCTTCTGGACGCTCTTCAACGGGGAGCGGGAGGGCGGGGTGACCGTGCACTACATGAGCGCGGGCATCGACGACGGCTCCATCATCGCGCAACGGCGCTTCCCCATCCATGCCGACGATACCGTCGAGACCCTGATCGGGCGCTCGAAGGCGCTCGGCGCCGAGGTCCTGACGGAGGTACTCGCGCGAATCAAGCGGGGCGGCGTCGCCACCGCCCCCAACAATGCGGCGGACGGCACCTACTATTCGTTCCCAACGCGGAACGACGTCCAGAGCCTGAAAGCCCGCGGTCGGGCCGTCGCCTGATCGCCGATCAGCCTCCACAGGAGAAGCCAGACATGGCCATGGAAGTCGTCAAGAAGCACTTCAAGAAGCGGCTGCGCGAAATGGGCGTCAAGAAGGCGCATCTCAACGTGCTCCAGTACTGGGTGCCCTACACGTTCATGGACGGCAAGGCGTTTGCGCCCAACTCCATCACGGTGGAGCTGACCTTCCGGTGCAACCTGAGCTGCCAGATGTGTCCCCTCGACATCCCGCGGGTCATGTACAACCGCGCCAACCACGAGTACGTCGCCGAGCGCAAGAAGGAGGAGATGACCACCGCCGAGGTGCTCGCCCTCATCGACGACGTGGCCTCCCTGGGCGTGAAGCAGATCACCCTCACGGGCGGCGAGAGCTTCCTGCGGACGGACATCTTCGAGATCCTCGCCCGCGTCAAGGAACGGGGCCTCAAGTGCTGTGTCAATACGAACGGGTGGTTCCTCGGCAAGCCCCAGGCGAAGCGGCTCGTCGAGATGGGCGTCGACTCGCTGTCGATCTCGGTCGACGGGCCCAACGAGACCCACGACTTCATCCGCCGGCGGGAGGGCAGCTTCAAGCACATCCTCGACTCGCTGACCAACCTGGCGGAGGCGCAACAGGAGGCGGGCCGCTCGAATCCCTCGGTGGGCATCACCTGCACCATCTCCGCCCTCAACCAGGCGAACTTCAGCGAGGTCCTGGACTGGCTCAAGGACTTCAAGGTCATCAACTCGGTGGAGTTCGAGTACATGTTCTACACCGAGCGCTGGGCCGAGAAGGCGACGGAGAAGCTGATCCCCCTGCCCGCCGCCCCGAAGGAAGAGGACCAGGTGCTGCCGTTCTACCTCCGCGACGTGGACGTCAACGTCTTCCACGACCAGGTCCAGCGGACCGTGGCCAAGGGCAGGGAGTACAAGATGAACGTCGCCTTCCAGCCGCCCCTCAAGACCAAGGAGGAGATCGGCAAGCGCTTCTTCGACGTCACCCACGCGTACGTCGAGACGTGCTTCTACCCGTGGAAGGCCGCCCGCGTCAACCCCTACGGCGACGTGTACTCCTGCTCGATCGACGCCGCCTTCGGAAACATCCGGCAAGCGCCCTTCAGCCAGCTCTGGAACGGCGAGCCGTACCAGCTCTTCCGGCAGACGCTCAAGAAGAACGGCATCTTCCCCAAGTGCACGAAGTGCTGCGCCCTCAGCGACCGCCTGTGGGACCAGCTACCTCAGATCAAGCTGCCAGGATGACGACTCCCCGGGTCTGTGATCCTCAGAGCCGCGACGCGGCAGCGGTTTCCTTGCTTTGTGGAATCGTTGTCCGGAAAAGGGAGCCGGAGTTCCCACGGGCGGGCCGCCCGCGCAAAATTGGAGACCGAGACCTCCAATTCCCGGGAGCCCTACACCGGCAACTCGAGGTTCCGTGGCGTCAACGTCTTCTCGACGCCGGCCTGCGCCGACATTCCGAAGCTGCTGCTCTCCAGGATCGCTGGTATGGAACTTGCTCAATCCACGAGGAGGGCATTCGTGACGCGCGCTGAACGCGGCCCGACTCGAGAGAACAGGAGCGCGAAGAACCGATGACGACACCCGCCAGGGCGGGCTGGCTGGTAACGCTGGGGCTGATGGTGGGCCTGCTCTATGCCTTCGAGGAACAACCGTAGGGGTCTGCGGCCCACCATGGAGAGCCGGATGATCGTACCAACCAGCACGCAGCCCGTCGCCGTGGTCCTCGGCCTCGGCCAGAACGGCATGGCGACGTGCCGGGCGCTCGGGCGGGAGGGAATTCCCGTGATCGGGGTCGACACCGACCTCGAGCAAGCGGGCGCCCACACGCGCTACGCCACCAAGGTCCACTGCCGCGACTTCCTGACGGGGGGACCCGGGCTCGTGGACTGCCTCGTGGACATCGGCAACGGGCTCGCGCAGAAGGGCGTGCTCTTCCCGTCGGGAGACCTCAATCAAGCCGTTGTCTCGGAGCATCGCGAGGTGCTCGGCGAGCACTTTCACATCGCGATGCCGTCCAAAGACGTCGTGCGGATGTTCCTCAACAAGAAACTCTTCTACCAGTTCGCGATGGACAGGGGCTTCCCCATCCCGCAGACGTTCTTTCCGGCCGGACTGGAAGACGTCGCCGGCGTGGCGGGGCGGCTCAAGTATCCCGTCCTCATCAAGCCTTTCCAGCCCAACGCCACTTGGCGGAAGACGTTCGACACGCGCCTGTTCGTCGCCGACTCCGCCGAGATACTGCTCTCGCTCTACGACCACCTCTTCCGCGTGCACCAGGACCTCATCGTCCAGGAGTACATGCCCGGCCCCGACAGCGAGCTCTGGTGGGGCGTGACGTATCTCGACGCCGCCGGCAAGCCGCTTGCCGTGTGGACCGGGCGCAAGCTCCGCCAGTACCCGCGCCGGTTCGGCACGGCGACGCTTGCGGAGAGCCGGTGGGATCCGTGGCTCGCGGAGACGGCCACGGCCATCCTGCAGGCGATGGGGCATCGCGGGTACGGCGTCGTCGAGTTCAAGCGCGATCGGCGGGACGGCCGCTTCAAGGTCACCGAAGTCACGGGCAGCCGCACGTGGTTCCCGCACAGCCTCGTCACGCGCTCGGGGATCAACCTGCCGCTGATCTGGTACCGCGACGTCCTCGGCCTCCCCGCCGAGGTCCCTTCCTCCTACGAACAAGGCGTCAAGTGGATCCACGAGGAGCGAGACCTGAAGACGGTGTCGCTCTACTTCCTGCCCGAGCGCGAGCTGACGCTGTGGACCTGGCTCAAGTCGTACCGGGGCCGGCGTGTCTACGCCTACGCGGCATGGGACGACCCGGGCCCGATGCTCGTGTCCCTGCGCCGCGTGGTCAAGGCTGGCTGGCGCCGGCTCCGGCGCCGGCTCTCGGCTGCTCAACCCGAGCGCCTGCGCCATGCCGGCAAGAAGCCCAAGCAGATGGAGGAGCTGCTGCTGGCGGCCGATCCGACGGTGGGGCGGAGCCTGCGGCGGGTGGATTTCGAGTAGCGGCGAGACAGAGGCGGACACGTCCATGGCGAAGAATGACACGGGCGGCTTCGGCGCCCTCGGGCTCGGCGCTCGGCTCAAGGAAGGGCCGGCGCCGGAGCTGGTGCGCTCGGCCTACCGGCTCGAGACCGAGGACTCGGCGGTCCTCTGGCGCGAGATGAGCCTGGCCGACCTCGCCCACATCGTGACGCTGATGGAGGCCCGGGTCATCCCGGGCGAGGCCGGCCGGCGGCTCCTCGACCACCTGATCGAGCTTCATCACACTCCCGTGGAAGGCGTCGAGCTCGACCCAGTGCTCGGCGACCTCTACAGCAACCGCGAGGGCTGGGTCAGCCGGCGCGATCCGGAGGCGGCGGGCTGGCTCTCCGCAGGACGGGCGCGCCGCGAGGCGTCCACGGTCGCCTATCGGCTCGCGGTCCGTCGCCGGCTGGTCGAGCTCGCCCAGGCCATGACCGAGCTGCTCCGAGCCCTCCTGGAGCAGGCGTCGGCCCATGCCGGCACCCTCATGCCCGACTACACGTATCTGCAGCAGGCGCACCCGACCACCCTCGGTCACTACCTGCTGTCATTTGCGTACCCGATGCTGCGGGACCTCGACCGCCTGAGGGCCTGCTTCGGACGGACCAATGTCGGCGCCGGCGGCGTAGGGAGCATCAATGGGTCCCGTCTACCGGTGGACCGCCAACGCCTCGCCGACCTCCTCGGCTTCGAGGCGGTGATCCCGAACACCCGGGACGCGATGTGGCAGGCCGACGGGCCGGTGGAGCTGATGGCGATGGTCGTGGCGCTGCTCGTCAACGCCGACCGCCTCTCCGAAGACCTCATGATCTGGGCGACCTCGGAGTTCGCCCTCGTCGACCTCGCGGACCGCCACACGCGCGCGAGCGTCATCATGCCGCAGAAGAAAAACCCGTACTCGCTCGCGTACGTCCGCGGCGTGGCGGGCCTGATGATCGGGCGCCTGACGTCGATGGCGAGCGTCGGTAAGACCCCGTCCGCCCAGGTCGACAACCGCATCTTCGCCTATGGAGAGATCCCGCGCTCGCTCGACATGACGGTCGACGCCGTCCGCCTCATGGCCGGTGTGATCGGCGGCCTCACCGTCAACACCGACCTGATGGCTCGCCGGGCGCTCGGGGGCTACGCACAGGCCACCGACCTCGCCGAGGTCATCATGTGCGCGTGCGGGCTCAACTATCGCGAGGCGCACAAGATCGTGGGCTCCGTCGTGCGCCTGGCGCTGGAGCGCGGTTTGCCCATGCGGGCGGTGGGGAGCGACCTGATCGACGAAGTCGCCCGCGACGTCCTCGGACGCCCCCTGACCCTCCCCGCCGACGTGGTCGCCGACGCGGTGGATCCCGCGTCGATCGTGGCGAGCCGCCGGGGAACGGGCGGGGCCGCCCCCGAGCCGATCCGCACGATGCTCGCCGAGTGCCAGGGGGTCGTTCGCGCCGTCGAGCAGTGGCGCGCGAGCACCAGCGCCGCGCTGGCCACCGCCGAAGAGCGCCTCGTGGCACACGCTGCCGCCCTCGCCACCCCGCAGCCCGACAATGGTACCGGACTACAAACAAGGAGACCCCCATCATGCTCGTGAAAGAATTCTTGACGCTGCCCCCCCGCAGTCAGAAGCCCCGCGAAACCGGCGTCAGCTTCGTCCTGGACAAGGGTATCGGCCTCCGCGAGGTCGAGGATCTCATTGCCTCCGCCTCCGACTACATCGACCTCGTGAAGCTCGGATGGGGTACCGGGTACATCACCCAGAACCTGCGCGACAAGGTCGCGCTCTACCAGCAGGCTGGCATCCCCGTGTACCTCGGCGGCACTCTGCTGGAGTTGGCCATCCTCCAGAACCGGTTCGACGAGTATCGGGAGCTGGTCCAGTCGCTGGGCCTGACGCACGTCGAGTTGTCGACGGGCATCATCGAGCTGAGTACCAAGGATAAGACCCACTACATCCGGGAGCTCAAGCGCGATTTCGTGGTTCTCTCGGAGGTAGGCAGCAAGAGCGCACAGAAGGTGCTCCCCGCGTACAAGTGGATCGAGTGCATCCAGGCCGAGCTCGACGCCGGCGCCTGGAAGGTGATCTGCGAAGGGCGGGAGAGCGGCACGGTGGGCCTGTTCCACACCGACGGCGGGGTCAAGTCCGGGGTCGTGGATGAGATCGTGAATCAGATCGACCCCGCGCGGCTCATCTTCGAGGCGCCGCAGAAGGCGCAGCAGGTCTGGTTCATCCAGAAGTTCGGAAGCGACGTGAACCTCGGAAACATCGCATCGGCCGAGGTGATCTCCCTCGAGACGCTTCGCCTCGGACTGCGTGGCGACACGATGCCGGACTTCCACGACGTCAAGACTTGGAACTTCCGCGCCGAAGCGGCCTCGACGTGGACCGGGCCGGATCCGCGGCCCGCGCGCGGCGGCAGCGACGCGGGAGCGAACGGGAGCGCCCGATGAGCGCCGGCGCGTAGGCGCGGGGGCGAGGGCATCCAGATGGAGCGGCGGGGGTTCACGATCTGGCTGACCGGACTGCCGAGCGCGGGCAAGAGCACGCTCGCCGAGCTCATCACCCGCCGTCTGCGCGCCGGCGGCCATCCCGTCGAGATCCTCGACGGGGATGAGGTGCGCGTGCGTCTGTCGAAGGGCCTCGGATTCTCGCGCGAGGACCGGGACGAGAACATCCGGCGGATCGCCTACGTGGCCAAACTGCTGACGCGGACGGGCGCGGTGGCGGTCACCGCCGCCATCTCCCCCTACCGCGCCACCCGCGACGAGGCCCGGGCCGAGATCAAGGACTTCGTCGAGGTCCACGTGGCGTGCCCGCTCGAGGCGTGCATCCGCCGCGACGTGAAGGGGCTGTACAAGAAGGCGCTGCGCGGCGAGATCCCGGCGTTCACGGGGATCTCGGATCCCTACGAGCCGCCCGAGACTCCCGAGGTCGTTGTGAAGACCGACTGTGAGACTCCGGAGGAGAGCGTGGAGAACATCCTCCAGGGGCTGCGCCGCCTGGGCTACCTTCCCGCCGAGCCGGGCGAAGCGACCTGAGCGGAGGGGAGCCCGCACGGCCTGCGTCCCACAATGTTCGACAAGATCAAGAGACTGCTCGGTCACACCCTCGTCTACGGGCTCGGCAGCTCGGGGAGCCGCTTCGCCGGCTTCATCTTGCTCCCCTTGTATACCCGCTACCTGACGCCGGAGGACTACGGCGTCCTCGCTCTCGTCAACCTCTTCGGCCAGATCCTCTTCACCGTGGCGGCCATGGGCCAGGGCACCGCTGTCTTCCGGACCTACTTCACCCACGACGACGCGGAACGCCGCAACGAGGTGATCACGACCTCGCTCTGGCTCGTCGTCCTGATCTCGTTCCCGATCAGTCTCCTCATGCTGGTGGTGAACAAACCGCTGACGCTCGTTCTGACGGGGAACGCGGACTACACGGTCTGGGTGATGCTGGGCACCCTTGGCGTGGCGTTCAAGGTGCTCATGCGCCTGCCCTTCGCCGTGCTGCGCGCCCGCGAGCAATCCGGGCGGTACGCCATCTGGTCGTTCGTGCAGACGGTGGCCTCTCTCGCCCTGGCCATCGCCTTGGTGGCCGGCGTGCACCTCGGGGGAAAGGGCGTCCTGCTGAGCCAGCTCCTAGCGGAGCTGATCGTCTGCATCTATCTGGTGCCGGCAACCATCAAGGGACTCTCGCTCAAGTTCTCGAGCCAGGACGCGCGGGACCTCCTGGGCTACGGCGCGTACCAGGTTCCCACCGCGCTGCTGGGCTTCCTCATCCACATGTCCGACCGCTATTTCCTGAAGCACTTCGCCAGCCTGCACGCGGTCGGGATCTACTCGCTGGGCGCGCGCTTCGGCGAGATCCTCCTCCTCGCCATCATGACGTTCTCGCTGGCCTGGGGGCCGTTCCTGTTCGAGCACCGGAAGAGCAAGGACGCGCCGGCCCTCTTCGCTCGGGTGTGCACGTACTTCGCCGTGCTCATGGGATCGCTCTGGCTCGTGGTGTCCCTCTTCTCCCGGGAGGTCATCGCCATCATGGCGCGGCCGGCCTTCCATGAGGCGTACCAGGTCGTCCCGTGGATCGCCGGCGCGTACTTCTTCCAGGGGCTCGCGTACGTCGCGAGCATCGGGTTCGTGCTGGACCGGAAGATCAAGTACCGCCCCGCCGTCCTCGCCACGGCCACGGTGCTCAACCTGGGCCTGAACTACCTCCTCGTCCCCCGCTACCAGATGATGGGCGCGGCATGGGCGGGGTGCCTGAGCTTCTTCGTCTGGTTCTTGCTGCAAACCGTGGTCGCCCAGCGCATCTTCCCGGTCCCCTACGAGTACGGCCGGCTCGCGCGGCTCGGGATCGTGGGCATCGCGGTCTACGCCGTGGCGACCACCATCGGCTGGAGCTCGATCTGGACCGCCCTCGTCGGCAAGGCGGCCCTGCTGCTCTGCGTGCCGGTATTGCTCTACGCGTGCGGGTTCTTTGTCCCCGGCGAGATGGCCCAGTTCAAGCGCACCCTGCTCCGGAAGCGGTCCGGCAGGCTCGTCCAGGCCCGGGGGACGAGCAAGTGATGCGCGCCGCGCGGCCCCCCGCCCGCGTGCTGTTCCTCATCGACGAGCTCGACGTCGGGGGCACCGAGCAGCAGCTCCTCGAGCTCCTCAAACGGCTGGACCGCCGGAAGTACGAACCCGTGGTCTGCTGCTTCCGGCCCGGACGCGTCTCGCGGGAGATCGAGGACATCGGGGTGCGGGTGGTGACGCTCACGAAACGGGCCAAGGTGGACCCCCGCCTGATCTTCGCCCTGTGGCAGCTCATACGGCGGGAGCGGATCGACCTCGTCCAGACGTATCTGTTCACGGCCAATACCTGGGGACGCCTCGCCGCGATCCTGGCGCGCGTGCCGATCATCGTCAGCTCGGAGCGGAACGTCGATATCTGGGAGCAGGGCTACAAGCGGCTCCTCGGCCGGTGGCTGGACCGCTGGACGCACGGCACCGTGGCCAACTCCCAGGCGGTGAAGACCTATCTCGTCGGCAAGGGTCTCCCGGATGAGAAAACGCGCGTCATCCACAACGGGGTGGACTGGCAGCGCTTCACGGGCCCTGTCGCGCCGGACGCGACCAAGACCGAGCTCGGGATCCCGCCGCACCACGCCGTCGTCGGCCTCCTGGCCCGTCTCGAGCCCCAGAAGGACCCCCACACGTTCCTCGGGGCGGCGGCGCGGCTCGCGGACACGATGCCGGCCGTCTCGTTCCTCGTCGTCGGCGGCGGCAGCCTGGAAGCCGACCTCCGGCGAGCGGCACAGGAACTGGGACTCGGCGCACGCATCGTCTTCACGGGTCCCCGGCGAGATGTCTCGCGGCTCCTGGCCGTCTGCGACGTTTCGGTGATCTCGTCGCTCAAGGAAGGCATGTCGAACACCATCATGGAGTCGATGGCGGCCGGCAAGCCCGTCGTGGCGACCTGCGTCGGCGGCAACCCGGAGCTGATCGAAGACCAGGTCACGGGATTCCTGGTGCCGACCAGCGACCCGGCGCGCCTGGCCGCCGCGATCCATCAGATCCTCGCCGACCCCCCGCTGGCGAAGGCCATGGGGCTCAGGGCGCGGGCTCGGATCACCGAGCGGTTCTCGGTGGACGCGATGGTCGAGGCCACGGAGCGGCTCTACGACGAGCTCGTCGAGGCGCGCGGCGTCCGGCGGCGCGCTGCCGCCCCGAGCGCGCCCGGATCCGGTGAGCGCCCCATCGCCCTGGTGGTCTCGCAGTTCCCGCGCTACGTGGACGCCTACTTCCTCCGGGAGATCGCCGCCCTCGCCGCGCGCGGGATCACGTTCCGGATCTTCTCGCTGCGCGAATTCGACGGCAAGGTGATCCACGACATCGCGCGGCCCTTCCTGCCGGACGCGACATACGTCCCGTTCTTCTTCTCGCGGCGGATCCTCCTCGCCCAGCTCTGGGCGCTGGCGCGATGCCCCGGGCGCTACGTCGGCGCCCTGGCGAGCGTGATCGCGGGGTCATGGCGGCGGCCGCGCGCGTTCCTGCGGACGGCGGCCGTCTTCCCGAAGTCCGTCTACTTCGCGCGTCTGGTCGCGAAGGAGAAGATCGCCCATATCCACGCGAACTGGGCAACCCACCCGGCCACCTCGGCCTGGATCATGTCCCGGCTCACCGGTGTGGCGTTCAGCTTCGCCGGACATGCCTCCGACATCTACCTCGACCGGACCATGCTCGTGGACAAGATCCGGGCGGCAAGGTTCGTGGCCACGTGCACCCGTTTCAACAAGCACTACCTGGCCGGCCTCGCCGGGGCCGACGTGGCCGACCGGATCGTCGTGAGCTACCACGGCGTGGACCTCGAGCGGTTCCGGCCCGCGCCGCGGCGCGAGGGGCCCTTCCGGATCCTGGCCGTGGGGACGATGATCAAGGGCAAGGGCTTCGACGACCTGATCGAGGCGTGCGGGATCCTCGCGGCACGCGGCGTGCCCTTCGAGTGCTCGATCGTCGGCGACGGTCCGGAGTGCCGCCGCCTCGAGCGGCTCATCGAGCGGCTGGGGCTGGGGGATCGGGTGAAGATCACGGGCTATGTCTCCCAGGAGGCGATCGTCCCCCTCTACCAGGCGGCGAGCGTCGTTGCGCTGCCCGCCATCGCCAAGGCCCACTTCGGCATCCCCAACG
>Ga0214473_10011743_pt1 | contig 10291 bp, 11 predicted proteins | sample RVTome_7_FD_203509 | JGI IMG/M metagenome (GOLD analysis project Ga0214473, IMG submission 203509) | Soil microbial communities from uranium-contaminated site in the Upper Colorado River Basin, Wyoming, United States - RVT98D197 | ecosystem: Environmental > Terrestrial > Soil > Contaminated >... | reverse complement strand
GACGCGGCGGGTCTGCTGAATCAGCAGGAACACGACGAAGAGGACCAGCAGGACGTCGATCATGGGGGTGACGTTGATGTCGCCCCGGAGCCGCAGGAACGCCGTGTCGCGCGGGCCCATGCACGCCCTCTCAGGCGGGTGCCGCGTCCAATGTGGGGAGCAGACGTGGGTCGGGTGTGACGCCCCGGTTACGGTTGCATGACAGCCGGATGGCGGATCCGGCGGGCTGGTGGACCAAGGGGTACAGCATCGAGACCGTGAGCCCTCGCGCGCTCCCCGCGGTGCGTGCCTACGTGCGGGAGCAAGCGCAACACCATCCTCGGGAGGCCATTCCCGGCTGGGCCGAGTGGATCGAATCGCCGCCCGTATCCGACTCGCCTTAGGAAAGCTGATTGGGCGCCTCCGCTTCAGCGGGTGAGCCGAGCCGCGGGTTTACCCGCGGTCGTGAGATTGACAAACCGGTACGGGTCATTGAGTATATACTCCCATATGAAGACGACCATAGATATTCCCGACCCGCTGATGGCCGAAGCCCGCAAGGCCGCCCAACGCGAGGGCACGACACTGCGCGCCCTGGTCGAGGAGGGCCTCCGCAAGGTGCTGGGCGAGCGCCGGGCCCGGCGGACCTTCAAGCTGCGCGACGTCTCGTTCCGGGGCGAAGGACTCCAGCCGGGCCTCACGGAGGGCAACTGGGAAGAGATCCGGCGGCGCGCCTATGAGGGCCGGGGCGAGTGATCGCGGTAGACACGAACATTCTGGTCTACGCCCACCGGGAAGACTCCTCGTGGCACGAAGCGGCCGCGAATTGCCTTCGGAGCCTGGCCGAAGGGGCCGCGCCCTGGGCCATCCCCTGGCCGTGCCTGCACGAGTTCCTCGCCATTGTCACCCATCCGCGCATCTATCAGCCGCCGACGCCCCTGGCCATCGCGCTGGATCAGGCGGATGCCTGGCTGTCCGCACCGGGGCTGGTGCTCCTGGGTGAGTCCGAGGGATACTGGCCGCTCCTGCGTGAGAGCCTGGTGGCCGGCCGAGTGGCCGGTGGCCGGGTGCACGACGCCCGCGTAGCGGCACTCGCCCGCCATCACGCGATTGCCGAACTCTGGACCGCGGATCGCGACTTCAGCCGCTTTCCCGAGCTGACCGTCCGAAACCCGCTGGTGAGCTGACCGGACGCCTCCGTCGGACCCGTGACCGGTCCAACAGTGGGGGGGGCGCGGCCCTTGCGGGCCGTCCACTTGGGCGGAGATTGGCCCGGGTCCGGATCACGACACTCGGGGACGAGGGACCGGTCCTATGACCGATGGACGGCGAACGGCGGGGCGTGCGTGCCTCGCCCTCCTGCTGGGTTTCTCCGCGGCCTGCGGGGACGGCCCGGTAACGCCCGTGGTCACCTCACTGGTCGTGCAGCCCGATTCGACTTCGCTCTTCGTAGGGGAAACCGTCCAGCTCACCGCGTCGGTTCACGACGCCCACGGCGCCGAGTTGACCGGGCGCACCGTCACCTGGTCGAGCGCCGACGACGCGATGGCCCGGGTCTCGTCATCGGGCCTGGTCGACGCCGTGGGGCCGGGACGGGTGGTGATCACGGCCGCGAGCGAGGGCGTGTCCGACACGGCGATCGTGCGCGTATCCCCGGTGTCGGTGGCCGCCGTGACCGTGCTGCCGACTTCCCCGACGCTCTTCGTGGGCGGAACCGTGCAACTGGCGGCCACGCCGCGCGACGCCAATGGCGCCGCGCTGGCGGGGCGGGTCATCACGTGGTCCACCGACAACTCCGCCATTGCCACGGTTTCCCCCACCGGACTCGCCCGGGGCGTGGCCGAGGGGCAGGCCACCATCACCGCGACCAGTGAGGGAATCCCCGGATCGGCGGCCGTGGTGGTGGCGGCCGCCGATTTCGCCATCGTCGACGCTCAGCTCACGCAGGGCATCCAGACGAGCACCGGCGCCTTTCCGGTGATCCTGGGCGGCGTGGGGGCAGTGGTCAACGTCCTGATCGGGGGGCCGCCGGCGACGGTCGGGCCGATGCAGGTGGTGCTGCGGCTGCTGGATGCGAACGACGTCCTGGTGCGCGCCGATACCGACGTGACGTCGGGGCCCTTCGATACCCCGAGCTACGGCGCGCCGAGCGCGCAGTTCCTCATCCCCGCCGGGGCGCTGGGCCCGAACCTCCGCTGGCAGGTGGTGCGCGACCCACACGGCTTGTTCCCCGACAACTCCGGCGCCAACGACGTATTCCCGGCCAGTGGCCCCGCGGCGCTGGTCGTCGCCACGGTTCCGGAGCTCCGCGTGAGGTTCGTTCCCATCGTCCTGTCCGCCCACGGCAACGCCACCGGCCAGGTCTCGGCGGGGACCCTTCCCGAGTACCTGCGCGTCTTGCGGAGCGTGCATCCCCTGGGGCAGGTCACGCCGGTGATCGGCGCCCCGTTCACCACGTCGGCCTCATTCGGGACGGCGCCGACCGGGGGCGACGCACCGTTCTGGCAGCAGGTGCTGGCCGAGCTGGATGCCGCGCGGGTCGCGGACGGGTCGGATCCGGATGCCTACTGGTACGGCGTGGTGTTGCCACCGCCGGGCTTCAATTTCACGCTGTTCGGCGGCTTCGGCTACGTCCCGGGATCGGGCGCCAGCACCGGACCGAACACCCGTACCGCGGTGGCCGTTCAGGTCGGGTGGTTCAGCGACCCGACCCAGGCCAGCCACCTCGTGGCCCACGAGCTGGGCCACAATTTCGGGCGCCTGCACGCACCTTGCGGCGGCGCCGGCTCGCCCGACCCCGCCTTCCCGTTCCCCGGCGGCATCATCGGGTCCATCGGACACAACGTCTTTGCCTGGGCCACCGGCGCCGCCCTGTCCGCGGTCCCGGTACCGGCCACCACCGGTGACATCATGGGCTACTGCCGGCCCGCGTGGGCCAGCACCTACACGTATGGGGGCGTGCTCGCGTTCCGTGGCACGGTAGCCGCCGCGGCCCGGCCGGCCTCGCAAGCCCCCACGCGGGTGCTGCTGGTGCGGGGAGCGGTCGAGGATGGCCGGGCAACCATCGAACCGGCCTTCGTGCTGGACGGTCGGCCCGGGCAGCCCGAACAGGCGGGGCCGTATACGTTGGAAGGGCGGGCGGCGGACGGCCGGGTGTTGTTCTCCCGCGGCTTCGCTCCCGCGACGCTCGACCACGCGGCCACGGTGGGACACTTCAGCTTCGCGCTTCCCCTGACTCCGGCGATCGAAGACGCGCTGCATTCGCTCGAGGTGCGGGGGCCGGCCGGCGGAGCCCGCCTGGATCGGCCGGCCGCGGCTCCGCCCGCACCGGGCGACGCACGGGCCGCCATCCGTCGCGCCGGCGGCGGCATGGTGCGGGTCGAGTGTCCCGACCCGCGTGCGCGGGGGATCGTCGTGGCGGACGCGCGGTCGGGAACGATGCTCGGTACCGCCCGGGCCGCGGCAACCGTGGTGTCCGCCCCCGCCGGCACGCCGCTCACGGTCTCGTGTTCCAACGGCATCCGGACGACCCGGGTAGCCGCCGTCGCGAACTAGGACGCCCGACCCGCCAATCGCCGGACGACCCATGACTCCCGATCCCGCATCCGTCGCGCTGGGGCTCGTCGTCGGCCTGCTGCTCGCCGCCGTCTATCTGCTGTGGTGGAAGCTGCGGTACACCCGCGCCGTCCGGCGCGACGCGGTGCTGCGCAGCGAGGCGGTGACCATGGGCAAGGTGTCCGAACAGCTCCTCCCCTTCTTCCCCGAGTTCCGCTTCAACCCCAGGGACGCCCGTTTCCTGGGGGCGCCGGTGGACCTGGTGGTCTTCGACGGGCTGGCCGAGGGGACGGTGCGGCGGGTGGTATTCGTCGAGGTCAAGACCCGCGGTGCCCGGCTCACGACGCGGGAGCGACTGGTGCGCGAGGCGATCGAGGCCGGCCGGGTCGAGTGGCTGGAGCTGCGGGCCGGTTCGAGCCCCGGAGACTGACCCGCGGGCGACTTGCTCCCACCGTCTCCGGGCGTAGGATACCCGGACCCAGATCGAACACAATCCGCGACGACCCGTCCAAGGAGGACACATGAAACGCTTCGTGGCACCAGCACTCGCCCTCGGCGTCCTCACCGCCCCCGCCCTCGCCCAGGAGGCGCCCAAGCCCGGGCCCGAGCACGCCCGGATCGCGTACTTCGCGGGCACCTGGCAGTTCGAGGGCGAAGCCAAGGCCTCGCCCATGGGGCCGGCCGGCAAGTTGTCCGGGACGGATACCTGCGCGTGGTTCACCGGCGGGTTCCACCTGATCTGCGAAGGCGACATGACCGGACCGCGCGGAGCCGGGAAGGGCGGGAGTATCTGGGGATACGACGCAGCGCAACAGCGCTACACCTACTTCGGCTACAACAGCCTGGGAGACGGGTTCTACGTCCTGGGCAACGTGGCCGGCAACGTGTGGACCTGGAACACCGAATTCCCGGTCGAGGGCGGGACGATCCAGGCCCGGGTGACGCTCACCGAGCAATCGCCCACGGCCTACACCTACAAGTTCGAGACCTCGCCGGATGGCACCAACTGGACCGTGATCGAAGACGGCCGCGCCACCAAGCGCGGGCGGTGAACAGCGCACCCGGCGCGCCCGCCGTTCGCGGCGGGCCGCCGGCCACCCACCCCGGTTCAAGGACATGACCGACACCCCGGGCCCCCTTCGCCATTCGCTGATCATCCCCGCCTACAACGAGGAGGCCTATCTCCCCCGCCTGCTCGACACGGTGGACCGGGCGCGCGCCCGCTACCGGAGCGGGCCCGACGCCATCGAGGTGATCGTGGCCGACAATGTCTCGACCGACGACACCGCGCGTCTCGCCGCCCTTCGGGGCTGCCGGGTGGTGCCGGTCGCCCGGCGCGTGATCGCCGCCGTGCGCAACGCCGGGGCGCGCGCGGCGCGAGGCGACATCGTCTCCTTCGTGGACGCCGACCACCAGATCCACCCGGAGACCTTCAACGAGATCGACCGCGTGCTCACCGACCGCGTGATCGGCGGCACGACCGGCATCCGCTTCGAGCGCCGGTCGCCGGGAATCGCGTGCACGTACGCGATGTTCATGCTGGTCGGGATGGCCATCCGCGGGGTCCGCCACCGGCGCGACCTGAGCGTGGATACGGGGGTGGTGTTCTGCCGGCGTCGCGACTTCGAGGAGGTCGGTGGGTATCGCGAGGAGATGCTCTTCGCCGAGGACGTCCGGCTGCTGCTGGATCTCCGGAAACTCGGGCGGCGGCGCGGCCAGCGCGTCACCCGGGGCACCGATGCGCCGAGCATCTTCTCGACCCGCAAGTTCGACACGTGGGGCGATTGGCACTATTTCACCATGCCGGTCCGTGTCGGGTGGGAGATGCTGCGCCGCCGGGGGAACACGGCGCGGCGCTACTGGTACGACGTCCGTTCAGAGCCCCGAGCCCCATGACCACCGCCCGGTGCTCCCACCCCGACATCAACGCCGGGTGAACGTGTAGCCTTGGAATCGCACGGCGGTGGCCGGTCCGTTTCCTTCGAACACGAACGCCACCACCTCGCCGCTCCCGGGGAGCTGGACGCGCAGTTGGTTGGCGGCCGCGTCGAACACCTCGACCCCGGGCTCGAGGACGCCGATGCGCGCCCGCAGGGCGCCACCTTCGAGCCGCCATTCCACGCGGCCCAGAGCCGGGCTCTCGAAGACGCCGGTGTAGTCCGTGAGCGGGCGCGGCAGCGTCTGCGGCCTCGCCGCCCGCCGCGCCCGATCCTGCGCCACCCCGGCCTTGGCCCGCTCGACCGTCTCGACGGCCCCCGCGAGCAGCTCCGCGGCGCGGGCGTCCGCGTCCGGGCGTCCGAGGGCGAGATCGTACACGTACGCGGCGATGAGGTCGGTGAGGGCCGAGCCCGGGCCGCCGTTCACCTGGGCCACCACGCCGACCCGGCGCCCCGGAAGAAACGAGATGTGCGACCGGTAGCTGACGTAGCCGCCGAACCGGCTCACCATCGGCTCCCCCTCGTAACTTCCGATGTCCCAGCCGAGCCCCCAGCCGTCACGCTGAAACGCCGCGAACCGGCCGTCGCGCCGGCCCAGCAGCTCGTGGGAGCGCCGGACCACCGCCTCGGGAAAGACGCGGCGCCCCGCCAGCATGCCGCCGTCCATGTGCACCGTGATCCAGCGCGCCAGGTCGGCCAGCGTGGAAAGGTGACCGCCGGCGGAGTTCATGGTGACGTCGCGCTTCTCGAACGGCAGCCGCGCGAACGTGCCTTCGGCCGTGAATTGGTGCGGTTGCGCGATCCGGGCGGGATCGAGCCCCGAAACCACGGCGTAGGTCTCGCGCATGCCGGCCGGCTCGAACACCGCGCGCCGGACATAGGCCTTCCATCCTTCCGCCCGTTTCGCGTCGATGGCCATCGCGGCCACGTTGTAGCCCAGGTTCGAATAGACGAGGTCGCGCGAGCCGGTGGGGGCGTGGCACTGCAGCAGCTCGGGCCAGAGACGCTCCTCCACCGCGCCCGTGAAGGCCGCCGCCATCACGACCGGGCCGTTCCCCTGAAGCCCGTGGGTGTGGGTGAGGAACGCGATCAGGTCGAGCTCGTCGGGCCGGACGTCGGGATGCCAGCGGGCGTTCGGCAGGATCCGGGTGATGGGGGCCGTGAGGTCGAGCTCGCCGGCCGCCTCGAGCAAGGCGACCCCGAAGCCGGTGAACGACTTGCTGGTGGACGCCACGTACCAGAGAGTCTCGGTCGTGGCCGGCACCCGGCGCTCGACGTCCGCGAACCCCAGGGCCCGCTGGTATACGGTCCGGCCGTCCATGACGACCGCGACGCCCAGCGCGGGCGTGAGGCCCAGCGCGAAGGCGCGCTCGACCAGGGCATCGATCTTCGGAATCATCGATTCGACGGCCGGATGGCCGGGCTCCTGCGCCAGGAGCGGGACGGCACAGCCGGCGAGCAGCAGGACGGGGCGAAGCACGGCGACACTCCTCGGTCCGCGATGGCGGGGTGGGACGCAAGGTAAGCGGCTGGGTGACCGTCGCCTTGTACCAATCCAACCTCCCCGACCCGGCCTGGCGGCCGCCGGCTACCCGAAGCGGTCGCGGGCGGTGATGGCGGGGGCCGACGGCGCCGCGAGCGCGCGAAACCGGCCCGGCGTGAGCCCGGTAGCTTCGCGGAACCGGTGGCCGAAGTGCGCCTGATCGGCGAAGCCGGCCTCGTGCGCGACGCGGCCGAGCGTGTACGCGCCCCGGTGCATCAGGGTCGCCGACCGGCGCAGCCGGACCCGCTGGAGATAGCCCGCCACCGAGCAGCCGTACCAGCGCCGGAAACAACGCGCCAGGTACACGGGATGCACCCCGGCGTCCCGCGCGGCGGCGCCCACGCGCACGGCATCCTCCTCATCCAGCCGCTCCCGCACGCGCTGGAGCCAGGCGGGCGCAGCGCCAGGCTGAAAGAGCAGCGCGCCCTCGGGACCGTACGCGTCCGCGTGTTCCACGCCCCGCGCCTTGACCACCAGCGACAGCGGCCCGGCCCGCTCCTCCCGCGCGCCCGCCCGTTCCACCAGGCCTCCACCCAGGACCAGGCTGATCTGGATCGCGTCATCCGCGTGCCGCGGTTGCCGCAAATCGGGGGCGTAGCGCACGCGCGCGACGACGGCGGGGGCTCCGGGAGACGGGGGCGTCACGCAAGGCCGTACGGACCGGGCGCCGTCGGGGTTCCGAAGACGGCCAGTGGCCGCCGGTCGGCCTCCACCCCAACTTGAAGGCTCCACACTTCGGACGGGGACATGCTGGCCGACGACATCACCGCGATCACCGCGCACCTCAGCGCGCCAACCCCGGCCGCGGGCGGGGCGGTGGAAGCCGCCTGGACGCGGCTGATCGACCTGGTCACCGCCCGCGCGCCGCTCCTGCGGCTGCACCCCACCGATGCCTACCACCCGGCCTCCGTGCACTTCTTCCTTCCGCGCGTGGCCCTCGGCATTCTGGATCGCCCATCAGGCACGCCGGATCGGGTGCTCAACAGCGTCAAGGTGGGGGACGTCACGGTAGAGACGCTGCTGGGCCAGCAGCGGCTGGGCCAACGCTCCTCTACGCCCGCGCCGGGGCAGGCGGCGCGCACCGACTTCCGGCTCTACGTCGATCGGGCCCCGCGACCGGCCGGACTGAGCGCCCCGCAATGGAAGGCGTTCTGCGACGAGACGGTCCGCGGCGCGCTCACCACGGCGCGGTACTACGCCTACGTCCGTTCCGCCCCCCAGGGCGGGGGGCAGGTGGACGTGCAATACTGGTTCTTCTATCCCTACAACGGCCGCATGGGGACCCCGCCCTTCCACGGCGAGCACGAGAGCGACTGGGAGCACGTGACGGTCCGGGTGCTGGGCGACGGCCAGCTGGCCGGGGTCTACTGCAGCGCGCATTTCGGTGAGGGCCGCTGGTATGCGAGCGCGCCGCTCGCACTGGTAGACGGCCACCCGGTCGTGTATTCGGCGCGGCACAGTCACGCGTCGTATCCCCTTGCCGGCAACATCCCGCGCGGCCCGCTGCCCGACGACGAGACCGCCGACGCCGGACCCGAGGTGCGGACCTGGGAACTGCTCGACCTGGTAGGCGTCGAGGGGCGCGTGCTCAAGGGCCACGAGTGGCTCTACTTCACCGGCCGGTGGGGCCGGGACGAGTCGGCCCCGTTCGGGCCGGCCTTTCGCGTGAGCTGGGCGGGCGACGGGTACTGAGCCGGCCTGCCGGGAGACACTGATGCGGTCCAGAATCATCACATCCGTACTCGCGGTTGCCGCGCTCGGGGTGGCTCCCGACCTTCCGGCGCAGGTGCGCGTCGGCGCGCTGGGCGGCGCGGTGATCGCGACGCTGGGGGGCGCCGACGCTAACACCCCGGGATGGCGGACCGGCCTCCACGGCAGCGCGTTTGTCGAGCTGCCGATCTCGTCATTCGCCGCGATTCGGTCGGGAATCGGTTGGGTGCAGAAGGGCATCGAAGACCGGATCGACTCGGATTTGACCGGGCGGATCGAGCTCTCGTACGTGCAAATCCCCCTTCTGGCCCGCGTCACCATCCCCTCCGAGGTCGGGGTGGCGGCGCACGGACTCATCGGTCCGGTGCTGAGCCTGAAGTCGGGGTGCCAGGTGGTGCTCGAGTCCCAGCAGGGCCAAACCACCTCAGTGGAGTGCGACAGCCCGCTCCTCCAGGGCGGCGTGCCCATCACGGCGTCCGACCTCGGGTTCCTGGTCGGCGGCGGGGTCACGCTGGCGCCGCGGAGCCGGATCGGCGTGATCCTGCAAGTCGCCTACGAGCTGGGGCTCTCGTCCATCGACGATTCCGGTCTCGGCTTCGACACCAAGAACCGGGCGGTCCTGTTCTCCACCGGCGTAACCATCTCGCTGGGGCGATGACCGAGGAGGCGTGGTGAAGAAGCTCGATCTCAAGAAGACGCTCAAGCCGTACTTCCAGCCCCGCGCCAATCGGGTGGAGCTGGTGGACGTGCCGGAGTTCTCCTACCTCATGCTGGACGGCCGGGTCGAGCCGGGCGTGAGCGTGGGCCATTCACCCGCCTTTCAGGAGGCCTTTCAGGCCATCTACGGAGTGGCGTTCACGCTCAAGTTCATGTCGAAGCTCCGGCCCCGGAACCCGATCGACTACCCGGTCATGGCGCCCGAGGGGCTGTGGTGGACCAAAGACGGCGGCTTCTCGCTGTCGAATCCGTGGGCCTGGACCCTCATGATGATCGTGCCGGACCACATCACCGCGACCATGTTTCGCGACGCCGTGGAGCGGGTGGGCGAGAAGCGGCCCAACCCCTCATTGGCGCGGCTGCGGCTGGAGCCGTTCCGCGAAGGGCCGACGGTACAGGCGCTGCACGTCGGTCCGTATGCCGACGAGCAGCGCACGATCGACCGGATGGCGGCGTTCGCGGAGTCGCAGGGGTACCGGTTTCGCGGGAAGCACCACGAGATCTACCTGGGCGACCCGCGCCGCGCGAAGCCCGAGAAGCTGAGAACGGTGTTGCGGCACGGCGTGGAGCGCATCCCGGCGCCCTGACCCCGGCGCTACATCATCACTTCGTCTTCCGCCCACCCGCCGTGGCGCGCCAGGTAGGCCTCCGCCGTGCCTTCGGCGAGCATGGTGTCCACGTAGGCCTGTCGCTCGGCCCAGATGACCTCAAGGTCCCACACGCATACCGACTCGGACGGCCCGGCGGCCCGCCAATGCTCTCCCGGCGGGCGCACGAAGACCCGGAGCGGCAGCTCGTTCTCGTTGTCCCACCATCCCAGCACCACGAAGTCCGCCGTCCGGCCGTGGTG
>Ga0214473_10011742_pt1 | contig 10291 bp, 10 predicted proteins | sample RVTome_7_FD_203509 | JGI IMG/M metagenome (GOLD analysis project Ga0214473, IMG submission 203509) | Soil microbial communities from uranium-contaminated site in the Upper Colorado River Basin, Wyoming, United States - RVT98D197 | ecosystem: Environmental > Terrestrial > Soil > Contaminated >... | reverse complement strand
CTGGCGGCCGGACGGGTCGATCTGCAGGACCCGGCCACCACGGTCACGCTCCTCAAGCTGAACGCCGTTCTCGGCTTGCGTGGAACGGTGGAGACGGTCGCCGGTCAGGACCGCCTGGTCCGCGTCGGGATCACCTGCGCCCTCTGCCATTCGCGGGTGGACGACTCCTTTGCTCCCGGTATCGGCAGGCGGCAGGATGGGTGGGCGGCCAGCGACCTGAATGTCGGGGCGATTATTGCGCTGTCTCCCGCGATTCCCGAGCCCTTGAGGGCCACCATGCGATCGTGGGGGCCGGGGAAGTACGATCCCCGCATCAATCTGGACGGCGCGAACGCACCGGTCGTGATTCCCCCGGCGTATGGGCTCCACGGTGTGGCGAAGGAGACCTATTCCGCGGAGGGGACGATGTCGTACTGGAACGCGTACGTGGCGGTCACCCAGATGCACGGCCGCGGCCCCTTCAACGATTCGCGGCTGGGGATCGCGGTCAGCGCCGACCCGGACCTCGTGACCTCCAAGCTGCCGGCCCTGGCCGAATACCAGCTCAGCCTCCAGGCGCCGCCGGCCCCCGGCGCCGTGGATACCTCGGCGGTGGCGCGGGGGGAAGCCGTCTTCCGGGGGCAGGCACGGTGCGCGACCTGCCATATCCCCGACCGGCAGTTCACCGACATCGGCCTGGACCGCCTGCACGAGCCCGGTGCGACCGGGATGGATCCGGCGTACGCGGCCCGCACCGCCACAAAGCAGTACCGGACCACGCCGCTCCGGGCCCTCTGGCAGCACCCCCCCTACTTCCATGATGGCGGGGCGGCGACGCTCGACGCGGTCGTCCGGCACTACGACCGCGTGCTGTCGCTCAACCTGTCCGCGCAGCAGCAGGCGGACCTGGTGGTGTATCTCGGGAGACTCTGACGACAGGGTTTGGTGCCGGCCGCCACCCCACCTGCCCCATAAGAGGGCGGCGCAGGCTTCTCCATCGCCTGTTTGGTGCCTTTCACCGGGCACGCTTCTCGCCTCGGAGGTGAGTGAAGAAGGGTAGGCTCTCATGTCACGTCCGTCTACGCGGTACTCGTTGGCGAGCCGGTTGCTCGTCGTCGCCGCGGCGGTGATGACCGCCGCGTGCAAGGACACCACGCAACCTCCCCCCCCCCCCCCCCCCCCGCCGCCCGAGATCATCCTCAGCGTGAGCCCGGATGCCGTCACGTTCGCCGACACGGTCGGCGTCCCGACGTCCCCCTCGACCACGGTCGCCGCGACGAGCCGCGATACCGTCGCGATCGCCGGGATCGACGTCGCGGTCGGAACGATCACCTACGACGCCGCCGGGAGCGACTGGTTGACCTTCTCGCTCGACCGGACCACGACGCCCGCGGTGCTGTCCCTGCAGCCGTACAAGGTCGGCCTCGCGGCGGGCATCTACAACGCCACCGTGCCGATCGTCTCGGACGGGGCGGCCAACAGCCCGAGTATCATCTCGGTGAGGCTGAATCTGGCGCCCGAGCCACCGGTGCCGCCGGATCCGCCGCCGCCCTTCCCGCCGCCCGACCCGATTCCCGGTCCGGTGGTCGTGGCGGCCGGCAACATCGCCAAGTGCAACAGCACCCTGGCGAGCGCTTCGGCCGACGTGGTGGCGGCCGCGAACCCCGACCTGGTGTTCGTGCTGGGCGACAACGCCTACCCGCCGGCGGGATCGAACACCGAGACCTCGCTCGCGGACTACGAAAGCTGTTATGGACCGACCTGGGGCCGCTTCAAGGCCATCACCTACGCCGCGGTGGGCGGACGGGAGCAGGACAGCACCGGCCTCTCGGCGGGCGCCGACGCCTACTTCGGAGAGATCCGCGTCGGTCCGGCCCGCAAGAACTACTACAGCTTCACCGTGGGTACCTGGCACGTCATCGTACTGGACATTCAGAGCGGCGGCAATGCAATGCCTGTTCCTTATGGCAATGGCAGCGCCCAGCTCGACTGGCTCCGCGCGGACCTGGTGGCGAACAGCGGCGCCCAGTGCACGCTGGCGTTCTGGCACGACCCGATGTGGTACTCGTCGAGCAACGTGTCCACCAGCGACGCGAACATCGCCTACCGGCGCCAGACCCAGCGCGGCATCTGGAACGCGCTGTTCGACGCCCGCGTGGACGTGGTGCTGGGCGGCGGCGACCACATCTACGAGCGGTTCGCGCCGATGCGGTACGTCAACAACTACCCGGATGCGGAGTTCGCGGCCGATTCCGTCCGCGGCATCCGCCAGTTCAGCACCGGGCTGGGCGGGGACGGCCCGCTGGCAACGCCGAGGGTGTCCACGCGGCACGCCCTGAGCCAGTACCGCAGCGCCGGGAATGGCGTCCTGAAGCTCATTCTGGGGGACGGCCAGTATACCTGGCAGTTCTTCAACACGCAGTTCTCGAACGTCCAGGATTGGGGAACGGGGGTCTGCCACTAATGGTCACCCGACACGGTGCGCTGCTGGTCCTCGCCGGCTTGGGCGCGAGCGGCTGCGCCACGAACCCGGCCACCGGCGCGAATCAGCTCATGCTGGTCAGCGAGGCGCAGGAAATCGCGATGGGGCGGCAGGCGGACACGGCGGTCATCGCGACCATCGGGCTCTATCCGGATGCGACGTGGCAACGCTACATCCAGCAGTTCGGCGCGCGGCTCGCCGCGACCTCGGAGCGCCCCAACCTCCCCTGGACATTCCGGGTGGTGGACGATCCCGCGGTGAACGCCTTCGCCCTGCCCGGCGGCTTCATCTATGTGACCCGGGGTCTCCTCGCCCACCTCACCTCCGAGGCGGAGCTGGCCTCCGTGGTGGGCCACGAGATCGGTCACGTCACGGCCCGGCATACGGCCGCCGAGATGAGCAAGCAGCAACTCTTCGGGCTGGGTCTCGCGGTCGGCAGCATGGCGAGCGCCCAGGTCGCGAAGTACGCGGGCGCCGCCAACCAGGCGCTCGGGATCCTGTACCTCAAGTTCTCTCGCGACGACGAAAGCCAGGCGGACGAGCTGGGCCTGCGCTACCTGCGCCGCGCCAATTACGATCCCCGCCAGATGCCCGAGGTCTTCCGCCTCCTCGACCGAATCGACGAAGCGGACGGCGGCGGCCGCCTCCCCACCTGGCTCGCCACGCACCCCAGCCCCGCGAACCGGGTCGCCGCCATCAACGGGCAGATCGCGGCGCTGCCGCAGCGGTTCTCCGGCACCGTGGTGAATCGCGACTCGTACCTGCGGCGGCTCGACGGCCAGGTGTTCGGGGAGAACCCGCGCGAGGGATACTTCTCCGGCGGCCAGTTCATCCATCCCGACCTCCGCTTCCAGTTCACCGTCCCGGAGGGCTGGGCCACCCACAATGGCAAGCAGGCGGTCGTCGCGGTCAGTGCCGAGAAAGACGCGGTGGTCGAGCTGTCGGGTGCGCCGGGGACGAGCGCCGAGGCGGCGGCCCGCGCCTTCCTGGCGCAGCAGGGGATCACGGGCGGCTCCACGTCCCGCGCGAGCCTGGGCGGGCTCCCGGCGGTGAGCGCCCCCTTCGGGGCGGCGACGGAGAACGGCGACCTTCGGGGCACGGTCCTGTTTGTGGAGCATCGCGGCGCGGTCTACCGCATCGTGGGCTACGCTCCCGAGGCGCGCTGGCCCACGTATCAGGCCGGGGCCGAGCGCGCGCTGCGGAGCTTCCGGACCCTGACCGATCCCGCGGCGCTGAACGTGCAGCCGCTGCGCCTGGACATCGTGAAGCTCGACCGGCGCACGACGATCGAGGCATTCGCACGACAGCGACCCTCGCCGGCTCCCGCAGCGACGCTCACCCTCATCAACCAGGTCGAGCTCCAGACCCCGCTCGAGGCGGGGCGGCTCATCAAGTGGGTCGTGGGACAACGGCCCGCCGTCACCAATTAGGCCGATCCTTCACCCAAGATGGAGGGCAGTACATATGACCGTCACGATGTCTCGCGGCCGTCTCCTGGCCGTCACCATGGTTCTGCTCTGCGCCTGCTCCAGGGGCGAGACCACGGACCGGCCCGACGGTTCCACCACCGCCGCGGCGACGGGCTACACTCTCGCCGCGGGCACGCTGGTGGACGCGGCGATCACCGACGCCATCAGCTCGCGCCAGGCTCACGCGGGCGACGCGTTCACGGCGGACGTGGTCGAGGATGTCACCAACGGCGGCGGCGCGGTCGTGATCCCCGCCGGGTCCACGGTGCACGGGACCATCACGGAGGTCAAGGCGGCCTCCAGCGCCGGCTCCACCGGCACGCTGACCCTGGCCATCTCGAGCGTGACGGTGCGCGGGGAAACGTATGACGTCTCTGCGTCCATCGACTCCCTCGCGACCACCACCAAGGGACGGCCGGTCAGCGGCGGGGACGTCGCCCGGGTGGCCGGCGGCGCCGCGGCCGGGGCGATCCTGGGCCGGGTGATCGGCGGGAACGCGACCGGGACGGTCGTTGGCGGCGTGCTCGGCGGCGTGGCCGGAGTCGCGGTTTCCGCGGCCATCAAGGACGTGGATATCGTGCTGCCTTCGGGGACGCATCTGCTGCTGAGGCTGCAACAGCCCCTGACCGTGATGGCCAACTGAGCCCTCGAGCAACAAAAGGGAGGACACATGCTGTGGACCCTGGCGCTGATCCTGATCATCCTCTGGGTACTGGGCTTGGTAAGCTCGTACACCATGGGCGGGCTCATTCACCTGCTCCTGGTCATCGCGATCGTGGCGGTCCTGGTGCGGGTCATTCAAGGCCGCCGGCTCGCGTAGTGGCGGCGAGCGGACCGGGTGAATGAGTAGCAGTGAGGAGCCCAGCGAAGCGAGTTGCGAGGACCGGCTGCCGGGCTCCGCCCGGTGGCCGGCGATCGCCCAGCCAGCAGGCCCTTTTCGGGAGGTACTGAGAATGAGCGGACTCAAGATCGGAGCACTCCTGCTGATCGCCGCGGGCATCCTCGGCCTGGTGTACGGCGCGTTCAGCTACAACCGGGAAACCCACGGCGCCTCGGTGGGCCCGATGAGCATCACGGTCACCGAACACCGGACCGTCAACATCCCGGTGTGGGCGGGTGTGGGGGCGATCGTGGTGGGTGCCGTCCTGCTGCTGGCGCGCCGGAAGGGCGAGGCCTAGCGGCGTTCAGTCCCGAGGATCCGGCAGGGTACCGGCGAGCGCCGGCGCCGGAGCCGCCGCCCCGTCATAGCTCTTGAGCCAGCTCACAAAGCGCGGAATACCTTCTTCCGGGGTGACCGTGGGCGCATAGCCCAGCAGCCGGTGCGCCTTGGAGATGTCGGCATAGGTCCGCTCGACGTCGCCGGGCTGCGACGCCCGGTGGTCGAGCCGCGGCGTCACCCCCAGCGCGCCGGCCACGAGCTCGATGAGTCTCCTGAGCGTGGTGGTCCGGTTGCCGCCCAGGTTCACGATCTCGAAGGCCCCGCGCCGCTTCCGGGTGTAGTCCATCGCCGCGGCGACCCCCCCCAGGATGTCGTCGACCCAGGTGTAGTCCCGCTGGGTGCCGCCGTCGCCGAACACCGGGATGGGTTCGCCCCGCAGCATGAGCGTCGTGAATTTCCGGATGGCGAGGTCGGGCCGCTGGCGCGGTCCGTACACGGTGAAGAACCGGAGCGCCACCACGGCCAGCCCGTACAGGTGGTTGTAGGTCCGCGCCAGCAGCTCGCCCGCGACCTTGGTGGCGGCGTACGGCGAGATGGGGGCGTCCACCCGGTCGTCCTCGGAGAACGGCACCCGCGGGCTGTTGCCGTAGACGGACGACGACGACGCGAAGACGAACCGTTCGATCCCGCGCTCGCGGGCCAGCTCCAGCATCGCCTGGGTGCCGGCCACGTTGGCCGAGACGTAGCTCAGCGGCTGGCGCAGGGACGGCCGCACGCCGGCCTTGGCCGCCAGATGCACCACGAGGTCGAACTCTTCGCCGGCCAGCGCCTGACGGACCGTGGCGAGATCGGCGCAGTCGGCCTCGACCAGCCGGAAGGCCGGGTGCGCGCGGGCCGCCGCGAGATTCCGCTCCTTGTGGGTGCGGGCGTAGAAGGGATCGAAGTTGTCGAGCCCGACGACCCGGTCGCCCCTGAGCAGCAGGCGCTCCACCAGCGTACTGCCGATGAAGCCCGCCGCCCCCGTAACCAGGACCCGCTCAGCCATGGGCCGGGATGCGGAGCGGGCGCTCCGCCTGCGGGGGCACGCCGATGGGCCGGACGTATTCCCGGACCGGGCGCTCCGTCACCCGCTCGCAAACCACCTTGCCGTCCCGCCACCACCGCGCGACCACCCGGGTGCCGTGGGTCACGCCGTCCGTGAGGGCGCGCCCGGGGCCCCGCCATTCGGAGCACGAGATGTCGTGCCCGGCCAGGGTACGGACCGGGACGGCGCCGACGAAGATGTCGGCCCACTCGAAGAACCGCAGGGTCACGGCGGAGTCGTCGCCCGCGCCGGCGGGCGCCGCCTGGTGGCGGGCGCCTTCGTGATAGAAGGTGGTATAGGCCTCGAGCAGCCGGCCCTGCCGCAGCGCGTCGTTGAGGGCCGTCTCGTTCGCCAGCAGGTCGTCCATCACTCCTCCAGAGCGGTGCCGCTCACCGCAGGTATGCGCTCACCGAGACGGTCAGGCCTTCGACGGTCTCGCGCCGGGCGCCGCGATTCGCGCGCGCTTCGTCGATGGCGTAGCTGGCGCCGAAGCCGAGCACGCCGCCGTTGGGCCGAAACACGAGACCGGCGGATCCGCCCCACCAGGTGCTGAACCCATCGCGCGAATAGTCCGGCCTCCCCGCCGTCGCCTCGAGCCAGGCACGCAAGGCGGGCGTCCCGACGGCTCCCTCGTAGCGGCCGCGCAGGCGCCACACCACCAGTCGCTGCCGGATCTCGTCCACGATCCGGCTGCGGACGTGGGGCCCGATCCCGATTTCGAGGCCCGGCGCCGGCTCGATGCCCAGAATCCCGAACCCTTCCACATAGAGGTCACGGGACGGGTCCGACCCGCCCGCCAGCGAACCCTGCGCGTACGCCACCCGCAGGGTCAGGAATTCCACGGCGAGACGCGCCTCCCCGCCCAGAATCGCGCCGCTCACAGAGGCCCGCGCCGCGGGCGCGACCGACCGCATGGTGAGCGACGTGACCCGGGCCGTCACCGAGATAGCGGCGCCCCGCTGGGCGGCCGCCGGCGCGGCCAGGGCGCTCAGCGCGAGAAGCGGAATGGCGCAGCGGGGGTGGATCATCGGCTGGGGTCGGTGGTGGCCGGAGGCCCGGCGACGATGCGGAGCGCCGCCCGGCCGCGGCGCCGCTCGTTCTCGGCGCGCACCGCGTCCGACTCGCGCTGCCAGGCATCCATCAACGCGCGGTTGGTCGCGGCGTTCGCCGGCAGGGGGTCGGGGCGGGACCCGGTGAAGAACGCCACGATGCCGGCCACGCCGAGGCTCGCGCCCAGCGCGTAGCGGGTGCGGGTTCCCACACCGTCCTTCGCCACCACGGTGGGGAGCAGCATGGTGGCGGCGCTCGCCAGCAGGGCCAGGGACGCGCTCGGCACCCGCGACCGCCTGGCGGCGCGCTCGGCCAGAAAGAGCGAGTCGGCCGGCGGGGCGGGCTGGGCCAGCGTGTCCGCGCGGATGGGGAGCGCTTCGAGCGGCAGGCGGACCACGCGGGTTCCCCCGGCCGGCAGGCGGGAGCGGATCTCCAGCACGAAGCGCCCGGTGGGCGACCGGGCGCCGCGTTCCAGCGCCGGCCACACGATGTCGGCGCTGTCGCGCACCGCCCCGTCGTAGAACACCCGGGGCTTTCCGTCTTCGGGGATGAGCGCCGCCGTCAGCTCGTGTGCCGCGCTGACGTACAGGCGCACGGGGTAGCCGCGACCGCCGGGCTGCACGATCGTGTCGGCCGGCGCCCGGATCCGCACGTACCGGGTGCGCCGCCGCACGGATTCGAACGCGTCGGTGACATCGGGCGGGAAGACGAGCGTGTCCGGCCGGTAGGCCGGGTCGGTGAGCAGCGCCTGCCGGGTGGCGGTGGCGGCGGCGTCCGCCCGCCCGCGGTAGTACTCCGCGGCCGCCAGGTAGGCGTAGGCGGTCGCCCGCACGCTGTCCGGGAGAGCGTCGTCACCCTCGACGTCGAGCGCCTGGCGCAGCTGCTGCACGGCCCCGTCGTACCGCACCGCGCGATACGCGGCCAGGCCACTCGCGACCAGTTCGCGGGCCGACTGCGCGCGGAGCCCTGGCGGACCGGCGGCGGCGAGCACGGTCAGCGTCAGGAGCAGGGCGAGGCGCGGCATCACGGGTTCAGCGCCTCCAGCACGATGTTCACGAGGCGCACTTCCTGGCCCGTCGTCACGTGGATCTCGACTTTGAAGGGGTAGTAGCCCGCGCGGACGACCTCCACCCGATGCGGCCCGGGACCCAGCGCGAAACCGGACTTGGGGGTAGTGCCGGCGGGTTGTCCGTCGATGAACAGCTGGCCCCACGGCATCGAGCTGATGAACAGGCTTCCCGGCGCTTCGGCCGTGCCGGGGCCGACCCGATCAGCGGCCGGTGCCGCGGGCCGCGGCGGCGCGCGTTCGATCGGGGGCAGCGGCGGGAGCACGGACGGTTCGCGCGCGACCGACGACTCCACGGGGTCGGGGGCCGGCTGCGGCGGGGCCGCCCTGGGGGCGGCGACGGGCGCCGCGGGACGGACGCGCGCGCCCGGCATGCCGATGGCCAGCCATCCGGCCAGGCCCACGACCGCAATGATCGCGGCGGTCGCGAACCGGCGGCGGACGCGCGGCTCCGGGTCCACCAGGAGGACGCGTTGCCCGGTGCTCGTCGGGCGGTTGCGCGGCGGCGCAACCGGTGCGGGAGACGCGTTCGGCGCGTCGAGGGCCGCGACGAGATCGAGTACCGAGGCGTACCGCTGGGCGGGGAGCGGGCGGAGCGCGCGCCGGAGCGCCGCGGCCATCGGCTCCGGCGGGTCGGGCGCAATCCCCACGGGACGCCCGCCGATGGGCGGCGTGCCCGTGAGACACTCCCAGATCGTCGCCGCCAGGGCGTACTGGTCGCCGGCCTCGGTCGGGTCCGCCGCCGGCGCGTCTTCCGGGGCGCGATACGCGGCGCGCGGCGTCCCGCCGGGCGGCGCGCCCCGCACGCCGTAGCGATCCAGCACGCGGCCGATGGCGAAGTCGGTGACCAGCGCCCAGTCCCCCTCCAGCAGCACGTTGGCCGGTCGCAGGTCGCCGTGCGTGACGCCGCGGCGGTGGGCGTACGCCAGCGCGTTGCCCACTTGCTCCGCGATGTGGAGGCAGGTCGCCCGATCCAGCGGGCGCCGCTCGGCCAGGAGCGCCGCCAGGGACCGCCCGGCGATCGGCTTGGCCGCGTACCACACCAGGCCGCCGGTGACGCCCGCCCGATAGACGGGGACCACGTGCGGATGGTCGAGCGCGCTCGCCAGGACCACCTCCTTGAGGCGCCCGTCGAGACCGGTATCGATGCGCGGCCGCCGCAGCACGCGCAGCGCCACGGGCCGGTCGCGCTCGCGCTCGCGGGCGCCAAACACGATCGACGACGCGGTGCGGGCCAGCACCCGGTCCAGCTCGAAGCCGCGTCCCAGCTCGCGGCGCGCGGCCGCCTCGAGCTCGAGGGTCGGGTCGGTCGCGACCGCGTCCAGGGCCGAGCCGGTGGGCTCCCACGACTGCGCGGTCATCGGCCCGCCCCGCCTTCATCCAGGGGCCACACGTTGAAGGGCGCGCTGTCGGCCAGGAGGTCGCCGGCCGCCGTGGCCCGCAGGCGGTAGGCCAGGCCGAAGTCCCGGATGCGCAGGCCGTCGAAGGTCGCGACCCCCGCCACCGGGTTCTTGGTGCGGTCACCGTCGAGCCGCGCCCCGGGGGTGCCGGTACCGGGCGCGATCACCATCGTGACCGTGCTGGTGAAGTCGGTGACCGCATTCCCGAACCGATCCTGGATCGTGACGCGGACCGGCGGCGTGATCGTCTCCTGACGAACGGCGTCGGTCGGCTCCTGGGTGAACACCAGCTGCGCGGCCGTGCCCGGCCCCGCGAGCGACGTGAAGGTCACCGCCTGGCCCGGGAGGACGTCGGTGGACGCGATGACGCTGTAGGCGCCCGCCGTCGTTCCCAGCGTGTGTACCGCCCGCGATTCCCCCGCCTCGTCGGTGAGGGACACCGTGGGCGCGACGTTGTCGCCCGCGCCCGCGGTCCAGCGGATCTCGATCCCGCCCAACGGGACGCCCTCGGCGTCCGTCACGCGCACCACGTAGGGGTCGCGGAGCGTGGCCCCCGCCGTGTCGCTCTGGCCGTCGCCGCTGACGGCGGCCAGCAGGGCGGG
>Ga0214473_10011741_pt1 | contig 10292 bp, 7 predicted proteins | sample RVTome_7_FD_203509 | JGI IMG/M metagenome (GOLD analysis project Ga0214473, IMG submission 203509) | Soil microbial communities from uranium-contaminated site in the Upper Colorado River Basin, Wyoming, United States - RVT98D197 | ecosystem: Environmental > Terrestrial > Soil > Contaminated >... | reverse complement strand
GTCCTGTCAGTCCTTTCCGAGCGGTGGATTGAACCAGCCGTTGAAGAGGGAGCCCCGCCTCCGCGTCCACCCTCTCACCGTCCGTCCGAATCCTTTTGATCCCCTGTGTAAGACTGATGACCCACCCCCGAACCCCATTATCCTTGACGATCAGATTCGTCCCCTTTCCGAGAACCAGAATCGGAACATTTTTTTTCTTCGCGTGTTGAACGATCTTTCGAAGCTCATCAACATCCTTAGGAAAGATCAGGGTATCGGCAGGTCCTCCCACCCGAATTGATGTGTACCGTCTCAGCGGAGCATCAAAAATGACCCTTCCCTCAATTAAACCCTCTACCTCTTTCCTGTAGTCACGTTTCATCTTTCCAGTGCGGAATGCGGATTGCGGAATACGGAATCTTTTGAATTGAGATTTCGGAATTCAGAATATGTGGATATCTTTTCCCTATATTCCGCAATCCGCATTCCGAAATCCGAATTTGTTTCATTCCAGTTGCTTCACCAGCTCCTCCGAGACCTGCCAGATGTCCCCTGCGCCCAGGGTGACGACCAGATCTCCCGGCTGAACGATACGCAGGAGATGGTCGACGATCTCTTTTCTGTCAGGCAGATAAGTGACATCTTTGTGTCCGTACTCCCGGATCCCCTCAAATAGCTTTTTGGCTTCCACCCCTTCGATCCGGTCCTCACCTGCCGCATAGATGTCCGTGAGGATGAGGACATCGGCATCGTAAAAGGCAGTGAGAAAATCATGGAACAGCGTCTGGGTCCGGCTATAGCGGTGAGGTTGAAATACCGCGACAATCCGCCTTTGCCATCCCCTTCTTGCGGCCCGGAGGGTCGCCATGATCTCCACGGGATGGTGCCCGTAATCATCGACGACGAGAATTCCCCTTTTCTCTCCCTTGACCTGGAACCGTCTCTGGACCCCGCTGAAGTCCCGGAGGGTTTCCTGCACAACGTGAAAGGGGATATCGAGCTCAAAAGCCGTCGCAATGGTAGCCAAGGCATTGTAGACATTATGGAGCCCGGGCATTTGAAGCCTCAACCTTCCGATCTCCTTGCGCCCGTGGAGAACATCAAAGCTCGTGAAAAGGCCTTCGAACGCGATCTCTTTCGCCTGGTAGTCCGCCTGGGTGGTCAACCCGTACGTGGTGAACCGCTTCTTCAACCTTGGAATGAGGCTCTGGATATTCGGATGATCGAGACAGAGCACCGCCATCCCGTAGAAAGGGATTTTATTGATGAAGCTGAGAAAGGTCTCTTTGATCTCTTCGATCCCTTTGTAATAATCGAGGTGCTCCGGGTCGATATTGGTCACCACCGCGATCGTGGGCATCAGCTTGACGAAAGACCCATCGCTCTCATCCGCTTCCGCCACCAGGAATTCTCCCTGACCGAGCTTGGCATTGCTTCCAATGCTGTTGAGCCGCCCTCCGATGACCACCGTCGGATCGAGTCCACCCGCAGCCAGCACCGTGGAAATCAGCGAGGTCGTCGTCGTCTTTCCGTGGGTCCCTGCGATGGCGATCCCGATCTTCATCCGCATGAGCTCTGCCAGCATCTCCGCTCGGGGAATAACCGGGATGAGCCTTTCCTCGGCCACTTCCACCTCGGGGTTCTGTTTGCGGACTGCAGAGGAGACGACGACGACATCCGCCTCCTTCACGTTTTCCCTCCGGTGGCCATAGGCGATCTCGCAGCCCAGACTCTGAAGCCTTCGGGTCACCTCCGACTCTTTAATGTCCGAACCGCTGACGTGGTACCCCAGGTTGAGCAACACCTCGGCGATGCCGCTCATTCCGATTCCACCGATACCCACAAAATGGATGTGCTGGATCTTTCCTTTTCGATACATCTCCACCACCACCGAAATCTCAAATCCCAAATCCCAAATCCCAAATAATGTCCAATAACCAAATTCCAATGTCCCAACGTTTTGGATATTGGTGCTTGGAATTTATTTGGATATTGGTGCTTGGAATTTGGATTTTCTTTGAGCGTGTAACATCGCTATTCTGCATCTGTTTCCTACTTGGCTCCAACCAACGCATAACATTGCTCAACGATCTCCTGGGCTGCTCGGGGCCGCCCCACCTTTTGAATCGCCTTTCCCATCGACTCGAGTTCCTCGGGATGGGCATAAAGGTGCAAAACGGATCGGGCCAGCGCGGCTCCGTTCAATTCCTCATCCCGGATCATCCTTGCTGCTCCGGTTTCCGAGAGCTTTTGGGCATTGATGAGCTGATGCCCGTGGGCTGCATAGGGATAAGGAATCAGGATCGCCGGCATTCCACCGACCGCCAATTCTGCGATGGTGCTCGCCCCCGCGCGACAGATGATCAGATCGGCCAGCCGGTAGTTTGCTGCCATGTCTTCAAAAAAAGGCCTGACGAGGGCGTCAAATCCTTTCTCCCGATACTTCCCGGAAACGAGATCGACATCCTCCCTGCCCGTTTGGTGAATGACCCTGAGAGAGGCCTTCACTTCCCGGAAATGATCGAGAGCTTCCATCATCGCCTCATTGATCCGGTGAGCTCCTGCGCTTCCTCCGAAGATGAGGAGGGTGAATCGGTCTCCCTTCTCCCTTTTCCCATTTGCTCTTCCCTCAAGCAGACGGGCGGCAATCTCCTGTCTCACCGGGTTTCCGGTCACCACCGTCTTATCTCCTGGAAAGTATCTTCGTGTCTCTTCGAAAGAGACGAAAATCCGCTGGCTGATCCATCTTAATGCCCGGTTGGTCATCCCCGGGATCACATTCTGTTCGTGAATGGCCCTTTTCGTTCCGAGAAGAAATGCCGCAACCAGAGCTGGCCCCGAGGCATATCCTCCCACCCCTAACACGATCTGAGGGTTAAATCTCCTTAAGATCGAAACAGCCTCTGAGACAGCCTTCGGGAGGTTCCAGAAAGCCTTCAATTTTCCCGTCAGAGATCTTCCCTTGATAGGCATGGCCTGAATCATTTCCAGGGGAAATTTTCCTCCCGGCAGCACCCTTGCCTCGATGCCCCGCTCCGTCCCTATAAAAAGGATCTCGTTTCCCGGTTCTCTCTCAACAAAGGCTTCTGCGACAGCAAGACCAGGAAAAAGATGCCCTCCGGTGCCCCCCCCAGCAATTACGCACCTCATGTAAATCCTCAATGCAAATTGAAAATTGCAACAAAATTTTGTTCCCCAATTTACAATTTCCATTTTACAATTTGCATTTTGCAATGATGTTTCATTACCTTCGTTCCACCTGTGCCGACAGGTGAAGGAGTATCCCCGCCCCGGCGAGATTGGCCATCAGCGAAGTCCCTCCGTAGCTAACGAAGGGAAGCGCTAAGCCCTTCGTCGGGAGCAGCCCCATAACTACCCCCATGTTGATCACCGCCTGAAGGGAAATCATCAACGTAATCCCTATGGCCAGATAAGCCCCGAAACGGTCTTCCAGGGCCAACCCGATCTGGATCCCCCTCAGGGCCAGGATGAAAAAGAGAAGGACCACCACCAGGGCGCCCACCAATCCCGTTTCCTCTCCTATGACTGAAAAGATGAAATCCGTATGAGACGCAGGAAGGAAGAAGAGTTTCTGCCTTCCTTCTCCCAATCCCAGCCCGAAGAGCCCTCCCGAGCCGAAGGAAAGAAAGGACTGGATGATTTGAAAACTGGTATTTCCGGGATCTTCCCAGGGCCGTATAAAACCGAGCAGCCTTTTATACCTGTATCCCACATGCGTCACTAAGTAATAGACGACAGGGAGGGAAAGAACGAAGGCCCCTGCGAGATATCGGACCCTCGCCCCGCTGATAAAGAGAAAAAGAAAGACCATCACCGTTAAGAAGAGCGCCGCCCCAAAATCGGGCTCTTTCATCACTAATCCTATGACCAGCCCGGAGAGAAGGATCGTAGGCAGGAATCCAAAGCGGAAACTGCGGATCTTCTCCTCCTTTTTTGTCATGAAGTAGGCCAGGAAGATGACCATCCCCAATTTGGCGAATTCAGAAGGTTGAAACGAAAACATTAGAATCTTCAGCCACCGCGTGGATCCGCCCGCGCGATGACCAAGGCCCGGAATCAGCACGGCGATCAGTAAAATTACGGAAGAGATGAGAATGGGATAGGCAAATCGCCTCAGCGCTTCGTAAGGGAAAAACATCATGAGGATCATCAGGACGAAACCGATGACCGCTGAGAAGACCTGCCTCTTCAAGAAGTAGTAAGGGTCCTGAAACCGGTCTCCGGACAGGATGGCGCTGGAGCTGTAGACCATCACAATCCCGATCCCCACCAGGGCCAGAACCACAAGGAGAAGAACGTAGTCGAATCTGCCTTTGGTTTTCATGATCAGTCCATTTCAGATTTCAGATTGAAAAAATCTCTAAAGACTCCATTCTGAAATCTGCGATCTACAATCTGAAATCTGAAATTAAATTCAATCTCCAATACGCAATCTACAATGGAAGACGCCGGACGGCCTCCTTGAACACCTTTCCTCTTTCCTTGTAATCCTTGAACATGTCAAAACTGGAGCAGGCCGGTGAGAGGAGCACGACATCCCCCTTATTTGCTGTCCGATAGGCAAGGCGGACAGCCTCTTCTAACGTCCCGGCCATCGCCATTTCGGTCAGCCCGCCGAGATCTCTTGCCATCCTCTCCTTTGCCTCGCCGATCAGAATCAGATGGCGGACACGGCTTCGGATGCCTTCTTTGAGAGGGCTCAGATCACCCCCCTTGTCCTTTCCGCCGGCGATCAGGATCACCGGATCGTCAAAGCCCTGGAGCGACTTCACTACGGAGCCTACGTTGGTTCCCTTGGAATCATCATAAAAGCGGACCCCGCCGATCTCCCGAACGAATTCAACGCGGTGCTCGAGCCCCTCAAAGCGGTTCAAAACCGCTTCGATGGCTTCCGGAGAACAACCACAGAGTCTGGCTGTGGTCAGGGCGGCCATCATATTCTCCACGTTGTGGACCCCCTTCAGCCGGGCCTTGGCCAGGGGATAGGCTTCTTCATTCCCGTTCAACCGGAGAACGATCTGTTGGCCGTCATAAAAGGCGCCCCGGTCCAGTCTTTGCTTCAGGCTGAAGAGAACCTTGTCCGCCTTAACCGTTTCCGCGAGCTTCATCACGATCGGGTCATCCCCATTCAGAATCGCCACATCCTCTGAATTCTGATTCATGAAGATTCGGGCCTTCGCATCGATATAGTCAGCATAGCCGGCGTACCGGTCTAAGTGGTCTTCCGTGACATTAATGAGAATGGACCACCGGGGCCGGAAAGCCTCAATGGCTTCCAGTTGAAAGCTTGAGATCTCGGCCACCAGGATTTCCCAACGGGCGCCTCCCTCCGCAAAGAGGATCAAGGGCTCTCCGACGTTGCCTCCCACTCCAACCTTCTTCCCCCCTTCCTTCAACATCTCACCGGTGAGAAGGGTCGTGGTCGTCTTTCCATTGGTCCCCGTAATCCCGATGATCGGAACATGAATATAGCGATAAGCCAGCTCAATCTCACTGATCACCCGGACCCTTTTTTTCATGGCCTGTTGGAGAGGTTCAAGATTTAAGTCAACCCCGGGACTCACAACGACAAGATCCGCCTGAAGAAAGGTCTCGGTCCGGTGTCCTCCCCATTCCACCGGGATGGCCATGCCCTCCATCTCGGCGGCTCCTTCCCTCATCTCCTCCGGAAGCTTGGCCTCTGTCGCTGACACCACAGCCCCCTTGGCCTTGAGAAACCTCGCTACGGCCAATCCCGTCCGCGCCAGTCCAACCACCAGGACTTTTTTACCGCGAAGTTCCATCTCTTCGTCCAAATTAATGTTAGAGGTTGGAGGTTAGAGGTTTTAGGCAAAGAAGTCGCCTCCAACCTTAAGCCTCAAACCTATAGCAGGATCATCTTAATTTCAATGTGCTGATCGCCACCAATCCCAGGATGATCCCGATGATCCAGAACCGGACAATGATCTTGGGTTCGGCCCAGCCTTTTAACTCGAAATGGTGATGGATAGGCGCCATCCGAAAAACACGTTTCTTCCGGATACGGTAAGAAGCCACCTGGATAATGACGGAAAGGGCCTCAATCACAAAGATGCCCCCCACAATGAACAATAGGAATTCCTGCTTGGTAACGACTGAGATCGTTCCCAGAGCCGCTCCGAGAGCGAGAGACCCCACATCTCCCATAAAGACCTGGGCCGGGTAGGTGTTATACCAGAGAAACCCGAGCCCCGAACCGACTAGTGCCCCGCATAGAATGGTCAGTTCCCCGCTGCCTCTGACAAAGGGGATCTGGAGGTAGCTGGCGAATCGGAAGTTGCCGGCTAAGTAACAGAAGAGCATAAACGTCGCGCTGGCGATCAGCACCGGACCGATGGCCAATCCGTCGAGTCCGTCGGTGAGATTGACGGCATTCGCCGCCCCCACAATCACCAGCATCGAAAAGAGAACGTACCCTCCCTCCCCTAAGTCCGGCATGATCTTCTTGAAGAAAGGAAAGATGAGTCGGGAATCATGGTCAAAGCCGTAAAAAAGACTCAGGCTGGCAACGAGACCAATCGCCACTTGAATAGGAAACTTGTATCGCGCCCTGATTCCAATCCCATCCCTGTCCCGGATTTTTTTATAGTCATCCCAAAACCCCAGGATTCCGAATCCGAGGGTGGTCAAGATAACGATCCATACATAATGATTCGTCAAATCTGACCAGAAAAAGGTCGGAACGAGAAGGGCAAGAAGGATCAGGCCTCCCCCCATCGTGGGGGTCCCATTCTTGACCGCATGCCTCGAGGGAACATCTTCCCGGATGACCTGCCGGATCTGAAGCGCTCTCAACTTATTGATCAGCCAGGGCCCGAAGATGAAGCTGATGAGAAGGGCGGTCAGAATCGCACAGATCGTCCGAAACGTGATATATCGAAAAACATTCAAGAAAGAGAATACGTTATGAAAAGGATAGAGAAGATGATAGAGCACTTATTCTCTCCCCTTTCTTAGGGCTTCGGCAACCTTTTCCATGGCCATCCTTCTCGACCCTTTCACCAGAATCCAGTCCCCTTTTTGAAGGATGCGGTTCAAAAGAGAAACTGCTTCGGAGTGGCTCTCCACCACCTTGGCCCTTTCCGGCTTCAATCCCTTCCGGATGGCGGAGGTTACAACCGTTGGCGCCGCTTCTCCCAGGCACAGGAGAAAATCGATCGAAAGCTCTCCGATCTTCTCGCCCAGCCTCCGATGGGCTTCTTCCTCAAACCCGCCGAGTTCGAGCATGTCTCCCAGGACCGCTACGGCCTTCCCTCTCCCTTTCACCTCTGCAAGGGTTTCCACGGCTGCTTCCATTGAAGCGGGATTGGCATTGTAAGCGTCATTGATTAAGATCGCCCCGCCCTCCAGAGGTAAGACTTCCATCCGCATGGAATAGGGGTGGAAACGTTCCAGGGCTTCCCGGATCTTTTCCAGATCGATCCCGAGAAGTTTTGCCGCAGCGATTGCAGAGAGGGCATGGGGAACGAAATGCCGTCCCAATAAGGGAAGGGCGATCTCTGTCTCCTCTCCTCCGAGAAGAAGCGTGAAAGAGGTTCCCCGGGCCCCGTTAAGTCGGACATCGCGAGCCATGACATCGGCGTGCCCATTCACTCCGAAAGTCATCTTGTCTCCGGGGAACTCCTGCGCCAGAAGGACGACCCGGGGATCGTCCCGGTTTATCAGAATGGTTCCATCCGGCTTCATCTTTCTGAAGAGTTCTCCCTTTTCCTCTTGCAGCTTATCCAGGCTTCCCATGCCTTCGAGGTGAGCCTGTTGGATGTTGGTGATCAATCCAACATCGGGTTCTGCAATCTCGGTCAACCTCCTGATCTCGCCGGGCACGCTCATCCCCATTTCGAGAACCACGGCCTTCTCGTTTCCGGTCAGTCTCAGGAGGGTCATCGGAAGTCCGATAAGGTTATTCAGGTTCCCCTGGGTCTTAAGAACGGGAAGGGTCGTTTCAAGGCAAGCGGAGATCATCTCTTTAGTGGTCGTTTTTCCGTTGCTTCCGGTCACTGCAAGGACGGGGATGCGATGTTTCCGTCTTCTCTCCCGGGCAAGGTCTCCCAGCGCCCGAAGCGTATCCTTCACTGCGATCACGGCCTTCGGACGGAAGCCATTCCACCGGGAGCCGCTCGTCCTTTCCTCTTCAACGACGATCCCTCCGGCCTCCTTTTTCAGAGCCTCCAGGGCAAACGCATGGCCGTCGAAGCGGTCCCCCTTCAAGGCGATGAAAAGATCTCCGGCGCGAATCGTTCTGGAATCCGCGGAAATCCCCTCAAACAGGACGTTCTTTTCCCCCTGAAGAATTCTGCCTCCCGTTGCCTGAATCACCTCTTCAACAGACAGGATCACGATTCCCCCAGCGCTTTTCTTGCCTCGATCCGATCATCGAAAGGATACTTCTTCTTACCGATGATCTGGTAATCCTCATGGCCCTTTCCGGCGATGAGGACCGTATCCGAAGACTGTGCCAGTTGCACGGCAGTCCGAATGGCTTCCCGGCGGTCCGGAATCTTGAAATAGCCCTTCTTCTCTCTCCAGTGCGCTAAGCCGTCGGAGGACCACGCCTCGATGGGCAGCCGCTTCAACCCCGCTTCCACTTCATTCATAATGGCCAGAGGGTCTTCCGTCCTCGGATTGTCCGAAGTCAAAATGCTGAGATCGCTGTACTTTCCCGCGATCTCACCCATGAGAGGTCTTTTGGTCCGGTCACGGTCTCCGCCGCACCCAAAGACCGTGATCGTCTTCCCGCCAGCCGGAGACATCCCCTGCGGGCTGCCGTTGAGAATCCTCCTCAACCCCAACAGGACCCGCTCCAGGGCGTCATGGGTATGGGCATAATCCACTACGACATGAATCCCTTTCCGGTTCTCTACCTTTTCAAATCTCCCCGGGACTCCTTCCAGAGCCTCGATGCCTTCCTTCAACACTTCTGACGGGATTGACAACCCTGTTCCTGTCGCCACAGCAGCCAGGATGTTATGAAGATTGAATTCCCCGATCAGTTTCGAATGGAGAGAAAAGCTGCCTTGAGGCGTTCTGATCCGACAGGAAAGGCCTGTGAAGGTGGAAGTCACCTCATCTGCCGAGATCTCGCTGGAAGAACCGAGTCCATAGCCGATAATGGGAAGAGGAACCCCCTCCACCATGGCTTCTCCTTTCGGGTCATCCAGGTTTGTTACGGCAAAACGTCCGGCCTTCGGGCTCTTTGTCAGAATCTCCGAGAAAAGCTTCCTTTTACTCTGAAAATAGTGCTCCAGCGTCCGGTGATAATCCAGATGATCGGATGTGAAGTTGGTGAAGATGACCCCATCGAACTGGCACCCGTAAACCCGGTGAAGGTCCAACCCATGGGAAGAGACTTCCATGATCACGTCCGACACGCCCGCTTCAACCATCTCATGGAGGATTCTTTGGAGATCCAGAGACTCCGGAGTCGTGTTTGCGGACACAACGCTCTTTTGACCGTAGCGGTAATTAATCGTGCCGATCACCCCGGGCTGCCTTCCTGCCTTCTTTAGAATCGATTCGAGGAGATAGGTTGTGGTGGTCTTGCCATTCGTACCCGTCACGCCAATGAGTCTCATCCGGGAAGAAGGGTTCCCGAAAAAATTAGCCGAGACTTTTGCAAGGGCCCGACGGCTATCCGTAACCAGAATCCCCGTTTTGCCCGGGATCTCCCGTTCTTCCTCCAGAAGGAAGGCTTCCGCGCCTCTCCCAAGGGCGTCTTGAATAAACCGGTGCCCGTCCGCTTCCGATCCGCGGAGGGCTGCAAAAAGGAATCCCTCCCTCACCTGTTGAGAATGATACGCGATCCCCTCGACCTTTTTCTCAACCGGTCCGGTCATCTTCTTGATCTCAACTTCTTCCAGCAATCTTTTCAGATCCATATATTCATCTTAACCCGTCAGGCGTTTTTCATCAGCCTGCTAAAATGGCATCACTTTAGCGCTTTGAGGTCAGCAAACTGCTCAACATCGTTAAAGCGGGTTTCAGGTCTTTTTTAGTTTGTTGAGTTTATTGTGTTTCTTGCGTTAACCCAAAAAACTCAATGAACACAATAAACCCAAGACACGATTGTTCCGTTTCCTGATGTCCACTGCCTGATGACCTGATACTCTGATAGCCGTTTCAAAGGCCTGAACTGCTACCTAAGATGAAGGCTGCAGTTTCAAGAAACAGAACTCCCCTTTTTCAACGATGGTCCCCGGTCTCGGACTCTGGTCCACAACCTTTCCTTTCCCGGACACTTTGATGATCAGACCCTTCCCTTCGATCCGGGTCAATGC
>Ga0214473_10011740_pt1 | contig 10292 bp, 9 predicted proteins | sample RVTome_7_FD_203509 | JGI IMG/M metagenome (GOLD analysis project Ga0214473, IMG submission 203509) | Soil microbial communities from uranium-contaminated site in the Upper Colorado River Basin, Wyoming, United States - RVT98D197 | ecosystem: Environmental > Terrestrial > Soil > Contaminated >... | reverse complement strand
GCATCGAGGGGCGATCTCGCGACTTCGCCGTTTGGACGACTCTCGAGCCGGTTGGGAAATCTGTGAAGGTGGACGGAGCCGATTCCGTCCAGGTGTCTGTTGAGATAAGGGGCGGCGGCAGGCGCCAATCGTCCTAGTGCTCCTCCAACTATTTCGCCCTAACTTGGTGGGGCATCGTGCCGGGCCAAGAAACGAGCATGGCAAGGCGCGGACCCCCAGGGCCGCACCCACTTCGCGGGTACCCGGCGTACATACTCCGGTACGTCGCAGGGAGCGCCCTGGGGTGAAGCCTCGTCGCTAGGCGAAGTTAATTGGAACGGCACTAGGGCGGCCCGGCGTGTCCGGACGCCAAGGCGAGGGGGAGGGTGATGCGAAAGCTTTTCGGCACCGACGGGATTCGGGGTGTGGCCAACAGGGAGCCGATAACCCCGGAGACAATGGTGAAAGTGGGCCGTGCGGCCGCTCATCTTCTCAAGGGGTCTACGCAGCGGCCGGCGATCGTCATCGGGAAGGACACGCGCCTGACAGGATATATGGTGGAGACGGCCCTCACGGCTGGTATTACCTCCATGGGAGTGGATGTCCTCCTGGTGGGGCCGCTCCCCACCCCCGGGATCGCGTTCATCACGCGGAGCCTTCGGGCCGACGCCGGTGTGGTGATCTCGGCGTCGCATAACCCCTACGATGATAACGGAGTCAAGTTCTTCTCGGGAGACGGGTTGAAGCTTCCTGATGCTCTGGAAAGAAAGATCGAGGGGTTGATCTTCAGCGGAGAGGTGGATGGAATCCGGGCTGCCCCGCGTGAGATCGGAAAGGCCTACCGAATCAACGACGCAGTTGGCCGCTACATCGAATTCGCCAAAAATAGCTTCCCCAAAGGAATGACGCTCAAGGGGATGCGAGTCGTTGTGGACTGCGCGAACGGCGCAGCGTATAAGGTGTCTCCGACGGTCCTCAAGGAGTTGAATGCGGATGTGGTGCCGATCAATGTCCAGCCGGACGGCACCAACATCAATAAAGGCTGCGGCTCGTTGCACCCGGAGGCCCTGAGGCGGGCCGTGGTGAAACACAAAGCGCACGCTGGGTTTGCCCATGATGGCGACGCCGATCGGGTCCTCTTTGTTGACGAACGGGGTGCGCTGGTCGATGGCGATCACATCCTGGCCCTCTGCGCGCTCGACCTCAAGGCGGAGGGCCGGCTCCGCGAGGACGCCGTTGTCGCAACCGTCATGAGCAACCTTGGCTTCGAGGTTGCCATGCGCGAGGCCGGGATCAAGGTCGTCAGAACCGCTGTGGGCGACCGTTATGTCCTGGAAGAGATGTTGGCCAACCGGTACACCCTCGGTGGCGAGCAGTCCGGCCACATCATCTTCCTGGATCACAACACCACCGGCGATGGGATCGTGACGGCCCTTCAGGTGCTGGCCATCATGCGCAGGCAGGCGAAACCGTTGTCGGAGTTGTCGGCCTGCATGACCTCTTACCCACAGGTCCTGGTCAATGTCCAGGTGCGGCGGCGATCGGCTCCGGAGGAGCTTCCAAGAGTGCAGGAGGCGATTCGGGCCGCGGAGGCGCAGCTTGGGACAACGGGGCGTGTCCTGGTCCGCCTCTCGGGGACGGAGCCGGTCGCTCGTGTGATGGTGGAAGGACAGGAGCACCGGACGATCGAGCGGCTGGCCCACGAGATCGCGCTGGTGATCGAAAAGGAGCTGGGGTAAAGACAGTTCATGGTTCAGGGTTCATAGTTGAAGAATCATTCCCAGCTCGAACTCTCGGCTCTGAACTATGAACTACGAACTATGAACGATGGGAACGTCGATGGCGTTGTTGTGCGTGAATGTCGATCATGTCGCGACGATCCGGCAGGCGAGGCGGGCGCAGGAGCCTGATCCGGTTCAGGCGGCGATGCTGGCGGAGCTGGCCGGCGCCTCCGGGATCACGTGCCATCTACGTGAGGACCGCCGGCACATCCAGGACCGCGATGTCGAACTGCTCCGACGTCTCGTCAAGACCAAGTTGAATCTGGAGATGGCCGTCACCGAGGAGATGGTCCGGATCGCGGTCGCCCTGAAACCGGATATGGCGACGCTGGTCCCGGAGCGACGTGAGGAGCTGACCACAGAGGGCGGGCTGGATGTTCGTGGACACCTCAACGCCGTGACGAGGACCGTGCGGACATTGCAGGGAGAGGGAATCGCTGTTAGTCTTTTCATCGATCCGGATCCTGAGCAGGTCTCGGACTCGGCGCGCGCGGGCGCTGAGCTGGTGGAGCTGCACACCGGGATGTATGCCGAGGCGGGGGATCGCAAGGCGCTGCAGAATGAGATGGCCAGACTCATCAAAGCGACGACGCAGGCGAGGAAGCTGGGACTCCGGGTCAATGCGGGGCACGGATTGAACTATCGTAACGTCGGCCCGGTTGCGACCATCCCCGAGGTGGAAGAGTTGAATATTGGACACAGCGTTATTGCGCGGGCCGCGCTCGTGGGCATGGAGCGGGCGGTCCGCGAAATGTTGGCGGCTATGAAGGAGATGGGCGTGGGTCAGGGCGGGGGGGGTCGGCCATGGTGATCGGGATTGGGACCGACCTCGTTCGGATCGATCGATTTGAGCGGGCGATGACACGGCATGGAGGTCGGTTGCTTGATCGTCTCTTCACAACGGCGGAACGGGAGCGGTTTCGTCGCCATCCGTTCCCTGCGCGGCATCTGGCGGCCCGATTCGCCGCTAAGGAGGCGGTGTTCAAGACGCTTGGCACCGGCTGGGGCCAAGGGGTCGCGTGGCGGGAAGTGGAGATCGTGGGCGGCGGTCGTCGGCCGGCCAGCGTGGTCTTCTCTGGGCGGGTGCAGGACGCGGCTGCCCGCCTTGGGATCAAACGGACGGTGGTGAGCCTGACCCACGACGGCGACTACGCCCTCGCGTTTGTGATTGCGACGGACGGGTCTTGAGCGCGTTCGTGCGGTGAGGGGCGGATGGAGATGAAGGTCGCAACGGCAAGTCAGATGCGGGAGCTGGATCGGCGAGCGACGGAAGAGTTCGGCATTCCTTCACTGCTTCTGATGGAGAACGCCGGGCTTCAGGCGGTCTTGGAGATGGATCGCTCGTTCCCTCGTCTCAATACATCGCGCGTCGCAATCGCCTGCGGCAAGGGGAACAACGGCGGCGATGGCCTTGTCGTCGCCCGCCACCTCTTCGACCGCGGGACGGATGTTGAGGTCTTCCTGCTCGCAAAGAAAAGTGAGGTGAAAGGGGATGCCAGGACGAATCTGGAGATTGTGAAACGTCTGAAGATCCCGATCCACGAGGTCACGACGAGCCATGACCTCCAGGCGATTCGAGAGGCGGTCGGAAACGCCGACCTGATCGTGGACGCCCTGCTGGGCACCGGCACCACGGGCGCGGCCAAGGGGCTCCTCGCCGAAGCGATCGATCTCCTGAATCAAGCGGGGCGGCCGATCGTGGCCTTGGACATCCCATCCGGCCTTAGCAGCGACGAGGGCGGGATTCCCGGACCGAGCGTCAATGCGACCTTGACAATCACCTTTGGCCTCCCGAAGCGGGGTCTCGTCCTCTTCCCGGCCGCCTCGCGCGCGGGACGGGTCGCGATCGTGGATATCGGGCTTCCCCGTCGGCTCCTCTCTGACGCGAGCCTGGAGGTCTCGCTTCTGGAACCGAAGGAGGCTGCGGGTGCGCTGCCGCCGCGCGAGCCGGACGCCCACAAGGGGACCTATGGCCACGTGCTGGTCCTGGCCGGCTCGTCCGGCAAGACCGGAGCCGCGGCGATGTGCGCGCTCTCTGCCCTTCGGATTGGGGCTGGGTTGGTGACGCTTGGCCTTCCCGAGAGCCTGAACGATATGATGGAGGCGAAGCTCACCGAGGTCATGACGGAGCCGCTGCCCGAGACGAGGGAGCGGACGGTCGCGTTGGCCGCCTGGGGTAAGATCCTGACCCTGATGGAAGGGAAGCGGGCCCTGGCGATCGGCCCTGGTCTCTCGACCCATCCTGAGACGTCCGAGTTGGTACGGGAGTTGGTGAGCACGGTCAAGGTCCCGATGGTGGTGGACGCGGACGGCATCAATGCGCTGGCTCCGAAACTCGAGACGCTTGCGAAGGCCGCCGCCCCGGTCATCCTCACCCCGCACCCCGGCGAGCTGTCCCGGCTCCTCGGCATCAGCCGAGAGGAGGTGGCGCAGAACCGAATTCCGATCGCCCAAAAGGTGGCGATCAGTTTCAGGGTGCACCTTGTGTTGAAAGGGGGACGGACGCTCGTCGTGGACCCGGATGGACGGGTGGCGATCAATATGACGGGCAACCCCGGCATGGCGACCGGGGGGACAGGCGACGTGCTGACCGGTCTGATCGCCGGCCTCCTGGCTCAGGGGGTGAACCCCGGCCTGGCAGCCAGGGCCGGGGTCTATCTGCATGGTGTGGCCGGAGATCTGGCGGCCGACGCGGTTGGCCAGGAGGCGATGCTGGCCTCTGACCTGATGGCACAGGTCCCGGATGCGATTCGGCGACTGAAGGCGGGGGAGCTGAGAGTCGAACGCTGAGAGCGAAGGGGGGTCGAGGGAGCCGCGATGCAGATCGAGAAGAATGCCGACAAGCTGGAAAAGACGCTCAGGGTTCTGATCAAGGATGCGCCTGGCTACCTGGGGAAGTTTTGCACCGCCGTCGGGCAGGAGGACGGGAGTGTGGGGGAGATCGAGACAGTGAGCCTTGGCCTCACCCACAACACCCGGGACATCTCCATCTATGTCGATGATGAGAGTCATCTCCGAGAGATCCTTCGCGCGGTCACGCAGCTCGAAGGGATTATCGTCATCGAGGTGGTGGATGAGGTGCTGCGGCGGCATCAGGGCGGGAAGATTGGGATGAAGAGCCGCTATCCGCTCGAAAGCATTGCCGACCTCCGAAAGGTCTATACCCCTGGCGTGGCGTCGGTGTGCCGGTTGATTGAGGCTGATCGTGAGAAAGCCTACGAGTACACCTCCATCGCCAACACGGTCGCCATCGTCACGAACGGCACCGCGATCCTCGGTCTCGGCGCCATCGGCCCGGTGGCAGGGATGCCGGTCATGGAGGGGAAGGCGGTTCTGTTGGATCGGTTGGCCGGGGTCAATGGCGTGCCGATCTTGCTCGAGGACCGGGGGGTGGATCACTTCGTGGAGGTGGTGAAGGCGATCGCCCCTACCTTCGGGGCCATTAATCTGGAGGATGTGGCGGCGCCCGATTGTTTCGAGATCGAGCGTCGACTGGATGAGGCGCTGGACATACCCGTGATGCACGACGACCAGCACGGCACGGCGGTGGTGGTCCTCGCGTCACTCCTGAATGCCTGTCGCCTGGCCAAGATCTCCCTGCTGGATCAGACCGTTGGAATCGTCGGCCTGGGGGCCGCCGGCACGGGGATCTCGGGGCTGCTGCTCTCCTATGGCGTCAAGCGCGTCATCGGAAACGACCTCAAGCCGGAAGCGATGGAACGATTAGAGAAGGTGGGTGGCCGCCGGGAAACGATGGAAGACGTCATGGCGCTCGCTGACATCGTCATCGCCACGACCGGTTCTCCGGATCTCATCAAGCCAGAAATGGTGCGCAGCGGACAAGTCGTGTTGGCCCTCAGCAATCCGAATCCGGAGATACGGCCGGAGGATGCCCTGGCCGCGGGCGCCGCGTTTGCCACGGACGGTCGGTATGTGAATAATGCGCTGGCCTTTCCCGGCCTCTTCCGCGGGGCGCTGAATGCCCGAGCCCGGAGTATCGATAACGCCATGAAGATCGCCGCGGCCGAAACCATCGCGTCCAAGGCGCCCGAGGGTGAGCTGGTGCCGGGGTTGCTCGATATCGAGGTGCATCGGGCCGTGGCGGGGGCGGTGGAGAAGGCGGCGCATCGATCCGGGCTTGCCCGGCGGCAATGATCGAGCTGCCCCCAGAGGCGCCAACGGCCCTCTGTGTCTCCACATCACCTGAGGAGACGCGCGCCCTGGGAGAGGTGATGGGCAGACACGTCTGCGCGGGCGACCTGATCGCCCTCATCGGCGAGCTCGGATCCGGCAAGACGGTGTTCGTCGCAGGGCTGGCTGCAGGGCTCGGCGTCGATCCAGCCGCTCACGTGAGCAGCCCGACCTTCACCATCATGCACCGATATCTCGGACGCCTTCCCCTCTATCATATCGATCTGTACCGTATAGAGACGCCTGAGGCGCTCGTGACTTTGGGTCTGGAAGAGTATCTGGAAGGGGATGGTGTGGCGGCGGTCGAGTGGGCCGAGCACGGTCTGGGGATACTGCCCGAGGAGCGGTTGACGGTGCGCCTCCGGCAGACCGGCTTGGAAGCGCGAACGGTTGAACTCCTGCCTGCGGGGGATCGGTATCGGACGCTTCTCCGGAAAATGACAAGCGATCTCGCAGCCGCCACGAGATTTCTCACATGATCCTGAACGAGAGAGGAGATATGCCGATGACTGGAGTAGGTGTGAAAGCGAGCCCCTCGACGTGGGGGTGTTCCCTTGTGATTGCCGCGCTGATGCAGTGGTTCCTGCTCGGCGTTTCCAGCGCCTCGGCTGCCGTGCCCGGCCTGTGGATCGAACACGGACCCAACCCCGCTACCTCCGCTGAGCTCCTCCAGTTCAGTGACGCGCTTGCGAAGCTGGCTGAACGATTGCGGCCATCGGTGGTCCAGGTCGGCGTCAACGACAATCAAGACGAAAGTTCGGAACTTCCTCCGGGCCATCCCCCAGTGCCGCCGGAGCGGCCGCGCGTCGGTTCGGGCTTCATCATTCATCCTGACGGCTATGTCATCACCAACCAGCATGTGTTGAGTCGCTCTGGCCGGATAGAGGTGGAGCTGTTCGGAGGTGAAAAGGCGCTTGGCACCGTGATTGGCCGGGACGCGCGGACAGACCTCGCCCTCCTGAAGATCGATCCTCCGCGCGCCTTGACCGCGCTTGCCTTAGGTGACTCTGACACACTCAAGGTCGGTGAGCTGGTCTTGGCCATAGGGAATCCGTTCGGTCTTGACTATTCGGTGACGATGGGTGTGGTGAGCCGGAAGGGGCGGGCCTTGGGGGCCAACGGCCCCTTCGATGAGTATATCCAGACGGATGCGGCGATCAACCCCGGCAACAGCGGTGGTCCACTCCTGAACCTCAGGGGCGAGGTTGTCGGTATCAACACCGCCACCGTGCCGAACCGCCGTGTCGGGTTCGCCATCCCGATCAATCTGGCGAAGACACTTCTCCCTGAATTGAAGGAGTATGGGAAAATCCGATGGGGGTTCCTAGGTGTTACCATCCAGGAGCTGACGGCGACTCTGGCGCAGGCCCTGGGCGTCGAAGGGACGAAAGGGGTCCTGGTGAACGGCGTGGTCCCGAAGGGGCCGGCCGAGCGGGCCGGCCTGAGGCCCGGCGATATCATTACAGGCGTCGACGGCATGACGATTGACAATGTGCGCGATTTACAGCGGAAGGTGGGGAGGACCCCGATAGGCCAGACCTCTGTCGTGAAGATCATCAGAAAGGGGACGGCGGAGGAGATCCCGATACAGATCGGTGAGCTCCCACAGCAAACTGTAGTTTCGGCCGAGCCTCTCAGGAAAGACCTGGGGTTTAGCGTCGAGATGCTGGATCAAGACAAGGCCAGGAAATTCAAGCTGAAGGAGGACGAAGGATTGGTGGTCACGGACGTCGTGAAGAGTGGGCCAGGAGCCCAGGCGGGGCTTCAGCCGGGCGATCTGATCAAAGAGGTGAATCAACAGCCCGTGTCGTCGTTGGAGGAGTACCGGCGTTCCCTGGGGGAATCGATGAAGGGAAGAATTGACCTCTTCCTGATCAAGCGGGGCCCGGCGGTCTTTTACGTCGCGGTTCGTTCGAAGGGTTAAGAGTCCCGTGTCACGAGAGGGCGCGGCGATGAACATTGTCGCCATCTCCATGGAGCTAGGGAGCGAGGCGCGCGAGGTCGCCAGGCGTGTCGCCAGGGCGCTCGCCTATCGGCTTATCGAGCGCGAGGTGCTGCTGCAGGCCGCTGAGAAATACGCGGTGAAAGAAGAGACCCTGGCCCAGGTGGACGAGCGCACACACTCGTTCTGGGAGAAATTCGACGAAGACAAACGGCGGTACCGCATCTTTATCGAGTCGGCCCTCCTCTCCTTCGCCGGGGACGGGAGGGTCGTCATCGCCGGGCGTGGGGCGCCGTTGCTCCTGAAGGAGATCGATCATGCGATGAAGGTCCGAATCGTCGCGCCGCTTGAGGTGCGAGTGGAGCGGATGATGGCGCGGGAGGGGCTTGACCACCGCTCCGCGACGATGCGGGTCAAGGGACATGACAAGGAGCAGGCGGCGCGTTTCGACCATCTATTCGGCGTCGATTGGACCCTGCCGGAGTATTACGATCTGGTCGTCAATACCGGGCGAGGATCGCTGGATACTGCGGCGGAACTGATTGTCCAGGCAGCGAAGATGCCCCTCTATCAGGCGACAGATGCGTCACTCCAGAAGATCCGGGACCTGACACTGGCCTCAGAGATTCGGGCGGCCCTCGCGGCCGACCCGCTCATGGGGAACCTGCATATCGAAGTGCTGGCGCGCTCCGGTGTCGTGGCGTTGAAGGGCGTCGTCTTCGACCCAGCGACCATGGAGGCCGCCGCGGCCGTGGCCAGGCGGATTGCGGGGGTTCAGTCGGTTGACTGCGAGGTCGTCGAGGTGCCACAAATCTATCCTGGACCGATGATGTAGGGCAACATTAGGGTGGGAGCTGAATGCGAACAGTGATCGTCGGTGCGGGGGGACTTGGCAGCGTTGTCGGCGGGTACTTGTCCGAGGCCGGCTATCCCGTCACCCTGATCGCGAGGCCCGCGCACGTTAAGGCGATTCGTGACAGCGGCCTGGAGATCATGGCGGTGGATGGCCGTCATCTGATCAGGGAGGTTCAGGCTACCGACAATCCGAAAACCGTGACGGCGGCCGACCTGCTGATCCTCACCGTCAAGACATACGATACCGATGAGGCATTGCAGGGGGTGGCCCACCTCAGCGGAAGGGTTCGCTGTGCCCTCTCGCTTCAGAACGGCATGCTGAAGGATAAGGCACTCGGCGCGGTCTTTGGACCCGAGTCGGTGATCGGAGCCGCCACCATGATCGGGGCGACGCTGACGGGCCCGGGCAAGGTGCACTATACCGCGCCCTCGACCACCTACGTGGGGGAGTTCGATCGTCGTAAGACCGATCGCGTCAGGGCCGTCGCTGAGATGTTCGACAAGGCGGGACTCAGGATTCAGGCGGCCGCCGATATTCGTTCCGTGACCTGGTGCAAACTGAACCACATCCTCCCATCAGCCGGCCTTTCCGTCCTGACGCGGCTCGAATTTCACCGGGTGTTGAAAGATCGAACGCTCGCGGCCCTGTTCGTCGAATTGACCAGAGAGTGCGCGCAACTCGCTAAGGCCCAGGGGATCCCCCTGAACGATTTCCCCGGCTTCGAGGTGAAGACCGTCTGCGAGGAGCCGCTGGAGCAGGCTATCGCATTCGTGCGGGAGTATGGCAAGAAGATCGAGGCAGCCGGGATGACACACGTGAAGATCTCCATGCTGCAAGATGTCGAGCGGGGAAAGCGGACCGAGGTCGAGGAGATCATCGGGTACGTGGTCCGCGAGGCGGCGCGGCTGGAGATCCAGGTGCCGAAGATCGATCTCACCTATCGTCTCGTCAAAGGGGTCAGCGAAGCGGTCCGCCACTGATGTCCTCTTTCGACGGAGACCCCTCCGCACTCGACCCTGCACCAACTGTTGACCATTCCCCTCTCGACGATCTGCCCTCAGTTCTCCCCTCTCCCTGTGAGCCTTTCTCGGCCAAGCGATGACAATGAATCGTCGTCAGGTACTGGCCTGGACGCTCTACGATTTCGCCAACTCCTCCTTCGCTGCCGTTATCGCTGGAACGATCTATTCCGCCTACTACGCCCAATCGGTCGTCGGCAACGCGAGGGGAGAGGGCGATCTTTGGTGGGGATGGTTGGTCTCCACTTCGATGGCGATTGTCGCGTTGACCTCGCCTCTTCTCGGAGCTATCGCCGACCACGCCGGGATCCGTAAGCGCCTTTTGTTCATCACCACCTACCTGAGCGTCGGAGCGACTGCATGCATGGCCAGTGTAGAGCCAGGGATGATTGTCCGTGGATTCGTGCTGGGCGTGGTCGGCATGGTGGGATACGAGGGGGCCATGGTCTTCTACAACTCTTACCTCCCGGAGATCGCATCTCGGCAGTGGCAGGGCCGAATTTCGGCCTACGGCTTTGCGGTCG
>Ga0214473_10011739_pt1 | contig 10293 bp, 5 predicted proteins | sample RVTome_7_FD_203509 | JGI IMG/M metagenome (GOLD analysis project Ga0214473, IMG submission 203509) | Soil microbial communities from uranium-contaminated site in the Upper Colorado River Basin, Wyoming, United States - RVT98D197 | ecosystem: Environmental > Terrestrial > Soil > Contaminated >... | reverse complement strand
CGAGCGCGAGCGCCTCGCGTGCGCGCGAGTTCATGTCGGCGGCGTAGAAGCGGAACTGGTTGCCGCCGTCGCCCTTGGCCTGGTACATCGCGAGATCGGCGTTCGTGAGGATTTCCTGCTCGTCCATGCCGTCGCGCGGATGCACCGCGACGCCGACGCTGGCGGTCACCTCGACGCGTTCGTCCGCGAACACGAACGGCTGGGAAATGGTGGCAACGATCGTGCGGGCGAGCTGCTCGGCTTCCTCGTGCGTCGCGTTGGTTTGCAGCACCACGAACTCGTCGCCGCCGAGCCGCGCCACCGAGTCGCCATCCTTGGTCAGCGATTGCAGGCGCTCGGCGACCCCCTTCAGGAACCGGTCGCCGATGCCGTGACCGAGCGCATCGTTGACGTTCTTGAAGGTATCGAGATCGATCCGGTGCAGCGCGAACGGCCGGTCGCCGCGCCGTGCCATGACGAATTCGCGCCGCAGCAGGTCGGAGAGCAGCGTGCGATTCGGCAGGCCGGTCAGGGCGTCGTGCTGCGCCATGTACAGCAGGTGGTCCTCGGCGCGCTTGTGCTCGGTGATGTCGAGCGATGAGGTCAGCACGCCGATCACCGTGTTGGCGTGGTCGCGCAGCGGCGACTTGGCGGTGAGGAACACGCGCTCGGCGCCGGCGCGGTCGGTGATCGCTTCCTCGTAGCTCGGCAGCGGCTTGCCGGTGCGGAACACCTTGCGGTCGAGCGCGCGGCTGCGCGCGCCGTGATCCTCGCCGAACAGCGCGCTGACCTCCTTGCCGACCGCGGCGGTTGGATCGAGCCCGGCGAGCGCCGTCTGGTAGGCGTTGACGAACAGGAAGCGGCCGTCCTTGTCGGCGGCGCTGATCATCGCCGGAACGGTATCGATCACCTGCGCCAGCCGCTCGCTGGAATTGCGCAGCGCCTCCTCGCTGTACTCGAGCTTGCGCTCGAGGCCGGCGGCGCGATTTTCGAGCAGCAATTGCTGATGCCGCAGCTTCAACAGGTTGCGCGCCCGGGTGATGAACTCCTGATGGTCGACCGGGCTGTGCAGGAAATCGGTGGCACCGGCTTGGAGCGCCTGCAGGCGGAACTCACGTTCCTCGTAGACGGTGATGACGATGACCGGAATTTCCGCAAGCTGCGCGCGGGCGCGGAAGCGGCGGATGAATTCCGCGCCGTCCATCGAGGGCATCTTGTAGTCGGTGACGACGAGATCGGGGGTATGCGTCTCGAACCAGGCCAGCGCGTCCGCCGGATCGCCAAACGAATGCACCTCCGCGCCCGCCTCGATCGAGGCGGCGAGCTTGGCGAAGATTTTCCGGTTGGTGGCCCGGTCGTCAAGAATGACGATGACAGACATGCACCGCGCTCTCGTTCCGTTGCAGCGGAAAAGGCTTCCAAAACGGCCGGACGATACTGGGGGGGCGCTAAAGATTCGGGCGGTGAATTGCGTAAAATGCGACGCAACGGGATTGCCAAAGGGTCAACGGCGGCAACGGCGGCTTGCGCATTCCGCAGATACAACCGGGCCCTAGCGGCGCGGATTTGCAGGTCATGCGAATTCGAATCGAATCCTTCGCAGCGGCGTTGACTGTCCGCTTACCATGCGCGGTCATCATACGGGCTATTACCGATTACTCCGCCGCCTTCACGGCGCCTTTGGGCCGGCCGAGGAAGGCTTCCAGCGCCGCAATCTCCGCCTTGTCGCCGGCGAAATCGGCCGCCAGCCGCTGGTAGAGCCGCGCCGTGCCGCCGAGCATCGAATGCGCCGCCGCATCCTCGCCGACAAAGCCGGCGATCTCGTCCATCTCGGCCACCCAGCGATAGGCCTTGGCGTACATGCCGGGGATCTGCCGGTCGAACCAGGCGAGCAGCGCCGGCTGGCTCTGCTCGAGCTCGGCGCGCAGGTCGTCCGCGGTGCCGGCGCGCGTGGCCGCCAGCATCATGGCGGCGCCAAGCGCCTGAAGTCCCTTGGTGATGCCCGCATAGGACATCTTCACCGCGGAAGCCGCTCCGATCGGCCCGTCGAGGACGTGAATCTTGAGGCCGAGTTGCTTCAGCGCGGCGAAGTCGCCCGCGCGCGGACCCGAGGCGTAGAAGGTCGGCCCCTTGTAGCCCTCCTTCGGCGGGCCGCCGATGATGCCGGCGTCGACGAAGCCGCATCCGGTGGGCGCGATCACCGCCGCGGCGCGCGCGATCGTGTCCGGATTGACGGCATTGCAGTCGACAAAGATCGGCTTTTTTGCCGCGCGCGTCAGGATCGGCGCGAAGCGCTGCGCGGTCGCCACCGCCTCCCCGGGCGGAATGATCGAGAGCACAAAATCCGCCTCGGCGGCCTGGGCATCCGCGGCGGGCCGCATGCCGGCGGCGCGGGCCCGCGCCACGCTCGCCTCGCTGCGGCCGGCGAGCGCGCACATCACGGTGGCGCCTCGCTCGGCGAGCCGGCGGCCGACTGCCGAGCCCATGGCTCCCGCCCCGATGATCATGACGACCGGTTGCATCGCGCGTCCCTCTTAGAGCTGGTCGATACCGGCCAAACCTGTTTCCATTGCCGCATGATGTCAATCGCCCACGAGATTACGCTTCGCCTCGGCGGCTACCAGCCGGCGCGCTCGGTGCACACGCGGGCGATGTTTCCTGACCTCGCGGCGCTTCACGCCCGCCGCAGCCGCCAGCCGCGCCACCACGCCACGCGGCGCAGGCGCCATTCGCGCAGGTTCTCCACGCCCATCAGCGCCGCAGGCGTCACGATCAGCGTCAGGATCGTCGCGAAGCCCAGCCCGAACACGATCGCGGTCGACAGGTTGATCCACCATTGCGTCGACGGCGCGCCGATCATCACCTCGCGCGTCATGAATTCCAGATTGACGCCGAAGGCGATCGGCAGCACGCCGAGAATCGCGGTAACGGCGGTGAGCAGCACCGGCCGCGTGCGTTCGCGACAGGTCTCGATCACCGCATCATAGGCCGCCATGCCCTCGCGCCGCAGGCGATCGTAGGTATCGATCAGCACGATGTTGTTGTTCACGATCACGCCGGCATTGGCGATGACGCCGATGCCGGTCATCACCACGCCGAACGCCTGCCCCATGACCAGAAGGCCGAGCAGCACGCCGATGGTCGACAGCAGCACCGCGGTGAGCACAATTCCGACCGAGGTGAGCCGGTTGAACTGCGCCAGCAGGATCGCGAAGATCAGGAAGATTGCGGTGCCGAACGCCTTGAGCAGGAAGGCGCCCGCCTTCTCGCGCTCCTCGTCCTCGCCCTTGAGGCGGAAGGTGACGCCAGGGCCGAGATCGGTCCGCGCCAGCGCAGCCGCGATCTCCTGCTGCACCTTGGCGCTCTGCACGCCCTCGGCGACGTTCGACGACACCGTGATCACCCGGCTGGCGGCGACGCGCTGGATGGTGCCGACGCGAGGAGCGGCCTTGCGGGCGACGAAATTGCCGATCGGGACATTGCCGGCGCTCGACTGGATGCGCAGCGCGTCGAGCTGGTCGAGGCTGCGCCGGTCCTCGGGAAAGCGCACGATGATGTCGACCGGCTTGTCGCTGTCGGCCGGCCGGTACTCGGTGACCTTGACGCCATTGGTGACGAGCTGCACCGCGTTGCCGACGACGCTGACGCCGGCGCCGTATTTCGCGGCTTCCGCCTTGTCGACCTCGATCTTCCAGTCGATGCCGGGCAGCGGCAGCCCGTCGTCGAGATCGCGGATGTCGGGGCGGGTGGCGAGGATCGCTGCGACCTTCCGGGCGGCCGCCGGCAGCGCCTCGGGATTGGGTGCGGCGAGTTGCACCTGCACCGGCTTGCCTGTGGGCGGGCCGGCGCGCGGCGCGGTCACCTCCACCAGGATGCCGGGAATGTCGGCGGTCCGCTCGCGGATCAGATCCATGATCGCGGACCCCGAGGGGCGCGTGCGCCAGTCGGAGAATTCGAACTGGATGACGCCGATGGTATCCTCCGAGAGATCCGCCGTGGTGCGCGGCTGCTCGCCGATGCGCGCATAGACGGTCTTCAGGCCTTCGGTCGCCAGCACGCGTTCCTCGACGGCGCGGATCAGCCGGTTCTTCTCGTCGAGCGAGAGGTTGCCGCGGGCGTGGATCAGCACCTGGCCGAAGTCGGGCTCGACCTTGGGGAAGAACTCGACGCCGTGGCCGAACTTGGCATAGGCGACCTGCACCGCCACCAGCAGGAACAGCGCGAGCCCCAGCGTCGAGCCGGGATGCCGCACCGCCAGGCGCACCACCCGCATATAGGGACCGTCCGCCCTGACCCGTTCGTCATGCGGCACCGGCGCGGCCCTGCCGAGCAGCGCGCCGAGCGTCGGCGTGAAGAGCAGCGCGACCGCGAGCGAAGCGGACAGCGTCGCGATCAGCGTGATCGGCATGTATTTCATGAACTCGCCGACCACGCCGGGCCAGAACAACAGCGGCGAGAACGCGGCCACGCGCGTCGCGGTCGCCGCCGTCACCGGTCCCGCCATGCGCTTGGCGGCCAGCGTATAGGCCTCTTTCGGCGGCATGCCTTCCGACATGCGCCGCTCGGCGAATTCGGAGACGATGATCGCGTCGTCGACCAGCATGCCGACGGCCAGGATCAGTGAGAACAGCACGACGATGTTCACGGTCAGCCCGGCGATCTGCAATCCCAGCACGCCGGTGAGGAACGAGACCGGAATCGCGATGCCGATGAACAGCGACGCGCGGAAGCCGAGCGCGAACAGGATGATCACCGCGACCAGCAGCACGCTCATGACGACCGAATTCTGCAGGTCGCCGAGCATCGTCCGGATCACCTTCGACTTGTCCTGGGTGAAGGCGACGTGAATCGTCGCCGGCCAAGTCGCCTTCAGCTTCTCGATGACGGCCTTCACCCCGTCGACGGTCTCGATCAGGTTGGCGCCGGTGCGCTTCGACACCTCGATGGTCATCGCCGGCTTGCCGTTGACGCGGGTGATGGTGGTGGCGTCTTTGAAGGTCGGCTTGACCTGCGCGACGTCGCCCAGCGTCACCGTCGCCCCTTGCGAGGATGCGATCGGGATGCTCAGCACGTCCTGCGGCTTCTCGATCAGCGAGGGCACCTTGACGGCGAACCGGCCGGTCTCGCCCTCCAGCGCCCCGGCGGCCACCAGACTGTTGGAGGCCGTCGCCACGGCGATCAGTTGGTCGAGCGCGACGCCGTAGCTCTTCATCAGCATCGGCTCGGCATTGATCTCGACCACCTCGTCGCGGGCGCCGCGCAGTTCCGCCGAGAGCACGCCGGGGGTCTGCTCGATGACGTTCTTGGCGTTGCGCGCGATGCGCAAGAGCGTGCGCTCCGGAACCTCGCCGGACAGCGCGACCACCAGCACCGGGTAGAGCGAGAGGTTCACCTCCTGCACCTGCGGCTCGTCGGCGTCGCGCGGCAGGTCGCGCTTGGCCTGGTCGACCTTGGCGCGCACGTCGGCGAGCGCGGCCTTGGAGTCGAACCCGGCCTCGAACTCGAGCAGCACATAGCCGCCGCCCTCGAAGGCGGTCGCGCGCATCTCCTTGACGTTGGGGACCGACTTGAGCTGGGTCTCGACCGGGCGCAGCAGCAGCCGCTCGGCATCCTCGGGGCTGATGCCGCGCTGGGTGAGCAGCGTGTAGATGATCGGAATCCGCACGTCCGGCTCCGCCTCCTTCGGGATCGTCTGGTAGGAGACAAACCCGGCGACGAGGAGGAACAGGAGCGTCGCGATCGTCAGCCGTGCATGGCCGATGGCGTAGTCGATGATCTTGAACATGGCCCGGCTCTGCTACTGCGCCGCGCTCACCGCGGCGTTGGCCTGGACCGGGCTGACCCGCTGGCCTTCGCGCACGAAGTCCTGACCCTGCACGATCACCAGCGCGCCGTCGGCGATGCCCGCCACCCACAGGAAGCCCTGCTCGTCTTCCAGCGGCCGCACGGGAACGAAGGCGACGACCCCGCCGTTGCCGACGGTGCGCACGCCGAGATCCCCGCCGGCGGAGAAGGTCAGCGCCGAGCGCGGAATCCGCGTCGCAGGCTGCGGCGCCAGCCGGACCGCCACCTCCGCGGTGATGCCGTCGGGAATCGCGCCTTGCGGATTGGCGACTTCCACCTCGACCCGGTAGGTGCGGGTGGTAGCGCTGGCGGACTTCGACACGAAGCGGATCGTCCCCGTTACCGTCTCGCCGGTGACCAGGCGGATGTCGGCCTTATCGCCGACCTTGACGCCGGCGAGCTGGCGCTCCGAAACTTCGACGACCGCGAGCATCGGATCGAGCGCCACGAGCTGGGCGATTTCCTGGCCGGCCATGGAGAATGCGGCCCGGCCGACCTCCACCCGCACGTCGGTGACGATGCCGCTCCAGGGCGCGCGGACAACGCCCCGGTCGCGCTCGGCGATGGCTGCGGCCAATGCGGCCTCCGCGGCCTTGAGCTGGGATTCCAGATCGACCAGGTTGAGCCGCGGCAGCGTACCGCTCTCGATCAGCTTGCGCTTCGCTTCCAGCTCGGTGCGGCGTTGCGTGACCAGGGCCTCGGCCTGCGCCACATGCGCTTCGCGCGCCTCGTCGGAGAGCACGGCGATGACGTCGCCTTGCGTCACCTTGTCGCCGCGGCGGATCTTCAGCTCGGTGACGATGCCGTTGGTGCGCGCGGTCACCAGGACCTTGCGGTCGGCCTCGGTGCGGCCGGAGAGCGTCAGCCTCCGGCTGTGCGGAACCACCTGCGCGGGCGCGACCGCGACCCGGAACAGCGTCTCGGGCGCAGCCGTGTTCGGCTGAATGGCGGCGCGGCTGTGCTGGCTCTCGTGCGGCATGAAGTAGCCGGAGCCGACCCAGAGAGCGGCGGCGGCGACCAGGCCGACGGCAGCGATGCGGCTCGCTTTCATCGTGGCTGCTCCATTGCGGCGGGCGCGGCAGGAGCCAGCAGGGATCGCACCATCTGGAGAATGAGCGGGAGCACGGTCTTGGCATCGAAACTCGGATCGACGGCGCGGCGCCACTCGATGCCGTCGCCGATCGCCAGCAGCACGATGCCGATACGCTCGAAGTCGAGGTCGGCCGGAATCTCGCCGCGTTCGGCGGCGCTGCGCAGGACCGCGACCAGCCCGGCCTTCACGTCGGTGTCGATCGCCTGGTAGATGCGCGCGATCTCCGGGTTGCGCCGGCTCTCGGTCATGATCTCGGCGCAGAGCGCGACCTCGTCGTCGGTGCGCTCGACCAGATAGTGGCGCGCAAGCGCGGCAAAGCCGCTGAAGAAGTCGTCGGCCTTGGTGACGGCGGCGAAGTCCGCGGCGGCGGCGATGCGGTTGCTCTCGGCGATGCCGGCAATGATCGCTTCCTTGGACGGAAAATAGCGATAGAGGTTGCCCGGACTCATGCGCGCCTCGGCGCAGATCTCGTGGATCGAGGCTTGATGAAATCCGGACCGGGCAAAGCACCGCTCGGCGGCCTCGAGAATCTCGGCCCGGCGGTCGGATTGGCGTTGGGTGTTGACGCGGCGCATGGCTGCTCTGGCGTTATTGATAATGAGAATGAACGTTCACTCACTATCGATGACGGCCGTCTGTGTCAATGCCCGCGACGTTTGGGCCCGGTCACGAGAACTTGTACGGGCGCCGGCGCCGGCTCAGAGTGTGCCCAAAGAGCGTGCGTCGCCCTGGGTGCTGATGGGGTTATCCGCTGGGAAATGGCTGAAATACGGATATTGACGGGCCGCCGGGATTTTCTCGCTATGGTTGCAATGACGATCCGGACCATTGACGCCGCAGCCGCCCGCCCCGGGGCCTTGGCCGGCGTGCGCGCCTGAGCGGTACGGTTGAAAATGAGCATGCCATGCAAGATCGTTTGACCCGCCTGGTCGTTGTCGGCCTGCTGGTCCTGCTGGCAATCCTTGCGGTCCAGCCGTACCTCGACCGGTTCTTGTTCTCGGCGACGGAGCCGCGTCCGATCGAGCCGCGCGGCAAGCTCTCCGATGTCGAGCGGACGACGATCGAAATCTTTCAGCGTGTCGCGCCGTCGGTGGTGCATATCGCCGGCCGCGCCGAAGAAAGCATCCAGTCGAGCCCGCTCGATTCCGGACAGGTGCAGACCGGCACAGGCTTCCTGTGGGACGATGCCGGCCACATCGTGACCAACAGTCACGTGGTGCAGGGCGCTTCGACCCTAGCGGTCCGGCTGGCCAGCGGGGAGGTGCTGCGGGCGAGCTTGGTCGGCACGGCACCGACCGTCGACATCGCCGTTCTCTCGATCTCCTCGTCACGCCGCCTGCCGCGGCCGGTCGCCATCGGCCGCTCATCGGACTTAAAGGTTGGACAGGCGGCGTTCGCCATCGGCAATCCGTTCGGCCTCGACCAGTCGCTCACGACCGGCGTCATCAGCGCGCTCAAGCGCCGCCTGCCGACCAGCGGCGGGCGCGAGATTGCCGACGTGATTCAGACCGACGCGGCGATCAATCCGGGAAACTCCGGCGGCCCGCTGTTGGATTCGGCCGGCCGTCTGATCGGCGTCAATACCGCGATCTTCTCCCTCACCGGCAGCAATATCGGCATCGGCTTTGCGATTCCCGTCGATGTCGTCAATCGCGTCGTGCCGCAGCTGATCCGCAATGGCCGCGTGCCGATGGCCGGCATTGGGATCATCGCCGCCGATGAAGGAACGGCGACCCGGCTCGGCGTCCAAGGGGTGGTTGTGATGCGGGTGCTGCCCGGCTCGCCGGCCGAGCAGGCGGGATTGCAGGGCATCGATCCGAACACCCAGGCGCTCGGCGACATCATCGTGGCGGCCAATGGCCGGCCAGTGCATCGCCTCGCCGACCTGATCGAGGAGATCGAGAAGGCCGGCATCGGCAAGGCGGTCCACCTCAATGTGATGCGCGGCGACAGCACCGCCGAGATGCGCGCCCAGATCGTCGACGTGGGCACGATGCGGTAGCCTTCCCAGCATCTCGATTGTCATCCCGGCCGGAGCGGCCGCAGGTCGCGGAGAGCCGGGACCCAGCGGGCCCAGAGATTGAGGGTAGATGGGTCCCGGCTCTTGCGCCCGTCCCCGCTTTCGCGGGGACAAGCGCTCGGCCGGGATGACAACAGCGAGTTGCCGCGGGCGCCAGAAAGTTGCGTCACGTCCCCGGCTTGAGCACATCCACCAGCCAGTCCCACATGAACGTGACGCCGATGGTGATGTTGTCCACCTGGCAATGATGGTGGCCGCCTTCTTCCCGCGTGAACACCTTGAGCATCTTCTGCTGCGAGCCGACGGCGGCAAGACACCGCTCGGCCAGCGCCAGCGGAATCTGCTCGTCGGCTTCGCCGTGCAGCAGGAGGAACGGACACCGCATCTGTTGCACGATGCCGTCGAGGCGGAAGCCTTCCAGCACCTTCAGCGCGGCGGCGCGGTCGGGCACGCCGAGCACCCATTGCAGATGCTCAGGCGGCACCGACAGCGACAACACCTTGCCGGATTCCAGATCCTTGAGCCGCTTGTCCCAGATCGCGTGGTAGTCCCACTGCGCGCCCCAGGCGATGCAGCAGGCAAACCGCCGCTCCAGCGAGGCCGCGCGCGGCGCGTAGTAGCCGCCGAGGCTGATCGCCATCACGCCGATGCGCGCAGGGTCGAATTCGGAGCGCGCCGCGAGATACGCGTAGCACGGCGTCGCATAACGTTCGGTCTCGGCGATCAGCGGCAGATTGCGGAAGCGCACGCTCTCGCCGTTGCCTGGCCCGTCGACGATCAGGCAGCCGATCCCGCGCGCGGCAAGATCGGCGACGCCGTAGCCGTATTGCAACTCCTTGGTGACGTCGAAGCCATCGAAGAACACCACCGCCGGCGCCGGCCGCCCGCCGGCGCCGGCAGGGTCGGGATGCACAAGTAGCGCCGGCAGGCTGGTGTTGCCGTAGGGCACCTCGACCGGCTCGATGCGGGGCGTTCGGATGTACCGGGTCGCGTCGCGAAAGGTCTGCACTGCCTTGGCGTAGACCTGCATGCCGCGCTCGGATTTCGGTTGCAGGAAGCGTTCGCCGGTCTGGTAGTAGCGGGTGGCGCGCAGGAAGCAGGCGGCCGCCGTGTGCGTGTGGCCGGCGCGCTCGGCCGCGCGCCCACGCGCTTCCACGAGGTCGCCCATGCGCGTCCATTCGGCGAACCAGGCATCGTCGTCGCCGACCTTGTCGCGCAAGCTACGACCGACCCGGTTCACCTCGTCGATCTCGGCGCCGCCCCAAGGCGCGCCGGAAAGGCAGATCAGGAGACCCATCGACCAGCGATAGTTGGTCGGAAAGTAGCGGAAAGCGGGATCGTCCTTGTGATCGGTCAT
>Ga0214473_10011738_pt1 | contig 10293 bp, 9 predicted proteins | sample RVTome_7_FD_203509 | JGI IMG/M metagenome (GOLD analysis project Ga0214473, IMG submission 203509) | Soil microbial communities from uranium-contaminated site in the Upper Colorado River Basin, Wyoming, United States - RVT98D197 | ecosystem: Environmental > Terrestrial > Soil > Contaminated >... | reverse complement strand
TCCGCTGCCGCCACCGGCTGACCCTTTCCATTCCCTTTCCAATCCTATATACAATAACATTTATTACATATAGGATTAAACCACGGAAAAAAGAGGCTGTCAAGCTTTTTTTTTAAAAAAATACCGACACCCCCCTAACACATTGTCTTCAAAAGGATTTTTAATCCCTATTTCTTATGGCGGAATTTGAGGAACAAATTTCTGAAAAATTCCTGTTAGGGTTTTTTGGGGGGGGTTTTTTCTTGCGAAGTGGTTTCTTCTTTTTTAGGCGTGATGTCAACAGCATCGGGTTCGTGCAGGCCCTTCTTGAAATTGCGGATGGAAAGCCCCAGCCCCCGGCTGAGCTCGGGAAGCTTCCGCCCCCCGAAAAATAAAAAGACGATGGCGAGAATAATTACCAGCTCTGTCAAACCTAAACCAAACACGCAAATCCCTCTATAAAGTCTATATCGTTAAACCCGTTAGATCCATTGCGGCCGTTAGTTCCGTTAATTCGTTTAACGTTCTAAACGATCTAACGGTCTTAACAAATCTACCATATTCCTCCCTGAAAGTCACTTGTGATTTTTAATGTGTGATTTTTAATGGTGATTTTTAATGGACCTTAAGGCTTTTGGGATAAACCTGATTGAACCGTTTTGATCCCCTTCCCTCTGATGGGGAAACATAAGGATAAGAGCGAAAATTTGGGAGGGTAGAATATATTTGTCAACAATGAAGAATTAAGGTATATTATTGAAACTACAATTTTATTGAGGGGGGCAACGCTGAAAAATTAAAGTTAAAAATCAAAGACCTAAAAAACCAGCTCACTCGGGAATTTTAAGTGTTATCCGAGCACCTAATTTTAGTTATAAAGTCAGATTCAGAATGATCTGGCGAAATGAAAAGGGGCTGGAATGTTTCCACTCTTCACCAACTTCATTGCAGTTTTGGCGAAACTCATTTCACCTAACCCTATTCTCCTGACCAGTGGAAAAAACGGAGAATGGCGAACCTCCATCTTCCCCCACATTCCATCCTGCCAAAACGATCAATCAAAAATAAACGACAAAAGAAGGCCGTCATTGATGATAACTGACCACAGGGCTTTACTTCGGGGTTATCGATGGAAAAAATTGTATTAACCGGGCATTTATAAGGAAATGCCTTAATTTCATCTCTTTTTTTCACCTTGCTAAGTTGTAAAAATTTCGCAACTGGCCGGGTTTTAAAACCGAGTTCTTAGATCTCTTTCCCATTTATTATTGGACGTCAATGGCAGGGGCGCAATTATGAACGCAGACAAAAAGTCACTTAAAACGAAAAACTTTGCCTGGGTTTTAGGAATATTTTGGACGTTAATCATCTCCGCGTCGCTGTTCTGGAATGTATTTCAGGTGAAAAATGAGATCCTGGAGACAGCGCGCATTCAAGCCAGAGTGGCTTACGAGAAGGATGTCATTTACAGGCGCTGGAACACGAATCACCACGGAGTCTATGTGCCTGTGACCGAAAAGACGAGGCCCAATCCTTACCTGGCCGACACACCCGAGCGCGATATAAAAATGCTGTCGGGTAAATGGCTAACATTGATAAATCCCGCATACATGTCTCGTCAAGCTTATGAATTGGAAAAGGAGGTATCTATTCTTCGCGGCCATCTTACCAGCCTGAACCCCATCAGGGCAGAAAATAAATAAGATCTTTGGGAGGTCGAAGCTCTTAAGGCCTTCGAACGCGGGGAAATAGAAATCAATTCGGTCGAAAAGATGGAAGGACAGGAATACCTCCGCCTTATGCGACCTTTAATTACCGAAAAAGGCTGCCTCGAATGTCATGCTAAGCAGGGATATAAAGAAAATGACATCAGAGGCGGTATCAGTGTCTCTATCCCCATGAAGCCTCTATGGAACGTTTCGCAGGGGTCTACGATCAGGTTAGTATTAATTCATTTGTTAATTTGGCTGATGGGTATAGGCGGAATCGTCATTGGGACTGTGCGGCTGAGCAAGAGCGAACGGTTACGCAATCAGGCAGAAGAAACGCTGCGCAAGTCTTACGACGAGCTTGAAAAAAAGGTTCAGGTACGAACCGCCGAATTGGAAGAAGTCAATAAAGCCTTGCAGGATGAAATCACAGAGCGCAAGCGAGCAGAAGAGGAAATAACGATAGTGAATAAGGAGCTGCGCACCATCAACCAGGTCGTCAAGGCCTATACCGGGATTTTAAATCTTCAGGAGACTTTTGCAAGAGTAATCGATGAATCTTTAAGCATTACCGGGCTGGAGGGGGGGACCATCTGCCTTCTGAACCCTGATGAGACCTTGACTCTCGCTGCCCACAGAGCCACCTCCGAGGCAACTATCCTGGATCTTACAACCAATGCGATAAAAGTTGGAGAATGTCTTTGCGGCGCCTCGGCCCGCGACCTTAAGCCGCTTATTCTGCCCGATCGTGAAACCGTCCTTAAATTCTCCACCCGGGAGGCAACCCGGGGGGAAGACATCCGCTTCCACGCCGCTTTTCCCCTGATCACCAAAGGGAAATGCCTTGGCGTCCTGTGCGTTTTTACCCGCACCGATAAGAAGCCGGTACAGAGGAGTTTGAAGCTATTAGAGACGCTGACCGCGCAGATAGCCCTGACGATGGAGAACGCCCAGCTTTATGGAGCATTGCAAAAACACGCAGCCCAGTTGGAAGAAAGAGTAGCCGGGCGTACGGCGGAAATGGCGGAAAAAAATGTTGAGCTTGAACGATTGAACAAACTTTTTGTGGGCCGGGAACTGCGCATGATAGAACTGAAGGAGAGGATTAAGGAACTGGAGGGACGAAGAGACGAGGGATGAGGGAAAAGATGAAAGGCGCAAGGCGTAAGGGGAAAAACGAAGGATGAGAGACGAGGGACGAGAAACGAGAAATGAAAGCGTCTTTCGTCCTAACGAACAAAGTGAGTGGTCTTCTCAGCGAAGCGGTCGTCCATCGTCCCTTTTTATTTTGGACCGTTGCCCCTGATATAAAAATGGTTGTTTAATGAACCATAAATAGCCATAATGAAACCAAAATAGCTATTTGAGGAGGAGGTTTTAAATCATGATTTATAAAGGCATCGCTAAAGGGAGAATCATTGAATTAGAAGACTCCCTTCCATACCCCAAGGGGCACCCAATTCATGTGTCCGTAGAGCCTTTAGTGGAACAACCTCAACTTGGCTCTTCAGCGGCAATCCGAAAGGCAATGCATGAGCCCCCCCATCTCAGAGGGGAAGACGTAGACGAATTAGACCTGGCGATTGGAGAAGGTAAATTAAATGTCTATCATGAAAGCATATTCGATAGATAGAGACAAGAAATGATCTTTCTCTTGGATACGACTGCCTTTAGCGACCTGATGAGAGAGCATCCCAAATTGGACTCCCGTCTGGCGATGGTCTCTCTAACGGACCGTGTGGTTATTTGTTCTGTGGTAAGAGGTGAAATTCAATATGGTATCGACCGTTTGTCAGAGGGCAAGCGACGACAGGATTTGAAAGCCAAGGCCGATAAACTCCTTGCCATCCTCCCATGTGAACCGATTACAGAAGCAGCAAGTGACTATTATTCAAAGATAAAATTGACACGCCAGCAGAAGGGTTTAACGCTGGATGAAAATGATCTTTGGATTGCTGCTACTGCCTTAGCATTAGACGCCATCCTTATAAGTAGAGACAGTGATTTCCAGTATATTGAAGGACTAAAGGTTGAAGACTGGACGCTTTAACCGAAAAAGGAAATTAGGATAATTGCAACTGTTTAGCCATTTTAAAATCCCTTCCAACCTCCCTTTAATAAAGGGAGGAGATTAGAGTTTCCCCCTTTGAAAAAGGGGGATGAAGGGGGATTTGACACCCTTTCAAATGGTTAAACTGTTACTACCAATCCAATGGACCCTGTGCCGTTTGCCCTGCATCTTGAGCTGTGGGCCTTTTATGACATATTATGAAGAGGTGACCCCGGAGGTCTAACCCCTCTTATCCACAGAGGGGTATAAAAGCTGGGTGTTACACTGGTGAGCATAGAAAAAATAGAAGTGTCCCTAGTTTTGGAAAAGGAGCCAAAAATGAACGACAGATTTAAGTTTAAGTCCTGTATTTATTTTGTGGTCCTCATCGCATGCCTTGGCATGGAGGACATTGCCTTATCCGCACCGCAGACCAAATCAAAGGATCTTTCCACACATCCGGTTTATTCAGGGTACAACTTCGGGAAAGAAGAAAAAGTGATAGACTTTGCGACACAGCCTCTCGCATCGACAAGTGTAGACCTGACCTTAACCGATCAGATAGATATATACCAAAGTTATTTTGGGGGAACTATTAAAGAGAGGTTGACATGATGTTACATCCGACTCATAAGAAGATATCTTTCTTTTTAAGAAGAATTTTTGTAATGTTTCTGGTTTCTGGATTGTTGGTATGGTCCCCATCCTGCAAGAAACAGGAAAAGTTTACAGGGCCGAGGGAAAAGGTAACCATCGGTATAGGGGCTATGATCTTATCTTTGCCCATTTTAGTCGCTTCTGAGAAAGGGTTTTTTTCAGACGAAGGGCTTGATGTTACGGTGAAATATTATCCATCAGGCAAAAAGGCAATGGAAGGCATGTTTGCAGGAGAAGTTGAATTTTCTACTGTTGCAGATACGCCTATCGTGTTTAATAGTTTTATTCGGGAAGATTTTGTCGTCATTGCCACATTTGTTTATAGTTACGATGATGTCAAGGTGATTTGCAGAAAAGATAGAGGGGTCAATCGTCCGGCAGATTTGAGAGGTAAAAAAATAGGGACTTCCTTAAATACATCAGCCCATTTTTTCAGCCATATCTATTTAATTGAACACGGAATTGACAAATCTGACGTAAAGATAATTGACATCCCACCGGAGGATCTGCCCGGAGCACTACAGGATGGCAAGGTTGATGCGATAGTGATATTTGAGCCATATGCTTATAGAGCGCAAAAGGCGTTAACCGACAAAGCTGCAAGGTTGCCGAAAACCCGACTTTACAGGCTGACTTTTAACCTTACTGCAATGAAAAGATTTGCTAATGAACATCCCGAGATGCTGAAAAAAATTCTGAAAGCAGTTGACAGGGCGATAGAATTCATAAAACAAAACAAGAAGGAATCAATTGGTGTGACGGTCCAAAAAACAAATTTGGAAGAAGAATTTTTGGTTTCGGTCTGGGACGATTTTGTTTACGAACTTTCCTTAGACCATTCGTTGTTAGCGACGTTAGAAGATGAAGCAAGGTGGGCGATTAAAAACAAACTGACAGATAGAACAGAAGTCCCCAATTATCTTGGTTTTATTTATATGGATGGACTGAAGGCAGTTAAACCCGGGGCAGCAACCATCATTAAATAGGCATATTTATGAAGATCAGAACAAAACTCAAGATTGTTATTATGTTAAGTATTATCTTCACAATTCTTTCCGGTCTGATTAATTTCTGGCTGATGAAAATGGAGGATAAGGCTTCAGAAAAGGATAAAGTGGCGTCAGAACTGAGTCTTTATATTTTTGAAAGAGCCTCCCTTAGAAACCAGTATTTTATGTTTCACGAAGAGAGGCCTAAAGTGCAGTGGTTTATTACACATGAATTAGTGGAAAAGTTCTTATTGATTGCCTCTGATAAATTTAAGGAGCCTGAGGAAAAAACCCTATTAAAAAGAATGTGGGACGATCATGCGAAGATTGGAGAGGCCTTCCCCAAGATGGTTTCGGCCTATGAGAAAAGAAAAGGTAAAGATTTAAGTTATGCAGTTTACAACGAACTTGAAGAGAGGATCATGGGGAATCTCCTTGTTCATGCCGGAATTATGTTTTCCGATACCTTGCACCTTCGCAGAATAACTTCTGAAAAGCTGATAGATATTCGTAATATTGCTCACCAGACTATTTTATGGTCAGTGGGAATATTCTTAGGGCTTGTCTTAATAGTCTCCTATTTGCTTATAAACGCTATAACAAGCCCTCTATCAAAACTTCATAAAGGAACGGAAATTGTCGGTAAGGGGGATCTGGGTTATAAGATCAACATAAGAACTCCTGACGAGATCGGCCAGCTTTCCAATGCCTTCGATACAATGGTGGAAAAACTGAAAACGATTACGGTCTCGCGTGATGAACTAAGGAAAGAGATTGAAGCCCGCAAGCAGGCTGAGGAATCCCTGCGGGCCCTTTTCTCACGCCAGGAAGCCATTCTGTCTGCTGTCCCAGACATTATTATGGAAGTAGACTACAACAAGGTATACACCTGGTCGAATCGGGCAGGCTTTGAGTTCTTTGGGGAGGATGTCATTGGCAAAGAGGCTTCTTTCTACTTTGAAGGCGAACAGGCGACCTATGACGTAGTACAGCCTCTTTTCAAAGGCGATGAAAACATAATCTATGTAGAGAGCTGGCAGCGGCGCAGGGATGGACAAAAGCGGCTACTTGCCTGGTGGTGCCGGGTGCTTAAGGATAAAAATGGAAACGTAACAGGGGCGCTATCTTCGGCACGCGACATCACCGAGCGCAAAAAAGCAGAGGAAGAGTTAAACAAATACCGTGAACATCTTGAGGAACTTGTGAAAGAGCGAACGGCAGAGATTGAGGAAAAGACTGCAAAGTTGGAGCGACTGAACAAGCTCTTTGTGGGCAGGGAATTGAGGATGAAGGAGTTGAAGGAGAGGATCAGGGAGCTGGAGAAGAAGTTCGGGGTTGGGAGTTCGGAGTGAGGGGAAAAAGAAATCAGGTCAGGGGCAAGGAAAATGAGAAATTCAGAACTTGCTCTGAATGGTATAGATGGTCATTCCCGTGAAAACGGGAATCCAGTGTTTTCAACACCCAGAAAATAAACCTGTCCCCTTTTTTATAGAAACCTCATATGGATGTGAGCAATGAAGACCCCCTCGATGCACCATGTTCTCGGGCGGCTGATTCTGATTTTTCCCCTCTTGCTGAAAATCAGCATCGCCGGATACCACTATTTCGATCATCATAAGAGAAGATTATTGGCCATATGGCTCTTTCTATTCCTTGCAGGGGGATGGTTTCAGGCGATGGCCTTTTACTCTTATGCCGAGGCAGCGGAACCGTCAGGCCGGGGAACTTCCCGGGAGGAAATACTAATTCTGAACTCATACCATCCCGGCAATGCGTGGTCTGACGCTGAGCAGGCCGGTATCATCGACGTGTTTCGAGGGAAAGATAAAAATTGGCTCCCCGTCGTTGAATATCTGGATCTCCTGCGCCTGCCCGACGGGAGGCATCTTGCGGAACTGAAACAACTTTTCCGTCGCAAGTATCAAAATCGGAAATTCTCGGTGGTCATCGCGATGGATAATCCCGTCCTGGAATTCGCCATTGACAACCAGTCGGAACTTTTCGGAAACGCGCCCATCGTTTTCTGCGGAATAAACAATTACAGACCCTCCATGTTAAAGGGACACACCAATGTCACCGGCATAGCGGAGACTCTCGATCAAGCCGGTACAATCGAGCTCATGCTCCGGCTGCACCCGAAGAGCCGGGAGATTTTACTCATCCACGACTATACGGTCACGGGTCTGGAAGCGAGGAGAGAGATTGAAGCATTGGCTCCCCGGTTTGCCGCACAGGTTCGGTTCCGATTTCTTGATCGCCTGTCCATGGATGAGGTTCTGAAGAAGCTCGAAGGCCTGCCCAAGGACAGCCTGGTCCTATTGCGACTTTTTATCACCGACAAAACCGGGCATACCTTTGGGTTGGCCGAGGCAACCCAGCTCATCACAAAACATAGCCCTGTCCCGGTGTACTCGACCCATGAGTCTCGACTCGGTTTCGGCATCGTCGGGGGCAAACTGCTGAGCGCTCGAATACACGGAGCCAATGCCGCCCGCATCGCCCTGAGGGTATTGGCCGGCGAAAAGGCGGCCGCTCTATCGGTTGTTTTAGAGAGCGATTCGCAGTTCATGTTCGACTACAAGGTCATGAGCCGTTTCGGAATCCCTTTGTCGGCCTTGCCCGAAGGCAGCACGGTGATCAACAAACCGGTATCCTTTTATGCCACCCACCGGGCGGTTATTCAAACGGCTTTGGTGATCGTTGTTATCCTGGTGATCGTGATCTCCGCGCTAACGGTCATCATTATTCAACGGAGGCGATCCGCCATCGCGCTGCGTGCCTCAGAGGCAAAATATTATGACCTCTATGAGAACGCGCCGGATATGTTTTTATCTGTGGATACAAAAACCGCCACCATTATAGAATGCAACAATACACTTGTTCATACGATTGGCTACGCCAAGGAGGAAATAGTTGGACGTTCGATATTCGAAATATACCACCCGGACTGTAAAGAGGATGTAAAAAGACTCTTTCAACAATTTGCAACAACAGGCGAAGTCCGTAATGCCGAACTTAAAATAATGCGTAAAGACGGCAGCATAATCGATATCAGCTTAAATGCATCAGCCGTAAAGGATAATAAAGGCAAGATCATCCACAGCAGATCCATATGGCGGGACATCACCGAGCGCAAGAGATTAGAAGAAATTCTGAAGAAAGAGCAGCAGGAACTTAAGCTCATTATCGATTCTTCGCCAATCATAATTTTCTATAAAGATAAAGAAGGAAAATTTATACGCGTCAATAAAACATTTGCCGAAGCGATTAAACTGCCTGAAGAAGAAGTTTGTGGAAAAACAGTCTTTGACCTTTATTCCGCCAAGATTGCACAAGGTATGACAAACGATGACCAGGAAGTTTTAAAATCAGGGCGTCCTAAAATTAACATAATAGAACAATATGAATCCGCAAGCGGCATAAGATGGGTGCAGACAGATAAGATTCCAATTTTTGACAAAAATGGCATCCCGTTCGGTCTAATAGGTTTTGCACAGGACATCACCGAGCGCAAGAGGGCGGAGGAAGCGCTAAAAAAGAGCGAATCTATGCTGAAAGAAACACAGCAGATTACAAAAGTAGGCGGATGGGAATATGATATTGAAAATAAGAAATTGACATGGACGGATGAGGTTTACAGAATTCATGAATTGTCGTCGGACTACGACCCGAACAACATTCAGAACGATATCGAATTTTATGCACCGGATGCGAGAAAGATCATAGAAGCCGCTTTTTACAATGCCGTTGAAAAGGGCGAGCCCTATGATCTCATGCTGCCTTTCACGACAGCGAAGGGTACGCAGCTCTGGGTGCGTACCGTGGGCAAGGCCGACTTTCGCGAAGGAAAACCGATTCGAGTCTATGGAAACATTATGGATGTTACCGAAGCGAAGAAAGCCGAGGAGGAATTAAGCAGATACCGCGAGCATCTTGAGGAACTCGTTAAGAAGCGGACTGTGGACCTGATGCAAACCCAGGACGCCCTCGCAAACCTCGTCGATGACCTAAACGAAAAGACAAATAAGCTTGTGTTGGCTAATGAGCGGCTAAAGGAGCTTGACCGCCTCAAGTCGATGTTCATCGCCTCTATGAGTCATGAATTGAGGACCCCGCTAAATTCGATCATCGGCTTTACGGGCATTATATTACAGGGCATAGTTGGGGAGATTACCGAGGAACAGAGAAAGCAACTTAAAATGGTTCAAAACAGCGCCAGGCATCTCCTGGCCCTGATCAATGACATCATTGACCTCAGCAAGATCGAGGCTGGGAAGGTAGAGCTATCTTTTAAGGAGTTGGATCTTTCCGCTCTTATGCAGGAGATGGTGAATACGGCTTTGCCTGCCCTTTCTGAAAAGGGGCTTGAGGTTTTTCTTGAGGTGCCCGGGCGGCTGGTGGCGAAGAGCGATGAACGAAGGGTAAAACAGGTGCTCATGAATCTGTTGAGCAATGGCGTCAAGTTCACTGACCAAGGTTTTGTGCGAATTACCGCACAGGTAACGAGGGACGAAGGACGACAGACGAGGGACGAAGGTTCGTCCGTCGTCTTAGCGAACGGAGAGAGCGATCGTCTATCGTCCATCGTGATTAGCGTGGAGGATACGGGCATCGGGATAAAAGAAGAAGATATGGATAAATTGTTCAAAGTATTCAGCAGGATTTCTACGGAGGGCAGGGCCAGACAAGAAGGCACAGGGCTCGGGCTCTACCTTTCTAAGAAGATAGCTGACCTTCTCGGCGGTGAGATAGGGGTAAAAAGTGAGTTTGGGAAAGGTAGTACTTTTATCTTTGTGTTGCCATTGGGGGAAGATGAGGCACGATAGACGAAGGACGAGGGATGAAGGAAGAGGGACGACAGACGAGGGACGACAGATGAGAGACGAAAGACGAAAGGACGAAAGACAAG
>Ga0214473_10011737_pt1 | contig 10293 bp, 10 predicted proteins | sample RVTome_7_FD_203509 | JGI IMG/M metagenome (GOLD analysis project Ga0214473, IMG submission 203509) | Soil microbial communities from uranium-contaminated site in the Upper Colorado River Basin, Wyoming, United States - RVT98D197 | ecosystem: Environmental > Terrestrial > Soil > Contaminated >... | reverse complement strand
TCGAAAATTCCATTATTTCCTGAGCCTTTTTTTGTGGATCTCGCCCAATCCTGCCCACGATGGGCTCGACCCCGGCATCCGGAGAGAAAGAACAAACGATAAATTTCCAATACTTTGAGCTTGGGGATCGCCGTGGTTGAAGATCTTTTCTATTGGCTGGCCTTGAGCCTGACGCCGGGAATCGGAAGCGTCCTTATCAAAAGGCTGCTGGATCGGTTCAAGACCCCGGAGGCGGTATTTCGTGCGCCTTTTAGGGAATTATTACAGATTGAGGGCCTGGGGGAAAAGGTTGCTCGATCAATCCGGAACGGCCCGTTGGAAAATTGGGTGGAGAAGGAGTTATCTTTAATAAACGAGATCGGGGGAAGGATTGTTACGTTAAAGGATGATTCCTATCCCAGGAGGCTGAAGGATATTTATGATCCTCCCGCACTCCTCTATGTCAGGGGCGAATTGAAGAAGGAGGATGAGCTAGCGGTCTCTATCGTCGGAAGCAGAAAGACCTCTCCTTACGGAAGATGGATCACGGAGAGGATGAGCGAGGAACTTGCCAGCAACGGTGTAACGATCGTGAGCGGAATGGCGAGAGGGATCGATTCGGTGGCCCACTTGGGTGCCATGGCAGGAGGCGGAAGAACGATTGCGGTTCTGGGTTGCGGAGTGGATGTAATCTATCCTCCGGAGAATCGGAATCTTTTTGCGAGAATCATCGACCACGGGGCGGTCCTTTCCGAATTTCCAATGGGGGCGCCTCCGGAAGGAGGACATTTCCCGAAAAGAAATCGCATTATCAGCGGTCTTTCGATCGGCGTCGTTGTGGTCCAGGCCAACGACAAAAGCGGTTCTCTCATTACTGCAGGTTATGCTTTAGAACAGGGGAGAGAGGTTTTTGCTGTGCCCGGAAACGTGGGTGCAGAGGGAAGCCGGGGGACCAATCGGTTGATTAGAGAAGGGGCGAAGATGGTGGAATCGAGCGCGGATATTCTGGAAGAGATTTTGCCCCAGTGGAGCAGGGAGGAAAAGGGGATCGAAAAGGACGAGGGTCCCGAGAAGAATCTCTCCGGAGAGGAGAAAACCCTTTATGAACTTCTTGGAGAGATGCCGATGCATATCGACGAGATCATCCGGGACAGCCGGTTGGATCCAGGCAAAGTTTCGAGCCACCTGTTGAATCTGGAGCTGAAAAGGCTGGTTTGCCAGTGGCCGGGTAAGTGCTTTACAAAGAAAATGTGAATGACCCAATTTAGATTTGGGAGTTCTTAATTTTGAGGTTTGGACTTGCAATGAGGGTTGAAAAGCTTTATCGGTTAGTCTAAAAGAATCACTCAAAGGGGAAACACAGAATGTCAAAAGGATTGATTGTTGTTGAGTCTCCGGCGAAGGTGAAGACCCTTCAAAAATTCTTGGGAGGAGACTATATTATCAAGGCTTCAGTGGGCCATATTAAAGACCTTCCTGAGGGTGAATTGGGAGTTGATATTGAAAAGGATTTCCAGCCTGAATATGTCACGATCTCGGGGAAAGGAAAGATCCTCCGGGAATTGAAGAAGGCGAGCAAAGAAGTGGACGATATCTACCTCGGGCCGGACCCGGATCGGGAAGGGGAGGCTATCGCCTGGCATATCGCCGAGGAGATCGGGGACGAAGGGAAAAACATTTACCGCGTCCTCTTCAACGAGATCACCCAGAAGGCGGTTACAGAGGCTCTTCAGCATCCCGGGGAGTTGCAGCGCTCAAAATATGAAGCCCAGCAGGCAAGACGGATTTTGGACCGCCTGGTGGGCTATCAGATCAGCCCAATCCTCTGGGAAAAGGTACGAAGGGGATTGAGCGCAGGTCGGGTTCAATCGGTTGCCGTTCGGATCGTCTGCGAAAGAGAGAGAGCGATTCAAAATTTCGTTCCGCAAGAGTACTGGAGTCTCACCGCCACTTTGAGGGAAAAGGACTCTCCGGTTTCCTTTGATGCCAAATTGATCCGATGGAAGGGAAAGAAGACCCACATGGCCAATGAGTCCGAGGCCCGGTCCATCAAACAGGCTCTTGAGACCGTTCCCTATACCGTCTCAAAAATAGCCCAGCAGGAGAAAAAACGGCATCCTCTCCCTCCATTCATCACCAGCCGGCTCCAGCAGGAGGCTTTCCGGAAGCTTGGCTTCCCGGCCCAGAAGACGATGCGGATTGCCCAGAGATTGTATGAAGGGATGGAACTGGGGGAGATCGGGACGGTAGGTCTCATCACTTACATGAGAACGGATTCACCCCGGGTCGCTTCGGAGGCGGTGCACCAGGTGAGGGACTGGATTAAGAGTCGCTTCGGAGAAGATTACCTCCCATCCAAACCGAATGTTTATAAGAGCCGCAAGGGAGCTCAGGAAGCCCATGAGGCGATCCGGCCCACGTCGATGGACCTTACTCCCGAGGAGATGAAAGCCTATCTCGATAAAAATCACTGGGCCCTTTACAAATTGATCTGGGATCGATTCGTCGCGTCTCAGATGGCCTCGGCGGTCTTTCATCAGACGACCGTGGAGATTCAAGCGGGGGAGGGTGTTTTTAGTGTCGTGGGAACCGTTCCGATCTTTCAAGGGTTCATGGCCCTCTACGTGGAAGGAGAGGATAATGGCCTGCCTGCCCTGGACCAGAACAGCCCAGAGGCTGCGGACAAACAGGGTGAGAGCGGCGATCAGGAAAGGAAACTACCGGCTTTGTCCGAAGGGGAGACTCTGGAATTGATGGACCTTCTTTCCAGGCAGCATTTCACCCAGCCCCCCGGTCGATTCTCTGAAGCCACATTGATCAAGGAACTGGAGGAGAGAGGAATCGGGAGACCTTCCACCTACGCCACAATTCTGGGCACGATCAAGGAGAAAGGATACGTGGGGCTGGAAAAGGGGAGATTCTCCCCCACCGAACTGGGATTCTTGGTCAACGATCTCCTGGTGATAAACTTCCCCGATATCCTTGACGTCGAGTTTACAGCCCAGATGGAGGAAAACTTAGACAAGATTGAAGAAGAGGAAAAGGGGTGGATTGAAACGCTCAAGGAATTTTACGTCCCTTTCCAGAAAGATCTGGAAAGGGCGAAAGCCTCCATGAGGGATGTGAAGAGAGAGCAGATCCAGACGGATGCCGTCTGCGAGCGGTGTGGTTCCAAGATGGTAAAACGGTGGGGCAAGAGGGGCTATTTTCTAGCCTGTTCAAGCTATCCAAAATGCCGGTTTACGAGAGAGGTCGAAGAAAATGCAGAGGCCCGGGAAGAGACCGAAGCCCGATGCGAAAAATGCGGAAGCCCGATGGTCATCAAGAGCGGGAGATTCGGAAGATTCTTGGCGTGCTCCAATTATCCGGACTGCAAGTTTACCCAGTCATTGGATACCGGCGTCAAATGTCCCCAGGAAGGATGTGGCGGATCCCTCGTTGAACGAAGGACCCGCAAAGGCAAGACCTTTTACAGTTGTACGAACTATCCCCAATGCACCTTCGCCTTATGGGATAAACCTATTCCGGAAAAATGTCCCCAGTGTGATTACCCATTTCTCACAGAGAAACAAGGAAAGGGTGGGACCACAAAGCGATGTCCCCAGAAGTGCGGATATCGTGAATCGGAGTAAGACCCCGCATAGAGCATAGCGCAGAGCGCATAGCGTAGGAATCAAAAACCAGACAAGGTTGCGTGATCGAGGAATACGGCCTACAGAATTTTCAGCACTTCAAGGCGAATCGCTTTTTTGTTTTGCGCTATGCGCTTTGCGCTATGCCAATAAAGAGTCACGATACGATCGCGAGACCGAAAACTTCAAGGAGAAAGCGTAAAGCGGTTGACCATGGAGCCGATTGTTGTCATTGGTGCCGGATTGGCGGGGTGTGAGGCTGCCTGGCAGATCGCCAAGAGGGGCGGAAAGGTTGTTCTCTACGAAATGAAGCCAGAGCATTTTTCCCCTGCCCACCGCTCTCCCTTCTTTGCGGAACTGGTCTGCAGCAACTCTTTCAAATCAGAATCGATGGAGAATGCCTCCGGGGTTCTCAAAGAAGAGATGGGGCAATGGGAATCTCTCATCCTGAAAGTTGCAAAGGAGATGCGGCTTCCAGCTGGAGAATCTCTTGCGGTAGACCGGGAAGCCTTTTCAAGGACGGTCACGGAGACCCTGGAAGGACTCGAAAATGTGGAGATTGTCCGGAAAGAGATCTTCGCCCTTCCTGAAGACAGGATTACCGTTGTTGCAACAGGGCCTCTCACTTCCGAATCCTTGAGCCAGGAGATTCAGAAAATCACAGGAGACCACCATCTCTTCTTCTACGATGCCATCGCTCCCACGGTGACTGCCGATTCGATCGATTTCCAGAAGACTTTCATGGCTTCCCGGTACGGAAAAGGAGGAAACGACTACGTCAACTGCCCGATGAACAGGGAGGAGTATTACCGGTTTGTGGAAGCGCTGAATCTCGCCGAAAGGGTCCCGATCCGGCAATTTGAGAGAAGGCACCTCTTTGAGGGATGTCTGCCCATCGAGGAGATGGCAGATCGCGGCAAGGATACGCTGGCCTATGGGCCCCTGAAGCCTGTCGGCCTCATCGATCCGAGGACAGGAAAGCAACCGTTTGCCGTCGTCCAGTTGAGACAGGAAGACCGGTTTGAAACGATGTTCAATCTCGTGGGATTTCAAACCCGGATGAAACAGGAAGAGCAAAAGAGGCTTTTTCGGACGATTCCAGGTCTCGAGAAAGCCGAGTTTGTTCGATTGGGCTCAATCCACCGAAATACCTTTATCGACTCTCCCCGGTTGCTGAAGGGGTCGCTCCAGTTAAAGGACCGTCCTCGTCTCTTTTTTGCCGGTCAGATTACCGGGGTAGAAGGGTATATGGAATCTACGGCGATGGGGCTTCTTTCGGGGATCAATGCCTTTCGACACGGAAGAGGGATGGATACGGTTATTCCTCCTCCCGAGACGGCCATGGGTGCTTTGGTCCGCTATATCACCCAAACCCCTAGCGCTCCTTTCCAGCCCATGAATATCAACTTTGGCCTGTTTCCCCAGCCCCCGGGCAGGGGCAAGGGACGGGAGAAACGGCGCTTATCAGCGATCCATGCGCTGAAGGAGATGGGAAAGTGGAAGGAAAAAGTGAAGATGTGAATAAGCGTCTTTGCTCTAGGTGCGGGAAAGAACTTATTCCGGGGAGGGCCTTTTACACGGTGTGCATCAGGGTTTTTGCGGGCTTTGATGGCGTGTTTCTGGAGCCAGAGGAAGAGATCGATCGCCAACTGGAACAGGCCATCGAGGAGACCCATCACTGGACCCCGGAGGAGCTGGAGAAGGATGTCTACGAAGAGATCAGCTTGCTTCTCTGCAAGAGCTGCCGGGACCGTTTTATCCATGACGCGCAGTATCCCTGGGAAGGGCCTTTCCAGGCCCGGAAGCATCCGGACGGGATGATCCACTGATTCTCCCTAAGAGAGCAGAAATCTCACGAAATTCCTTGACAAGCGCACAAGCCTCTGATTTATAATTCCTTTCGACTGGAAGAGGGATCTATGGCGCAGATCAGAAGAGAACCTATCACGAGGATGTGGGTAGTCATTACAGATGATCATCCCAAAGGGCCATCGGATTACCTGGCCTTTAAACCCCCTTATCAGATGCAGGAGCCCGAAGGACCATGTCCTTTCTGCCCTGGAAACGAGGGGGTGACGCCCGGAGAGACCTTTTCCGTAAAGACAGAGGGCAAAGGATGGTCTGTCCGGGCGGTGCCCAATAAATTTCCATTCTTCCACATCGAGGGGGATTTCGAAAGGCGACCGGAAGGGATGTACGACCTGATGGAAGCGGTGGGTGCCCATGAGATCGTCATCGAGACCCCTGATCATCATCAGAATCTTGCCACCATGGAACCCGTTCACATCGAGCAGATCCTTTTTGTCTATCGGGAAAGGCTTATGGACCTTGAAAGGGATCGGCGTTTTGAACAGTTCCTCATCATCAAAAATTATCCGGGAATATTCAATCGCCATCCCCACTCGCATGTCATGGCCATGCCTGTCATCCCGAGAAGAATCGATGAAGAGATCTGGGGAACGATGGACTATTTTCATCGGAAGGAACGCTGTATTTTCTGTGACGTGATCAAAGAAGAGATTTCCGCGAAGAGGCGGGTGGTTCTCGAAACCGTCCATTTCCTGGCCTTCTGTCCCTTCGCTTCGCGCTTTCCCTTTGAGACCTGGATCATCCCAAAAGTCCATGCCCCCGATTTTCACAGAATCACCCAAGAGCAAATGGAAGACCTCTCTGTGGCTATCCAATCGTTGTTCATCTGTTTTCACCGGCTCCTTTCCGATCCCCCCTATAGCCTTACCTTCCATACCTCACCGGTGAAGAGTCCATTCCATCGGTCCGAATACCACTGGCACATCGAGACCCGTTTGCGAATCGGATTGAGAGAAGGGTTTGAATGGGGGACCGGTTTCTTCGTCAATCCCACCCCACCTGAAGACGCGGCGGCCTATCTGAGGGAAGTATTATGATAAGTATCAATTAGCAATGATCAATTAGCAATGATCAATTAGCAATGGACAACAAACAGTAAACAATGAACAGTAAACAATGACAAGAAACAAAAGAACAAATCATAAGCGATGACATACGGGTCAAGGTTAGTACTACTGCGACTCTTTTAGAGAAGCGGACACTGTACCAGCATAAAGTGCTGCCGTCCCATCCGTCATACCCGCGAAAGTCCCGCTTTTAGCGGGATTGGGCTTCTGAAGCCCCTAGACATCCCTGGATTCCCGTTTTCACGGGAATGACGAGAAAAATCTGCTGTAGTATGAGTTAGCAAGTAAGTGCATCGTTTCTTGGCAACGGTAACGAGGCCGGGTTCGTCTTTTGGTTACGTTATTGGTCTTAAAAATGATAACCTCGGTTCTCACGCATCATTTCTACGGAGAGCGAAGCGGGTGGTCGAGAAAAAGAAGATTTTCGTCGTTGATGACGAACAGGACATTGTCAGGGCCCTGACGATTCGACTTCGATCCAATGGTTACGAAGTCATCTCGGCCTTCGATGGTGAGGAAGCAGTCTTGCTGGCTCACAAGGAGAACCCGGATCTGATTATCCTGGATATCCGGATGCCGGCAGGAGATGGGTTTAACGCTGCCGAGCGATTGAAGCAATCCGAGCACACCCGGCACATTCCTGTTATTTTTCTGACGGGAAGTCCGGATCGGGATGCAGAAGGGAAGGCCGCGGCACTGGGTGCTCGTTTTTACATTAAGAAGCCCTATGATGCGGAAGAATTATTAGATGCGGTAAGGAGGGCACTGGCCGCCGAGGCCCCTGATGTGTGAGATGATAGGACAATGTTAAAGGAAGACTTCTTTATCCATTCGAGTGTTCGGCGCATCCTTGTCCGCAGCAATATCGATTCCACGAAGATCGAGTTCGGGACGGTGAGAGGAGTGGTCTATTTCCGGGGGCTCTTTCAACTGACACGGGTTTACGTCTATGACGATGATGAGCTGAACCGGTATTTGAAAAGCCAGGATTTTATCAGGAAGACCCTTACCTCCTTTGAAAAGAAGGTGCGGGAGCTCCCCGGGGTCAAGGATGTTGTCTTCCAACTTGTTAACTGGAACAAGGAAAAGGGCCAGTGGAGGCCCATGGAATCAAAAAAGAAGGTGCAGGGATATGGGCAAGAGGATGATTCCAATGTATCAAAGGATTTTGAATGAGATCGAGACAAAGATCCGTATCTATCCCGACTATGCGGACCTCCACAACCAGCTGGGGCTTCTCCTAATGAAAGAGGGGAATCCGAAAAAAGCAAAACGCCATTTTCTGAAGGCCCTTCAGCTCAACCCGAAGTACCAGGAGGCCCGTTTTAACCTCGGGTTTCTTCATATCAAAGAAAAGTGTTGGGAAGAGGCCGAAGAGATCTTTCTCGCGGAGTCGGAGAGAAACGGGAAGGACGGTTTCCTCCAGCATGTGCTGGGTCAATGCTATCTTCGAACCGGAAGACGAAGAGAAGCGGCGGCCCGGATTCGCAAGGCCCTTCGGCTCCACCCCTCCTATCGTGATTGTTATCAAGATTCTTATCAAAAGAAAGGGGGCACGAGAGGCAAGGAGATTTCTCTCGCTCAGGAGGCAGAAAGGGTTTTGGAAAAAATTTGTCTGGATTACCAGGAAACCCATTTTCACAACTTCGTGGGTCTCTACCTTGCCAAGCAGGGCAAATTCAATCAAGCGATTCAGGAGCTTCAAAGGGCGGCAAAGAGACAGCCCGGCCAGGCGCTTTTTCACTCCAACCTCGGAACCGTGTATTATCGCCAGGGAGCCTATGACAAGGCGATTGAGGCATTCCGCAAGGCCCTGAAGATCGATCCTCTTTGCGGCGCAGGATACGCCGACCTCAGTTATGTTTATGGCTTAAAGGGCCAGACGCAGAAAGCGCTCCGATACATGGAAAGGGCAGCTCAGTTAAACCCGCGCTATGCCGATCTCCACTACAATCTAGCCCTTCTTTACAGCGACAGGAATCGGGTGGAAGATGCCATTGCTGAATTGAGGAAGGCCCTTCGTGTCAATTCCAACTATCTATTTGCCCGGATCAACCTGGCCGTTCTCTACGAGGATCAGAAGAATCTGAGGGCGGCAAGAAGGGAATACCGTAAAGTGCTTCAGGTCACACCCGAGGATGAACATGTTCGGAGCCGGCTCGAAAACATATCCTAAGCCCGAAGGCCCGGTGGTGCAGGCGGGGATGAGCAAGAAAAGCCCTGAGGTTCGATCGATGCTTGTCATCCATCAGGGGGCCCTGGGCGATTTCATCCTGGCCTTGCCCGCTCTCCGATCCCTTCGCAGGGCATTTCCGGAAGCCAAGTCGGTGATCATGGGCTATCCGAGAATCCTTGAATTAGTGGAAAAACGGTTCTATGCAGATGAGATCCTTTCCGTCGATCAAAAAGGCATGGCTTCTTTCTTCGTGCCGGAAGGGTCTCTGGACTTCGCCCTTTCGCAGGTCTTCGGCACCTTTGAACTCGTGGTGGTATTCGGAAAGGATGAAAAAAGCGCCCTTTTCAGAAATCTGAAGCGGGTCTGCCGCGGCCAGATTCTTCACATCAATTCGTTTCCTCTCCCGGCTGGAAGAATTCACTTAACCGATCATCTGACGAGGCAATTCAAGGGTTACGATCTTCTTGTTGAAGAGCTGCACCCCAGGCTCTATCTGACGGAGGCGGATGAAAACTGGAGTAAGAATCTTTACAACCGAAAAGGCCTGACTGCAGAAGAGAAGCCTAAGGCAATCGTTTTACATCCTGGAAGCGGGAGCAAGAAAAAGGTCTGGCCCATCGAGCGATTCGTGGAACTTGTCCGATATCTCCAGGGCCGTTCCAAGTCGCGAATCCTGGTTGCCCTGGGCCCGGCTGAGGGACCAGAAGTTCAAAAGGCATTTGAAGGGATCGAATGGGATATGGGACCGGTTGCCCCTATTCTGTTAAGAGGTCTCTCCCTTCCCCAGCTTGCTTCGGTGATGAAAGGATGCCTGCTCTTTATCGGAAATGATTCCGGTATTTCCCACATGGCTGCGGCCCTGGGACTTGCCACAGTGGCCATCTTCGGACCGACGGATCCTAACGTATGGTCGCCGAGGGGAGAAAAAGTCGCGGTGGTTCAGGGGAAGATCTCTTGCTCCCCCTGTTCTCAGGAGAATCTCTTCCGATGCAAACAGTTCAAATGCCTGGAGGGGATCGAAGTAGGAGATGTCCTGGAAGGGGTAAGGAGGTTGGGAATCGAAACATAAGTCTTGGGGACCTGGCAGGTTTTTGGGTTAAGGTTAGAGACCTCTATTTTCTAAGTTGAAAGGAGGGGGAGCGATGGAAGAGAAAAAAGTGGGTGAGGTGATTAAATTCTTCGGAAACATCGGCGTCGCGGCCATAAGGCTGTCGGAATCATTAAAGGTTGGAGATAAGATCCATATTATGGGCCACACCTCCGATGTCACCGAAACGGTCGATTCCATGCAGGTAGAAAATGCAAGTGTCCAGGAGGCAGGTCCCGGGGCAGACATCGGCATCAAAGTGAAAGATAAGGTAAGAGAGCATGACGTCGTTTATAAGGTCGTGGGGTAAGAGGGCAATCTTTCAGGACGAATGATCTAAACAGGGGAACATGGCCCGATGAGAACCGGTATCGCCCACCTTCCACTCCATTATGGTAAGGCGCCCTCATGGCTCTTTCAGAGAATGAAACAGCTCTCCAGGGAGATCCTCTTTTTCATTATCGATGCCTACGGAGTCGAAGA
>Ga0214473_10011736_pt1 | contig 10294 bp, 7 predicted proteins | sample RVTome_7_FD_203509 | JGI IMG/M metagenome (GOLD analysis project Ga0214473, IMG submission 203509) | Soil microbial communities from uranium-contaminated site in the Upper Colorado River Basin, Wyoming, United States - RVT98D197 | ecosystem: Environmental > Terrestrial > Soil > Contaminated >... | reverse complement strand
CGTCAAAGGGCGTGTCGCCGAACGCACGGTCCCATCGCACCTCTGGACGCACGCGCAGGTTCGGGAAGCTGCGGATCGGACGGATGTCCAGCCCACCGGTCAGTTCGACCACGTCGCCGGTGAATCCCAGGCGGCTGGCTGTCCCGTCGCGGAAATACTCAGCTCGCAGCGTGGAGGCGAGTTGCGGGTTGAACACGTAGGTCGCGTAGCCGGCCACGCCTGTCCAGTAGTCATCCGCCCCTCCCAGCCCGGATTCGTGGCCGTAGTCAGCGTTCACCGACGTGGAGAAACGCTCGGTCCAGTGGTAGGTCATCAAAGCATCCACCACGTTGCGCAGGTCGGTGTTCTCACCGCGGCGCTCCGGCCCGATAATGAAGTTGACCAGCACCTCCATCATCTGATCACTGCTGGTCCAACTGCCGCCGACCATGTGGGAAAGGCTGTCATTGTTGTCCGTCCACACGTCCCAGCCCAGCACCAGCCCGTAATAGACACTGAGCTGGTCGTTAATCGCGTAGTCAAACTGCACACCGGTGTGGCTGAAGGGAATCGCAAAGCCGAACAGATACGAATGGGAGAAAAGGGCGTTGTCCGGCGCGTCGATGACCTCGGCTCCATGGGCGGTCACGTACTTGCCGAACTTGACCACCACGCCGTTACCCACCGGAACGCGCAGCAGGCCGTAGAACTGGACGGGGTCGAACTGGAGCGTGTGGTCCTCAAGCAGGTGGTCGACCAAACCGCGCTCGTGGATGAACCGCGCGTCGGCCCCATACATCAACTCAACCTTGCCGCCAAGGTCGAACTCCTTTCCGTCCCCCAGGGGTCGGTCCAGGCTGAGCACCAACTGGTTGAAGCGATAGGCGTTGGCTCGGTCGTCGAAGACGTGCAGGGTATTGCTGTCATCGGTCGGGCTGTTGTGATTGAAACTGAAGCTTTGTTCGACCCAGCCGGAAAACGTCAAGCCGAGGCTATCCATGGCGGGCCCAAGACCCACGGCCTCGGCGGCGTGCATGCCATAAGGTACGGGAGCCGCGTTGTCCGCTGCCGGCTCATCCTCCGCCTGCAGCGCGACCGTCGCGCACAACAGGACGACCGCCGCTGCGGTGTGTTTCCAATAGTGCCTGGCATACGGTGGGGTGTTGTTCACGAAGAGGGTCTCCTTGACAAGCGAGGGTGCAGGTCGGATGCCACCGCGGCACCCGCTCGGCCAGGTCGGCGCAACTCGCGTGCCGGAATCTAACGAGGTTGACGTGCCGCAGCATGGAAATACATCTAAGCAGCGGTTCGCACACGACTTACAGAAAAAGCGGCGGTTGGTGCCACGAATTTGCGGTTGGCATCGCGAAGCAGAGATTGCATAAAAAGTGAGCAGATCAGATGGGTCTGTCCTACCGCGTGCCTAGGAAACGCACAACGCCGCCAGCACACGCCGCCGAGCGCCGCGCAGCACCGCGACGTCCTTCGTGTAACGATCGAACCCGCGAATCACCGATCGCGTGATGGTCGCCGCCGCGTGCGGCCTACCCCGCTGGGTGCCACGGCTTGGTCCGCCGCAGGCGGACAAGCCGTGTCCCGAGCGTTGAGCCAACATCCGCAGCAATTCGTAGTCCTCGATTCCCTCACGCTGCGCTTCCAGACGCAAGCTCGACCACGGTCCGTCGTCGCCGGGATACACAATATGCGTGTCGCCGGCCGGCAGTCGATTCACACCGCCGTGATCGACCGCGCTCTGCTCAAATGGATTCTGCTCCGGACGATAGTGGTTCAGATCCCAGTGCAGGAAGCCGTCCAGGCCGTACAGCGCCGCCGCCCAGCCGAATAGCGCGGGACGAACGAGTTCCATGTCCAGCAGCCGATTCAGCCACGGCCCGCCAGGAAAGCAGCACGTGTAGAACCACACGCGATCGCCAAGCTGCTTCATCTGCTCGAAATGCTTGCGCTGCTTCTGGTACCACTGCGCCTGCGGGCACCAGCAGTCCACCGATCCCACCAGCGCCTGCTCCATCGTCGCGTCGAGGATCGGGATGCCCGGCATGAATCGGCGCACCAGCCCCGCCACGAGGCGATAGTCGGTAGCGTTGATGTCGATCGGCTCGTCGGCCACGTGCTGGAGCCATCGGTCTTGCCATCGCTGCTTCTCGATCACGGTCATAAGTTGATCCGCGGCGAAGGCCATCTCGAGCGCTGCTTCACGGCTGGACGCGATCGCAGTTCGCCCTGCCGGGGCTTCCGGGGGTCGCCCGATCGTCAGGTCGAACGTCTTGGACAACCACTGCCCGCCCGTTCGCGTCGCCCAGTGTCCACCTTCGATGATGTGCATCCCCGCGGCGCTAAACACCTTCACGATCCGCCGCAGCCGCTGCTCATCCAGCACCGCCCCGCGCGCCGTCGGCCGAAAGATTGTTCCTAGCGGCACCCAGAATGTGTTCTGCCGCCCATGGGCCATCAGCTTCGCGTATCGCCCCAGCATCTGCCAGTAGCCTTCCGACCACATCTTCAGGCCGTGGCGCTGGGCGATCAGTTCGTAGCTGAACCAGTTTGTGTACGGCCAGGAACTCCTCCCCACCGCCGGAAGTTTGACGCGGTGAACGTCCACCTGCATCGTCAAGCCAACTTCCTCGCGTCCTTGCGCAACGACGACCTCATACTGCCGCCGACCCGCGCGTGCGTCCTCGGCCACCGGCAGGTGCAGGCGCATCGCCATGGTCTCCGCGGCCACCTTGATGCGCGAACCGGCCGTCGCCATCGCGTCGTACACGTGAAACGGCGCGCGACGCGTCACGTATTCATTCCGCTCGTCATCGCGCTCGACGAACCCCACCGGTCCGGTGTTAACCTCCACAGGCACATCGATGAGTCGAAACCAGTGCGCGCTGCGGACGGCTCGGCCCGACTGACGCACAGACACGCGCAGCGTGCCGCCCGCCTGCAGGTCGGTCGCCAGAACGTGCACCGCCGCAGTCCCGCCACGCGCCACGTCCAGCTTCACCGATCGACGCGGCCGCTCGCCCACCACCGAGTCCGGGTACACGTGTTCCAGACTATCCCGCCATTCCGCTCGCATGATTGTCTCCTGTCATCGCAAGATGCACTCCCGATCGCTCGGATCGCCCTGCGCGAAGCTTCGCTCCCTATCGTAAGGTACATCGAAGCCAAGCAGCTCCGCGAAGCAGGGCGTCTCGATCGTGATTATCCCGCCATCATCGACGCTCACCAATCGCGCCTCAAACGGCGACTCGCCGAACGCCGCCGTCGCCACCACGGTCAGGTCGCGCACTTTCGCGATCCGATTCACGTGGCTGTGCCCCGCCAGCAACACGCGCAGTGACGCATAGCGATGTGCCAGCGCCAGCAGTGCGTCCAAAAGCTCTGTGTTATGCGGCTCGATCATCGGATCCGGGCGCGACCCGTCATGCGGAAACCGCACCACCGGACTGTGAAGCAGAAGTATCGCCGGCCGCCCCGGCGCCTCGGCCCGCTTAATGGCCCTGACCAGCATGTCCATCTGTGTCGCGTCAATCACGGGGACCTGTGGCCCGTCAAGCGCCCACTGGTACGGCGGATCGATCGCATTCCAATGATGGGCGATGACGACGATCACAGCCTCCGGGCGCTGGATCACGTAGTTTGGCTGGCCGGACGGAAGAAAACCATCGGCCGTGCGCCACCGCGCCATCGAATCCGCTTCCAGTAGGTCGTGATTCCCAAGACAGACGCGCACAGGCTTACCCAAGCGCCGCAACAGTCCCATCGCGAGCGCAATCTGATCAGCCCGCCCGGCCTCGATCACATCCCCACCGTGAAGCACGAAGTCGACGTCGCTCGTCGCGAGCCAGCGTGCGAGACCGTCGATCAGCGGTTCGAGCAACTCCGCCGGACATCGCGGCTGAAGCATCCACCCGGCGCCCGGCTCGGCCCCGAAGTGCGTGTCCGTCAGGTAAAGAAATCGCAGCACGATCGGCCCTCGCCCGAGTCTTACGGCGACGGCCAGTCGCCACGGAACACCTCAACCGCCGGGCCGGTCATCAGCACGTGATCATCCCGCTCCCGCCAGTGCAGCTCCAGGTCGCCGCCCGGCAGATGCGCCAGAAGCTGTCGCTGCGTGCGCCGCGTCAACACACCGGCCACGCACACCGCCGACGCGCCCGTTCCGCACGCCAGCGTGATCCCGCTGCCGCGCTCCCACGTCCGCATGATCACCTCGCCCGCCGACGCCACCTCTACAAAATGCACATTGATGCGCCGTGGAAAGATCGAATGGTTTTCCAGCACTGGCCCCACCGCCGCCAATGGCACCCGCGCCACAGCCCGGCAGTACAGGACCGCGTGCGGATTGCCCATCGACACGCACGTCATCCGCTTGTCCAGACCGCACGCCGCCATCCAATCGCCCGATCCGGCGTCATCGAGCTTCGGCAGTGGCTCGTTCACAACACGAGTGCGCCCAGGCAGATCCACCGGAATATCCGCCGGTGCGAGGATTGGCTCGCCCATGTCTACCGTCACGCGCTCAATCTTGCGGGCGTCGTCGCACGTATAGGTCAGCTCCAGCACGCCCCGGCCGGTCTGCACGCGCATCGGATTGGCCGTGCAGACGCCGTCGTCGTGGGCCAGCTTGCACAGGCACCGGATGCCGTTGCCGCACATTTCCGCCTCGGACCCGTCGGCGTTGAACATGCGCATCCGCACGTGCGCGCCGACGCTGCTCTGCGCCGGCAGCAGCACGATCAACCCATCCCCGCCGACGCCGAAGTGCCGATCCGCAATCACCGGCGCCAGCGCCGCCGGATCGTCAATGGTCTGCTCGAGACAATTGACGTAGACGTAGTCGTTGCCGATGCCGTGCATCTTCACGAACTGCATTGCGTGATCCTCTTCGCCGCACTCGGGCGGCGCGGATTATAGCCGTTCGCGCAGCGCCCGGCCCTCAGAACCACAACCCACGGTTGCCGAGCACGCAATACGCCGCGATCACCACGAACAGCACCGCCAGTGACGCCCACTTGATTCGGCGCACCTGCCGGTCAATCGATAACTTGTCGGTCCGCTGGCCCGCCAGCGATCGCAGATTCCGCTGCCGCCACGCGATCGACCCGTGCCGCCAGCTCGGCCGTCGCAGGGGCATATGGTTCAGCGCCGCGACGCGTCCCAGCGCATCGGCCACCGCCATCGCGTCTTGCTCGCCGATCACCACGCCACCTTCACACGAAACGCCCTCCGCCTCATAGCGCTGCGTCGCCAGCGAGACCGCCGCCAGACTATCCGCCTGACGCTCAAAACGGCGCGACACCCACCCGAACACCGCCGCCCAGATCACCACCATCACCGCCAATCCGCCATACGCCGCCATTCGGTTCTGCCACAGGCCGATCTCTGCCAGCGCAGCATCTCCGGTCAGCGTAAACCCCCACGCCATCGCCACCTCCAGCGCCCCAAGCGTTCCGGCCGCCGCCGCCATCAGCCAGAACAGATGGTGTCTCCGCACGTGCGCCAGCTCATGGGCCATCACGGCCTGCACCGACTGCTTCGGCAGCGACTCCAGCAAGCCATCGCTGAGCAGGATGTACCGCACCGGACCGACCAGCCCCATCACCGCCGCATTGCTCATGCACCCGAACGTCCGCCACAGCAGAAGCTGACGAACCCGCACACGATACCGCCGGCACATCGCTTCAAGCTCACGCCGCAACTCACCGTCGGCCAGCGGCACGGTGTCCCACATGTAACGAATCATCACCGGCGCCATCGCCAACACGGTTGCCGTCCCAGCCACCAGCAGCACCGTCCCGACATCCAACGCGATCGGTCTATCGCTCACCCACGACGGCGCATGCACCACAGCGCCATTCGCCAGCCACGGCGCCAGTTCCCACCACGCCAGCAACACCACCAACGGCCCAAGCATGATCGCGATCTGATGACGAAACTGTGCCAGCAGGAACTGCCCTCGACTCCAGATCGCACGCACCGGCGCCCCCTCATCCAGCCGACGCATCAGATCCGCCTCACGCAGACGTCGGTCGATCGGGTAGTAACACCACCAGCCCCAGACGATCAGCCCAAGCGTCGGCGTCATGAACAGCAGTTCGTCCACCACGATCAGATGCTCAACGCCCAGCCACTCGAACAACACACGCCGCAGACCAGCCAACATCCCCAAGCTCAGGTCCAGGCCGAACAGCCCCAACAAGCCCCACCGGTACACTGCGGAAATCCACTCCAGCCGCATAAGCCATCGGCCATCCCCGCCGCGCACGATCGGCCTGCGGGCCGTCCCGACGCAAGCCGCATACAGTCCCGCCCACGCGATTTTCGCGCCGGCCAAGCCCGCCAGAAGCCCGAACCCCAATGAGACGCCTTCCGCCGTGACCCTCTGTGGGTCGGCCACCAGCATCCCGATCACCATGGCCAAGATCAGTATCTGCATCGCGGATGGCCGCCTCACCTTCGCGGTTCACCCGCGGCCGCTGACGCGTGGCCGGTGGTCGAACCGCGAACCTCCTGGTAATCTGCACGGTACTTCGCTCACCGTTAGACCAACGTCCGACCGGTATCAGCATAGCAGCGATCGGACCCGGAGCCTCGATCATGCAGACCCCTGAAGACCCCACGTCCGACCGATCTGATGCATCGCCGTCTTCGTCACCCCAAACGCCGCCCACAGGCCGGCCGCCGGTCAGCATGCCGTCCATTTCGCCGCCGCCTCCGCCGCCGGGTTTCGCGCCGATCTTCGCCGCCCCCGCGCCGCGCGGCAGACCGATTTTCGCGCGAATCTTCACCGGCCTGCTCGCCGCCGTTTTTCTGATCTCGATCGGCCTGAACCTCTACTTCGGTGTGGCGCTCGCTGTGCTGACGCGTGACCTTGACGAGACCACGTACCAGCCCGGCGATCGAGCCCACCGCATCGCCATTTTGCCCATTGAAGGATCGATCGACGAGCACATGGAGTCCTTTGTACGCCGGGCCCTCGCACGCCTCCGTGATCGCCCCCCGCTCGCACTGATCCTCCGCGTCGATTCGCCCGGCGGAGGCGTCGGCGCCGCCGATCGAATCTCACGCCAGCTTCGCCAGTTCCGTGACGACACGCAGATTCCCATCGTCGCCAGCTACGCCTCCATGGCCACCAGCGGCGGATATTACGTCTCGGTCCTCGCCGACCAGATCATTGCCGAACCCACGTGCATCACAGGCAGCATCGGCGTGATCTCACCGTCATTCACCATTGAAGGCCTGCTGAACAAGATCGGCGTTACGCCGCAGATCGTCATCGCCACCGACTCGCCCCAGAAGGACAGCGGCAGCATGTTCCGCACCTGGCGCGATGAAGACAGGCAGACGATCCTGCACATCGTCGATCGCATGTACGAGCAGTTCATCCAGGTCGTCGCCGATGGCCGAAAGGATCTGACCGCCGACCAGGTCCGCACGCTGGCCACCGGCGCGCCGCTGACCGCCGAACAGGCCCAGCAGCAGGGACTGATCGATCAGATCGGCTACCTCGACGAAGCGATCGACCACGCCGCAGCTCTCGCCGGCATCCCCGCCCATGTCCAGCCGCACGTCACCGTCATCCGGCCGGGCAAGGACCTCGGGTGGTTCGGGCTGCCGGGGGCCCGCCGCTCCACAGGACTCGACCAGCAGAGCCTGCGACGACTGCTCACAGAATTGACCGATGCGCAATTTGAATACCGCTGGCCCGCCCACTAGCCGATCGTCCAGGCATTGCCCTGTGCAGCCTATTTGCCTAGAATGGTCCTTGTGCCGCCAGACGCGGTGGGTTGGAAACGAACGCTTTGATCTTCACCCAGGCTTTCAGAAAGGACATACCTCATGGGAGCGCTACGAGAATGGCTTTCGCGTAATCCTGTCGCCAGCGGCGTGATCGTCGCTGTCCTGGCGGTTGTGGCCATCGCCCTGATCTTCACGAACACCGGAAGACGCGCCGGTGGCCAGGCCAAGGGGTTCTTCTACGACATGAACAAGGGACAGATCTTCGTCTCCAGCACAGAGGAAACGCCGCCGTTTAATGTCGACTCCGGGCCTGAGCCAGCCGTCAGCGTCATGGTCTACACCTGTGGCGATTACTGCGATCAGAAGGACAAGTGGCAAATCGCCTTCCTCCTGCGCTACACCGACAAAGGCAAAGATCTGATCGCACAAGCCGGCACGTACCAACCCGCTGCGGCCCATCCCCAGGAAATTTCGCAATTGATGCTAGCCGCCGACCTCGAACAAGAAATCAAGACTGCCGAAGGGGATAAGTGGGTCTCCCTGAGCAGTCCAGAGTCCATTGACATCCAGAAGACGGCGCGCAGCACTTGTCCGGACGGAACCGAAACCCAATACACCATCTGCGTACCCTAGAGCCTGGAGCGTCGGTCAAATAGCTGTAGCAAGCTGAGAGACACCGAATCAACCCCGCCAGCCGCCCCCTGCCGCCTCAGGCGACACGGGGCGGCTGTCTTGGGTCGACCACGAACCTCACGTCCTGCATAGGTCCACCACAAATCGGCAGACATGTCGCGTCATTTCATCGGTCTGAATGACTGCTTGGCCGCTGATCGCCATCGGATTCGGCGCGTTGAACGTGTGGCTTGCGCCCGTGATGATCTGAAGCTCGCCGGCCGGGCCCGCCGCCTCCGCCAGTGTCCGAGCGGCGTCAACCGAGACTGTCTGGTCCTGCTCGCCGTGCAGGATCAGCGCCGGACACGGTAGATGCGCAATTGCCAGCACCGGGTTGTGCGCCGCCGGGTTCAATTCCATCTCACGCAGCCAACGACGGCCGATCCGAAGCACCTGCCCCGTTCGCGATGACGGCGATTCCAGATACCCCTGCCCGTGTAGACGCTGCTTATCCTGCTCACTGAGGCCGCAGGCGTCGGCCGGCGTCGCCGCGATGATCACGCCGCTGGGCAGCGGCAAGCCACGGGGATCTTCCGCCAGCCGCGACGTCGCCAATAGCGCCGTGACGCCCCCACGGCTGTGACCGAAAAAGAAAATCGGCAGATGACGACGCTCGATCCCCGGAATCCCACCGTCACACAACTCACGCAGTACGCACGTCAAGTCCGTGATCTGCTTGCCATACGTATCACGCTCGAAGAGGTCCGTCCGTTCGAACATCGCCGACTGCTCGAATGCCGACAGATTGTTCGCAAATCCGTTGTGGCTGAAATTGAATCGCAGCGTCGCCAGGCCGTGCTGCGCCAGGTGATCCGCCAGATACGGAATGAAACCGTAGTCCTTGTACCCCTTGAAACCGTGGCAGATCAGCGCCGCGCCCAACGCGCGCACGTTACCATACGGCACGTGCACCGTCCCAAGAATCGGCTGACCCTCCGCGCCGACGATCGACCAATCAATTTGTTCACCGGCCATAACGGCTACACCATAGGCCCGGCGCCGCCCCTCCGCAATCTCAACCGGCCCACCGATCGGCCGCCACCGTCGACCCCCACTGGCGAAATTCCACTCGGTCGCTAAAGTGCGGCGCGGCTGTAACCCCACCATGCTTGGAGAATAGAGTCCCATGAAGTCACTAACCGTCGTCTTCAACGGCAAGAACGAACTGGAAGTACGCGACGTCGAAGTGCGCGAGCCCGGCCCGAACCAGGTCCAGGTCCAGACCAAGTGCAGTCTGATCAGCACAGGCACCGAGTGCATCTGCCTGCACCGCAAGTTCGCCCCCGGCACCAACTGGGACGGATGGGTCAAGTACCCGTTCTTCCCCGGCTACAGCATGGTCGGCCGAGTCGTCAAGCTCGGGCCCGACGTCAAGAACGTCAAGGAAGGCGACCGCGTCGCCTGCCACGTCAACCACACCACCCTCGTCAACGTCGGCGTCTCCGGCCTGTTCCCCGTGCCCGACGGCCTGGCCGAGGATCAAGCGACCTTCGGCAAGCTCGCCTACATCACACAGCACGGCTTCCGCCGGGCCAAGCTACAGATCGGTGAAATCGTCGTGGTGATCGGCGTGGGCCTACTCGGCCAGCTCATCGTGCAATACGCCAAGCTCGCAGGCGCCGGCGAGGTGATCGCGATCGATACGGCCCAGAAGCGCCTCGACATGGCCAAGAAACTCGGCGCAACGCACACGCTCTGCATGCCCGTGGACCAGGCCGTCGCCGAGGTCAAGAAGATCACCGGCGGCAAGATGGCCGACGTGGTCTTCGACATGACCGGCCACGCCGCCGTGTTCGCGTCGGCCCTCGAGCTGCCACGCCGCTTCGGCCGCGTCGTGCTCATCGGTGACACCGGCACGCCCGCCGAGCAACACCTGATCCACAACTTC